>LNAP01004196.1_pt1 | contig 13450 bp, 11 predicted proteins | sample 602601 | NCBI WGS metagenome assembly LNAP01 (sample SAMN02440304, study PRJNA202911) | soil metagenome | biome: Subtropical and temperate rainforests or woodlands; isolation source: soil samples (1 kg each in a 20% v/v slurry with milli Q water) were... ...
TGCTCGTCACGGGCTTTGGTTAGTTCGGTCTTTTCGCTGGCTAATGCATCACGGGCTGTGGCGAGGTTTGACTTCTCTTTCTCGAGGGCGTCGATTTGCGCCTGGCGTTCACTGGCCAGCTTGGTCTGCTCGTCACGGGCTTTGGTTAGTTCGGTCTTTTCGCTGGCTAATGCATCACGGGCTGTGGCGAGGTTTGACTTCTCTTTCTCGAGGGCGTCGATTTTCGCCTGGCGTTCACTGGCCAGTTTGGTCTGCTCGTCACGGGCTTGAGTTAGTTCGGTTTTTTCCTTGGTCAAAGCATCGCGTGCGGAGGCGAGGTCGGCTTTCTCTTTGTCGAGGGCGTCGATTTTCGCCTGGCGTTCACTGGCCAGTTTGGTCTGCTCGTCGCGGGCTTTTGTTAGCTCGGTCTTTTCCTTGGCCAATGCATCACGGGCGGCGGCGAGGTCGACTTTCTCTTTGCCGAGGGTGTCGATTTGCGCCTGGCGTTCACTGGCCAGTTTGGCCTGTTCGTCGCGGGCTTTGGTTAGTTCGCTCTTGTCCTTGGCCAATGCATCGCGGGCGGAGGCGAGGTCGGCTTTCTCTTTGCCGAGGGTGTCGATTTGCGCCTGGCATTCACTGGCCAGTTTGGTTTGCTCATCACGCGCGACGACAAGTGCGATCTTGTCCTTCCCCAGTGCATCGTGGGCGACGGTAAGCTCGATGTGTTCTTTAGTGAGCGTGTCGATCTGTGCCTGTCGCTCATTGGTCAGCCTGGTTTGTTCGGCCAAGGTGGCCTCACATTGCTGCAATTGCTGTTGCAGCGCGGCGATTTGCTGTTGGCTGGATTGAGCTGCATGTACCTGTTGCGAGCGCAGTTCCGCGATTTCGCTGGTCAGTCGCAGACGCTCTACCACAGAGGGGTTGCGCTTGAATAGCAGTTGGCTCTGCGGGTAGATGGCGTCTGGATCGTCTGATACCAGGTCGTAGCCAATCCCTTGCAGCCAGGTGCTGATCGCACTGGCATCCGCATCGCCCTGATAAAGGGGCTCGCTGCTGCATTCGATCAGCAGCCAGGTGAAAGCCTGCAGGGCGGCGGCCGGGGTGCCCTGCAGCAGTTGCAAGGCCTGGCCCGGCGCGGCGATCAACAGCAGATGGGGTTGCTGTTCGTCCAGCTCTTGTTCGGCCAGCAATCGCCCGAGGCTGCGGGCTGGGACTTGCAGTGCTTCGCCACTGCGCAGGTTGGGATAATGCGCGAACAGGTCGATTGCTGTGTTAAGGCTGCTATAGGCGAGGTTGTTAAGTGGCTGCAGCGTTGCCACAGGCTGCTCGTCAGCTGTTACGGCCAGGGCCAGCAGGAGCTCGCCCTGTTCGTGGCGCAGGCGTCGGCCAAGTTCTTCAGCCTGATCGGGATGGGCTTCGGCCAGCAGCAAGTGTCGACAGCCCAGCTGGCGCCAATCTGACAACTGGCTGCCATTGCCGGCGCCAACAATCAGGCCGCTGTGCAGACTATCGAGGCTGTGTTCTTGGATATGTCGCAGCAGCTTATTCATTGGGCGGCAGTCTCGTTCAAGCGGGATTCGACATTGTCCAACAGGGCGTCGAGGACGCGTTGGGCCTTGCGAAGTTCGTGCAGTTGCGTCATGCCCGGCAGGTTGGTTTCAGCCGGTTCGCAGAGCAGATCGCCAAGTAGTGCCAGGGCCTGATCGTTTTCGGGCTGCTTGAGCAGCAACGACTTTAGTAGGTCGATTGCTTCGTCGCGCTTTCCCTCTTCGAGCAGGGCTTCAACGCGTTTGGGCAGGCCATGATTCTGGATGTAGTGGAGTCGCTTCTGCAGGTTGGCGTCCTGCGGCTGCAGCGCAGCGGCGACCTGCATAGCCTCTTCGGCTTCCTCGAACCGGCCTAGCGTGTACTGACTATTGGCGATGCCGAGGTGCGCCCAGTGCAGGCGCAGATCGCTGCCGGCCGCTACGCGGAAAGCTTCGAGCGCTTGGGCGGGCGAACCTTCGAGGATCAGGCACTCGCCCAGCTTGCAATAGCCAAGCGAGTTTTCGCCCAGTGCGTTGTTTATGGCGATCCAAGCGCTGCGGGCTTCGAGCAACTGTCCGGTTTCCTGAAGTCGCGAAGCAAGGCGATACGCGTCGGCGAAATTGCGCAGCTTGCTGGCGTACGGGTTATAACGGGCGTGGCTCAGCAGCTCGGTCAGCAATTCCAGGCCGAGCGCGCGTGGAATCTGCGGATAGGCTGGCTCGCGTCGCTCCGGACCGAAGTTATGGGGGCCACCTTTGAGTACAGTGCCGGTTCCGGCCTCGCGCGCAATCAAGCTGTGTACCTGACCGTCGAACAGCTCATGGGAGAGTTGTAAACCGAACAGGAAGTGACCATCGCCTATGCCTGCATTTTGCAGATCTTCGCGAAACTGTTCTGCGTTGCCATGGGCGACGACTTCACCATTAACGATTATTTCGATGGCAAGACGTTTTTTTGGGTGAGCGGGCGCAAAGGCCCAACCGTAGGCACGGCCGTCCATCACATAGTCGAAGTGGCCGATGACCTCGTTAGTCGATTTGACCGGTGCGGATATGGAAGTCATGGTGTCCTTTCTGCAAGGGAATACTGGTTGATGTTCGCTGGCCGCCCGGATTCATTGCATGACTCTAGCGGGGGAAGTCCTGCCGCTAAGCGAGATCCGATTGGATTGATTTTTCGAAGGTATTCACTGATCAGTACGCTGCCTTGCGCATCGCTCAGTGCGATCAGCATGTTGCGGCTGGCACCTTTGCTACGGAAACATTTGATTGCGCTATTTCCGATTGGCAAATGGCGAAAGCCAGGACGGCTTTTTATAAAAGTCTCGCAGCAAGAGAAGGCGTGGCGAATTATATATATCGCCAAGTCCAATACCGTGACAAAGGGGGAGTGTCTTAGGGCTTCGCTATCCATGCGGTACATCTAGCAATTCCGTTGACCCAGAGATTTATTGGTCGTCTGGGTAAGGGCGAGAAAAGACAACAGAGCCTTTTCAGGGTTCGATGAGGCAACGTTTATTTCAATACCGAATTTTACTCGAAAATCTGGGAAAATTCCTACGGAAAATAAAGGTTTCCGATAAAATCCCTCGCGAAAAATTAATCCGGATAGTTGTTGCTCACAGGCCATCTGTAACCGACTCCACTGATCGATCGCTGTCATATCCAGACTGGAAATACAGGCCGGAAATGCACTGGCTCTTCATAGCTGTGTGCCAATCGAAATAGGTTGGAAGTGTTTGGTCAGGGCTATCACCTGATCATTATCAACCGTGATCTTGGGGATAGCAGGCGATGCCTGAAGTCTTGTCTGGCTGAGCGCCGCTTCTGTCATCAACCCGAGGTCTGTGCAAGTATCGGAAATCAGGGGTTGCAGTGTTCGTGCGGCGGCGGGCCGAGGAGGTGTTGCCAATCCTCCATAGGGGCCGCTCAAATAATCAGCCGAGAGTGCCGGGTGGTAATAAGCATCCTGCTGCCCGGATTGAGACCAACGCTCAATGAACATCTGTTGTTCGCGCATGGCCCGGGATTTTTTCTCGGCGGTGTGGTCTTTCCCTCTGCTCGCAGATTCCGCATGTATAAGTTGCGCAAAGGGTGTCCAAATGAGCTTCAAACCATTTTTTTGAATTTTCAGGCAAAAGTCGACATCGTTGAAGGCAACCGGGAATGCGCGTTCATCCAGCCCGCCAAGCCGTTGATATAGCGATTTGCGTACTAGTAGACAGGCAGCGGTAACAGCGCTTTGTTGCCGTGCCAGCTGATTCAGGCCCAGGTATCCAGGGTCCTGTTGGTTGAGGGTGTTACCGGTATGCGCCGCTAACCCGTTGATGCCCACTACAACCCCGCCGTGCTGAACCATGCCGTTGGGCCACAACAGTTTTGCTCCCACGGCTCCGACGCCGGGTCGGATCGCCTGGCTGACCATTTCCTTCAGCCAGTTGGGTTCAAGGATTTCAATGTCGTTGTTGACAAGACCTATGAGGTCACCGCTTGCTTGTTCAACAGCTCGATTATTGATGGTGGAATAGTTGAACGGGTAGGGGTGAGCCAATACGGTCACACCGCGCGCGGGCAGACTGGCCAAGTATTCGAGCGCCTGTGGGTCGCTTGACTGGTTGTCGACCACAATGATTTCGAGATTTGGATAGTCGGTATTCCCCAGCAGGCCTTCAATGCAAGTACGCAGTAATCCGACCTGATCGCGGGTGGGGATGACAAGGCTGACGCGGGGCAGGGGGTACGGGAGTGGCCACCGGGTACGCAACAGCCCGGGGTACTCCGGCAATGCTTCAACACGAGCGCCCCGTGCCAATCCTTGACTGAGCCATTCCATTGCCTCGCGACGATCCGGTGATGCCGGTGCATCTGCGGGGCTTGCCGGTGATTTGTGATTGCGGTGGTAAAGCACGTGAGGCAGGTGCACCACTGGAGTCTTGCGTCGTTCGCTGGCCAAGGCAATGGCGGCCAGTAAATGATGCCAATCAAGCGCCGTCAGGCCTTGCTCTGGTGTTAGCAACTCCAGGGCTGCTTTAACGATGTGCGCGCTAAATGCGGCACCGGGGCTGAACAGGTCGGCACCGATAAACAAGTCAACATCCCACACGGGTTTAAGCCATGGCAGGCTGCGCTCTCGTTGTGGTCCATCCCGGTCGCAGTCGGCATAGGCCCAGGCGCTACCGTCGGACAGTAGGGTATGGAGTTGGTCGGTCGCATGGAGGGCAAGACGATCACCACCCGTGACGGGAATGATGGTGTTGCACCCTGCAGCAAGCAGTTCGAGCAGGGCAGGGAGGACGTTGTCGGGGTGGCCGATGGCGACTTCACTGGCTTTCATTCGCTGATCGCGAATGCTTGCCAGGCTAATCGAATCATCGTCCTGATTGCCTTCGCTTATCAGCAGGACTCCGGCATTGCCAGGTGCAAGCGCTATAGGCATCGGGCATGGTTGCTGAAAACATTCGAACCACTGCGGGTAGTGATGAAAGCCAGCGCTCTTTGGTGCCCAGCGGTTTTGCTCGCTGGCCAGTTGCGTGAGCAGGCTCAGGGTGTTCGGGTTACCTGGTGATTGAGCATAGTCACGCAGCAGGCCTTCCAGGCCCTCGGGCCAACAGCAGATAGTAACCGGGCTGCCGGATAGCGCTTGGCCGAGATCGTTCTCTATATGCAGGACGTGGGGTTTGCCGTCGGCCAATGTCCAAGGCAGATCGAGATTGAAGCCGTGGTCTGCACTGCTGCGATTGAACAGCGCCACATGACGTAGATCACAGGTAGCACGAAGGTGAACCAGATATCTGCGATTTCGACAAGCTAAAGGAAGCGATCGAATCCTTCCAGCCTGATTTGATTCTGCATTTGGCAGCGCAGCCGCTAGTTCGTCGATCCTATCGCGAGCCCTTGCAAACCTTCCTGATCAACGCCCAAGGCACAGCTCATGTGCTTGAAGCTGCCCGTCAAGTTAAGAGTGTTCGTGGTGTGCTGTGCGTGACGACAGACAAGGTCTACAAAAATAACGAATGGGCATGGCCTTATCGAGAAAATGATCCATTGGGTGGCAAGGACCCCTACAGCGCTTCCAAGGCCGCTGCGGAAATGGTCATTCAGAGCTACGCTGCCTCCTATCCAGCGTCGTCTGGTCAAGGTCCGGCCATCGCCACCGCCCGTGGCGGAAATATCATCGGTGGTGGCGACTGGTCTGAGGATAGGTTGATCCCCGACTTCGTACGCGCGGTCGTTGACAATCAGGTCATGACCCTTCGCTATCCGGATGCCACTCGACCTTGGCAGCATGTCTTGGCTTTGGTTCACGGTTACTTGGTCATATTGGCAGGGCTCGTTTCGAGCACTCCCGAACGCGTTGCCAAGGCTTGGAACCTCGGGCCACAGGAACTCAAACAGCATTCTGTGAGAGATGTTCTGGAGTTGATGAGCTCAGACTGGCAGCGTCCGAATCTCGAGTTCATGGATAATCCACTACCCGAAGCAGGTGCATTAGCTTTGGACAGTTCCATTGCGAGGAACCAGCTGAACTGGATTCCTGTTTGGGACACCGTACAAGTGGTCGAGAAAACCGCTGCTTGGTATCGAGAGTTTTACGCCAATCCTGGCCAGGCCCGCGCAATCACGCTTGCACAAATTGATGCATGGCGCGCGGGCATCCAGGAATGATCTTTATCGTTGGTGGTCGGGGGCGTTTGGGGCAGGCGCTTCTTCAACAATACAATCCAGACGAAGTTGTTCGGGTGGAGAGGGCCGTATACGAGCATTGGGGCAATAGTGATTCCACTGCTGATATTACTGCTTATTTTGAACAGCGCGCCCGGCCTGGCGCTGTGGTATACATTTGCTCCGGATTGCTCGACCCCAAGCTTGCCAGCGATGAGCTGTATAACGTTAACTTTCGATTGCCTCGAAACATAATTCAAGCTGTTTCGCCTATGGGTATTCGCGTGGTAACTTTTGGCACCGCAATGGAAGAGACGCTTACCGCCAATCCTTACGTGCTGAGCAAGTTGGCGCTTAGCCGCTTTGTCGATGGGATGCAAGGCGCGCGCGCTCCAGCACTGCACATCCGTATCCATACACTTTATGGGGGAGGTGAGCCCAGCCCGTTCATGTTTTTGGGTCTGGTACTGAATGCCTTGCGTTTAGAAAAACCATTTGACATGACCATGGGTCGGCAATTGCGTGAATACCACCATGTTGCTGATGACGCTGCGGCTATCAGGCTCTTGGTGGATCACTCTGTGAAAGGAGTAGTGGCGCTCAGCCATGGCCAGCCTATTACGTTGAAGAGTTTGGCCGAAACAATCTTTGGGTTGGCTGGAAAAGACCAACTTTTGCGTTTGGGTGCATTGCCGGAACCCGAACAGGAAAACTTCACTCAGGTTTTTTTGCGTCCAAAGTTGCTGGAAGGCATTCTTTTTCGTGAAACGCTGGCGGGTGTGTCCGAATATATGAAAGCGCTGGTTAAAGCATAAATGCGGTGCTTTGAAAGGAAAGTATTAAATGGCTAGTGAACGGCCCCTGATATCGATCTCTATTCCCGTCCTTAATGAGTCCGGAAATATCGAGGCGTTGTACCGTCGATTGGATGCCTTGGCATCAAAAATGAAGGATCGATGCGATCTGGAGTTTGTATTTTCTGATAACCATTCGGATGACAATACTTGGGCCATGCTCGCAGATCTGGCGAAAAAAGATCCACGGGTCAAGGCTATCCGCTTCTCTCGCAACTTCGGTTTTCAGCGCTCCATTTTAGCGAACTATATGCATACCAAGGGCGACGCGGTAATGCAGATAGATGCTGACTTGCAAGACCCTCCTGAAATGCTCGAGGAGTTTTTCGCGAGATGGCAGCAAGGACATGAAGTGGTTTACGGCGTGCGTCGTAAACGGCCAGAGGGCTGGCTTCTGAACAATTTCCGTCGACTTGGCTATTGGGCAATCGACAAGGTGAGTGAGCACCCTATCCCTCGAGATGTAGGTGATTTTCGTTTGATTGATCGCAAGGTAGTTGATGTCTTGTTGAGTACGAAAACTGCAAATCCCTATCTTCGAGGGATGATTGCAGGTATTGGTTTCAATCAGACTGGAATTACCTATGATCGGGATGCGCGAGTTGCGGGAGAAAGCAAGTTCAATGTTTCTCGCTTGGTGCGGCTGGGACTAACTGCGGTTTTGAATCATTCAACCGTGCCACTGCGTGCGGCTTCCTTCGTAGGGATTTTAATATTAGCTGCCAGTGTATTGGGTGCATTGTATTATTTGCTCTTGCGTTTTACTCATCCTGAACTTCCGCAAGGGCTGGCGAGTATTCACGTTCTTGTGCTATTCGGCATCGGCTTAAACGCATTTTTGCTCGGAATCATAGGCGAATACTTGCTGCGTATCTATTTGGTTTTGCGCGCAGACCCTGTCGCCGTAGTTCAGCAAAGTTTGAACTTTGATTCCGCGGATCTAAAATTATAAAGGAGTGTATATGAAAGCTGTTATTTTGGCCGGCGGCCTCGGTACTCGTATTGCAGAAGAGTCAGATACCAAGCCTAAACCTATGGTTGAGATCGGTGGAAAGCCATTGTTGTGGCATATTATGCGGTCATATGCAAATCACGGTGTCAAAGATTTCGTTATTTGCCTCGGTTACAAGGGGTATGTAATCAAAGAGTTCTTCTTTAACTACTACCGCCATATGTCTGACATGACCATCGATCTCGCCAACGGTGATCATCAGATTTTGAATAGCCAAGCTGAAGACTGGCGTATCACATTGGTAGACACGGGTGCTGAAACCATGACCGGTGGCCGCTTGAAGCGTGTTGCCCCCCATCTAAACAACGAAACATTCTGCCTGACTTATGGCGATGGCCTGTCTGATATCAACATCAGCGCTGAAATCGATTTTCACCGCAAGCATGGCAAACTGGCAACTGTCGCCGCGGTGCAGCCTCCAGGGCGTTTTGGTGTACTCAATATCGACGCGCAGAACAGCGTATCGAGTTTCGAGGAGAAACCAAGTGATGAAATTGGCTGGATCAACGGCGGTTTCTTCGTCTTGGAACCTGAGGTCATAAAGTACATTGATGGCGACAGCATCTCCTGGGAGCGCGAGCCACTTACCAACCTGGCGAAAGATGGCCAATTGTCTGCATTTCATCACACCGGATTCTGGCAGCCTTGCGACACTCTGCGTGACAAGCGCGAGCTCGAAGCGTTGTGGGCGAACGACAAAGCCCCTTGGCGGATTTGAGTGTGCTCATGACGCATGAAGCCAAGCCCGTGAAGAATAAACGCTGGATCAAGCATTTGATTGGAGGTGGCATCACAATCATTTGCTTGGGGGCAATCCTGCGCCTTGTCGAACTCTCTGAGGTCATGGAGGCGCTCCAACATTTCCAATGGCACTATTTGGTTTTGGGTGTACTGTCGCTCGGACTAGGGTACGCCGTGCGCGTCTTCCGGTGGAGTGTCATGTTGTCCGCGACAGGAACGCCGGTAAGCTTCAAAAACTGCACCGCGCCATTTCTTGGGGCTATCGCACTGAACAATGTATTGCCGTTAAGACTAGGTGACGTCGTTCGGGCACTGGTCTTCCCTAGTGCAATGGGAGTTACGAAGACCGATGCCACGACCAGTTTGGTCGTTGAGCGTTTAATTGACCTAGTGACACTTCTGGCATGTCTTGCCTTAGGCGTTCTCGCGATTCAGACGATCGATATCCCTCCCGCACTTCGTCACACTGCCTTGGTACTGGCTGTGCTTGGTGGTATGGCCCTGGCTATTGGTTTTTTCTTTTCCAGCAATTTTGCTCGGTGGTTAAAAACCATGGGCAGGGGCGCGGGAAATGATGGTCCAACGTCGAAGTTGAAGAGCATTTTTCAAGCCATTGGCGGTCTCTTCGAGAGTTTTGACGTCATGTCACGTCCTCGCGTGCTCGGCTTGATGCTGGTGCTGTCGATGCTGGTCTGGGCGGGTGAGTCGGGGCTGTTCTATTTCGCGCTACTGGGGCTTGGCCTGGATGCGAACCCGCTGATGGCACTGTTGGTGATGGCTATCGCTACTCTGTCTACCTTGGCACCTTCATCGCCAGGTTATGTAGGTCCATTTCATCTCGCTGCTTTTACAGCGGTCACACTGATTGGTGGTAGTACTGCTCAGGCAGGCAGCTACGCCGTAATTGTACATCTGGCTCTTTGGGTTCCGACGACAATCGTTGGCGCCTTGGCTATATGGTCGCGGCCTGCGCTATTCAGGGCGGCTCGGTAATGGACCAAGACAAATATCATTCTGGTAAATGTAAATGAATAACTATGATGTGGTAATTGTAGGGGCTGGTTTCACCGGCTTGACGGCTGCCTATGTGCTGTCTAAACAGGGTAAGCGCGTTAAAGTAATTGAAGCGGACTCGACGCCTGGTGGACTGGCAGGCATTTTCGAATTTGATGACGGAGTTCGTGTCGAAAAGTTCTATCACCACTGGTTCAATAACGACGTTTTTGTTCCTGAAATGGTCAAGGAATTGGGCCTGGAAGGCGACGTCATTCTCCTTCCTACTCGGACCGGTATGTATTTCAACGGTCGGATGTGGAAATTATCCACGCCTCTAGACCTGCTGCGATTCAAGGCGTTGTCCTTCGTCGACCGTATTCGTCTCGGTCTCTTGGTATTCCAGGTCCGTAAAATCAAAGACTGGAAAACGATCGAAAACCTTAGCATTCGCGAATGGTTGGAAGGAATGTGTGGTAAATCAGTCTACAAGGTAGTTTGGGAACCACTGATTAACTCAAAGTTTTCAGTGTACGCAGAGGCGGTTAATGCTGTCTGGATGTGGAAAAAGCTGGTTCTTAGAGGTAGTACCCGTAACGACAAAGGCGGTGAAGAGCTTGCTTACTTCAAAGGTGGGTTCGGGCGTCTCGCAGAGGCACTTGTATCCGCTATCCGTGCCAATGGCGGCGAAGTTTCGTTTGGTACTAAAGTACAAGGCGTTCTAAAGGAAGATAAGAAGATAACGGCGGTGACGACCGACCACGGTAACGTAGAGGGTGAAAAATTTCTCTTTACACCCTCGTTTCCCCTTATTGCTGAGATGTTCCAAGGTACTGCCGATGCTGAATGGCTGGCTAAACTTCGCCGAGTAAAGTACCTCGGTAACATGTGTTTGGTGTTGCGACTAAAGCACAGTTTGTCGGACACGTACTGGCTCAATGTAAATGACCCAGGATTTCCATTTGTTGGAGTCATTGAGCATACGAACTTTGATACTCCTGAGAACTACAAAGGCTCGCACATTTCGTATCTCTCTCGTTATCTGGCTGTTGAAGACCCTGTATGGGCCTACACGGATGAGCAGTATCTGGATTTCGCGCTTGGGCACCTTCAGCGCATGTTTCCTAAGTTTGAAAAAGGTTGGGTGATAGATTTTAAGGTGTGGCGCTCTGAGCACGCGCAGCCTGTGACGGAGCGTAATTATTCCCAATATGTTCCTGGCGAATCAACACCGTTTGATAATGCGTTGATTTCAACCATGGCACAAATCTACCCGGAGGATCGAGGAACTAACTACGCGATTAGGGAAGGTCGTGCGATCGCAAAGAAACTTTGATTAACTTAGGTAGTTGGAATTAAATTATGCGCCCGCTGTCATCACTGTACTTGGTGTTTTGTTTTGTTTTGCTAGGCTGTGGCTTGGTTTTATGGAATCTTGACTCATTTTGGAGTCAGTCTGTCGATCTTGCTCATCATTATGCACTGATTGTCAGAATATCCGAGCATCATAGTTTCGATATTGTAGATCTTACCTTGGGTGAGATGAACTTTTATCCGAGGCTGAGTCACGTGATAGCAGCGGTTGTCGCCACAATTGTTGGGTCGAACCTGTTAGGCATGCAAGTTGTGACCTTGTTGTCGGTCTCTTTGCTCTGGGGTAGTTACATATACGCACTGAGAGGACTTCCTCGTCAATTGGCAATGGCCAGTACTCTAGTTCTAGCATTTTTGTTTTTATTGAATAGGTATCTGTTCAAGTTTGAAGTGCATGGTGCCGAAGTTATTGATAATTTTTTCTTCTCCCAGCTGGTGGCTCAGGCGTTTGTAGTCCTTGGGTTGGCTGTAGCAATTCATTTTGAGTCTAAAGGCAGGAGGATAGCTGCTTATTTTCTGCTCACGGCGCTGGTTTTCGTTACGACCAGCACTCATCTGCTTCCGGCTTTGGAGTTGTTGGTCGTATTGCTTTGCTTGCTTTTCTTAAATTTGCTTGTTGCGTTTTATAAAAAGGATGCTCGTATAAGTACTGCCTTTACCTTTGTAAGCTTTTCTTCTTTGGCGCTATGTGCGGTTTTACTGAATCCAGCATTCGCGGCAATGCGAAAAATCTCCGAAAATAATGGAGACCTGCATTTCAAGTATATCTCCTTCCCTATAGGGCTGAGTGGAATCTGTGTGATCACGATCATGCTGGGCCTTGGATTTCTCGGTTATTACTTGCGTTATATCGATCGTCGTTTGGTTGCATTAAAGTACATAGCGTTATATGGGTTCGCCCAAGCCACCCTCTGTCTTCTTCAGTTGGTGTTGGCTAAGTATGGGATTGGTTCGGATTATGCCGTTAAAAAATACGGTTTTGGGTTGCTTAGTTATATATTTGTTAGTTTGGCGATTATTGTTGGTGCGCTGTTGGTCTCTTGTTTGAAGCGGCGCCCGTGGTTTGGTGTTTCTTCCGATGGAATCGGGGGGGGGGTTGTCGTTTTAGTATGTTATTGCGTCGTGGTTGTATGCTCTCTGCCACGTAATAAACATTTTGATGCTTTTGAGCTTGCGAATATTGAACGAGATTTGACGAGGCTCACCACTACAGAACTGCCTCTTCCTAACCCTTCGCAGAGTAATGTGATTTTTGGTATTCATGGGCTTCCTCCGCAATTTAATTACATGTTTTCGATTGCGCTTGCAAGGACGCCTCGTGGTCTAGCTATACCAGATGTGCTGTTTGATAAAATGTCTGATTATGAAAACTATACTTATATAGTTTCGCAGAATGAATCGTTAAAATACGATGTCGGAGACTGCGAGGTGCGGGTTGCAGGCGATTTCAGCATGGTCAAAGGTGAGTGTTTGGCAATGCGTGCGAAACAATCTTTGCATTGTGCAGGTAAGTTTGATTTCTCTAAGAACGGCTTTGTCAATCCACGTATGCTTACAGGGTTTAGTCAAGCAGAACAGGGGGGGCGTTGGATGGATGGTGGCAAAAGTAGTGTGACATGTGATGTTGCGATGCCGCCTCCTTCCCAAGTTAAAATATTTCTCCAGCCGTTATTTGTTACTGAAGTTCAGCAGCAACGACTTGAAATAATTGTGAATGGGATTTCGGTGATGCAATCCATATATGTGCCTGATCGTTCTGTTGGGGAATTGACAATACCGCTCCCCTCAACATCGAGCGACGGGAAGTATGAGATTTCATTCATCACTCCAGACGGTTTTTCGCTGAAGGCTCTCGGTCTTAGCGAAGATCCGAGAGTGCTCAGCTTCTTTATCAAATCGATAGAGTTTCGCTAAGGTGAGCAAGGTTAATGAGTTATGAGGGACTGATCTCACGTTGTTTTCGATGCGCTATTCAACAAAAAAAGTAAGCATTCCATAAATCTCTCCGACTTCATGGGTGGTGCGCTTATTTAGGAGACGCCGGCGAGCAGTTCCACGGCAACAGCGCTTCGATCCCGTGCTGTTCGTCTTTCTCAACAAGCCCCGCAACCGCGTGAAGATTTTGTATTGGGAGCGCAACGGCTTCTGCCTTTGGCTAAAGCGGCTGGAGTCTGAGCGCTTCAAAACATCGCCGGATTGTTCCGATGAATCCATCGTGCTGACGGTTCAAGAACTCAACTGGTTATTGGATGGCTTTGATTTGTGGCGCAACCGTCCGCATCAAGTTTTGACGCCTCGATTTGTCGCCT
>LNAP01004197.1_pt1 | contig 13449 bp, 11 predicted proteins | sample 602601 | NCBI WGS metagenome assembly LNAP01 (sample SAMN02440304, study PRJNA202911) | soil metagenome | biome: Subtropical and temperate rainforests or woodlands; isolation source: soil samples (1 kg each in a 20% v/v slurry with milli Q water) were... ...
TTTGCCTGCTTGTGGAAGCCAAGGCTTCCGTGGATGCGGCGGCAACCGACCTGCCGCGGCTGCTGCGCGGATTGCGCCTGCTCGCGCACGCCGAAGAAGACATTGTTTATCCGTTCAAGACCCAGCAGGGGATGGTGCGCCTGCGCGGTGCATCGCTAAGCGCGCTGACGACCGACGCGGCCGGCCTGAAAAGGGCGGTGCTCTATTGCTGCGATGCGCCTGCCGAAGCGGCTCCGCGCCTGCTCAGCGCAGCCAGCCGGATGCAGCTTTTGTCCGCGCAGGCCAGCGTGGAATTCGCCAGCATCCTGGCGGACAGGCAACATGCGGATGCTCAAGGCCTCGAGCCTGTCTGGCATCAACTGCTGGAATCGCCGCGTTGGGATGCCGTGCTGAACCAATACCCGATGCTGCGCCAGGCGCGGGAATTGATGGTTCATATTGAAGACCTGTTGGCCGCGATCAACGGCGCGACAGGAGCGGGCCGCTAGCCTTTCGATGCCAGAACCTGGCGCGCGGCTTCGGCGGCGACCCGGGCGAGCTTGTACGATTCGTTCAACACCCTCGTGGCATAGCCTTGTGCGCTGCCCGAGTATTGTCCAAGCGCTTTGTCGAGGCTTCCGCCCGCCTTTTCCAGATACTCTTCCAGGACATCGGCCCCGACCCGGATGTTCACCTCGGGATCGAAGAGCGATTCGGAAGGGTGCAGCTTGTCGGGGTGCCATCGGCGAACGATCTGCATCAGGCCTTGGGCGCCATAGCGGCTTTGCACTTTTGGACGCAGCGAGCTTTCTTTTTGCATCATGGCCAGGAGAATCTCTGGAGACATCCCGTTGCGCTTACTCGCCTCCTTCCAGGCCAGCTCCACATATTTGAGAATCGACGATTCACTTTGACCAAACTTCGCGGCCAGATACTGTGTTTGCGCTTGTATTTTCGCCTCTTGTTCGACTCTCAGCTTGTGCCCCTGCTCCAGGGACTTGAACTGCGGAGGCGGCGTTGTATATTCTTCCGGCTCCAGCGGCGGTATTTGCAATGCGAGCTGCTGGGCCGAGGGCTGGCGCTCCTGCTCGTCAAGCTCGCCGGCCAAGAGGCCGGGCGGGACGAGAATGCCCGCCGCCAAGACGAGCATGGCGGCACGCTGACGGTTGCTTCGTGTAAAGGTGAAGGCTAGTGCTGCGGAAAGGATATTTTCAAGGTATTTAATGTAGGTCATCGGTCCTGAGCCGCCACAGTTGGCGCAGGGGCGCAGAATCGGCTCCGGGCTGTTCAAGCTTGCCGTTCTCGATGGGATCTGACGCTGGCGTGTATCGGTTCCTCGTGGAAGCAGGAGTCCGATCAATGGCTGTGTGGCGGTCTGTTTTGTTGATATGCCGCGCCGAATGACGCATTTTCTGCTGAAAAGCATAGCATTGACCCTCCCATGTCAGGCCTACCAAATGTAAAAACAGTACAAAATGGCAACAGGAGCGTCCTTCCCCCCTGGGAACCGTGCGATCGCCGGCTCCTCGACCTGATATGCTGGATTGCAGCATTGCGCAGCGATGGAATGGGAGCTTCGGGCTGTGTGTACGGTAGGATAGTTTTACCTTTTAGCGCCATGGGCCAGGAGATCTACTTTTTATGGCCCTCATCTGATTGGCTCCTGTGATGGGGGATGGCGTCATTGCCCCCATTGCCATTCGCCGGGCTATCCTGATCGACTTAAACCCGCTGTCGCCAAAACTGCCCGCGCCCGGCGAGGCGGTAATGATCCGCGTTTTTCTCAGGGGAGCGGGGGGCGGCAATCCCGTCCCGCTGCTTGTTCATGCTGACGGCATGTCGCCGGCCCAGCACGATAGTGCAAGGCGAAGCGATGGGCTGCCCTTCCGCGATTGGGCGGCAGCATTCCACTCACCGCAGAGCTTGCGGCAATGACTGGTTGCGACTGGCGGATCAAGGCGCTCCGTAGGCCTACCAAGCGCGTGGAATATCCGGCCCGGCGGTTCCGGACGGTTCGGGCGCTGCGGGAATGGGTTTCAAGTACGACAGAAAGGTTTGGGTCGATGCGCGCCAGGAGAATTTTTCAGCGTGAGCGCGGGCCCGTTCGCGCGGGATGTTCAGTGCGCTCAGGCAGGCCTGGCGCAGGTTTTCGTCCATGACGCCGGCGTCGGAGCCGCCCAGCACGTCGATGGGGCCAGTCACCGGGTAGGCGGCTACGGGGCAGCCACAGGCCATCGCTTCCAGCAAGACCAAGCCGAAGGTGTCGGTCCGGCTGGGAAAGACGAAGACATCGGCGGCGTTATACAGGCTGGCCAGAGTCGGCTGATCGAGTACGCCGGTGAACCGCGCCGCGGGATAGCGCTTTTTCAGGTCGTCCAATAGGGGACCGGTGCCCGCGACCCATTTGGTGCCGGGCAAATCCAGCTTCAGGAACGCTTCGACATTCTTCTCGATGGAAACCCGGCCAACGCATAAGAAAACTGGCGGTTTTTCCTCGTGGGGCAAAAGGGGCCCGGGCTTGAACAGATCCAGATCCACGCCGCGCGACCAAAGCACCACCTGGGCGGCAGGAAATCCGAACGCTTCCAGGTCTTGCTTGACGAGCCGGGTCGGCACCATGACGGCGACCGCCGGCCCATGAAACCAGCGCAGGAAACGATAGGTCCACGACAGCGGTAAACCGATGCGCGCCCGTATGTATTCGGGAAAACGGGTGTGATAGGCCGTGGTGAAAGGCAAGCCGTGCCGCAGCGCATACGCGCGCGCCGCCATGCCAAGCGGGCCTTCGGTCGCGATGTGCAAGGCATCGGGGGCGGCCGATTCGATTCTGGCCGCTACCCTGCGTTTGGGGAACAGGGAAAGGCGGATTTCGGGGTAGGTCGGGCATGGAATCGTACGAAACTCCAGCGGAGTCAGCAGATGCACTTGATGTCCCATGCGGCTCAGTTCTAGGCGTGTTTGCGTCAGGGTTCGCACCACGCCGTTCACCTGCGGTTCCCAGGCATCGGTCACGATCATGATTTTCAATTGTGCGGAACTCCTTCGGTTTGGCTGGTGACGGGATCGGTGCCGGGTGTCGCCGCGGCTTGGGATTTTTTTATCTTTGCTTTGGCCTTGACGGGCAGGGGCGGGGCCCACATTATGATTTCCAGGCGGCCATCCCAGTGTTCGACCAGGGCGCTGCGGCTTTCCACCCAATCGCCGTCGTTGCAGTACAGGATGCCGTCGATATCCCGGATTTCCGCTTTATGGATATGCCCGCAAACCACCCCGTCGAAATTCCGTTGGCGCGCTTCGTGCACCAGCGCTTCTTCGAACGCGGTAATGAAGCTCACGGCATTTTTGACTTTATGCTTCAAATACTGGGACAGGGACCAGTACCCCAGCCCCATGCGGGCCCGGACCCGGTTGCACCAGCGGTTGAACTTTAGCGCCAGGGTGTACAAGTGGTCACCCACATACGCCAGCCACGGCGCATATTGGATGACGCCGTCAAACAGGTCGCCGTGCGTAATCCATAGCCGCTTGCCTGTCAGCGTTATGTGTTCGGCTTCGTGCAGGACTTCAATGCCGCCGAAATTCAGGCTGACATAGTCCCGCGCAAACGAGTCGTGGTTGCCGGGAATGTAGACCACGCGTGTCCCCTTGCGGGCCTTGCGCAGAATCTTTTGCATGACATCGTTGTGTGATTGGGGCCAGAACCAGCGGCCCTTCAATTGCCAGCCATCGACAATGTCGCCAACCAGGTACAGGGTGTCGGACTCATGATGCTTCAGAAAGTCCAGCAACGGTTCGGCCTGGCACCCGGCGGTCCCCAGGTGCAGGTCCGAAATCCATATGGCACGAAAGTGCGAGGTTTTTTCCAGGGCTTCAATCAAGTCGAATTTCGCCGGCAAATGAATGATGTGTGCATTACACCCGCGGCGCATGACGCTAGAGTGACAAAAACACGTAATAGAACCTCATGTGGCGTGTTTGTCACACAGGGAGGGGGCTGTCTTCCCGTCTAGCAGCGACTCACATGCTTTTTCCACTGCCGTCTCTCTTGATTGACGCCGTGCGCGATGCATGGAAAGCAGACTGTCCACGATATGCGCCGGCGCTTCGTACGGCGTGCCGGCGGCAAATGGAGGCTCTGGAGCATATTCGATCTGCAGTTGCACGCGCATGGCGGCATCCTCGCCTTCTATTTCCGCAATGACACGAAGCGCCATATCTATACCCGCCGTGACACCGCCGGCGGTGAAATACTTTCCGTCTATGGTCGTCCTTTCATTTGACACGTCCACGCCGAAGCGGGCCAGAAGATCGCGCGCCTGCCAGTGGCCTCCCGCCCTTCGGCCAATAAGCAGCCCCGCGGCGGCCAGCAACAATGACCCCGTGCATATCCCCAATACATACCGGGCTTCCTCGGCCTTTTCACGAACGAATTTCACCGTGGCCTGGTCGAGCATGGCCTCGTCGACCCCGGGTCCGCCTGGAACGACCAGGATATCCAGGCTTTCAGTAAGCAGAAAATCATGGGTGGGAGTCAGGATCAAGCCGCGGTCGCTCACCGGCGACCGGTCTTTGCCAATCAATAACGGGCGCGCATTTTGCACGCGGCTCAGCACTTCGAAGGGACCCGTCATGTCGAGTTGTGTGACGCCTGGAAAAATCAGAAAGCCCACAGTGATGTTCGAGCGTGGAATGGACATATGTTCTCCTGGATTGAGTCGCCGGTATTCAATGCGGGCTCATGGACGCCGTCCATGATGCCCATCGGTCATTCGTGATGGCGGTTTTGCTCCTCGATACCATCGTCCGGGCGCTGTTCCTCGCACGAGCTTCTCGGCATCGCCGATTCGCGGGCATCGACCCATGAAATGGGAGAATTCTTGGCCGTGTTGACGCGCAGATCGAAAATATCGAAGCGATTGTAGTAGCCCACCACGTCATGAATGCGTTTTACCGGCAGCGCCTTGCCCAAATCTATCTCGCCGATGCAGAGCCCTTCATCCTTCTCGAAAATCTCCGAGACGGGTTTTCCGGTGGGATCGATGATCATGGAGACCGTAGGAGAGCCATTGTCGAGCAGCGCAAGCTTGTCGTCGCCCAGGAACTCGAGGAACTTGCGCGCGGTGGCATCAAATGGCGCCGACGCCACAATGTTGAACACCTTAGCCTCGAACGAGTGCGATGCCGCGCGGATGCGTATGCCGTCCTGGATGTCATAACCGCCGGAACCGTCAATGTTCCTGGCGGGCGCAACCGATGGATAGCTCGAAATATGGACCTGCTCTCCTTGAGCCATCAAGGTGTACCTGGCCAGCGGGTTGGCGTTTTCGCCGCAAATCAGCATGCCGATGCGGCCAAGAGCCGTCTCGCTGACCTTCAGCCCCGACCCGTCGCCGTTGGCCCAGAAAAGCTTCTCCACATAGGTCGGGACGAGTTTGCGGTGATGATTCAGAAGGGCCCCATCGCTGCCAATCAGCACGTTGGCGTTCCACAGACACCCGACACTGGCGTTCGTGCCTTCGTTGAATCCTATCGATACGACGACCTCGTGCATCTTCGCGGCGGACCGTATGCGGGCTATTTCGGGCCCGTCTATCCGCAATCCGCGCGCGCACATTTCTCCGAACAGGGCATCGGTCTCTATCGGCGCGACAATCCGGCCCCAATGCGGATACCCGGGAATGAAACTCTCGGGAAAAGCCAGGAGCTGAACACCCTGGCGAGCCGCTTCGGCGATCAGGTCGCAGGCTTTGTCCACAGTCTTGTCAATATCAAAATAGACAGGCGACACATGCGCGGCTGCCGCCTTGTACTTTGGGTATGTAATCACGTTTTCGCTCCTTTACGACGTGGCACGGCACCAGGAAGCCGCGTGGATCGCAGGCCTCAGGGCCTTGGAACCAACGATTATCCGCCCCTGAAAATTCGTGGGTAGCGAAAACGGAGACCGTCACCCTTTCCAAAAAATCGCGGCCGCGAGCGCATCCGTCCTATTCCAGGTTTTGCTCGTGCCGGGAGGCCAGCCAGGCGATCAACTGCTGCTTGGGCGCATCAGAGTGGATCGACGGATCATGGCACACGACGACTTCAAACCTCGCCGGCTGTAGATCGAGCCGCACAATGGCCAGACCTGTCGGCAGCGTCCCCGGGACCGCGACGTAAGGAATGACAGCAATACCGGCGCCCTCCTTCACGGAGCGGAGCACCACATCGAAAGATCTCACCGCAAGCTCGACATCTCCGCGCAAGCTCGAGGCGCCCGATGCGCCGTCCACAATGTCGATCGGCGGCGTCCAGACGATAGGATAGCCGGCAAGATCGCCGCTTGTGAGAACCAGCCGTGAAGCCAGGGGATGCGCCAGTGGAACGACCACGGCCAGATCGGTTTGGCGGTACGGGTGGGACAACAAGCCGCTCATCCGATTGGTCTTGACGCAGACGCCAATATCGGCCGTATTCTGCTTCACGGCCTCAGCCACCTCGATGCTTCCGCCCTCCAGCACCATGACGCGGATGCCGGGATGAGCGACCCGGAAGCGTGTGATGTCTTCGAGCAAACCCAACAGGATGGCGGTCGTGTTGGACATGATTCTTATCTCGCCGCGCTGCTGGGAAAGCAGCTCCGCGACTTCGCGGGACATCTCGGCAACCCTTCCCATGAGGTCGTCGGTATATTTGACGACGATCTCGCCCGCGGGAGTCAGGCGCACGCCTGTGCTATGCCTGCTCAGGAGGGGCGTGCCGAACCTCGCTTCCAGTTCCGCTATGCGTTTGCTGATCGCCGACGGTGTCATGTGCAGGTCGGTGGCCGCGCGCGCCAAGCTCGTTGCCGATGATACTGCCGACAGAATTTGCATGCTGTGCAGATTGATTCTTGCCATGGGATCCTTTCCAGTTGACGTGCGGCGGTGGCGGCCACAGCACCCCCGGATGTGCATGGGTGCTGCGCAAGTGTCGCACACAGCCAGTTCAAACGTCTATCAATGCAGACCCTGTCCAGCCTTGGGTGGAACACACCCGATCCCGCCCGTATCGGAGCTGCGATCGTCCGGATCGGAGCCGCGACATTTTGGAAATCCGTCCTTTCCACTTTATCGCTTGTCCCCTTCGCGGGATGAAAGCTTAATAGCACTTTTGGAAATTTGGAGTTCTCATGGATCTCGGTCTTCGCGGCAGCACGGCGCTCGTCACAGGCGCGTCACGGGGCATCGGCTTTGCCATTGCGGAGGCGCTGGCGCAAGAAGGCTGCAATCTCGTCATGGCGGCACGCCATGACGTGTCCGCCCGGGAGGCGGCCGAGGATATCGCAGAAAGGTTCCGTGTCGATGCGCGCTCCATTGGTGCGGATCTGGGCAATAAGGCTGGAATTGAGCGCTTGCTGGAGAGCGCTGGCGGCATCGACATCCTGGTCAACAATGCGGGAGCAATCCCTGTGGGCGCGCTGGGGGAAATTCCCACAGCTCTTGCGAGGGAGGCGCTGGAACTCAAGCTGTTCGCATACATGCAATTGGCGCAACACATCTTTTCCGACATGCGTTCGCGGGGACGAGGCGTCATCCTCAACGTGATCGGGACTGCCGGGGAACGGCCCCGAGCTGGCTACGCGGTCGGCAGCATGGCAAACGCGGCGTTGATTGCGATGACCCGCGCGCTTGGCCTTCAGGGTTCGGCTTGCGGAGTACGCGTAATCGGCTTGCATCCGGGCGCAACCCGCAGCGAGAGAAAGCTGGCGCAACTGGAACAGCGGGCATTGGTCCAGTTTGGCGACAAGTCGCAGTGGCCGAGCCTGGCAAAGGCATACCCCTACGGGCGCCTGGCCGAGCCGGCGGAAATTGGCGCGTGCGCGGCCTTTCTGTGCTCCGGTATGGCTTCCTATATCAATGCCACCTGTCTCACAGTGGATGGCGGCGCCACCGATTCAATGGTTTGAGTGTTGTTCTAAAAAGAGGGGAAAAAATTATGAAAAAAACGTTTTTATCGAGCGCGCGTTGCCGCCAAATTCTGTTGGCATGGGCAGCGGCCGCGAGTATCTTTGCGCTGGCGCCCGCTACGGCGTCCGCGGCAGCCGACTACCCCAGGCAACAGATCACCATCGTTGTGCCATTTCCGCCTGGAGGCCCTTTCGACATCATTGCCCGTGCGCTTTCAACGCCTCTTGCCGCCAAACTTGGACAGCCGGTCGTAGTCGAAAACCGTCCGGGCGCTTCCGGAATGATAGGCGCAACCAGAGTCGCCCGCGCTGCTCCGGATGGCTATACCCTATTGCTGGGGTCGTCCGGAACCCAGGCTTTGAACCCCAACGTCTTTAGCGGCGTTCAGTATAAATCCCCAGATGATTTCGCACCCCTCGCGGAACTCGCGAGAGCTCCATCGATCCTGATGGTGGGCAAGGCAAGCCCTTTCAAGACTGTCGGCGATTTCATAGACTATATGTCGAAGAACCCTGGCGAAATCAACTTGGGGAATGCCGGCGCCGGATCGGTGTCGAACCAGGCGGCAATGACGTTCCTGGCGAGCGTCGGCGGCAAGGTGACGGCAGTGTCGTACAAGGGTACGGCTCCTGCGCTGGTCGACCTGATCGGGGGCCAGATTGACGCACTGTTCGATACGGCGGTGCAAGCGCTGCCGCATATCAAGGGCGATCGCGTTCGTGCGCTCGCAGTGACGTCAGCGGATCGTATCGCGAGCTTGCCGAATGTTCCGACCCTCAATGAGACCTGCTGCAAGGGCGCTGAACTGTTGATTTGGTACGGATTGCTGGCTCCCGCCAAAACACCCAAGGATGTCATCGGTATTCTTACCAGGGCTGTCCTCGAGGCGCGGTCGGATCCACAGTTCCAGGCGGTGATGCGCGCCGGGGAGGCTATCGTTCCTTCCCCGTCCGAAGGCGCTGCCGAATTCGCCGCCAAGATCAATCGGGACGTGGTGCTCTTCGAAGAACTGGCCCGCAAAGCGGGCGTCGTCAAGCAGTGATGTGTCTACGCCGACGACGTCACAAGGGTGGAATATACGGCCACGCGCCGGTTCAGCCCTGCCGTTTCGTCTTCCGCGAGAATTGTCCCAGGGCCCACTCCCGGAAAAAACGGATCTTGGGAACGTCCGCCTGGTCTTTGTGATGGGCCAGGAAATAGTTGACGTCCAGCCTGACCTTTTGTTCGAAGGGGGCGACCAGCGTGCCGTCGCGCAGCTCCTTCTGTATCAGCCAGGATCGGCCCATGCAGATTCCCAGGCCGCTCAGCGCGGCTTCCACCGTGAGGAACAGGCCTTTGAAGCTGATTTCGTCTTTGAATACCATGGGCTCGTCGCAGGTTTGCGCCATCCAGGCCGACCAGTCGTCTTCCACGATGGGCGACACAGACCTCAATATGGTGTGCTTGATCAGGTCTAGGGGCTGCTTCAGGTTTCCCTGTTTCATTACTGCCGGGCTGCACACGGGAAATATGTCATCCGGCGGAAAAGGATAGACCGCGAGATTCGGCATGGTGTTCACGCCGTATCCGATGCCCACGTCGAACTCCTGCTCGGCTATGCGGTCCGCTCCGATCACAGGCGTCAACCGAATCTCGATGTCGGGATGCAGCCGGCGAAAGCCCGGCAGGGCGGGCAGCAGGCATTTGGCGGCGAAAGTCGACAGGCAGGCAATATGCAGCCTGGACTCCCGCGTGCTGGATACTTCATCCGTAGCGGTGCCTATCATGACGAGCGCAGGCCTGATCTGCCTCAGATAGTCCAGGCCGCTTTGCGTCAGCGTAATCTTATTGGGCCGGCGTTCGAACAACTGAGTGGCAAGAAGCGTTTCGAGCTCCTTGATCTGGTGGCTGATGGCCGTCTGAGTCAGATTGAGTTCGCGCGCGGCGCGCGTGAAGCTCAAATGGCGAGCCGTGGCCTCGAAAGCGCGCAACGCAGTCAGCTTGGGGAAATGCTTGGGCATGAATGTCCGCCTCCAACGGACGTGGCAATTCCCTATGCCTGCCAGTGTCTCTGGATGAGTCTTCTGCCAAATTATCGGCGCGCTCTTCGGATAGGCGGGTGCCATCTTGCTGGAGTCACGACTTATAACACATTGAGACGCTGCAGAACAGAAAGCCGGGAGCGGTTCGGCGCCCGGCTTCGGCGGTCCGGACGCGAAGGCCTAGTTGGGCTTGATCTCCATGCGCGCTATGTCGGCGCCGTTCTGTTCATATTCGCTGCGCAGGCGCTTGGCGAGATCGGCGGGCGACATGGACTCCGGCTCGACCCCGCGTCGCGTCATGTCCTGGCGGAACTGGTCCGTAGCGACGACGGCAGCGACGTCCTTGCTGATTTTCTCGACGATGGCGTCCGGCGTGGAGCCGGGCGCCAGCACAGCCAGCCAGCCAAGCGCGCCGAAGCGCTCATAGCCCAACTCCTTGGCCGTAGGCACATCGGGCAGCAAAGGCGCGCGCTTGGGCCCGAGATTGGCGATAGGCACAACCCTGCTGTCCGTGAGCACAGGCACGATGGTGCCGATCGATACCGTCATGACAGGTATGTGGCCCGCCATCACGTCCTGAAGCGCGGGCGAGGCGCTTTTGTACGGCACATGGTTCAGCTTGATTTTGGCCTGTTGCTGAAACCGCTCCCACGCCAGATGATGGGTGCTTCCTATGCCGTTGGTCGCAAAGTTGATGGCGCCGGGATTCGCCCTGGCGTTTTTGATGAGATCTTCCAGTGACTTGAAGCCCGCGTTGGAATTGGCCAATACGATATACGGATATGTGCCCGAGGTGGATACGGGTTTCAGGTCGGACAGCGTTTTGTAGGGGATATTGCTGTTGAAATGCGGCATGGATACCAGCACGCCGTCGTCGGTATAAAAGAGGGTGTAGCCGTCGCCCTTGGCCTTGGCCACCGTGGAGCCGCCTATGGCTCCGGCTGCGCCGGGGCGGTTCTCCACGACGACGGACTGTCCCCATAGCTTGCTCAGGCCTTCGGCCAAGGTCCGCGCGGTGATGTCCACGACGCCGCCAGGCCCATAGGGAACCACCAGGGAAACCGGCCTGGATGGATAGGCCTCTCCTTGCGCGAAGGCCGGAGGCGCCGTCAATAGCGTTGCAGCGGTGACGGCGAGTGCATGGGCAAACAGTTGTCTGCGTAAGGGGTTCAATAGCGGCATAATTATCTCCTCTGCTGGTATGGCGCCGACACGTAATCCGGCGATAGCGTTTTAACTGATCCGCAGCCTAGCAATATCATGGCTCTTGCGGTTTCTTCTTCGAGAATTTGTAGAGCCCGTGCGGCCCCGGCGGCTCCGGCCGCGGCGACGCCATAAAGCGGGGCGCGGCCAAGCACGACGGCATTGGCGCCCAGCGACAGCGCTTTCACAATGTCCGCCCCGCGGCGAAAGCCTCCATCGGCGAGGATGGTCAGGCGCTTGCCGACAGCATCGGCGATGGGTTCGATCGACTGTATGGTGGAAACGGCGCCGTCCAGCTGCCGTCCTCCGTGATTCGAGATGACGATTCCGTCAGCCCCCATGTCGAGCGCCTGACGCGCATCCTGCACCGACAGGACGCCTTTGATCAGGAAGGGGCCCTTCCACATGGCGCGTATGGCGGCGACGTCGTCCCATGACAGGTCCGGGTGCCTGTGCTTGCGGGTGAATGCCGCGATCTCGTGTATGTCGGCCGCCGGGTGGACGAATTCGAGCAGATTCTCGAAGCGGGGCACGCCCTTGAGCCATACATTCCATAGCCAGCCGGGATGCAGCAGTCCGTCGAGGACTGTCCGCGGGCTTATGGTCACGTCATGGGCGAAGCGGTTGCGCCTGTCCCTTTCGCGGTTTCCGGGCACGGGGGTGTCCACCGTCAGGACCAGGCATGTGAATCCGGCGGCGGCGGCGCGATCGAGCAAGCGCCTCCATACTTTCCGATCGCCCCAGGGATAAAGCTGGAACCATTTCACTCCCCTGGTCGCGGCTCCGACGGTTTCGATCGACTCGTTGGATGCCGTGGCCAGCGCGAATGCCGCGCCGGCTTGCTCCGCGGCCCTCGCCAGAACGAGATCGGCATGGCGATGAAAGATGCCGTTCATGCCTGTGGGGCCAACGACGGCGGGAAACGCCAGGGATTCGCCGAATAGCGTAACGCCAAGGTCTGCCTTTTTGTGGCCCGCGACAATGCGCGGAATAAATTCCACTTCGTCCAGGGACGACCGGTTTCTCCTCAGCGTGACCTCATCCTCGGCCGCGCCTTCGAGGTATTCATAGATGACGCGCGGCAGGCGCCGCCGCGCGAGCTCCCGCAAGTCGTGTATGTTGATTGCAGCGTCGATATTCATTGGCCGGGTCCGGTGCCTTGTCTCTGTGCCGTTCAGTTGCCGCGCGTGAGGGGCGCAATGGAGTAGCCAGTGGCCACATGAGCATCGATGAAGTAAGGCTCGCCTCGCTTTACCGCCTCCAGTCCGCGCAGGATCGCGCGTTCGAGGTCCGGCACGTTGCTTATGGGGCCTTCGGCCTGTATGCCTTGCGCACGGGCAATGGCCGCCAGGTCCGGCGCCGGGTCGTCGATGCGCTGTCCTATCCAGCGGTTCTCGACCGGCCGCTTACGCGTGCGCGCCACGGTTTCCTGGTGCATTTCGTCGTTGAAGTTGGACCGATTGTTGGAAACGATGATGAGCGCCGGCAACTCGTATCTGGCCGCGGTCCACAAAGCGGTTGCGCCCTGCAGGAAGTCGCCGTCGCCCATCACGGAGACGACCAGCCGGCCGCTGTCCTTGAGCGCCAAGGCGATGCCTACGGTCAGCCCCGGCCCCGCCGCGAGCCCCGCCCCGCCATCGCTGCCAAGGAAATCCAGCGGTTCGCGGAAGTGATAGGCATCGCCGGCCCAGCCATAGGTGGCGTGCGCCAGGGAAATGGCGTGGTCGCCGCGCAGGCGCTGCAGGGACACTTCAATGTCGCGTGGCGCGATTTCCGTGGCGCTGTTCGCGCTGTATTCGGCTTGCGGGGCTGTGTTGCGGCTTCTGCCGTCCCATTTCCTTTTGCCGCCCAGGCGCTTCTTGACGACGGCCAGCAGCTGCTCGACGACGGCATCGGGGCTGGCCTGCACAGGCAGGTCCACGGGCGGCAGGCCGAAGTAGTCCATGCTCCAGCCCCGGTGCAGCTGATTGTCCAGCGAGGCATGGGCGATGGTGGCGGCCATGGAGTCGACATCGTCCTGGACTTGCCTGAGGAAGCCGCGCAGATCGACCCAATCCAGGCTGAGGATCGCATCGGCGGCCCCCGCGAGTTTTTTCGCATTGGCATTCAGCCAGTACACGGGCGGCACCGCCATCAAAGGATGTTCGGTGGGGAAGATCGCGCGGTCGCGTATCGACGTCATGACCGATGCGCCCAGCAGTTCCGCCAGCTCCACGCGCCGGTTCCATGCCTCGTGCTGGCGCGAACCCCTGCCAAAGAGCAGCAAGGGATTTTTCGCATTCAGCATTACGTCGGCCAGCTTTTCCATGGTCTGCTCG
>LNAP01004198.1_pt1 | contig 13448 bp, 12 predicted proteins | sample 602601 | NCBI WGS metagenome assembly LNAP01 (sample SAMN02440304, study PRJNA202911) | soil metagenome | biome: Subtropical and temperate rainforests or woodlands; isolation source: soil samples (1 kg each in a 20% v/v slurry with milli Q water) were... ...
GCCGTCAGGGCCGAGAAAACTGTCGGTGTCGTCATAGCGCGGACGGCCGCGGCCTGCGCGGGATCTGGTTCGAGCGCGAACGCCATCCGAAGCAGGCGCATCCGGGCTGGGTCCGCGCCGCCGCGCCAGTGGAGTTCGCGCGCGTGCAGCTGGAGGAGTACTTCGCCGGCGAGCGCCAGCACTTCGAGCTGCCGCTGCATCCCGTCGGCACGCCGTTCCAGTTGGAGGTATGGCACGAGCTGGGGCGGATTCCGTACGGCGTCACGATCAGCTACGGCGAACTGGCCCGGCGCATCGACAAGCCGCTGGCAGTGCGCGCGGTCGGCGCGGCAAACGGACGCAACCCGCTGCCGATCGTGCTGCCATGCCACCGGGTGATCGGCGCGAACGGCAGCCTCACCGGCTTCGGCGGCGGCCTGCCGACGAAGCGCTACCTGCTGAACCTGGAAGAACGCATCGCACGCGGCGATTTGTTCGGCTGAGGCACGGCCCTTGCCGCTGCTGTGGGGCGGGCACTGCCCGCCGGCTCCTGCCCCCGCGAGGCATTACGGCAGAGCGCAAGCGATGGGCACTGCCCGCCCTACGAAACTGTAGGAGCGCACCCTGTGCGCGAATGCTTTTATGCCCGGTAACGAAGGGCATTCGCGCACAGGGTGCGCTCCTACAAAAACCACCCGCCACCGGGGCGAGCGATCAGCCGCCGTTCTGCTTCGGCGCAGGCAGCGCCTGCGGTACCACCCGCGGCAAGTCTGCGGCAGCGCGCTCGCGGTCGAGCAGGTCCTGTTGCTGGGCACGGTCGCGGTCGCGCTGCGCCTGGTCGGCCTGGTCGAGTTGCCGGCGGGCGCGGGCGTCATTCGCCGACGGGCGCTTCGCGTTGTCCGACACGCTTTGACGCAATTGCTGCTGCAGCTGGCTCTTCTGCAATTCGTCGCGCACCTGCTGCTGTTGCGCGTCCTGCTGGAACCGTACGCTCGGTGGCACCGGCCGGATCACCGGCTGCGTGCCGGACTGCTGCCAGGCACAGGCGGCACCCAGCGGAGCGAGCGTCAGCACGCCGGCCAACAGCATGCGTATCAGCGGGGAGTGCCAGGCGGGACGTGTAATGGTCATGACAGTGCGCGATCATGCAGGGATGGCTTGAATACATCGTAAGGTTCCCCGCATGAAAATCCTGTTTCGCCTGCTGCTGTGTTCACTGGCAGCATTCAGCTTCGGCTGCGCCACGCAGCGCCCGGCCACGCCGGCAGCCACCGTGGCACTGGCCGGCAAACCCACGCCGCTGTTGCTGATCTCGATCGACGGCTACCGCCACGACTACATGCAGCGCGGGCTCAGCCCGACTCTGGCCATGCTGGCGCAAGGCGGCGTGCAAGCCGCGTCGATGCAGCCGGCGTTCCCGTCGCTGACGTTCCCGAACCATTACACGATCGTCACCGGCCTCACCCCGGACCACCACGGCGTGGTCAACAACACGATGTTCGACCCGCAGTTGGGCAAGTTCTCGCTGAGCAGCCGCAACGCGGTCGGCGACGGCCGCTGGTGGGCCGAGGGCACGCCGATCTGGGAGACCGCCGACCTGCACGGCCTGCGCACCGCCACCATGTTCTGGCCCGGTTCGGAGGCGGATATCCACGGCCATCGGCCGGATTACTGGAAGCCGTTCGACGGCAGCGTGACGGCCGACCAGCGAGTGGACCAGGTGCTGGCCTGGCTTGATCTGCCGGACGCCGAGCGGCCCGGCTTCCTCACCCTGTACTTCGACGAAGTCGATCACGCCGGTCACGTGCACGGCCCGGACACGGCACAGGTGAACGACGCGCTGCGCGAGACCGACACGGCGCTGGCGCGGCTGGTCGAGGGACTGAAACGGCGTGGCCTGTTCGACCGGATCAACCTGATCGTGCTGTCCGACCACGGCATGGCCGGCGTACCGGAGGCGAACAGCGTGATGATCGACGAACTGGTCCCGCTCGACCGCGTGCAGCCGGTGAGCATGGGCATCCTGGCCGGCTTCAACCCGAAGTCGGACAGCGCCGAGGCACGCGCGGATTTCGCGAAGGTCGAGCAGACCCTGGAGCAGCCGCACCCGCACATGCAGTGCTGGGACAAGACCCGCGTACCGGCACGGCTGGCCTATGGCCGGAATCCACGCGTGCCGCAACTGCTGTGCCTGGCGAACGTGCACTGGCGCATCACCACCAGCGACTACGCGGCGAAGCGCAAGGGCCGGCTGAGCCTGGGCGAGCACGGCTTCGACAACGCCGAGCCGCTGATGCAGGCGATCTTCGTGGCGCACGGCCCGGCGTTCCGCGTCGGCGCGAAGGTGCCGGCGTTCCCGAACGTGGACGTCTACCCGCTGATGACCCACCTGCTCGGCCTCCCCGCCGCCGCGAACGACGGCGACTACGATGCGGTGAAGGACATGCTGAAACCCGCGTCGCGCTGAACTCCCGGCTCCCTCTCCCCCGGGCACAGCTCGGGGGAGAGGGTTGGGGTGAGGGGGAGCTTCTGCCCTGGATATCCCATACATCAAAAGCCCCCTCTCCCCAGCCCTCTCCCCCGACGATAAAACCGTCGGGGGAGAGGGGGTCGGTGGCCTACGGCATCGCGCCCCGGCTCATCGGCGCGGGCGGCGTCGCCACGTTGACCAGCGGCGGCAGACGGAACAGCCGCAGCGCAATCAGCAGGCCGGCCAGCACCAGCACGCCGACGAACAGCGCCACGCCGTTCCAGCCGTGCGACGCGTAGAACAGCCCGCCGCTGGCGCCGGCGATGCTCGAGCCCATGTAGTAGCAGAACAGGTAGACCGAGGCGGCCTGCGCCTTCGCCGCACCGGCCCGCCGCCCGACCCAGCTGCTGACGATGGAGTGGCCGCCGAAGAAGCCGAACGTCACCGCCACGATACCCAGCATCACCAGCAACAACGGCGCGGTCATCGTCAGCGCCACACCCACCAGCATCAGCGCGAACGCCGTCCACAGCACCTTGCGCCGCCCGAGCCTGCCGGCCAGGTGGCCCATCCATGCCGAGCTGAACGTGCCGACCAGGTAGATCGCAAAGATCAGCCCGACTACCGCCTGGCTCAGGTTGTACGGCGGCGCCAGCAGCCGGTAGCCGAGGTAGTTGTAGACGGTGACGAACGCGCCGAGCAGCAGGAAGCCCTCGACGAACAGCCACGGCAGGCCGCGGTCGCGGAACATGCCGGCGAAGCGCCCCAGCAGCGTGCGCCAGCGCAGCGGCTGCGCCACGAAATGCCGCGACGGCGGCAGTGCGCGCCAGAAGACCAGCGCAGCCAGCACGCCGATCACGCCGACCACCGCCACGCCGATGCGCCAGCCGAAAAAGTCCGCCAGCACGCCGCTGATCAGTCGCCCGCCCATGCCGCCGACCGCGCTGCCGCTGATATAGAGGCCCATGCCCAGGCCGATCGACTCGACATCCATTTCCTCGCCGAGGTACGTCATCGCCACCGCCGGCAACCCGCTCAAGGTCAGCCCCAGCAACGTGCGTACCAGCAGCAGCGCAGTCCAGTCCGGCATCACGGCGGTCACCAGCACCAGCACGGCCGACGACAGCAGCGACACCACCATCACCGACTTGCGCCCCCACGCATCCGACAGCGCTCCGGCAAACAGCATCGCGAACGCCAGCACGCCGGTGGTCAGCGACAACGACAGCGCCGCACCCGCCTCGCTCACGCCGTAGTCGCGGCTGAACTCCGGCATCAGCGGCTGCACGCAGTACAACAAGCCGAAGGTGGCGAAGCCGGCCGCGAACAAGGCGAGGTTGGTGTGCCGGAACGCGGGCGTGCCGTGGTGGATATATGGCGTCGACGCTCCCGCCGCGAAAGGTTCTGCCGCACTTGGCTCCACGTCACGCTTCATCTCATCCGCCTGCTGCTGGGTATTTCAACCCGGCAAGGATAGAGCCGCCCGACCGAACGATGGCCAACGCGCGTCGCGCCCGGACCGATTTTTCACACCAGAAACACAGGCACCGGCAGAGGATCGCGCGCCTGAATGCCTGTGTTTCGCTCGACGGCAGGGGCTTCACCGCGGCATCCGATACCGTCCGCCCATCCCGGTCGAAGCCGCCGCGTTGCGCAAGCCGAACCTCCAACACGGACCAACGCCACGGGGCCGGCGTTGGCGCAGGGGCATCCCGGTCCCACGACGACCATGCATCGGGTGCAGGAGATTGCTCATGGCGACTTACATCGGTCTTACCCATCTCACGGATCAGGGGATGCGCAGCATCAAGGAAACCACCAGGCGAGCCGAGGCCGTCAAGGGAGCCGCCGGCAAGTTCGGGGTCAAGATCAAGGAAATCTTCTGGACGCTGGGGAAATACGACATCGTCATCGTCTCCGAAGCGGCCGACGAGGCGGCGGCAACCGCTTTCATCCTGAGCATCGGCAGCCTGGGCAACACCCGGACCCAGACCATGCGCGCGTTCTCCAGTGACGAGATGAACGCCATTCTTGGCAAGATGGCCTAACCCAACCGACATGCCGGCCTGACCGACAAGCTGCCGGCATGTCTCCCGTCTCACGCGCTGCGGTCCCCGCGCAGCGCGCGCACTTCCTCGTCATGCCCGGCCGCGCCACGCCCGCTGAACCAGCCGAACAGCGCGATACCGACGATGATCGCCAGCGCGCCGAATGCGGCGTAGCTGTGCGGCCACGCCTCGCCGAGGAACAGTACGCCGAGCACGGTGGCAAACAGCAGCTCCGCCGCCTGCATCGCCTCGACCGCGGCCAGCGCGGTCGGTTCGCTGCGCACCATATCGGTGGCGCGGAAGAACAGGATGGTGGCGATGGTGCCCGAGGACAGCGCCACGCCGCCGGCGAGCAGTGCCTCGCGCCACGTCGGCGGACCGACCGTGAACCACGCGACTACCGCGAACAGCAGCCACAGCGGCCAGCTGCACAGCGTCATGCCGAACACCCGCTGCACCGCGTTGAGCTGGCTGCCGCCCGGCTCCGCTTGAGCATGTTCCAGGTGCAGCAGCAGCTTGCGGTTGCCCAGCGGATAGGCGAACGCGGACAGCGCCACCGCGCCGATCGCGAGCCAGTCGCCGGCATGCAGATGGCCCTGCGCATGGCCCCATTGCAGCGCGAACACGCCAGCCACGATCAGCGCCCCGAGCGCCAGCGTGCGCCAGGCCAGCCGGCGCCGTTCGTCGCGATAGATCAGCGGCGCCAGCAGCGGCCCGGCCAGCACGGTGGTCTGGAAACTGCCCGCGACCAGCCACGACGGCCCGCTGCTGGCCGCCCAGGTCAGCGGCACGCCGAACAGCACGAAACCCACGCTGCTCCACAGCAGCCACGGCCGCGCATGCCGGCGCAGTTCGCGCGGCAACTCGCCCAGCCCGCCCTGCAAGGGCAGCACCATGGCGAGCATCGGCAAGGTAAGCAGGTAACGCAGGATCACCGCCCACGCCCAATGCCCGCCGCCTGCGACTAGGCTGCGGTTGAGCACGTAGGTGAGCGTGAAGAACAGCGCCGAGATCAGCGCCAGTCCCACCGCGGCCAGGGCATTCGTTCGCATGCGGTGCCATCGGGCAAAGCGCCGAGTGTGGCAAATCGCGCCGCGCTTGCGTAGCAGACGATGGCGCGATGGCCGCCATCGTTGCTGGTCACGCCAACCGCTCGGTTGGCGTGACCAGCGTTAAGCGGGCCCGGTGGAAAGCGGCGTTAGTTCCAGCGCCCGTTGCTGCCGCCCAGGCTGTAGCGGCCGGCGCCGAACAGCATGATCGCCAGTGCAGTGCCGAAGAACATGCCCTGCAGTTCCAGCGCCCAGCCGCCGGTGTCGGCCAGCGTGGCGAGCTGGCCCAGGTGCACCAGCCCGATCGCCACCAGCATGTTGATCACGATGATCAGCGCACCGACCCGCGTCCAGTAACCGAGCAGCAGCAGGAGCGGCGCCACCACCTCGCCCACATACACCCCGTAGGCCAGGAACGACGGCAGGCCGGCCCCAGTCACTACGCCGATGATGTAGCCCGGCCCGTGGACCAGCTTGGATACGCCGTGGAACAGGATCAACACACCCAGCACAACGCGAAGCACCAGCTTGCCCAGATCGGTGGAACCTTGCATGTGAACTCTCCTGGCAGGGATCGAGAAATACCGTCGAAAGCGACGGCGCGTACTGCCAGCGCAATCTAGCCTAATCGTGTGCGTCCGGACATAGGCCCGATTCCGGGGAGCGGATCAGCCACCGGCCAACCGTGCCACCACGCCGCGATAGCGCGCCGCGATGCGTTCCTCGTCGCGATGGTGGAAGCCGCGCACCTGCCAGCTGCCGCCAACCATCACGTCGCGCACCAGCGGCGTGTTGCCGGCGAACAGGAAGCTGTCCAGCACCGAACGCGCATCGCGTGCGGCGAGCAGCGGGGAGGAGTCGTCCAGCACGACCAGGTCGGCCCGCGCGCCATCGCGCAGCTCCCCGATCGGCTGCCCCGAAGCCTGGGCACCGCCGCGCAAGGCAGCGCGCCACAGCGTCTCGCCCACGCTGTCGCCCTCATGCCGTGCGGCGATGTTGCGGTGGCGGGTCGCCAGGCGCTGGCCGTATTCCAGCCAGCGCAGTTCCTCCACCGGCGAGATCGAGATGTGCGAGTCCGAGCCAATGCCGAGCGTGCCGCCGGCGTCCTGGTACGCGGCCAGCGGAAACAGGCCATCACCGAGATTCGCCTCGGTGGTGGGACACAGCCCGGCCACGGCGCCGCTGCGCGCCAGCTGCAGGGTTTCCGCCTCGGTCAGATGGGTCGCATGCACCAGGCACCAGCGGGCATCGACGCCGGCGTGGTCGAACAGCCACTCCACCGGTCGCGCGCCGCGGGTGGCCAGGCAGTCCTGCACTTCGCCGATCTGTTCGGCGATGTGGATGTGGATCGGGCCGGTGCCCGCAAGTTGGCTGCCCAGCACTTCGCGCAATGCCTGCTCCGGCACCGCGCGCAGCGAATGCAGGGCGATGCCGACGCACACGTCGTCGCTCTCCTGCCGGCGCAGCGTTTCCAGCAGGCGCAGGTAGGCGTCGACGGCATGGCCGAAACGACGTTGCCGCGCGCTGAGCGCACGGCCATCGAAGCCGCCGCTGATGTACAGCACCGGCAGCAGGGTCAGGCCGATGCCGGCTTCGCGCGCGGCCTCGACGAGCGCCAGCGACATCGCTTCCGGCTGCGCGTACGGCGTACCGTCCGGCTGATGGTGCAGGTAGTGGAATTCGCAGACATGCGTGTAGCCGGCCTTGAGCATCTCGACGTAGAGCTGGGCGGCGATCGCCTGCAGCTCGTCCGGGCCGATCGTGGCGGCGAATGCATACATCGTCTCGCGCCAGCTCCAGAAACTGTCATCTGCCCTACCGCGACGCTCGGCCAGGCCGGCCATCGCGCGCTGGAATGCATGCGAATGCAGGTTCGGCATGCCCGGCAGCACCCAGCCGCCGATCATTTCGCTGTCGTGATCGGCCGGTTCGCGCAAGCGGCCGTCGGCGCCCACGGCAAGGGCCGCGTCGGCATGCCAACCATCGGCGCGCCATAGCTGGCCTGCCCGAAATTGCCGAACGGCGGCGTGGATGCTCATGCAGGCGACTCCCGTGGACGATGCCGCGCAGTGTAGCGGGTGGATGAAAGCACCTTCACCCTGGCGTGTTTCGCGCTAGGCATAATGGCGAAATGGCCAAGAAAACCCTCGAAAACACCCCGAAGCTGTTGTTGCGGCAAGCGGTACTGGGCGACGTGCCCCAGCTTGCCGACCTCACCGCCCGGATCTACTCGGACGAATGGGGCCACTCGATGGAGATGCTGCGTTCGCAGCAGACGCACTTCCCCGAAGGCCAGTTCGTGGTCGAGTTTGAAGGCGTGATCGTCGGCTATTGCGCCACGTTCCGCATCGACGAGGCCACCGCGCTGGCACCGCATACCTGGATGCAGATCACCGGCGGCGGCATGGGTTCGCGGCACAAGCCAGACGGCAACTGGCTTTACGGTATGGAAGTGGTGGTGCACCCGGACTACCGCGGCATGCGCATCGGCCAGCGGCTGTACCAGGCGCGCAAGCGGCTGTGCATGGATCTGAAGCTGCGCGGCATCGTGTTCGGTGGACGCATGCCCGGCCTGGCGAAGAACCTCGCGCGCTACGGCAGCCCCGAGGCCTACGTGCAGGCGGTGGTGGAAGGCAAGCGGCGCGACCTCACGCTGAGCTTCCAGCTGTCGAACGATTTCGAGGTGGTCGGCATCCTGCGCGCCTATGTGCCATCCGACCATGAGTCGCTGGGCTACGCCGTGCACCTGGTCTGGCGCAACCCGCAACTGCTCGACCAGCCGGACATCCCGCCGATCACCTCGGCCCGGCTGCTGCCCGATTCGGTGCGGGTGGCCTCGGTGCAATACCAGCAGCGCCGGATCACCTCGTTCGGGGAATTCGCCACCCAGGTCGAATACTTCACCGACATCGCCGCCGACTACAGCGCCGATTTCGTCACCTTCCCCGAACTGATGACGCTGCAACTGCTGTCGATCGAGAACACCGAGCTGTCGCCGGTGGAGTCGATCCGCAAGCTCAGTCACTACACGCCGCAGGTGAAGGAACTCTTCAGCCGGCTGGCCGTGCACTACAACATCAACATCATCGGCGGCACGCATCCCACCGAGCAGGCCAATGGCGACATCCACAACGTCTGCTACGTGTGCCTGCGCGACGGCTCGATTCACGAGCGCGAGAAGCTGCACCCGACGCCGAGCGAGCGCAACGTGTGGAACATCAGCGGCGGCGACAGCGCGGCAACCGTGTTGACCGACTGTGGCCCGATCGGCGTGATGATCTGCTACGACGCAGAGTTTCCCGAAGTGGCGCGGCATCTGGTCGATCAGGGCGCGCTGATCCTGTTCGTGCCGTTCTGCACCGACGTGCGCGAAGGCTACCTGCGCGTGCGCTACTGCGCGCAGGCGCGGGCGATCGAGAACCAGTGCTACGTGGTGCTGTCGGGCAACGTCGGCAACCTGCCCGGCGTCAACAACTTCGACATCCAGTACGGCCAGAGCTGCATCCTCACCCCGAGCGACTTCGGCTTCGCCCGCGACGGTGTCGCCGCCGATTCGACCCCGAACATCGAGACCGTGCTGTTCGCCGACCTGCGCCTGGAAAGCCTGGCCCGCGCGCGCAACGCCGGCGCGGTGCAGAACCTCAAGGACCGCCGCTTCGACCTGTACGAGACGCGCTGGCGGCCGCGCTGACGAATATAACCATGAAGAGTGCAACGTCATTCCAGCGAAAGCTGGAATCCAGTGTCTTTGCGCATCAATGGTTCAGAGTCACTGGATCCCAGCTTGACCAGCTTCGCTATTGAAAAGCGCCTTGCTGGGGTTGACGGGCTCGGAGTCTGGTTATTTCGAGTTGCCCCGAGGGAGTGGTCAGGCACCCTGGAGCCGGCTGGAAACGGGGCGAGTCATGATGACGTCACGCTGAGGATCGGTGCCCAAAGGGAAGATATGGTCGCCAACCTCCCCAAACCCGAATTTTTTATAGAAGGCCATGGCTCTCGGATTTCGTTCCCATACGCCAAGCCAGACCACATCGGATTCCCGATTTTCCATTTCCCTGATGCAGGTTGCCATCAAGTCGTGTGCAACACCCTTTCCGTGCCAGGACTTCGCCACGTAAAGCCTTTGAATCTCCCCCGGGCTTTTCGCGGAGACGCAACTTGGCGCCTCGGACCAGCGAAGCTGCGCAAACGCCGTCAGGTTTCCGCCCTCCTCGCAGACCATGGTGACCATGCCGGCGTTTGAGATCTCTGCCAGTTGAATGTCTTCGCCGTAACTGGTCCGGCAATGAAGATTCATGTCCTCAACGGCATTCACGCTCTCGAAGGTGTCGCGGAAAGTTTCCTCGGCCAACGCGGCCAGCCTTTTCGCATCAGAAGGTCTTGCGTACCGAATGGATGGCATCGCCGGCTCCGAAATCGCCTGGCATCGTGTGCTTGCGCTGCAGCGCTCGCGGACACCGATGCAGGCTGCCGATGTTATCCGACACTTTCGGGGGCGGCGAGCCATGCCGGCGGAAGCTCAGGTGCAGCGGGAGCAAAACCGCCGCGGTTGCCATCAGATGCAGGCGCACTTGCGCTTGAGGCATGGCAGGCCGCCGTGGCGAGAAACGCGGGATGGCCGCAGGAAGGTGCGCGTCACCTGAGCGCAACTCGTGAATGGGCCCTGTTGGCGTCGATGACTCTGCGATAATCGCGCCATGTCCGAGTCCCCCGAACCCGCGTCGAAGTCGACGAACCCGCGCCTGCAGGCGTTGCTCGGCCATGAGTTCTTCGCACCGCATCACTGGAAGCGCCGGCTGGTGCTGTGGTCCGGCGCGGTGCTGGTGGCGCTGGCGGCGATCCTGTTCGCGAAGGCCAGCGTGTGGGCGTACCGGCTGTTCCTGAGCATTCTCGGCCACGGCAGCTGGATTCCGCTGATCCTCACCCCGATCGTGTTCGGCCTGCTCGCCTGGGTCACCGAAGGGCGCCTGCGCGCAACGCGCGGCAGCGGCATCCCGCAGGTGATCGGCACCCTGCATGTCGAGGACGAGGGCTTTCGCGCGCGCATGCTGTCGTTGCCGATTGCCGCCGGCAAGATGCTGCTGACCCTGATCTCGCTGGCGGTGGGCGCCTCGATCGGGCGCGAAGGTCCGACCGTACACGTCGGCGCCGCCTTGTTCTATTCCATCGGCCGGCGTTTCGGCTTCAGCGACGCCAAGGCCGCCTCGCGCTTCATCCTGGCTGGCGGCGCGGCCGGCATTGCGGCGGCGTTCAACACGCCGCTGGCCGGCGTCGTGTTCGCGATCGAGGAATTGGCCGGCACCTTCGAGCACCGCTTCAGCGGCCTGCTGCTGACCGCGGTGATCATCGGCGGCGTGGTCTCGCTGGGCATCATGGGCAACTACTCGTACTTCGGCGAAGTCGAGGCCAGCCTGCCGCTCGGCCATGCCTGGCTCGCCGTGCTGCTGACCGGCGTCATCTGCGGTCTGCTGGGCGGCCTGTTCGCGCGGCTGATCCTGCTCAGCCGACGCGGCCCGCTGGCGCAGATCGGCCGCCTGCGCGCGCGCTGGCCGGTATGGTTCGCCGCGGGCTGCGGCTTGGCGCTGGCCCTGCTCGGCGCATGCACGCACAACAGCATCTACGGTACCGGCTACGACCAGGCCCGCGCGATCGTGCAGGGCGCGGCCAGCATGCCCGACCAGAGTTTCGGCATCGCCAAGCTGCTGGCCAACGTGCTCTCGTACTGGGCCGGCATCCCGGGTGGCATCTTCTCGCCGGCGCTGGCGGTCGGTGCCGGCCTGGGCCAGAACATCGCGCACTTCCTGCCGGGTGCGCCTGCCGATGCGGTGGTGCTGCTGGGCATGAGCGCATACTTGGCCGGCGTCACCGGCTCGCCGCTGACCTCGGCAGTGATCGCGATGGAACTGACCGACAACCAGGACATGGTGATCCCGATCATGGCCGCCTGCCTGCTTGCCCGCGCAGCGGCGTCGCTGTTCTGCCCCACCCCGGTGTATCGCGATTTCGCCGAGCGCATGGTGCGCGACTTCGATCAGCCACAGACTGCGCATACCGACCAGACGTCCACGCAACCGCTGCCCACTGCCAGCGAAACCACTGCCTGCACGGAGCCCGCTGCACCTGCGGACCCGCCGCGCCCCAGCCAGCCATGACGGAGTGACAGCAATGACCGAACCCCGCTGGGACCATCTGCTGCTGAACGCCACCCTCGCCACGTTTGCCGGTGACGAGCCTTATGGCCTGATCGCGCGCGGCGCGATCGCGCTGCATCACGGCCGCATCGCCTGGGTCGGCCGGCAGGATGAGCTGCCGGATGCCCCGGCCTCTCTCGCCGCCACGGTGGAATCGCTGGACGGCGCGCTGGTCACGCCGGGGCTGGTCGACTGCCACACCCACCTGGTGTTCGGCGGCGACCGCGCCCACGAATTCGAGCTGCGCCTCAACGGCGCCAGCTACGAGGAGATCGCCCGCGCCGGCGGCGGCATCGCCTCCAGCGTCAACGCCACCCGCGCCGCCAGCGAGGAGCAGTTGTTCGCGCAATCGCTGCCGCGCGCCCAGGCGTTGCTGGCCGACGGCGTGACCACGCTGGAAATCAAATCCGGCTACGGGCTGGATCTCGACAGCGAACGTCGCATGCTGCGGGTGGCGCGACGGCTCGGCCGCGAACTGGGCATCAGCGTGCGCACCAGCTTCCTCGGCCTGCATGCGCTGCCGCCGGAATACCGGGATCGGCGCAACGATTACGTGGCGCTGGTCTGCGACGACATGCTGCCCGCGCTCGCCGCCGAAGGCCTGGTCGATGCGGTCGATGCGTTCTGCGAAGGCATCGGCTTCAGCCGCGATGAAACCCGCCGCGTGTTCGAGCGTGCGAAGCAGCTCGGCCTGCCGGTGAAGCTGCACGCCGAGCAGCTGTCCGATCTCGGCGGCGCCGCGCTGGTCGCCGAGTACGGCGGCCTTTCCGCCGATCACCTGGAACACCTCGGCGAGTCCGGCGTCGCCGCGATGGCCGCCGCCGGCACTGTGGCGGTGCTGCTGCCCGGTGCGTTCTACGCGCTGCGCGAGACGAAGCTGCCGCCGGTCGCGGCGCTGCGCGAACACCACGTGCCGATCGCCATCGCCACCGACTGCAACCCCGGCACCTCGCCGCTGCTGTCGCTGCGGCTGGCCGCCGGCATGGCCTGCACCTTGTTCCGGCTGACGCCGGAGGAGGCGCTGCGCGGAGTCACCGTGAATGCCGCGCGCGCACTTGGCCTCGACGATCGCGGCACGCTGGCGATCGGCCAGCGCGCCGATCTGGTGGTGTGGAACGTGCGTCGGCCGGCCGAACTGTGCTACTGGATCGGTGGCAGCCTGGCCCGCAGGGTCTACGTGGCTGGCGAACTCGTCTCGCGGCGCAAGCCTTCCAGACGCTCGTCCAGCGCTTCGTAAAATGCCTGCGGCAGATCCGCCTGCACCGGCACCCGCCACCACTGCGGCCGGGCAAAACGCCGGCATTTGACCGCATCCTTGTCGGTCATCAGCACCGGCAAGCCATCGGCGAAATCCAGATCCGTCGCCGCGAATTCGTGGTGATCGGCAAAGGCATGCTCGATCGGTTCGATGCCTGCAGCACGCAGGCTGTCGAAGAAGCGCTGCGGGTTGCCGATCGCCGCCACCGCGTGGACGCGCTGGCCGCCGAAGCTGGCCAGCGCTTGCACGCGGCCATCGTCCAGCGCGACCACGTCGCCACCGTGCAGCTGCATCGGATATTCGCCCGCCTCGGCCACGCCGCCGTTGCAGACGCGCAGGTCGACGCGCTGCAGCCGGCTCAACGGTTCGCGCAATGGCCCGGCCGGCAGCAGCCGGCGGTTGCCGAAGCGGCGCACGCCGTCGATCACGCAGATTTCCACGTCGCGTGCCAGG
>LNAP01004201.1_pt1 | contig 13443 bp, 9 predicted proteins | sample 602601 | NCBI WGS metagenome assembly LNAP01 (sample SAMN02440304, study PRJNA202911) | soil metagenome | biome: Subtropical and temperate rainforests or woodlands; isolation source: soil samples (1 kg each in a 20% v/v slurry with milli Q water) were... ...
CTGCGGTCGGGTCCCTGCGCCCAGTACCGATAGCCGCTGGCCTTCACCAGGCCGGCGATCTCGTCGCGAAAGCCTTCCTGGATCAGCACGACGTCAGGCTGGCGCCCTTGCGAGCGCAGGAAGGCGAGCTCCTCGCCGATCTTGCGCAAGGCTTCGGCCCTGCCATGAGCGATGGGCCAGGGCAGGCCGCGGACATTGTAGGTGAGGACGCTGATCTCGGCGCTGCCCGCAGGCGGCGCATCGAAGGAGTTCGGTTCGCCAGGCTCAAGCGTGAGCGCCGTCGCCATGGCCAGGGTCGCCAATACCACCATTCGCCGCTCCCAGACATGCGCGGCGCGACGGGCTGACCATACTCGTCAGGGCTCGCGCCGAGCCGTGGCAGCCGGGTGTCTGTTGATCTATTCGCCGGCGAGGCCCGTTTGACGGGAATCGATGACGGGCGAATGACGGGTTTTTGGAGCTATTCTTAATTATTCCAGCAGGTTGTCCGTCCTCAGACGGTCTGACCCGCGACCCAGCCGGACGACCAGGCCCATTGGAAATTGTAGCCGCCCAGCCAGCCGGTCACATCGACGACTTCGCCGATGAAATACAGGCCAGGAACGGCCTTGGCCTGCATGGTCTTGGAGTCGAGCGCATTGGTGTCCACTCCGCCCAGCGTCACCTCGGCGGTCCGATAGCCTTCGGAGCCGACCGGCTTGACGGTCCAGGCGTTCACCGCCGCGCCGATGCGCGAGATCGCCTTGTCGGAAAGGTCGCCGGCGTTGGCCGCGGCTGCGGCTTCCTCAAGGACGAGCTGGGCCAGGCGCCGGGGCAGGTGCTCGGCCAGGACCGTGATGGCCGCCTGCTTGCCGCGGGTCTGGCGAGCGGCCTTCAGCGTGGCGGCGATGTCGACGCCCGGCGCCATGTCGACCGTGATGGCCTGGCCCTCGCGCCAGTAGGACGAGATCTGCAGGATCGCCGGGCCCGAGAGACCGCGGTGGGTGAACAGCATGGCCTCGGCGAAACGGGTCTTGCCGCTGGAGACCACGGCGTCGGTCGAGACGCCGGCCAGGGGCTTGAGGCGTTCCAGCATGCCGACCTCGAAGGTCAGGGGAACGAGGGCAGGGCGTGTCTCGACGATCGGCAGGCCGAACTGCCGGGCGAGATCATAGCCAAAGCCGGTCGCGCCCATCTTCGGGATGGACTTGCCGCCGGAGGCGACCACGAGGGACTCGCAGGTCACCGCGCCCTGGCCGAGGGTGAGGCGAAAGCCTTCGTCGGTCTTGGCGACCGCTTCCACGCTGGTCTTCAGCCGTAGCTCGACGCCGGCCTGGCGCATCGCACCGGTCAGCATGGCGATGATCTCATTGGCCGAGCCGTCGCAGAAGAGCTGGCCGAGGGTCTTCTCGTGATAGGCGATGCCCGTGCGCTCGACCCAGGCGATGAAGTCGCGGGCCGTGTAGCGCCGCAGGGCCGAGATGCAGAAGTGCGGGTTGGCCGAGATGAAATTCGCCGGCGCAGCGTTGACGTTGGTGAAGTTGCAGCGCCCGCCGCCGGAGATGCGGATCTTCTCGCCCGGGGCGGCGGCGTGGTCGATCACCAGCACCCGCCTGCCGCGCTTGCCCGCCTCGATGGCGCACATCATGCCCGCCGCCCCGGCGCCGATCACGACCACGTCGAAAAAGTCCAAGACCGGCTCCGAAGCTCAGCAAATTCCGGCGGCCCTTCGATAAGACAAGGAACGCGAAGTCAACTCCACCGATCACCACACTCGCGCCGCGTTGCTTTGCAGGATTGGGGAAACTAGCCTGCTCTCAGCTCGAAAACGGGCACTGTCGGGAGGAAAAACATAATGCACGGCTTGATGCAGGACTGGCCGTTGACGGTCGACAAGATCCTGGACCACGCCAAGGCCTGGTACGCAGATCGCGAGATCGTCAGCCGCTCGGTCGAGGGACCGATCGTCCGCACGACCTATGGCCAGGTCCACGAGCGCGCCAAGCGCGTGTCCAACATCCTGCTGGCGATGGGGATCAGACCGGGCGATCGCGTCGCCACCCTGGCCTGGAACACCGCACGTCACATCGAGGCCTGGTATGGGATCATGGGGATCGGGGCCGTCTGCCACACCCTCAATCCGCGCCTGTTCGCCGAGCAACTCGTCTACATCATCAACCACGCCGAGGATCAGGTCATTTTCACGGACCTGACCTTCCTGCCGATCCTGGCGGGCATCCGCGCGCAGATCCCGACCGTAAAGCAGATCATCGTCTTCGCCGACGAGACGCATCTGGGCGACGAACTCCCCGGCGCTCTGGCCTATGAGACGCTGCTGGCGCAGGCCACGCCGGACGCCAAGTGGGGCGGCTTCGACGAGAACACCGCCGCGGGCCTCTGCTACACCTCCGGGACGACCGGCCATCCCAAGGGGGTGCTTTACTCCCACCGGTCGAACTTCCTGCACACCCTGGTGACCATGGGATCCGACGTTCTCGGCATCCGGGCCCTGGACGTGGTGCTGCCGGTGGTGCCGATGTTCCACGCCAACGCCTGGGGCCTGGCCTTCTCCGCGCCCGCCGTGGGCGCCAAACTGGTCATGCCGGGGCCGAAGCTGGACGGCGCTTCCGTGCACGAGCTCATCGAGAGCGAGGGGGTCACCTTCTCGGCGGCGGTGCCGACCGTCTGGCAGATGTTGCTGCAGCACCTTCGGGCCACCAACGGCAAGCTGACCACCCTGAAGCGGGTGGTGATCGGTGGTTCGGCGGTGCCGGAAAGCATCGTCCGCGGCTTCCGCGACGAGTACGGCGTCGACGTCACCCACGCCTGGGGCATGACCGAGACCTCGCCGCTCGGCACCCAGTCGACCCCCAACGCCGCGGTCTCGAAGATGGACCCGGAGGAGCAGCTACAGTTCAAGCTGAAGCAGGGCCGGGCGCCGCTGGGCATGCAGCTTCGGCTGGTGGACGACGAGGAGAAGCCGCTGCCGCATGACGGGCATACCTTCGGACGCCTGAAGGTCTCCGGCCCGTTCGTCGTCGGCGAGTACTTCAAGGGCGAAGGCGGCCAGATCCTCGACGATCAGGGCTACTTCGACACCGGCGACGTCGCGACCATCGACGAGCAGGGCTATATGCAGATCACGGACCGCGCCAAGGACGTGATCAAGTCGGGCGGCGAGTGGATCTCCTCGATCGAGATCGAAAACATCGCCGCGGGCCACCCCAAGGCCGAGATCGCCGCGGTGATCGGCGTGGCGCACCCGAAGTGGGACGAGCGGCCGCTGCTGCTGGTCAAGCTGAGGGCCGGCGAGCAGGCGACGCCCGAGGAGTTCCTGAAGTTCCTCGAAGGCAAGATCGCCAAGTGGTGGATGCCTGACGACGTCGCCTTCGTGGAGGAGATCCCGCTGGGCGCCACCGGCAAGATCGACAAGAAACTGATCCGCGAGCGGATGAAGGACTATGTCCTGCCGACGCCCGCGGCGACCGGAGCCTAGCCGGCCAGCCGATACTCGCTGTCAGGGCCTGGCTCGCCGTCCGTCGTCACGACGCCGCGGCGGGTCAGGTCGATCATGTGCCCCAACACCGAACGAGCCGCAGCGGGCCACAGCCGCTGGTCGGTTTCGGCATAGAGCACGGGCACCATGTCCCTGATCTTGCCGTGCCCGTCGGCCACCGCCTTCAGCACCTGGGCCTCGCGGGCGCGGCGGTGAGCGATGTAGCCGTCGATGAAGGGCGTCACCTCGCGAATGGGCGGTCCGTGGGTCGGCCACAGCACGTCGAAGCCGCGGGCCTTCACCTTGTCGAGGCTTTGCATATAGGCGGTCATGTCGCCGTCCGGCGGCGAGACCACGGTGGTCGACCAGCCCATGATGTGGTCGCCCGAGAACAGGGCGTTCTCCTCCTTCAGGGCAAAGCAGATGTGGTTGGAGGTGTGGCCCGGCGTGGCGATTGCCTCCAGGGTCCAGCCCGGCCCCTGGAAGACCGCCCCGCCGCCGCAGATGTCGACGTCGGGGGTGAAGGAGAGATCGTGCCCGGCCTCGGTGATCACAGTCGAGTCCGCCGCCTGGCCGCCGACGGCGCAGCCGTAGATCTTGGCTCCGGTCTTCTCCTGCAGCGGGCGGGCGAGGGGAGAGTGGTCGGAATGGTGGTGCGTGACCAGGATGTGGGTCACGCGCTCGCCTTCCAGCGCCGCCATAAGGGCGTCGAGATGTTCAGGCATGTCGGGGCCCGGATCGATGACCGCCACCTCGCCCTTGCCGACGATGAAGGTGGCGGTTCCCAGATAGGTGAAGGGGCCGGGGTTCTTCGCGACGACGCGCCGGATGAGCGGCGAGACCTGGTCGCAGGCGCCGTACTCGAACTTCATCTCGCGCACATAGGGGATCATCAGCGTTTCCTCTTCTCGGCGCCGCGCTTGCTGTGACCCGTCCGAACACTGGATGAGGGATCGGTCATGGCCCTGGCCGCGGCGATTTTTGTTTCAAAACGGCTCCAGCGAGCGGCGTTCGCGGTGCTCTGCATCCTGGCGGCCCATCTGGTGCTGGCGGTGGCCAGTTGCGAGCCGGAGCAGGCGAGCATGGGGGCCGCCCGCGTGGAGCTGCGCCCCTAGCGGGGAAAGGCTCCAGCCAGGTCGTAGCCGGCCTTGGCGCCCAGCTCGATCAGCTCGTCCGCGCTGCGCTCGTCGGCCTGGTACTGGCCCAGCGACCAGGTGACGATCGAACGGGTGCCCGAGCGGCAGAAAGCCAGGACAGGGCCGCCGGCGGCCTCAACGGCGCGGTAGTTCTGTTCCACCTGATCGGGCGTGGGGCCGCCGCGGACCGGAATGTGCACGTAGTCCAGGCCAGCGGCCCTTGCCGCCGCCTCGACCTCGGCGCTCGATGGCTGGGTCGGGTCTTCGCCGTCGGGGCGATTGTTGATCACCAGCTTGAAGCCCTGAGCGGCGGCTGCGGCCAGGTCCTCCAGAGCGATCTGGGGAGTGACCGAGAAATCGTCGGTCACGCGTCGGAAGTTGGTCATGTCGAAGGCCTCGGGCTGGAAACCAGGATGGCGGCATCATCGGAGCCTGCGCGCGGTTTCGCAACGGCGCGCACAGGCCCGTGGCCGCTAGTGGACGGGGGTCGGCGCCAGGACGCGGGCGCCGGAACTGCGCAGGCGCTCCTGGGCCATCTGGTCGAGGATCGACTGGGCGCGCGGGTCGCCCATGATCCAGGCCGCAGCCGCAAGCGTCCGCACTGAGGTCGCCGAAACGCCGAGGGCGCTTTCCAGGGCCTGGAAGGGCGAGACCTGGGTCGTCATCCGCTTGAGCCGGACGTCGCCCTTGAGGTTGGCGAGCGCCTTGGCCTTGTCCACCGCCTGGTAGAAGCCGCCGACCTCGTCGACGAGGCCGAGCTCGCGCGCCTGGGAGCCGGTCCAAACGCGGCCCTTGGCGATCTCTTGCACCCGCGCGACCGGCAGGTTGCGGCCCTCGGCCACGCGGGCGATGAAGTTGCCGTAGATGCGGTCCATCCAGCCGGAGAAGGCGGCGCGCTGGGCCTGGGTCATCTCGCCGCCCATGCCGAACGCACCGGCATATTCGCTGCCGACCCCCAGCTCGCGGATGTCGACCCCGAAGCGTTCCAGGGCCGGGCCCAGGGCGAACTTGCCGCCGAAGACGCCGATCGAGCCGGTGAGGGTGGTCGGATGGGCCACGATCGCCGAGGCCTCGGACGACACCCAGTAGCCGCCGGACGCCGCATAGGTTCCCATGGAGACGACCACCGGCTTCTTCGCGGCCTTGGCCGCGCGCACCGCCGCCAGGATCTGCTCGGAGGCGGTGTCCGAACCGCCGGGCGAAGACACGCGGAAGACGATGGCCTTCACGTCCTTGTCCTTGATGGCGTCGTAGAGCGCCTCGGCGATGTCGTCGGAGTACATGGTCGCGGACGACGAGAACGGATTGGCCGCGCCGTCGTGGCCGGTCATGATCGCGCCTTCGCCCTCGACCACGGCGATGGCCGGCCCGGGGCGTGGGGTGCGGTCACGGCTGGAACGCAGATACCGCTCGAACTCGACGATCTCGGCGCTCTTGCCGGCGCGGGTCAGGATGGACTTTTCCGCCTCCTCGACCTGGCCGACCTTATCGACCAGCTTCAGCTTGAGGGCGTCTTCGGCGAGGTAGGGACCAGCCTCGAGATTGGTGCGCAGAACCTGCGGGGTCTGATTGCGGTCGGTGGCCGCGCTGGCCAGGGCCGAGCCGTAGATCGAGCCCATCCAGGAGAGCTGCGACTCCCGGTGCGGGGCGGTGTAATCGCTGTAGAGGTAGGGGTTTACGGCGTTCTTGTACTGATAGCGCTGCTCGTAGTTCGCCTTGACGCCATACTTGTCGAAGAAGCGCTTGAAGAAGACGTCCTCAGAGGCGAGCCCGGTGACCTGCAGCGACGCGCCCGGCTGCATCCACAGCTCGTCGGCGGACGCGCCGAGCATGTAGGTCGAGGTCACCACGCCGGACGGGTAGAGGCCCTGGCTGTGGGCGACCACCGGCTTGCCGGCGGCGCGGAACTTCTTGAAGGCCAGGCGGAGCTCGTCGGCGGCGGCGGGCGGCATGCCGCCTTCGGGCAGGCGCACGAACAGCGCCTTCACCCGACCGTCCTTGCCGGCCCGGTCGAGGGTCTCGATCACCGACATCACCGACATCGACCGCCGCCCGAGGGAGGCGAAGGGATTGACCGGGTCCTGATCGGTCAGCGGCTCGCGAAGGTCGAGCTCCAGGACTGTCTGCGCCGGCGTCGGCGTCGGCCTCGCGGCGCCGGCGGCCATGACGATCAGCAGGAATGGAACGCCGATCAGGAACAGCACCAGACCTGCGAAGACGCCGGCCATGGTGAGGAGGAATTGCTTCATGTCGAAGACCGCAAGGGGAGGAGGATCAGCCTCAAGCTACATGGGTCAGCGTGCGGTTCAAATGACCTCGTGAAGTCGAGGTTTCCGATATCCTCGAACGACCCGGGCTCTGCTCGGGGCTCGGAGGTCAAATCGGCCCTTGGAACGGCGATATGAATCGCCATCGCCTCCGGCGCGGCCTAACTGGGTTCGCAAAGGGAATAGGCCGAGCTTGTTCCCGCGTGTTTTGCATTGGTGACGGGGGAACGTGTGAGCGTAGTTCGGGACGGTTGGAAGTTTGCCGGGGCCTTCGCCCTTGGCGGTGTCATGGCCTTTGCCGGAGCGGCCAACGCCGCCGAGCGTCCGGTGGCGATCATGGGCGCGACCGTGTTCGACGCCACCGGCGCGGCGCCGCATCTCGCCAACGTGGTGATCAAGGACGACCGGATCGTCGAGGTCGGCCCGGTGGTGAAGGCCCCCAAGGGGGCGCAGGTGATCAACGCCAAGGGCAAGGCCCTGCTGCCGGGTTTCTTCGACGTTCACACTCACTGGACGCCGGGCGGTGAACCGCGGATTTCGCCGGAGATCGCGAACGCCTACATCGCCGCCGGCGTGACGACGGTGAACGACTTCCACCAGCAGCCGGAATCCTTTGCTCCGCGCCGCCAGTGGATTTCCACCATGGCCTCGCCGCACGTCAACTTCGTCGCGCGCATGAGCACGCCGGGCGGGCACGGCGCGGACTGGGCCGACACAGCGACCACCAAGTGGGTGAATTCGCCGGAAGGCGCGCGGATCGCGGTCCGCCAGCTCGTTCCCTACAAGCCGGACTTCATCAAGGCGTTCTCGGACGGCTGGCGCTATGGCGCCGCCCCCGACAACACCAGCATGGACCAGGGCACCCTGTCCGCCCTGGTCGACGAGGCGCACAAGAACAACCTGAAGGTCCTGACCCACACGGTGACCGTCGATCGCGGCGCCGTCGCCGGCCGCGCCAAGGTGGACATCATCGCTCACAGCCTGCAGGACCGGGAAATCGACCAGGCCTCCATCGACGCGATCAAGGCCGGCGGCTCGGCCTACGCGCCGACCCTGGCCGTATACGATCCGGCCAAGGGCGGGGCCTCCAAGCCGGAGGCGCGCCTGCGTGCCGAGCAGAAGTTCGGCTACGCGCTGCATAACGTGAAGGCCCTGCACGATGCGGGCGTCACCATCGCGCTCGGCACCGACGCCGGTATGACCGGAACGCCGCACGGGGTCTCGACCCTGCGGGAGATGGAGCTCCTGGTGACCGCGGGCCTGACGCCTTCGGAAGCCCTGATCGCAGGCACCGCCAACAGCGCCAAGGTGCTGGGCGAGCTGCAGGATCGGGGCACCGTCGAGGCCGGCAAGCGCGCGGACCTTGTGCTGATCGACGGCCGCCCCTGGGAGAACATCTCCGACGTGCGCAAGACCGACCGCGTCTTCGTCGACGGCGTCCTGGTCCACGGGCAGGGGACCAAGCTGCCCGCCGCCAACGGCGAGAAGGCGATGCCGGTGATCAAGGCCAAGGGCGCCCTGATCGACGATTTCGAGGGCGCGAAGGGCCGCTCGAGCCTCGACACCCTGCGCATGGACGATATGGATGGCGGCATCGACCGGACGGTCCAGGTCTCTCAGGTGATCAACCGCACCGCCACCGACCACGCCCTCAGCATCGCCGCCAGGATGTCGGCCAAGGACAAGCCCAACGCCGGGGTGATCATCCCGCTGAGCCGCGGTTCGGTGCAGCCGGTGGACGTGTCCGCCTTCAAGGGCGTGCGCTTCGAAATCCGCGGGGACGGCGGCGCCTACTCGGTGGGCTTCAACACCCTGAACGGGAGCTGGAGCAGCCAGGTCGCCGGAGGGGCGGACTGGCGCGTGGTCGATGTGCCTTTCACCGCGCTGGAACGCGAAAAGAGCCGTGTGGCGGCCACCGGCCCGTGGACCGGGAAGGACGTCCTCGAGGTCACGATCGACGGCGGCCGAGCGGCCGGCGAGAAGATGTGGGTCGAGGTCGACAACGTCACCTTCTACTGAATCGGGTGATGCGCGCTCGGCCTCCGAGTCGGGCGCGCCATTTGCTTGACTGGTTAGTGGCTGCATAAATTATGCGCGCCTGCCCGGTCACGTGACTGCCCTTTGCGACAATGTCGTGACCCTATTGCCACAACCGCCATTATTTGTGGCCAAACGCTGACCCAAGGGGTGACGCCAAGCAGCGGATCAGGTGTCTGTCCCCGATTGGGGGTCGGGGCAATTTGGTTGTTGTCGACCTAAGTACAGTTTTAAGTTGAGGTTGACTTCAATGAGTACTCGCTTGCCATGGCGTAAGGCCATCCTGGCGACCACTGCGCTCGGAACCCTTTCCTGGGCCGGCGCGGCGGCCGCGCAGGACAACGCCGTCGAAGAGATCGTCGTCGTCGGTTCGCAGATCGAAGGGGCGAAGGTCACCGCGGCCCTGCCGGTCACGGTCGTGGACCAGTCGCAGCTCAGCAGCGTCGCCGCCACCTCGGGCGACGACCTCTTCCGCTCAATCCCGCAGATGGGCGACGTCAGCTTCAACTCGAGCTACCTGCCGAACTCCAGCAACAGCGCCCGCGGCGACGTCGGCTCGGTCAACCTGCGCAACCTGGGCGTCGGCAACACCCTGGTGCTGCTGAACGGCCGCCGCGTCGTGGCTCACCCGACCAGCCGCGCCGACGAGAACCTCGTCCCGGTCCTGACCTACAACACCAACGCCATCCCGGTGAACGGGCTGAAGCGCATGGAAGTGCTGCGCGACGGCGCGGCCGCACTCTACGGCTCCGACGCGGTGGCCGGCGTGGTCAACACCGTCCTGCAGGACGACTTCGACGGTCTGACCGTCGAGGCCCAGTACGGCGCGGCCGAAGGCACCAGCCTGCGCGAAGGCCAGCTCAGCCTGCAGGCCGGCAAGAACTTCCACGAGGGCCGGGGCAACATCAGCCTCTTCGCCAACTACACCAACCGCTCGGCGCTGAAGGCCTGGGATCAGGACTACACCTCGTCCGACAACAAGACCCCGCTGTTCGCCGGCACCGACTACGCGGGCAACACCACCCTGGACGACCGCACCACCGCGACCCCGTGGAGCAGCCTGACGGCTCTGCAGGCGGTTCGCCAGAACGGCGCGCTCCTGACCTCGTCGGCCGGCGCCTATCATATCCAGCCGTCCTTCAACGCCGCATGCGGCCCGCAACTGGGCGGCGGCATCTGCCTGGCCTCCGGCGCGGCGGCGACCGGCGCGACCGGCGCCGACCGCAACCTGCGCTTCGACACCGCGGCCAGCTTCAATCCGTCGGTGATGCCCGAGACCGAGCGCGTCAACCTGTTCCTGACCGGTAAGTACGACCTGACGGAAGAGATGACCGCCTTCGGCGAAGTCGGCTACTACACGGCGACGACCCACGCCCTGCAGACCTCGACGACGAACCTGTCGTCCATGCCGATCGCGATCGCCGCGAGCAACTATTACAACCCCTTCGGCCCGACGACCTTCGCCAACGGCCAAGCCAATCCGAACCGCCTGGCCGGCCTGAGCATCGGCCCCGAAGGCGTCGGCTCCAACATGGCGGCGTACAACTTCGCGGACGTCGGCCCCAACCACGTGGATGTCGAGAACACCCAGTGGCGCTTCCTGGCCGGTCTGCGCGGCGAGAAGTTCGGCTTCCATTGGGAAGGCGCGCTGCTCTACTCGCAGGCTGAGGTCGAAGACGTCTCCGACGGCATCAGCGCCACCCTGCTGGAACGGCAGATGGCTCTCTCGACCCCGGACGCCTACAACCCGTTCAACGGCGGCACCCTGGGCGCCCCGAGCATCGGCGACGGCGCTCCGAGCTCGCAGGCGGCGATCGACGCGATCCGCGTCAAGACCACCCGCAAGAGCACCAGCTCGCTAGCCATGGCCGACTTCAAGATCTCGAAGGTCGACCTGCTGACCCTGCCGGGCGGCGATCTCGGCTTCGCCGCGGGTATCGAGCATCGCCGTGAAACCCAGAAGGACGACCGCGACGACCGTCTGGACGGCACGATCACCTACACCAACTCGCTCACCGGCGTGACCTATGGCAACGACCTGGTCGGCACCAGCCCGTCGCCGGACACCAAGGGTTCGCGCAACGTCACCTCGGCCTATGTGGAATTCGCCATCCCGGTGATCTCGCCGGACATGGAAATCCCGCTGGTCCACAACTTCGAAGCCCAGATCGCCGGCCGCTACGAGAACTTCAGCGACGTGGGCGACGTGGCCAAGCCGAAGGTCGCCCTGGCTTGGGACGTGATCGACGGCGTCCGTTTCCGCGGCTCCTGGGCCCAGGGCTTCAAGGCCCCGAACCTGGAGCAGGTGAACGCCACCCTCGTCACCCGTTCGAACGGCCGCGCCGACTGGTACCGCTGTGAAGCCGACGTCCGCGCCGGCCGCCTGGCGAACCTGCAGGCCTGCGTGCGTCCGAACACCTCGGAGCGCCGGTCCGGCAACGCCGACCTGAAGCCGGAAGAGTCGGAAACCTGGGGCCTGGGCCTGGTCTACGAGCCGCACTTCGTTCCTGAAGAGTTCGGCCGCTTCACCTTCACCGTCGACTACTGGCGCGTGAAGCAGGAAGGTATCGTCGGCCTGTTCGGCGGCGGCAACGCCATCACCGCCGACTATCTGGCTCGCCTGAACGGCTCGTCCTACGACGCCGTCGTCCGTGCGGCTCCGACCGCCGACGACATCGCCGCGTTCGCGGGCACCGGCCTGACTCCGGCCGGTCAGATCCTCTACGTCACCGACCAGTATCAGAACCTGCTGCCGCAAGAGGCTCGGGGTCTCGACATCGGCGTGATGTGGAACCTGCGCGGCACCGAGTGGGGCGATTTCAGCGTCAACTTCAACGCCGCCCACCTGATCAAGTTCTATCGCTCGCCGTCGGCGGGCGTCGCCGAACTCCTGGCGGCGCAGCAAGCTGGCGAAATCGATCCGGCCATCTCGATCAGCGGCGGCGGCGACCTGATCCGTCGCGACGGCCGTCCGGAATGGAAGTGGTCGGCCTCGGCGACTTGGTCCTACGAGCAATGGCAGGTCGGCGCCTTCACCCAGTACGTGGGTGAGGTGAACGACTTCGACCTGGTGGATTCCGCGGGCGTTCCGTGGGTGGTCGACTCGCAGATCACCGCCAACCTCTACGGCCAGTACGAGTTCACCGAAGGCCTGGCGGCCAACACCCGCCTGCGCATCGGCGTCCGCAACCTGACCGACGAGAAGCCGCCTCTCGAGTCGGCCGGCTACATGGGCGACCTCTACCAGCCCTACAGCCGCTACTGGTACGTCAGCGTCCGCAAGTCCTTCTAAGGATCTCGCAGACGAGCAATCGCCGTCGGCCGGCCTCGAAAGGGGCCGGCCGATTTGCGTTTGGGGCGTCGGTGACAAGGGCGACAATGCCCCCGGCTCTTCCTTCAGATCGTCATCCTCGGCCGCGTCAGCGCGCTGAGGATCCATACGCATCAGCGTTTCCAGAGGGCGAGTGCGATCGCTCGACCTCCAGGAGAGAGGGGTTTATGGGCCGTCCGAACCTTTAGGGATCGACGGCCGCCTGGAGCACGGCCGCAAGCCGCTTGCGCAGACGGGCCCGGCCTTCTTCGTCGAGGTCATGGTCGGGCGTGATCGCCCTGGAGATCGCGACGCCCATGATCAGGTCGCCGGCCAGGCGCGCGCGCACCTCGGCGTCAGGGCCTCCCAGATAGGCCGCGAAGGGGCCGTGGAAGTGGATGTGCATCGCCCGGCGCAGTGGTCCGGACGCGGCCGGCGAGGAGGCCGAGCGCAGCATCACGAGGAGGTAGTCGATACCGTCGCGCGTGTCCGGATCGTCGAGAAGCTCGGCGGCGACCCGCTCGCCGAACCCGCTCAGCTCGCCCTCGAACATGTCCGTCCCGTCCGGCGCGCAGTTCAGGACCTCGACGAAAAGCTCTTCCTTCGACCCGAAATAGCGCGAAACCAGGGCCGCATCGACGCCGGCGTCGGAGGCGATCTCGCGCAGGCTCGCGCCGTCATAACCCTCTCTCGCGAAACGGTCTCTGGCGGCGTCAAGGATGGCCAGGCGCGTGGCGGCGGCGTTGCGTCCGCGCGACGGCGCGGGAAAACCGGGCATTTCTCCAGACGGCTCCCTTGTAGTCATCAACTGTTGACATATGTAGGCATAGTCGAGCTAAAAGTCATCAACCGTTGACTTGGGGCGTCTCCCCCCGCCCGTGGGATTGTTCATGCGTAAGTTTCTCGCGCCGTTGGTCGCAACGGCGGCCGCTGCATTGATTTTGGCTGGTTGCGGCAAGAAGGACGGGCCGCCCCAGATGCCGCCGCCCGAAGTCTCGGTGGCCACGCCGCTGCGGCAATCTGTCGTGGACTGGGACGACTTCACCGGCCGCTTCGAAGCGCCGGAGAGCGTCGATGTGCGCGCCCGCGCCGGGGGCTATCTCCAGGCGTCCCACTTCCGCGAAGGGCAGTACGTGAAGAAGGGGCAACTCCTCTTCACTCTCGATCCTCGCCCCGCCGAGGCGGCGCTGGCCGCCGCCCGCGCCCAGGCCAGGCTCG
>LNAP01004202.1_pt1 | contig 13443 bp, 13 predicted proteins | sample 602601 | NCBI WGS metagenome assembly LNAP01 (sample SAMN02440304, study PRJNA202911) | soil metagenome | biome: Subtropical and temperate rainforests or woodlands; isolation source: soil samples (1 kg each in a 20% v/v slurry with milli Q water) were... ...
ATAGTTACGATTCAGCCCGTCGCCATGACCTAATCTGCCTCCATCTGTTCCTTGGCCGAACGCATAGATGTGTTCGACCGGAGCAGCGTTCACAATGCCGTTTTTGTGCTTTGTGGTTTCAATTTGTGAAGAAAACCTAGGGCTTTTGGTCGAAAAATATATGTTTTTGAAATCGAAATTGTGCGAAAATTGGCACGTTTTATGCCACATCGATCCGATCCGTCAATGCTCGAATCTTTGTGTGAGGTTATTTCCGTGTTCTCTGTGAATACTTCTTGAATACAGCATGGCAGCTAAAGCCAATAGTCAACAAATGTCTATTGTTCAAAAGGACTGGGAAAATCGCGAATTTGTGGAGGTAAAACTTCTCTTGTCTGAGACGCATGCAGTGCGCGTTTTGAAGTTGCTCATCATTCCCACTTTTCTGCAGGTTGTCCAAATAAATGTCTTGAAGATTGCCAACTTCTTGAATCAGTTTGATATGACTGTCCGAGGCAAGTTGTCGGAACTTAACGAGAAGATGAACAAGTTGGAAAGAGCGATTGAGTATTGTGAAGCGGCTACCAAAAGCTCTTTAGAAAAGCAGATTGCTGATCGATAAAGCGGATTCTTTTCGTTTATTTTGATGTCATAAATTGTACATAATGTTTAAAATTGGTAGATGTCCTTAAGCTCTTTCTTTTGTGAGCGCATCGACGATCGTTGGCAAGCAATCTTCCATCATTGTCAAGATGTCCCAACAAATAAGTTTGAAGCAAGAGAAACAATCGTTAATTGCAAACAGCTCAACTACAGCAAAATCTAACTAGAAACTGAACCCCTCTTTACGGTACACGGAACAAAATTTCAAACAACCGTGGTACGTTTTCGCACATTTGTGTTGTTGTTGACCCCACTTTTCATCTTGACGGCAGCACTGGGACTGCTGTTGGTGGTTGGCAGGGCACCATTGCTGCTGCCGTTTCTACTCCGACTGTCTTCTTCGTGGGTAAAAACGCTCAGATTCGACTCCTCCGTGTCCAGATTCACCGTGCTACTCGTGTGGATGGGGTTCACCACGTGACCGTTACTGCTGGAGGCGAGGAGGTTGTGACTGCTGCTATTGTGGCCATGATTCTCACGTGCGTTACCATTCGCACTCGGCACGGAGATACTGTTGTTGGAGTGATTGGAGTTCTGGTCCGTGAGCCATTCTTGAATGTGATCATCGTTGCCGAGGCTGTCTGAGCCGGTGGAGTCGCTAGAATCGTGGGTATCGTTCGAAATGGCGTGCGTGCGGTGCTGTGAAAGTAAACAAAAGAACATAAAGTGTGTTAGACGCGTGGACGATAACACATACACGGAACCACATGTAGCGACTGGACTGTTAGACAACGGACGCATCCGGGTAGGTACAAAAACACACGTCCAAAATCATGACACAAAATCAACAAACAACTGAACACATTACTCACCAGCTTCTTGCGCAATACCAACCCACCTCCGGGACTACTAATTGCCCCACTGCTGACTCCATTGCCATTGTTACCACTGCCATTGTTACCAGCGTTGTGAATAGTGCCCATCTCGAGGTCACCGTCGCTATTATTGGCACCCGTAAGAGGGTGGCTGGAGCCGTCCATCAGCGGACTAAACTCTTCGTTTTCTGTGCACAAAAAAGGATTTTGATGATATGTTTAAACAGGGCAGTTGAATTCTTCTATAGTATCCACGGCTGGAATATATGCACTATTATGTAAGCTCAGGCAATTATACGAAAAGAAAAGGCAACCAGGAAAGGCAAATAGAAACAAACGTACCACTGTCGCCGGAGCTGTTGCCGGACTGCAGGCGGTACCCCAGCACACGGTCACGAATATTGGCAGATTCAAAGTGCACCTGAGAAGAGGGTTAAACACGAGAAAAGTCATACACGGTAAGCATAACTGACACAAATGCACTAACTCTTTAAGATAGCAAAGTCAAAGAGTTGCAGGCTTGATACCCACTCCAGGGATGAACAAGCAAGGGTTGTTGTGCAAACATATGAATACAAAGACAAGAGGTCAGACAAGGAAGTCAGACAAGACAGTACCTTCACAGGGAGCAGCCACTGCCACTGAAAGCGCTCCGTACGCGCCGAGCCGCACACTTCATTTACTTCGTTCTGGTACGTCGTAGCCTTGGTATTCTTTAATCGGTCAATTTGCGTTTGGTTGGACTGAATCGCACTCACTTGATCCCCCAACATGCACAGCGTAAACAACCCAAAAAGGATGCTTTCCACCACGAGGAAGATTACCAGGAGCTGGTGGGAAGCGCCGGAGTGGCAGCGGTACCCGCCGTTGATGCAGGAAATGTACTTCACCAACACAAGCACCATGGAATACATACAAGTCACAAATACCCAAAACACAAACAACAAGAACAATTTGTGGTTGCCTACACCGACACAGTTGTTCACCCATCTATAGGATATTCAACAAGAAAAAATGTGAAAAATATGAGATCAATAAGTAAACCAATCAGGATGGAACACAATTCGTGCCGCCAATGTGGTAGATAAACAAATAATATGTGTGTTTTCACGGGGAGAATGGAAAACAAGACAACGAAGTGGCGGCCAAAACACAACAAAACAACAAAACAACAAAACAACAGAACGACAAAGAAATAGTAACTTACGGGCAGTGATGGTCCATCTTCACAATGCAACGGCCACAGATGCTGCAATGATGCGCTCGCGGAGGCTTGAAGGCCTGTGTTAGAAAAGAATGTTATCACAAAGACATACTAGTAAGAATGATATGGCAATAATGTTAACGCAATTACACAATATTGGTCTCCACAACACTACAGTGCAGACTAACACAACAAGAATGATAACGAAATGTGTAAAAGCTTAAAAGCGCATGCAGTTTTTACCTTGCAGCGTCGACAGTACTTTTTATACGGCACGCGCGTGTCGCGGCACTCCTCGGCCAGTGCGTACTCGTTCTCTACCTCATCGTCGAGCAGAGGAAGTGCTTTAGTTGGGACCGAACCTGGGTCCGTGGTCATCACTGTAATAGAAATAGTTATTGGGAAATGAGATGGAACAAATAGGCTAAAGAAAACGTTGCAAAGATTGAGGTGGACAAGGCAACAACGACAAGAGGGCTCAGTTCATTCCAATGCACCAATTAAGACAAGAATTGCAATGTGATGATATGTATGGGAAAAGTGTACCTTTGATATGTGAGTACATAGCAGTGAGACTCAAGCTGTTAAACACAATCAGGTTGACAATCCCAGCAAGCGAGAACCCCAACCAGGGGAGAATGACGCCAGCCTATGAGCGGTAGCAACAATGCATGTCAGTTTCAGTTTACAAACGCCATCCTTTTCGTTGACCAATCGCCTGAAACTTACCGTGGTGGCATACATCCCGTAAAATAGGAGAAGCCAAGTCATGCAGCCGCAGATCATGCCGCACGGCTCGGTGTTCAACCAAAAAGTTGTTCTAACGGAAGAAGTAGTGAGACAGAATCTTAATGGTTGTGCGTGCAAATGCTAAGAAACACAAAGCATTCACTTACCCAGCACGAGTGCCGATTCTAAAAGGTGGCGCCATAATAAAGACCAATCCCTAACTTAGTAGAACAGATTTAGTCAAGACGTTGTCACACAAAAAGGATGACAAGAATTCGAACTCAAGTAAGGAGACCCTTAAACTTTCTGCTTTCGTCTGTTCAGTTCATCCCATCATTGATCGAAGTGACGGTTGACTCGGGATACGGGGAATTTATGGCCATTGAGTTTATGAAAACTTTTTACGAAACTATTTCATACAATGTGCTCAAACATAATGATTGGGTCGTTTTGCTTGACAGCTGGTACGATATATGTGTTCATGTAGCAAGAATAACGTGTTATGTGCGTTCATACTATGATGTTTTACAGTACATACAAAAGGGGTTAACCAGTGGATCTGGAAAAAAAAATTACCGACACAACATTCATCTCCAAAAAATAGCAATAGATTACGACTGGTTCGTGTTCTTCATCAGCATTGCGACATAGTCTTCGTAATAAATATTGCCGGTCTCGGCGTCTTTCGCCACCAGTAAAAACGTTTCCATTTCTCTGGGTTGAAACGGCGTCCCTCTGGTAGTAAACAACTCTTCTAACAACTCCGCAGAAATGTAACCTGTATTCTCAGTATCTATTGTGCGAAATGCTTGCAATAAGATATCTCCAGAGTCTGGGTCGTATTCTTTTGTTGCTAGTAGTTGTAACATCTTCTTTTCAAACTTCTGATAGCTCACAAACCCAGTGGGTTCGTCGTCCAGTATTTCAGGTAGAACTTCCAGAACAAGTTGGCGTTCAGTAGGGTATGCACCGAGCGATCTCATGACAGTGCCTACTTCTTCCTTAATAATGGCATCTGCGCGATCTTTGTCAAACAAGTCGAATGCTTCGCGGATCTTCTGCTCAGTTGTTTCAATCCACTCTTGTGATTTAGTTTCCATGCTTGCGAGAAGAAACTAATGATAAAACTATTCTACAAGGCCCAGCAACAGAATACTCACTCAAAAAGTCAACTTTGTCGCACCAGGCAGCGAGGACTTCAAGCAATTTGAAATGAAACGGCCACAGACAAAGGAGGGAATCCCATCTGAGGAGGAAAACGGGAAATGCATCTCAACGTCCGATTTGTACGGATGTAGGCATTATATTGGTATACTCATATATAAGGAATGTATATTAAAGTGCTATCCGTCGATTGGCAACAGCTCTGCATCAATCTTGATGTTTTTGATCGGATTTCATTGTCTTTGATTGCAAAGCATCACTCACAATGTCCAAGTTCGCTACCTTCCAGACCACCATGGGTGATTTCACCGTGGAGCTGTTCGCTGACCAGCTCCCCGTGACTTGCTGTAAGTTCTTGATGCATCACAACGGTGTACTGTACCTTCTGTCGACCACTTTATTCACCTTTTCTTCTCTTCCTAAACAGACAACTTCATTGACCTTGCCAACAATGGTTTCTACAATGGCCTCCACTTCCACCGTGTGATCCCCAACTTCATGAACCAGTTTGGCTGCCCCAACTCTCGTGACCCCAACTCCGGCAGAGCCGGTACTGGCGGACCTGCCCCTAACTCCAAGTACGAGGTTCCTGGCAAGGGCACTGTCACCCGTAACAGCGGTGGTTCCATCCCCGATGAGTTCAAGGAGTCTTACTGCCCCAAGATCAGTAACGACATCGGAACTCTGTCCATGGCCAACACCGGCCAGCCTTGCTCCGGTGGATCCCAGTTCTTCATCAACACCAAGCACAACTCTTTCCTTGACTTCTGGGACAGATCCACCCCTTCCCAGCACGTTGTGTTCGGCAAGGTGTCTTCCGGCATGGATGTTGTGAACGCCATCAACAACACCAAGACTGACCGCAGTGACAGACCTCTGACCCCTGTCCAGGTCATCAGCATCACCGTCGCTTAAATTTGCTCTTGTTTGCTTCATTTTTTGTTGTTAATTGGAAGTGCACGACATCTCACTCACAGTTTTCTTTAGTTTCAACTATTTTGGCAGCTTGATTGTTTTGTTGTGTGGTAAGATTAACTTGCGAAGGCTCATTTCTGAATTGTTTCTCCCTTCCAAATTCCTTTGCATTGGAAAGCAAAAAGTTTATACAAAAGCTTGGCATAAACAAATCGCATCAGGAACAGGTTTTGTGTGCAAATTATTGTGCACACAAATTGCACATACTACAGATTGTATCCTACGTCGTAGCAATGTTTGTATACATTAAAAAGAACAAAATCAATATCTGACACGATGTAATGGACTAGCCACCTGTCGGTAGATCAATGTCCAATATTAACGCAGCTGCAAAACAAGTTATCATTACTCCACTAATATCCATTATGACTTGTATCGTCGTCGAACTGTTTGCAGGATCGAGGTTCATCATCTGAAACAATATCGGCAATAGCGCACCGACTACAATCGATATAAATACTATCATCATGAGGGCTATCGTTACAGTCACTGTTTCCATCACCGTCACGCCTCCGTTCAGAAACACGCGCACGTAACCAAAAATGCCTACGATTATACTTAGTGCAAACCCCATGCAGACTTCGCGCAATACAAACTTCAACTTACTTCCATCTGGCAGTCGACCGAGTGCCAATTCTCGGATTACTCGCACAGTAGCTTGATTGCCTGCATTCCCGCCTGCCCCTACCAGCATGGTGAGGAAGTATATAATAGCGGGGTGTGTTTGCAGCATTTTCTCGTTATAGGCGAGAATAAACGAGCTGAAACTCTGGAAGACAAGCAAGCCAATGAGCCAGCTACCGCGGTCAATCATATTGTTCACAAACGATGGGTCCTCAAACTTTCCTTCATCCAACAGGTCGTCTTTATCGAAGTCCAGGTTCACCTTTCCGCCGTTGGCATCCAATGCCAAAAGAATCTTCTTTTCGCGATGCCTAGATATATCCAACATCTTTTTAAGGTCATGCACGAGCATTTCAAGCTCAGCGTTCCTATTGGTGAGTTCTGCAAACTCTTGAGAGGTACCATTGTTTTCAAGATCATTTGATGCAAATCTACGGAGGCGCATACTAATCTTCGAATCGAGCAAACTGTTCGCACTACCGAAGCTATTGTTTGACGATAGAGATCGGGTTGAATCAGACTTGATCATCAACACTGGACCAGAAAGTATGAATCGCTGCTCCTCGAATTGAAATGTGCGATAACCCTTTCTGGTGCTGGGAAAAAAGAAGACAGCTGGTGCAGTCAGAGTGGTCAATGGTAAAAAGTTGTCTGTCTTACTCTTCTTAGCTACATTGTATTGGTAAAAAAGAATGTCAAACAATGAAAAACTTTCGTTGCTCACTTCACTGTAATTAAGCAACTTATCTATATATAGAAGCATCAGTCAATTCAATCGCAACATCCACCGCCTCACTACTGATCATGGGGCACTGAATCACCGTCAATGATACCAATTTCGTACACTTCTGCGCCAATACAGGCAACACAGCCTCGGTCAGCAGCACACAGCCGGTGAGGTCGATGTACTCTAAGTTAGGACAGTTGTTAGCTACGGCAATGACCACGTCGTCGGTGAGATAACTACAACCGGTGACATACAGCGACAATAGCTTGGTACAATGCGTGACCAATGTCAGCATACCCGCGGCCGTGCCGTGCATAAAGTAATCCAAACTTATCTCCAATAGGCCCTGGGAGCACTGAGATAAGGCGACGAGTGTGGCATCTGTGAGATTGTGCGTATCCTCCAAATGTAACGTTTCGATCTCTCGGCACCGCTCCACCACCGCCATCACCGCCTCTTCGGTGAAGTGATCGCACTGCGAAATGTCCAGTAGCTTTAGCTTAGGACAGTGTTCGCCGATTGCGAAAAGACTGGCATCACCAAGCTGGGTTTGGGTGAGAAACAGCGACTCCATTTGCTTACAATGCTCTGCAATCGACATAATAGACTCATCAGTCAGCTGAACGCACCCACAGACTGCCAAGAAACGTAACATTGGACAGTGCAATGAGATATCAACAATACAAGAATCTTGAATTCGGTCAATATAGGACACATTTAGGTCCAGCAGGTGGGGGCAGTATAGGGAAATTTCACTCACACAGGCGCTGGTTAGCTTGCGGCAACCTTCCAAGTTGATACTTTGCATCAGTTTGCAGCTATGTGCGAGGTGAACAATCGTTGGGTTGGTGAGCTTTGCGCAGTAGCTGACATCAGCGTTGACCAACTTGGAGCAATAACTGGCCAACGCAGTTATTCCGGCATCGTTCACACCAAAGGTGTCTGAACTGTTGAACGAGCTCAAGGTTGCACCACACGTGGAGCCAAGTACGGTGAATAGTTCCACTTCGCCCTTTTTGTTTAATTGGCGCAAGTTATTCATGTCGAGATACTCGAGCTTCTTTAGCCCTTCGAATAGATTATACAGACCAAACGCGGAAAACCCGGTGCAGCCATTGATGTGTAAGACGCGTATGTTGGCACACTGCATTCTTATATAGCGGAGTGATAGGTCGGATAGATGTACACACCCATACAGGTCAATCGTTTGGGCATATTTCAACACCAATTCCATTTCAGCCAGTGATACGTCCGTAATTTCCGTAGAAAACTTCATATGCTCCAAACATACTTTCCGCGATGCGAGCCATTTGGCAACATCCGCATCAATTTCTAAGTTATCTATTGCGGGCATCACCGCGAATTCAATCTTGCAGTGAAAGCGCTTGCGCGTGTCCTTGTGTATGAGGGCACCGTCCAACTTGGCGATGTCTTTCATTTCAACAAATGTCAAGATGTGTGATCTGAACACATCGTCCGGCAAGGAGAACATGTCCATTTTAATATACGGAATGAATTCGGTATTGATAGGACCTTCAAAAGAGTGTCAAAAGGGAAGTCCCACAATTCAGCTCTACGATGATACCGCCTTCGCAAATACGAACTTATCAGTCATAATCAATTGAATTTGTACTTCGGCATTGTGTTTCGTGTATTTACGAAATTCTACCATTCCACTAACTTGATTCATTCCAGGGATAGTGTTCTTAAATAGTATCTTAAGAACATGAAAATCATTCCAAAAAACCTTCACCAGCAGAATCTTGTTGTTGAAATCCTGCTGCGTATTTCTTACTAACTTTGTATTGTACACCCAAGAAGATCAAATTGACAATGCTTATATCAACAAATAATAAGATGAAGTGCAAACGTCGAGATGTGCGTTAATTTACATGTTTTATCTTTATATGTTCCATGCACACACAACGAGAAAAGACAAAAAGTCGACTAATTCAAGTTTCCATGCATGAAGTAGGTGCGTACAAAAAATATATTTCCATGCGTACAGTCCGCCCAACATTTCACTATAACACTATTTTCACTACCCGAAATGCAATTGTGCGCTATAAAAGTTGCATTTACCGCACGCTTCTGCGGTTCTTAGGGTTGCCTCTTCTGGCGCCCGCAGAGTTGGAGGTATTTCTGCTCAGAATCTGTGCAATACGAAAGAAGCGTCGTAAATAATACTGACGACAGGACTGGTGGAACGGTTTAGAAAGACAAATGAATGTGACAACAACAGGCGAAATTCGACAAGAAAATCAGAAACAACAACGTACCCCGCTGCTGTTGGATCTAGCCGTGTTATTATTGTTATTGTTGTTGCCAGTGGTCTTGCCCAACACCGCCTTGATCTGTCATCATCGAAATGGGAAAATATAAACGTATTGGAAAAGTCAGAAAACACGTTAGAGATGAAGTTGACATACATGAAGACAAAACGCACAAATTTTACAGAGACAACTCAAGATATATGGACTGCAGTCAGGACTTGATCCTATATCAATATTGTAAAACGATAATCAACTTTAGCGGCGTACCTGTGCCGACACATTCTTCTCGGTGGTCTTTTTCAGTTCATCTGGCCGGAAAGAAATCTTCAAACTAGGAACCGCCGCGGGAGCAGAGTTGGGGCGGCCGTTGTTCTTTCTGGTGTTGTTCTGGTTCTGGTTGGTGTTGCTGTTTCTGCGGCCGTTGTTCGGTTGGTTGTTCTGTTGCTTGGACTGCTTCGCGGCGGCTCTATTGACCTGTTGCTTGATGGCGGCCTTGGTAGGGGCAGCAGTGTTGGCCAGACCACGGCGCTGCAGAAAGATAGGTTATATAACAGCAAGAAATGAATTAGACACACTGACTGATTGTGCAACGATATTTCTGGAAAATACGCGTAATTTACGGAAATACCAAGGACGTGAAAGAACACAGATCAATACCTGAGCAGTGGTGGCAGCACGCTTGGCCTGGGCCACGCCAACACTCTTGGCAGCCTTGGTGACCTTGGTCAAGGTGGCGACGGAACCGTTGTTGCCGTTAGCATTTGCTTTACCGCGCTTCTTCTTGTTGCCCTGTTTTTTTAATGCAATTCCAAGTCAAATCAGCTAAACAAATGCATACAGAAAAGACGACATTATTTGAACATACATTTGCAGTGGTAGGTGCAGGCTTGGCTGCAACTTTCTTCTTAGGAGCAGCAGCGGGCTTCTTGGTCTTGTTGGCAGCGATGATATCGCCTTTGCGGAAGGTTTGCGTTGATTGAAGTCAGAAACAGTTTTAAAATAATTTCAGCAGCTGTTGATTGCGTACCAAGAGACATGTTGATCTTCTTTTCCACGGGAACACTCATTGTTGATTTGGTTGGAGTAGGATGGCTGTTGAAAACGACAAACTAGAATGAAATCTATCGAAAGATGCATCTTTGCGCAGGTTGCGCAAGCGTTTTGTTTGTACCACATCAATTTGAATATTGTGTATTACTGTCATGCAAGAAACGCATAAATCGAAACATTTCCATTTTAACCGAAGAAAGGGTTGTTTGTGTGCGACACTCCATTGGTGTGCCACGGAGGAGCAGGAGGCGTTACTTTTACTGACAGTGGAGGAAACCATTCGTGAACAGCTTCGTTGTAGTGGTGAAATTGTATTCTACATTCTGCTAGTGACGAGGACACAACGATGTCCGACACAAATACTTGGATTGAAAAGTACGCAAGATACTTCACGAACTCCAAAAATCGTGATGTGTATGAAAGTTTGTTGTGCGGTGCTACAGCAGGCATCGTAGCAAAGACTGTAATTGCACCTGGTGATCGCATCAAAATGAGCTTTCAAGTAAGCTCAGAGAAGTTTACATTATACAATGCATTCTTGAAAGGGCGAGAAATTGTGACCACGAGAGGCGTGTTGTCGTTGTGGCGCGGGCACTCTACCACGATACTTCGGATAGCCCCGTACGCAGGGCTTAGTTATGCGATACACGATTTCTCTGAAAATGTATTCAAAAAGACGCTGCACACAGATGTGTTGCCCGCGCAATACAAGTTTTTAGCAGGCGCTTGTGCGGGCGTGGGTGGCACGGTGTTAACTTATCCGTTAGATGTTCTACGTGTCCGTCTGGCGATTGGACGCACCTGGGCGATGTCGCTCAAGCAAGGAGGGTTGTTTCAAGGCCTAGCGCCGACATTGTTGGGAATTGTACCGTATTCTGGCACGGCATGGCTGTCAAAGCAAACGATGATGGAATATTTTCCCACCGTGATGCATCGAAAACCCACCGTGGCGGAGTCGGTGGTGATCAACGCAATTGCTGGGTAAGTGTGCTGATTGAAGAATCTGTTCTATGTAATATTGATATGGTGCACAAATATGGGTCCGAAATTGATGGATTTGTGTACTATTTTGTACTCCCTCCTTGCTTTCCCAGAAATGATTGTCATTAACTTACCCTTTCTCACTCAATCATCTTTTTCTGTGTAGCTTGTTGGGCCAGTTTATCACATACCCATTGGACGTGGTACGAAGGCGAATGCAAGTAGCACGGGCCAACCCCGATGGAAAAGTTCCGAATTTAAGGTACTGTTGTCTTTTTCTAAAATACGCTTGTGTAGAAGCATGTGGTGTGTTTTTTTGTTTTTTTGGAGACTAAATTGCCGTGCTGGTAGTTTTATAATCACAGATAACGACTTTGCTGATTGTTACATCTGTTTTTATATCTATCTGCTCTGATTTTTGTGACACTTCTCTTTTCTTTGTTGTTAAGTTACCACTGACTTTTTTTCTTCTATTGTTTTCACAATTACCGTGCACAGGGAAGTATGGCGCGAATTGATCGCCTCAGAGGGTCCCAAAGGCGCCGCGAAAGGATTTAGTTTGAATATTATCAAGGGACCTATTGCGTTCAGCGCCAGTTTGACCACATATGATGTACTACGCAGTTTTCTCAATGCCCAACATCAATATTACGACGGCAGTAACAATGGAGAAAATGGTGGGAAGGAAGGAAATAATAGTGGTAGCAATATGAAGAAACGAAAAATCCCAGTGATGGATGCATCGGAAACGCCGACAATACATGTGTCGAAAAACAAATAATTTTGTTGAAATTCTTGGGTTTTTCGTGTGTATTTTCCAACATTGTCATGTCTATGCTGTACAATTATATTTTTATCTGTATATGCATCGTAAGAGAGTATGCTAATTAATCGAATAGTTTGTCGCATTACTGCGAAATAGTTTTCACGCGTCCAGTTGTCCGGATGTGATATTTTCTAGTTCCACAGAATTTTTTACCACTGAAAGAGATCAATCAAAACTTTTGGTGAACTTAACTTTGCAATGATAAGAAACAAATACAAAACTATTTCAGAATCTTCTACAGCCAATAATCATGTACATGATGATATTCTGCAAAAATCAATGACAAATTATCTGCTTATCGGTACAATTCACACATTCTGCCACTACGTCTCCCATTTTCTAGTGGAACATCTGCTACTACTAGGACACCAAAAACACAACACTATTTATTGCCAGCACTTTACTCACTCTAATCTTGCTTATTTCTGGTGCACAGGATTTTCAATGTCTCGGGTAGAAGAGTTGTGGGACCCGCTGCTGCCCGTGCTGCTCATGCTCAAATGCTTTCCGCCGTGTGCACTGCCGTGCGCGCTGCCGTGGCGGCTGCCGGACCCGTGGGCGCTGTTGTTGTGTGTGCTGCTGTTCTCAATCGGCTGCTCCAGTGCTGCGTCGTCGTCATCGCGACCGAGTTCGCGGTTGACTAACTTTTCCCGCAATTTGTGCAGCACAAAAAGCGTGGAGATCTGCAGCACTATCGATATCAATGTGATCAAGGCCCACAAGTTGCCTGATTTGAGTAGAGTGTAGACCATACTGAATATGTTGAATGCCAGCACAATGACGGCAGTGATAATTGGGTACAACGCAGTTTTCGAGGTGGGGTTCTTTTTCAGCTGCAAAATTGCAGCCATACTGAATAGGTATAATACCAAAGTTACAATTGTAAAGGCGAGATACGTCGTGTGGTAATCGAACGCAAGAATGAACGTGACGAGGGCGATAACGAAAAAGATGCCATACAGTCTTAAGCGCCGGTTCATATACACCAAAAGCTCATCAATTGAGGTATTTTCAATATTGTGAATGATCAGAAAGGATCTACACATCTTGTCTACCGCAGCGACTGAGAAAAGATAGTGATAATAAGACCAGTCGCTCGATGGATTTGCCAAGATTTTGTGTGGGGGCGCATCATGGATGCAACGGTGTCCGTATATGCAAATTCGGAACATCCCTCGGAGCTTTTCAAATTCGGGGAGAGAACAATCTTCCTCGAGGCTCGAACTTGTAGAATCAGTTGTCTCTAGTTGCTTCGTTGTAGTGACCGTCGAAAGTTATGGCAGACGAGAACGAAGATGATACCTTGGAAGAAAAGGAAACACGCAGAAACAATTGGAAAAAGTTCAAAGAAATGGGCGAAGACATGGCGGACAACAAGCAGGAGATGAAGAACGTTCATTCCAGCAAGTTCGCCAACTTGCTTAAGAGGTACG
>LNAP01004515.1_pt1 | contig 13440 bp, 12 predicted proteins | sample 602601 | NCBI WGS metagenome assembly LNAP01 (sample SAMN02440304, study PRJNA202911) | soil metagenome | biome: Subtropical and temperate rainforests or woodlands; isolation source: soil samples (1 kg each in a 20% v/v slurry with milli Q water) were... ...
GACTCCCGAAAGCGCTGCTGACTGCACCATGTGAAAAGTGAGTCTTCGACGAAGAGGAAGACTCGCTTTGGAGGGGAGTATTTCCGCATCCTGCTAAGCTCGGCCGATTCAATGCTGCGCCTTCAAGCCGGTACACTCGACATTGGCGTTGTCGCGAGTCCTCAGCCCGTTGTCGCCGATGTCCAGGTACGCCGGTGGCGCAATGATGAAATGGTGGCACTGCTGCCCGCCTCGTGGGATGTGCCGGAATTCGTGACGCCTGAATGGCTGTCCAGATATAGATGGGCCTCTTTTGCGCCAGGTACCCAGATGCATGGTCTCATCACGACGTGGTTTGGCCGAGCTGGATTTAACCCCCGACCCTATCTGACGCTGAGTTATCCAGGCGCCCTAAAAAGCCTTGCGACAGCAAGCCAAAGCGCCGCAATTCTGCCGCTCGAAGAACTGGAAGACCTGCAGAGGTCGTCAGATGTTCAGGTGCGACACTTGCATCCGCCAGTAATGCGTCCTATGGACGTTGTTTTCAAGCGCACGCCGACGTCGAATCTCGCCGTCGCAAGCGTCTTAGAGGTGTTAGATGAGTTCGCAAATTAGGTCTGCTTTAGCGTTGCGGTCCCCGTGCTGGGCGGATGTCCGCTTCTGGCCGAGGCTGTGTGAAAAGACTTCCAGTCTCGCTCTTCCAAAATTAAAATCGATGCACCCGTTCTGAGCGAGGTGCCCATGAAGCGATTCATCGCGAGCAAGTTAACTTGCTGCCCGAATGCCTTGACGATTATGTCGGCCAGGACAACCCGGTGCGCATCGTTGATGCTTTCGTCGAAGAGCTCGATCTTCTCTCGCTTGGCTTCGGTGGCGCTGACCCGGCCGCCACCGGTCGACCGGCGTACCACCCCGCCGTCCTGCTCAAGCTCTACATCTACGGATACCTCAATCGGATCCAGTCCAGCCGACGCCTGGAGCGCGAAGCACAACGCAACGTCGAGCTCATGTGGCTGACCGGCCGCCTGGCCCCGGACTTCAAGACCATCGCCGACTTCCGCCATCACAACGGCGCGGGCATCCGCAACGTCTGCAAGCGCTTCATCGGCCTGTGCCGCGACCTGAAACTCTTCTCTCAGGCCATCGTGGCCATCGATGGCAGCAAGTTCAAAGCCGTCAACAGCCGCGACGCCAACTTCACCCCGGGCAAGGTCGACGCTCGTCAGCGTCAGATCGAGCAGAGCATCCAGCGCTACTTGGACGCGCTGGAGACGGCTGACCGCACGCAGCCCGCGGAGGTGGAAGCCAAGACCGAACGCCTGCAAGACAAGATCCGAACCCTGCGCGCCCAGATGCGCCAGCTCGACGAGACCCAGGAGCAATTGAAGAAGCAGCCCGACGGGCAGATCTCCACCACCGACCCCGATGCCCGCTCCATGGTCTCGCAGGCGAAGGGCTCGGGCCTGGTGGGCTACAACGTGCAGACGGCTGTCGATGCCAAACACCATCTCATCGTCGCGCACGAGGTGACGAACATCGGCAACGACAGGGCACAGTTGAGCAAGATGGCCAAGGCCGCACGCGAAGCGATGAGCGCCAAGAAGCTGCAGGCCTTCGCCGACCGTGGCTACTTCAACGGCACCGAGCTCAAGGCCTGCGAGGACGCGGGCATCACGGCCTTCGTGCCCAAGCCCATGACTTCCAACGCAAAGGCCGAGGGTCGCTTCGACAAGAGCGACTTCATCTACATCGCGAAGGACGACGAATACCAATGCCCTGCGGGTGAGCGTGCCATCTACCGATTCAGCACGCTGGAGAAGAACGGGCTCAACGCCCATGTCTACTGGACCAGCGCCTGCCCCACATGCGCGATCAAAGACCGATGCACGACGGGCGACTACCGACGCATCCGCCGCTGGGAACATGAAGAGGTGCTCGAGCGGGCGCAGCAGCGGCTGGACAAGAAGCCCGAGGCCATGACCTTGCGACGGCGCACCGTGGAGCATGTGTTCGGGACGTTGAAGCACTGGATGGGCTCGACGCACTTCCTGACGAAGACGCTGGCGCATGTGGGCACCGAGATGAGCCTGCATGTGCTCGCGTACAACCTCAAGCGGGTGATTGCCATCCTGGGGATGACAAAAACGACGAGGGCGATGAGACTGGTGGGGGCGTGAGCCTCTTTACGGCGCCTCAACGGCGCGCAGATGGATCACTTGTGCGTCAAATTCGTCAAAGCCGCGAATACGACTACGGGATGACCTGTGAGGCCTGCGAAGCCCTATCAGTGCGAGTGGTCGGCATACTTGAGTGCCAAAGGTGTTTCCACACAGCCTCGGCCGAAATCGGAAGCTTAAAATCGCTAAGCGATTGTCGGCTTCAACCTATCACGCAATGCCTTGACGCCGTTTTCAATTCCACATAATCGTTGCTGCGCGCAATCGCGCAGCCGTCGTTGTTGCTCAGGACGATGACCGGCTTGCCCAACAAGCTTGGGCGGAACACGCGCTCGCACGACACGTAGAAGTTGTTGCCGTCCACCAGCGCGTACATAACGGCTTTCCGAGATTCAAAGGTCCGGATTGACTACTTCACGAAGCGCTTGATGGCGGCGGTCACGACGCCGCAGATGATCAACTGCTGGCCTTCCTTGAAGGTGATCTCGGGGAAGGTCGGATTGGCCGTGGTCAGCTTGATGCGGCCGCTGCGCTTGTAGAGGTACTTCACCGTGAAATCACCATCCACCTGGGCCACGACGATGTGCCGGTGCACCGGGGTGATGGCACGATTCACCACGAGCAGGTCGCCATCGCCGATGCCGGCCTCGATCATCGACTGGCCGCTGACCTGCCAGTAGAAGGTCGCCAGCGGGTGCGTGATGAGCAGATCGTTCAGGTCCTGGCGCTTGATCGCGAAATCGTCGGCCGGGGAAGGGAAACCGGCGCGCAATCTGCCTTCGACCACCGGCAGGACAAGCGCGGAGGGTTCGACACTGGCCCACGAAGCCGATGGCGGAATACTGTACATGCATCCAGTATATGGCTAGCATAGCACCATGAACTCACCGACCGTCGAAATGAGCGCCGAATCCTGGATCGTCGCCTGCGCCGATCGCCTGCAGCAGCGCTGGCGAACGGTGGAAAAATCCGAACTTCAGGCGGTGGCAAGTGAGCTGTGGCACAACGATCACCTCCGTGTCCTGGCCCCCGAGGACGCTGCCACGGAGTGGCTCAAGCCGGTAGCATGCGAGCCATGTGCACCCGGTACATCAGCCCCACCGACCGCGAGCTAGAAGGCGTCTGGAAGATCGACCGGCGCAATACCGAATTGTGGCCACGCCAGCTCTTTCCGCGCTCGCGAGGCCCGTTCATCCGGCGCGCCAAAGATGCGATCGGATTCGAGCGTGAGCTGGTTGTGGGCCAGTGGGCGCTGGTGCCCTGGTTCGCCAAGACGCCGAAGCTGCCGTATGCGACAGTCAACGCGCGCAGCGAGGAGCTGGCCGAGAAGGCGAGCTACAAACACCCTTGGGCGCGCGGCCAGCGCTGCATCATCCCGGCCGAGTCCTTCGACGAGCCGAACTGGGAAACGGGCAAGAACGTCTGGTGGCGCTTTGCGCGTACGGACGGGCTGCCCTGGGGAGTGGCGGGCCTTTGGAATACTTGGACCGACAAGGCCACCGGCGAGTTCGTCGAGAGCTACACGATGCTCACCCTCAACGCGGATGAGCATCCGTTGATGAAGCGCATGCACAAACCCGATCTGAAGTTCGGACCCGACGAGCAGGACAAGCGATCTCTGGTGCTGCTGGAGCCGCAGGACTTCGACCAATGGCTGGCGGGCACTGTCGAGGAAGCCAGGTCGCTGATCCGGCTGACGCCGGTCGAGCGATTCGAGGCCGGACCTCTTCCGACAATCCAGGGTGCCTTGCCTTCAGCGGCCCCTAACGGCCCGCAACACGAACTCTGAATGCAATCTACATTTCCATCGGCCTCGCGCCGCGCCCTGCTGGGCCTGGCTTTCGCCGGACTGTCGGCCCTCACGGGCTGCGCCAACGCGCCAAAGACCGCCCGGCCGGCCTCGCGGATCGAGGTGGCGTTCTCTCCTGAAGCGGGCGCTCAGGCGCTGGTGCTCCGGGTCATCGACAGCGCGCGCGTGTCAGTCCGCCTCGCCGGCTATTCCTTCACCTCGCCGAGCATCGTCCGCGCGCTAATGGAGGCCAAACGACGAGGGGTGGACGTGCGTGTGCTGATCGATGACAAGGGCAATCGGGGCAAGGCGAACCTGGCAGCCATGAATCTGGTCATCAATGCCGGTATCCCGATGCGGGTGATCTCCACGTATGCGATCCACCACGACAAGTACATCGTGGTGGATGGGCGCAGCACGGAGACGGGATCCTTCAACTACAGCCAGGCGGCGGCGAAGTCGAACTCGGAGAACGTGCTGGTGGTGTGGGACGATCCCAAACTGGCGGCGAGCTACCTGGCGCATTGGGCGGACCGATGGGCGCAGGGCATGGCGGTTGAATCGACGTATTAGGCATGATCGTGCCGCCGGCAGTTTGGATGAGCGACCGATTTTTGGACTTCTGCTCAAGACTGGTTGCCGCCAGTCGAACTTCTGGGGCGAACGACAGCAACCGTCGATTGCTGACTTTCCCGCTGTTCAGTGTGACAGGAACGGCTACTTCGGAACCGGACCTTCGATGTCTGACGAGGCAAGGCGGCAGTCCGATCGGGCGATCGGAGCGGGCAATGCGAAGGTGCGCCTTGTCGTCGTTCGCGGCTCGCAGACCTATCGCGAGAAATCGCACACGAACGGGCCGCCGACAGTGCAACCCACTTGGCAAGGCCCCGGACATGCCGTCTAGACTTTGTTCATGACCGACCAAGCGCCTTCAAAACCCCGGAAACCGATGTACCCCCGCGATGGGGCTGGCAGCTTCACTGTGCCGTCGACAAAAGGGGGCACCATCCAAAGAATGGTCGGACTAAGCGACTACATGGAGATCTACACGGAGCACGAGACCTTCCGATTTCAGACGCCGGAATCGATCGACCCCGAGCGCACGAACCCGCATGCGATGTTCATGCAGTCGAAGGTAGCCGATGTGGGGACGTCTTCCCCCTATATCGCTCGCCACCATCGTCATGGCGCACGACATGTTGTCCAGCAACCTCGTACTCAGCGGCGAGAGGCTGGCGACCCTGATGATTCAAATGCATAGGATCAAGGAGACCCTTCTCCATTGCGCGCAGGCTGCCGACGCCTACAAAGCGGCCTTTGAGGCCGAGACCGAAAAGGTCAAGGAATCGGCAGGCAAGCGGACGACAGACAACCGGATGTTGGCCTACTTTCCTGTCGTGCAGGACATCGATGCGAAAGTGACGGCATTTCTAATCCCGGCACGACGTGCGATCACCGAAGTCTGTCAGATACCGTCCCTTTTCTGGGACTTCAAGCGTCAGCATAGCGACCCGGCGCACCTACTTGAGAAGGACCTTGTCCCAATACTGGGCGAAGACCACCGAATAGTTACGTGGTTGAAAACCCGACTGCCAATGATCAAGATCGTGATCGACTACCGGAACGGTCAGGAGCACACCGCAACAACTAAGGGGTCAAAACTGATCGTCAGGAACTTTGGAATGTCGCCCACCAACCAGATCGATGTGCCCGGATGGGGGCTCGATGGCAACGAATTGACTGATATTGCAGTCGATCTTCCCGCGATTCTGGACTTCCTCACAGGGCTCGCCGAAGTGATGCTTGTTGCCTGCGTTGACGCAAACCTCCCCATATTCCCTCCGATGACGATTTTTAGGAACGAGAAGCCCGATGCCAACTGTCCCATTGGGTACGTGCTCCATGTCAACGAAGCGGAGATGTTCGAGAAGATGCGGTATGCGAGAGGGGTAAAGGCTGACTTGTAGCACGTGATCAGTCATACCCCGCGATCACATTGCTGCCGCTCTTGGTCGACTGGCCGTTGGTGCACTGGGAGTTTGCCACATCACTTGGGCGCATTGACGTGACCGTGAACCCACCACTGTGGCTCGCAATGCGAGGCGGCGTGCCCCCCAGCTTTGGTCCTCTGTTCAGCATCGTTCTGGTCGAACAATCACCGTGCGCCGAGTTGCGCACGGTCCCTTGACATCGACGAAGTGTCGCGCAAGTTCATGAGCGCCTTCGCAAGTCGATAAAGCCGCTTTGCCTGAAACTTATGATCCCATTTCATCCACGGAAAGTCTCGACTTCAGCTAGGAACGCCCGTAAGGGCAGGAGCTGATTGCAATGCCGTCGACTAGCGATGTCGGTGATAGTTGATCGTCTCAATTGTTCGAGAGCACGCTGCGCGTCCAACGCAGAAAAGGGCGGACCCGAAAGGCCCGCCCCCTAGCAAAGGTCACGAAAGGTCAGGCGACGGCAGCGTCAACCCCTTTGGGGCTTGGGGCACCCGAGGCCGGACGAGGATTCGAAGGCGCCGATAACGGCAAAGCCGGGCGCCATACCAGCGCAGGGGTTGGCTGGTAATACATCCTCTGGCCATTGCTCTTGGGCTTCAGCAAGCCGCGATCAACCATGGCGACCAGTGCGGCCTGAAGTCGCTTCGACGGGATCTTGCCCTCGCACCAGCCGGACAGCTCGTTGCGAGAAAAGTGCTCGAAGCCATAACTGGACGCCTTCTGCACCGCAAAGCTGACGTCCTTGATATCCCACTCACGCGGATCACCCATCTGGCCGCTTGCGAACAACATGAAGAACTGGTTCACGTGCCAGCGCACCAGCTCGTGCGCGCGCTGTAGCACATTCACATCGATCGGGCCTTCGCGACCTTCGAAGGCATGCAGGCCGCAGGCGATGCGTGCGATGTGCTCCGGAGCCTTCGCCGCATGGCCACTAATATCGTGCAGGACCTGGAAGGGCGCCATCAGTTGCTGGATCTCGTTGAAGATGCTGATGAAGTAGTTCGCTGCTGCTGGCGAGAAGGGAATGGCGTAGCGAGGGGCTCCACGGCGGCGGCGGTCTGCCGTTTCCTGCAGCAGCTGGACGACGCGGTCCGCGTAACGATCGATTCCATCATTCGCAGGCTGGTAATCAGGATCGAGAAAACGCAAGCCGAGCGTTGAGGGCGGGGCTGCAAACAGCATGCGTGCGGTGAGGCCGTTTCCCTTGGCCTCAGCACCCCAGCGAGCCAGGTACTTCTGCAGCATCACAGGCTGCACCATCAGGAGCGCCGAGATCCGATAGTCGAACATGCGGCTATGCTTCTCGGCGCCGCGGTCACGGTCCGAGTCCTTCGAGTCCCAGGCCCCGTTCATGAACGTCGCACCGGACCCGAGTCCGCTGGTCAGGAATCCCCCAGCTTCGGGGTTGTACATGAACACCGAATGCGAACCCCCGCTAATGGATTTCTGCAAGCCAACTGGCGTCGCGTCGTCGTGCAGGATGCGCGAAGCTCCCTGGCGTTTGGGGCGACGCGATGCAAGCGCAGCGTACTCGCGCTTGAGGCTTTCCATGTCGTCGCCTTCCAGCGCGGCCTCATCCATCTTCCTCTGCAAGACGCGACGCTGGGTATTCCAGGCTGCCGTTTCCGCTTCGTATTCGAAGCGATGATTCTCGGCGGTGAGGGCCAACTCTTCCTCGACAGTCTTGAAGCCGCGGATGAAGGGTGCAGACGCCGTGTCTTTACCGTCACCAGAATTGGCTACGACGAAAAAGTAGTCGCCGCACGGCGATGGGCGCATGTTCGGGCGCTGCACATCGAAGAGGTCTTGCACGGCGGCCAGGACGCCGGAGAGTGCGGCCGTGGCGATCATCTCGCCCGCAATGCCAGTGGCGGCATGGTGAGCTGCGACTGGCGCCAAGCAGGCATCGCCCAATGCATAGAGCGGGTAGCCGGTGTTGGTGAAAGCGGGAACGTGCGGAGTGGGTTTGGGGATTGGGTAGCGCATCGAGTGCTCCGGAGTTAGGACCGCTCGAAGCTATCTTTCCGCCAGATCGAAGTCGACAACGCCAGCTAAGGCTGGCGCCCTTCGCCAAGCTGAAGCTCGAAGCGGACCTGATCTGCTGCGCGATGACGACGCAGTTTTCAAAACCGGGAACCATCTCGACGAGCAGATCGCTGCCTTCGGTACAGCGTTGCGGAACCTGCATGGCGCGTCATGGGTCGCTCGATCCATCCGCGCTCACTTCCGGAATGCCACGCGGTGGGCTGGCGAGCAGCTTCTAGGCACATGACGCCCAGCTCGTCATGTGCCCTATTTTTTGCTGTCGGGCATATGGAGGGCTGCAGCGTCACCACAGGCGATCCATCTCGATACCGACGGATCCATGACGGCAGCTAAGACCGTTCGGCTGCAAGGAAGCTGAGTCGCTTCTCAAGAAATAGTTGAGCCGCGACACTGAATGCACCGGCTCGCTACGAGCTATCTCGACGAGACCGTATGCCTGAAAAAAACGGGCTTAAACCGCATTTTTGAAATTCTCATCAAGCGTTCATCACGCATTCGGAGGATCGGTCAGCAGGTACTTATGTTATCCCTCTTCCTCTCTAAGCCCGTATGTGTCAACTCTTCATTGATCTAGCGAAGGAACTGACCTGTTCCCATCCATACGGTACCTCTTTGGATAATTTTTCAACTTCAAAAATGCATTGAGCAAGCTGTGAAGGGCCACACAGCTGGCTTTGATCGATCGGGTGCGAAACACCCGCGTTGCTTTCCATCTTTCCCAGGAGATCTTCCCCATGCTTTCCGATGACCATGAGCGCGAGCTCATGAACACCAACATGCCGCACCGTTTGGTGGTCGGCGATCAGCACCTCCTTCTCACCGAGGAGACCACGGCTGCCAAGAATGTGCAGATCATTGCCAACGCCGTTCGTGAGGTGTGCCTGAACAACGACGAGCTATTCAATCTCAAGCGCCGTGACAACGGTCTGCACCGCATCACCGCCAATCGCGAAGGCATGAAGCTCCTGCGTGCCGTGACGCGTCACTTGCCGGCCATCGAGGAGCTGATTCCCGACAACGTCTTCAACCCTTTCGATGAGCTACTGCGCAAGGAGTCGAAGCTGAAGCCGGAGCTGCGCGATATTCCTGTGACCCTCAGCGCGCTGGTCGGCCAGGAAGCCGAGGTGGCGCATCAGTTGCTCAGCGACCTCGTGAGCAACTTGCGCTCGAGCGCGCACAGCGAAGAGTTCCAGCGCGAGCTGGACAACCGTCGCCGGCAGATGCAGAAAAACCATCGGTCGGGCATCCGCTACATCGACAAGGTCTTCGCCAAGCGCTCGAAGGTCCTGGTTATCCGCCTGGACCTGGTGGTGGGCGGTGAGTCCCCTGAAAACCGCGGCATCACGCACACCGTGGACCTCAAGCAGGCGCGCACCGAGTTCGCAAAGTTCGTACGCTACATGCGGGCGACCTATCCCTGTGTTGGCTACCTGCGTGAGCTCGAGTACGGCCTGCTTACCGGCTACCACTTCCACGTGCTGATCTTCATCGATGGGCATCTGAAGCGCAACGACGTGCGCATCGCCCAGGAGCTCGGCGAACATTGGAAGAATGTGATCACCGAGGGCCGTGGCCGCTACTGGAACTGCAATGCCCGGCCGCAGGACTATGAGCGCCATGCCTTGGGCATGATCCACCGTAGCGACACGCTCAAGCGCAAGGTGCTGATCGACAAAGTGTTGGACTACCTGACCCGCAAGCGCTTCTGGATGCGCCTGGAGGGCGTCAAGAAGACCTTCGGCAAGGGTCAGCTCTGAGTGACGCATGCTCCGGCCAGACCCGTGGATTCCGTCGGAGCAACGCGTCGTTTCAACAACTGTACGTCCTGGACAAAGGCCTCTCGACGCAGCTATTGCATGCGTCGAGAGGCCGATCGGACGGCTCAAGCGGTGAGCCAACCGCGGATCGTGCGGATCGGGCAGTTGCCAGCGAAGACGCACAGGCGACCCCGGGTGACGAAGCGCTCGACATGCGGAGCGATCACGCGAGCTGCCGTTCCGACGTTCTTCCAGCCTTCAGGCGGGCGCATCGAGTAGAACAAGCGAAGCGCGTATTCCCGGGCCGGACGCAAGCGATCCTGTCGGGTCTTTCCACCCTTCACGCGATCCTTGCGGCGCTTTTCGATGAGTATGTATTCGGCGGCAGCCAAGTCGTCAAAGAGGCGACATTGGGCATAGATGCTTGCCAGCAGCGTGGCGGTGGATTTGGGCACCATTGCCCTGGCTGCAACGCATAGCGCGACAGCCGTTTCCAACGTAGCCACCTGTTTGCTTTTGATCGCCCTGATATCACGGTGCCAGAGCTTGTTCGCGTCGGGCACGATGAAATCCGGACGATAAGTTTGGCAGTCACAGGGGCCAGGACTCTTGCTGCGGACGCATTCCTTGAGTGTGAGAAAAGAAACGTTGGTCTGCAGCGATGTCCAGCGAGCTTCGATGTTGCGGGAGCAGGCACTGATCGGAAAAATTGAGTTGAGGGTGTTGTCGTTCATACAGACTGGTATTTATTAGCCGAGTGCCACCCCAACCGGACACAGCGGGGTGAGCGTGGCACCGAAGATGGACCGAGCGAGCGCACAAGAGGCCAAGATCGCGCGCCATTCACTAATCTCGGGACCACAAGAATCGAACGGGTCGCGTCGCTGGACTCAGGTTGCCCTGGAGCCTTTACGCGCCATCTGTTCACGGATAAGGGTTTCGCGCCACGCCACGAGCGCATCGACAGGAAACACGGCGCGACGGCCCAATCGGATGGGACGTGGAAGAGGATGCACCTCCCGAGACATCAGCGCATATAGCGTCGTACGCCCAACATTGCCAAGCCACACCTGTGTGTGTGGAATTGAAATGAAACCAGGCCCTAGATCGACCGGAAAATTCAGAGCAGGCGGCAAAATGCAAATTTCTTCTTCGTCTGCATCTGGCAGAGCGAGTGAGGACAAAGTTGCTTTCCGAGCGAATTGAGAACGCCCCGGGACGCGTAGTCGATGGGTTGCCGAAATTTCAATACTGTTCATAAAAAATATTTCAAATTTCTACGCGATTGCGCGAAGACAGAAAAAATTCACCGACCCAACGGGCCGGACCAATTTGGTGCGGGCGCTGCAGCAACCGAAATATTCGACGGCTGCGCCTCGCAGTAAGGCAATGGCTCGATCCGATTGGATCTGGCCAAGTAAAAAAGTGTGATGGGTCCGAGCAAGTCAGGACGAGTGAGTACCAAGGTGCAGTCTCTAATGCCTAGAGATGCTCTTACTTGGTCTTCTTGGGCGCCGACGTTTGTCGTCAGCGCAGTCCGTTAGGACTCCCCCAAGGCTTGTAAAGGTCTACGGGTTGGGTACCCATGGATCCTGTGCCTTTGTAATCAAAGGCGTGCGTGCGCGGGTAACAATTTTTTGTTGTTAATGGTCCTTGGCATGGACCCCCACGTTCTGTCAAAGCATCCCGTCGACTTGCGTCTACGGTCGTCTATCTCAGCTTTTGGAGCATGCATGACGCAAAGCTCACGTTGGTGCGGCAGGTGATCTGTATCACTGCAACGGTCAAAGCCTCGTGTGGCTTTTGAGATCGAGCTGCATTCTGCCATGCAAAATTGTAAATTTGCAAGTGCGCGCTGAGACGCCATCGAACCTCAGCGGGACAGCGAGATCCTCACGCACAGCAACTTCGCTTGTGAACATCGGACGCAACTCGCGCGCAACCATGCGCCCTCGAGGGTGATACGGCATAAGTGGCGGAGAGCCTCCGCCACCGTGACAAGTCCGCGTTGAACGCCCTCGAACAGCGACTTTGATGCGCCGCGCCAAGTAAGCAACAGTTCCGTTTTGCTGAGACCGGCGAACGCGTGGCCCAACTATGGCCAACACATGGAACCTTATGCGCCCACCTTGGCGTGTCCACCATCACCTGTGACTGCTGCTTCCAACAATTTGTGCAGCGTTTTCAACGCGTCAACCTTCTCATCCATGTAGTCGTGATCGTCGTAGTGACGTGCCTGCACGCCAGCAATGCCATGCGATTGCAGATGGCCTCGACTGTCTTTCGATATTTTTGCGCTTGCCAGCAACGTCTCGACACCTGAACGCAGGCGCTTGGTCGCGAAACCTTTGATGCCAGCAGCTTCGGCGATTTCTTTGGCCCAACCGCTGAGCGTGGAGGCGGAGAGATGCGTTTCTCCACCGTCGGTCGATAGTGCATAAATGCCTGTGGGCGCGCAGGACTGGAGGTCGCATTTTGCCAAAGCGGTCAGGGGCACAGTGTGCGGACGCGGCGGCTGACCAGGTCGGCCCTTTCCGTCGAAGATGGTGAACTGATTTTTCTTAATGTTCGCAGTCTGCAAATTGACCAACTGCTCAATTCGTTGGGCGCCAGTGAGCAGGTGAAATCGAAGCAGCGCGCCTCGAAAGTCATCGCGCTTCTTGATGGCATCCCAATACAGGCGCATCTCTTCGAGTGGGAGCGGATTCTTCGCGCTGCGGTTCTGGGTTTCGTCCGGCATGGTGTCCGCCACAGGGTTGACGGTGATCCCGTAGTCCTTGAACGCCACCGGAATGGAAGGCTTGGACTTTGCGGCCTTGGCGACCTGATAAGCCGCGCGCGCATAGCTGCGCAGCTTGTTGGCGGTACGACCTTTGCCGGCCTCGATCAGCCTGCGCATCATGTCGGCGACCTGTTCGTCTGTCACGTCCTTGGCGGGCAAGTTCGCCACCAAGGGCCAAGGCTCACGGACATGCAAGTTGAAGATACTGCGCGCGTCGGCGTGCGAACGTCGTCCAATACCTTCCAAGTAGTCACAGTAGTCGGCCAAGAGGTTGGCCAGCGTGTGCTTCGCTGCCGAGGTTTTCGCGTCAGCGGCTGTTCTCTTGGCATGACTCCGAGCTTCGATCAGCGCAGGACGCCCGCCGTCGCCGAGATGTTGGTAATGCTCCAGCGCCATCGTCTCGGCTTGGCGCACGGCGGCGGCGTAGGAAAGGCCATTACTCGTCGGCGTGAGACTCTTCGGAGGCGCGCCGGAATCGTAGAGCCCGACAAGAACGCGCTCACTTTTCGGGCCGACGCTGTAGCGCCAATAGAAGCTTGTGGCGCCATTTGTTTGGCGACGCGCCTGAAGTGAGCCCACCGGATTGATCTTGCCCAGGGTCATGAAGACTGCAGGCTTCAACTCCTTGAGCGCCCTACCGATGTTGAGTGAAGTCATAGTGCCGATGAGACGTTGCCAGTTCGTTGCCAGAATTATCGCGGATGACCGCGAACATCGACGAACACTCTCGGCTAATAAACTCAGGAAAATCAACAAGTTATTTTGGAAACTCGTTCGCCAATGAACTCTGATGCTCGGAAATATCGGACTCTTAATCCGTAGGTCGAGTGTTCGAGTCACTCAGGGCCCACCACCAACACCCGCGAAAGCGTTGAAAAGCCTGCTACCTCACCGTAGCAGGCTTTTT
>LNAP01004205.1_pt1 | contig 13439 bp, 25 predicted proteins | sample 602601 | NCBI WGS metagenome assembly LNAP01 (sample SAMN02440304, study PRJNA202911) | soil metagenome | biome: Subtropical and temperate rainforests or woodlands; isolation source: soil samples (1 kg each in a 20% v/v slurry with milli Q water) were... ...
GTTATTCTTTATATAAAGAAGATTTTTCCTAAAACTATAGCGATATAATGAAGAAGTATAAATTCTTAAAAACTAGTCTATTACAAAGTCAAAACATAAACGAATTATTTTTACAGTACTTGAAAAATGATAGTAACATAGGTGTTATTAAAAGTATAATTGATGGTGTCGTTATTATTGAAGGTCTTTCAAATGTTAAGGCTGGAGAAATGCTACAATTTTCTAATGACATTCAAGGTATGGCTTTAAATTTAAATTCTGAAACAGTTTCCGCGGTTCTATTTGGTGATGAAACTAAAATCAAACCAGGAGAATACGTCGAAGGTACAGGTAATATTATTAGTGTTCCTGTTGGTATGAGTCTTCTTGGTCGCGTTGTTAATGCACTTGGTCAACCGATAGATAATAAAGGTGAGTTTAAGAATTCTGAACTAAAACAAGTAGAAGTTAAGGCCCCTGGTATTATTACAAGACAATCCGTTAACGAACCTATGATTACTGGAGTTAAAGCAATTGATTGTTTAGTCCCAGTTGGTCGTGGCCAACGTGAATTAGTTATTGGTGATAGACAAACAGGTAAAACTTCTATTTGTTTAGATGCTATATTAAATCAAAGATATGAAAATGCAAAAAACAAAAAGAACGCTTTATATTGCATTTATACAGCTATAGGTCAAAAAAGATCTTCTATTAGCAAACTTGTGACATTATTAGAAAAGACAAACTCTTTAGAATATAGTGTAATAGTTGCAGCAACCGCTTCTGAAGCAGCTCCGTTACAATACTTAGCGCCTTATACTGGTTGTGTTATTGGTGAGTATTTTAGAGATAATGGTAAGCATGCTTTAATTATTTACGATGATTTAAGTAAACAAGCTGTCGCATATCGCCAAATGTCTTTATTATTAAGGAGGCCTCCTGGTAGAGAAGCTTATCCTGGCGATATTTTCTACTTACATTCACGACTTTTAGAAAGAGCTGCAAAATTAAATAAAAATTTTGGAAATGGTTCATTAACTGCTCTTCCTGTCGTTGAAACACAAGCTGGTGATGTTTCTGCCTATATTCCAACTAATGTTATTTCTATTACAGATGGTCAAATCTTCTTGGAAACTAATTTATTTTATAATGGTATTCGTCCGGCTGTAAATGTCGGTTTATCTGTTAGCCGTGTAGGTTCTGCTGCTCAAATATTAGCAATTAAAAAGCTTGCTGGTTCTCTTAAACTTGAATTGGCTCAATATAGGGAAGCATTAAGTTTTGCTCAATTCGGTAGTGATCTTGATGAGATTACTAAAAACTTATTAGCTAGGGGTAATATGCTTACAGAACTTTTAAACCAAAACAGGTTCGTTCCAATTCCTATTGAAAATCAATTTGTTCTAATGTATTCTGGTATTAAGGGTTTCCTAACAGGTATTAATAACAAATTAATTAGGTCTTACGAAAATAACGTATTTTCTAAAATTATGAATTACTCAATATTTAATACTAACGTTATTCTTCTTTCCAATACTGAATATTATAAGAAAAAAAATAATAACAACGTTGTTGGTTTCTTTATTAGTTATTTAAAATATCTTTCAACTAACATTTTTGGATTTGCTTCCAAATAGCTTACACTGAATAGAAGATAGAAGAGTATAAGATGGTAAGTTTATTTATCTCATTTGTTTTATTATCTTTATATCTAATTTTAAATATAATTTTAACTGTTGCGTTTTTAACTTTGTTTGAACGTAAGGTTTTGGCTAGTATACAAAAACGAAAGGGTCCTAACTGAACCGGCTTTCTGGGAATTCTTCAACCTTTAGCCGACGCTTTAAAACTAATTTTAAAGGAGAATCCGATTCCGCAAAATGCATCGTCAGTTTTGTTTTTTGGTGGACCTTTAGTTCTTTTAGTTTTAAGCTTGAGTGCTTGGTTTGTTATTCCGTTTAGTAACAATGCAGTAGTTTCTGATATAAATATCGGAATACTTTATGTTTTTATGGTGTCTTCCCTTAATACTCTCAATATTATAGTGGCTGGTTGGTCAAGTAACTCTAGGTACGCATTTCTTGGTGCTTTAAGATCAATTGCTCAAGTTATTGCTTACGAAGTCGTAATCGGTATTATAATAATTAATATTATAGTTCTAAGCGGCTCTTTAAATTTCTTAAAGATAATTTGAGCGCAAAAAGATTTATGATACGCTTTTGTGCTGTGGGCGCAGTTCTTTTTGTTTTTTATCGCTATGCTAGCCGAGACAAATAGGCATCCTTTTGATCTGGCTGAAGCCGAATCAGAGTTAGTTTCGGGTTATAACGTTGAACATAGCAGTGTCCTATTTGCGTTATTCTTTTTATCAGAATACGCTAACATCATTTTATTGTGTCATGTTGCTACTATCCTATTTTTAGGTGGTTGGACTATGCCTGATTTGTATTTTTTTGTTAAGTTTATCAATTTAGAGTCTTATATTTGAGTTGATGAGTTTTTTTACAGATTTAGAGCAGAACACTATTATATTACTTGATTATATCACACATTTATATATATATTAAAGGTATACGCGTACTTATTTGCATTTATTTGAGTACGTGCTACGTTACCGCGTTACCGGTATGACCAGTTGATGCGACTAGGTTGAAAGGTCTTTGTTCCAATAACTCTTGGCTTGGTATTCATTAGTATTTCGTTAACTTTATTATTTGATGGGTTTATGCCACCTGGTGGTTATATAAACCATTTTTTTTCGCCAGATACATTTGTATAGTTATTCTTAGTAAGTAGTTTGCGGGGTAGTTTAAGGGAAAAATGTTATCCTCCAAAGTTAAAGATATGGGTTCGAGTCCTGTCCCCCCTGCTACATTTATAGTGATTTATTGAATATTACATATACATGAAAACCAATTTAAATTTCGATTTCGATAAATTACACTTAAAAGAAGTTATCGTACTGGTTCCGAAATACCATACTAATATGGTATCTTTTTTAACGCCGATTCTAGGTCTTTACGGTATAAATGTTAAGGAGTTTATCGCTGACTTTGAAACAAAAACTCGATTTATTAACTTTGACATAATTATACCTGTGAGGGTTAAGATAACAAAAATAAAAACATTTGAAATATTTGTTAAAACACCGTACGTGACATCTATTTTATCTAATTTAGAAGGATTTGGTCACACAAAATCTAATTTAAACGTATTGGTTTTGTATAAAATCTCATTAATTAAATCCATTTTTTCTGCAAATCGTTTAATTGGTCTTCACAAAAACATTTATATTTCGCTTCGAAAGTATATAGCTAAAATTTTAAAGGGCGTATCGTTAACCTCTGTTGTTAAAGCTACCACGAATAGCATTAATTTTGAGAGCTTTAGATATATTAGCACGTTAAAACATAACCTTTTAAATTTCATTTTTTTAAAAAAACTGCTCGATCAGAAATACGGTTTTTTTGCTGTGTTTAGTAATCAAAATGGTAGTCGTTTAAACTACCTGTCTAATTGTCTAGGTTTGTACAACGTATCTGTTGTTAAGGTAGACACTAAACTGTTAACACTCATGTCTGATATACCGTTTAGTTCTAACACTTTTTACATAGCCTCTGATCAATTTAGTTATGTGATTAATCTTTTAAAGGAAGCTTTAAGGGCGAATCAGTCGAGCAGTTTTTTTATTACATATTATAAATTGTGTTGCAATCTTTTGAGTAACAACTTTTTTAAAACATTTTTATTATCTTTTAATACGTTAAAAGGTCGTTTTTATTTAGTAAAGGTTTTACACGTTATTTTTCTAAAATTTATAAAATCTTCTACATTTTTACATTTAGCTTTAACTAGATTATTAACTTATAAGAATGCCAACATATCATCAAGTATTGTCTAATCCGAGAAAAAAAAAAATTCATACAAATAATGTTAAAGCACTAAAAGGTTGCCCTCAAAAAAAAGGGGTATGCGTCAAATTGCGTATTGTTAAACCGAAAAAACCAAATTCTGCTCAGCGAAAAGTGGCTAAGCTTCGTTTATCAACTAGACGTATGATAATTGCTTATATTCCTGGCCAGGGTCATAATTTACAAGAGTACTCATCAGTTTTAGTATCTGGTGGTAGAGCGCCAGATTTGCCTGGAGTGCGTTATACTTTGGTAAAGGGTAAGTATGACTTTAGTTGAAAAGAGAGTTTTGAGAGAAGAAAGAAATTATCGAAATATGGTTATCCAACAAAAAAAAAATAATATCGAAGATATGAAAAATAAATTACCCTTTAAACGAAGACTTTTTAGGCGTTTCTATTTAAATAGGTTCAAAAAATCTTGAAAATACGGTAGGCGCGAGTTACAGTTAAAAAGGCGGGAGGAGCGCTGAGCAAGATTAGGACCACTTTCACGCCATCAACTTAAGACTCTTGCTGCACGTATATATAAGTTGGCTATGCCGCGTTATACCATTCTTTCATATATGAATAGACGAGTTGACGCATTACGTGTTAAGCATCGTCTGTTTAGATACTCTCGCAGAATAAAAAGAAGATTTTGGAGAAAGAAGTATCGAAGAGGGTTCAAGAAATTTTATTTAAAGTTCTTTCGCCGTAAACCAAGGTTTTCTAAGATAGGTTATTACAGAATTATAAATAAATTTTATCGCCGAAAGGGTTTTATGCGTTTGTTACATGATTATATTCGATACGCTAGATTAAAGGCGATTTTACGGAAATATAAAAGAGTTTTTAAACGTAAGCCAAAAAAGATTGTTCGTAAAGTAGGGGTTAGTAGAGCCGAAAGCCTTTTATTTTTAAATGTTTTTTTTCAATCAACCATTGCTGTTGGTAAGAAAAAACTTTCTTTAAAAATATTTGTAGATTTGTTTACGTTGTTGAAATTTAAATGAAAAACAGACTTTATAAATAAGTATTTATATTCATTAGAAAGAATAAGACCACTAATAAACTATAAGGTTATGTTTATTAGTGGAAGAAAATACAAAATACCTGTACTGCTGCCCATTTCAAAAAGTTATGCAGTAGCTGTTCGGTGGTTAATTGCTAATTCAGCAGAGAATGGTAAAATAGTCATTTCGTTATTTAGTAATATAAATAGTTCCATAAAAAATGAAGGTTCGTTAGTTAGGCATAGAAAAGAGTTTCATTCCATCTCATTCGAAAATAAAACGTATATACGTTTTCTTCGTTTTTTAAAAACTGGTTTTTAATTTAAGCAATATGTCTGTCTTAATATGAAAATATAGACCAATAAGAAATTTAAGGTTTGGTGCTCAGCGTATATCCGGCCGAAACAACCAAGGAAAAATTACACGTTATCATCGTGGTGGTGGTTGTAAAAAGTCTAATAGAATTATAGATTTTAATAAATACATCTGGAATATTTTTGGTTTTGTTCATCGTATTGAGTACGATCCGAAGCGGAATAGCCTGATTGCTTTAATTGTATATTCAAACGGTATTATGGCTTATGTTTTGGCTACTGAAGGCTTAAGGGTTGGTGATTATATCTTCTCTAAAGAAAGCGTAGTTTGCAAGACCGGTAATTCTGCCTATTTGTCTAATTTACCAATCGGTTTGAAAATCAGTTCAATTGAATTAATTCCAAATAACGGCGCTCAATTTATACGTGCTGCTGGCTCGTATGCTACCATCGTTAGCAAATTTGAGAAGACTGTTATTTTAAAATTAAAATCTGGTGAGTTAAGAAAAATTCCATTTAATTGTCTGGCAACTGTGGGTGCAGTGTCAAATTTTCAGTACATTTATAGAAATTTTAAAAAGGCTGGATTTTATCGCCTAAAAGGTTGATTACCTATAGTTAGGGGGGTAGCTATGAACCCAGTTGATCATCCTCACGGTGGTGGTCAAGGTAAAACGTCTGGTGGTAGGCCGTCAGTTACACCTTATGGTGTTATTACAAAAGGAAAACCTACCCGAAAAAGGAATTCATCATTAATTTTAAAACGTAGAAAAAAATCTTAAAAAATGAGATCGTCTTGAAAGGGTTGTTTTGTAAAGAATAGTATTAAATTAGATAATTCCTCGACGCTGTTAAACACAATGTTAAAACAAAAAGTATCAATTTATGATGGTAAATCGTTTAGATTACTGACGATTGAACGCAAAATGATTGGTTCTAAGGTTGGTGAATTTGTTTTTACTAGAAGAATTGGGGTTACGCATAAGAAAAAAGTTTTAAACAAGAAAAAAGGTAAAAAAAAGTAAATGGGGCACGTAGTTAATCCAATTTCCTATAGACTATACAATATTAGATATTGAAATAACAATTGATTTGTTTCTGAAAAAGTAAACTACTCGTACATAGTTAACCAGGATATTCTTATACAGCGCCTTTTGAAAAGGATTTTTTCTTTTCACTTAGATTCAATATCGGTAGGTCTAATCTTGGTAAATCTCAAGATAATCAGATCTTTTAACTCATTATCACTTTATATCTATGTTCACGATAGTTTTTTAGATCTTTTATTTTTTAATCTAAAAAAAGATAAAATGTACCTCTTTGTTAAGAGTTATTACCATCAAAGGTTTTTTCGTAAATATCGTGGTTATATGCGTTCTAAAAAATATGGGTCAAATATAAGATTACTTTATACTTTACGAAAAAGGTTGGTTTTTAAGTATTCGAGAAAATTGTTTTTTTTGTTTTTGAAAAACAAAATTTTAAGGGTTTTTTGGGATAATTTTAAGGGTGTGTTAAACTATTACCTATCAAAAGCGTTGGTTTGCAGCAGTACAAGTCTAATAAATATTTACATAATGGGTTTATCTAAGATGAATGTGAACGCTAGTATTATTAGCGAGTTTTTTTTTATTAGGCTAAAGCAATATTACACAATTTGGGAGGTTTTAAAGAATATTAATTTTCTTTTTAAAATACTAATGCGTAAAAAAAGGATTGTTCGTGGATATAAGATTATGTGTTCTGGTCGATTTTCGCGTAAACAACGTGCTACTTATAACTGGAAGTCGTTTGGGAGTTTAGCACTAAGTACTGTTAAATCTAAACTCGATTATAGTTATAGAACCATAGCCTTAAAATATAGTTCTATAACTATAAAGGTTTGGGTCCGTCTAAACAGAAAGAAGCGAAATTTAGTTGATTTTATTGTATAAGAATGAGATTTAAAAAATATTTTAAGATAAAATATAGCGGTAATACTGCTATTCAGTACGATAGTCTGTATTCAGGCTCAATAGGTTTAAAATCCCTAGGTAACTGCAATTTAACTTCTGAACAATTAACTGCTGCTGTTAGGTCTTTAAAACGCGTTATTAAAAAGAAAAATTTTTTAATAATAAGAACATTGCCGTTTTGAATGTTGACTCGCAAACCGAGGGATGTTCGAATGGGGAGAGGAAAGGGTAACCCGTCGTTAAAAATTTACCCTTTAAGGGCTGGAAAAATTATTTTTGAAATAAAAGGGTTCTCAAAAGGACCTGTAATTAGAGCTTTGCGTTCATCAGCACTGCGTTTGCCGGTTTCCACTATTATTGTAAAAAAACATGATCAACGTACAGACAGTATTAAAAGTGGCTGATAATTCTGGTGCAGTTTTCGTTAGTTGTATACGCTTGCTTAATTCATCGGCAAGGGTTGGTGCTAAAGTGGGGGATACTATAACGGTTGTAGTTAAAAAAAGTATAGTTAAAAAAAATGTTAAAAAAAGTAAAGAAGTTAAAAAGGGCCAGGTTTGTACAGCTATAGTGTTAAGAACGCTAAAAGGTACAAAACGTTGGGGTAATTTTTTTATAAAATCCGGTACGAATTCAGCGGCCTTGTTAAATAAGTACTTTTTACCGATCGGCTCTAGGCTTTTAGGCCCTGTATTTCGAGAGATTAGAGTTAACATAAAATTTAGTAAGGTCATTTCACTTGCTCAGGTTACGTTATAGCTAATGTTTTTAGATACTTACAAGAACACAGTAATAAAAAATTTAAGCTTGCACCAAACTAATACGTATAATATTAGTATGTTAGGTGCAAAAGATAGGGTTAGTATAAACAGCTCATTTACTACATTTAAGTCTGACAAAAATTTGAAATTTACCAAACTGTACTATTTATTATTTATGGTAGGTGGCCAAAAACCTATTTTAAAAAGAGTTAGGTTTATGTACTTAAATAAAAAAATATTGAAACGTTTTAACATCGTTTCTACATTGGATAAATTTAATAAGACAAATTTTTTACTTTATTTGTCTAATTTTTATTTTTATTTTTACCATATATATTATGAAAAGGTCTTGAAATATAATAGCCGGGGTAATGATTACGATCTATATCTAGACAACATTCAGTTTTTTATTAAAAGTTATTATAAACAGGCTCAAAAAACACAATTAAAAGTCACTTTAACATTGAGTAATGCAAAACATACTGATGTGTTTAGGCAATTAACCAATACATTTTTTTTGAAGGTAAAGAAAAAATAAAAAATGAAATATTTAATGATAAAGAATAAAAAAATCTATAAGTTATTTTTTAAATTTGAACTTAAAAGACTACAGTACAAAAGTTTAGCTTACAACTTAAAAATTCCAAGCTATATAAGGCAGTACAGTTTTTTGAGCCTAAGTAAGCTTTCTTCTAATTCATCGTATGTTATGATACGCCAAAGATGTTTTGTTTCAAATAATGGTAGATCGGTTTCTAATCATTTTAAACTATCGCGTATTAAGTTACGTTTATTGATTTCGAATAATTACATAAACGGTGTAAAGAAATTAAATTAAGTAATAAAAATTAGCTTATGAGTTTGATTAGCAATATGGCATCAATAATTAAGGTTGGTAGCACTGCGAAACATTTAGATGTTACCGTTCAAAATTCAAAATTATGTATAAGTGTATTAGACGTTTTATATAGATTAGGTTATATAAGAGGCTTCGCTATACAGAATAAAAGATTTATTAAAGTTTTTTTAAAATATGCTGATAATAAACCTGTAATACGAAATATCAACGTCATTTCAACACCAGGTAGGCGCATTTATTTGGGTTATAAGGCTTTAGAGGCCGATTTAAAGAAAAAGGGTTCTGGTTTTTACGTTATTTCTACTAGTAAAGGCTTACTAACTGATGAAGAATCAGTTATGTTTGCCAAAGGCGGCGAGGTGCTTTTAAAGATTAGTTAAATTTAAAAAACGACAATGACAATTTCAAAAACAATTTTATTAAAAAACAATATAACTGTCCATCAATTTTATAATACCGGTCTGTACGGCTTTGTATTCTATTCTGAAACTCGTAAGTTTATTTGAAAAGTTCGCTTAGCTGTCCGTACTATTTATGCAAGTAATAGCCTGTTGTTTTTATCTGATAAACTTTCATATAACAGTTATCATAGTGTTGTAAGCTTAGTAGTAAAATCGCTATACGGCACTCTTTATTCCAATTACAGTTTTTTTGGAAAGCTCCATATGATTGGTCTTGGTTTTAAGAATTTTATTTTGGGGGAGAAATTATATATACTTTTAGGTGATTGTAATTACGTTATTTTTGATGTTCCTAAAATGTTAAAGATTTACTGTAAAAAAAATCAGATTTATTTATTATCTTCTGACAGTATTACTTTATATGATTTTATGGCGACTTTAAAAAAGATTAAAAAATCTAATTTTTATAAAGGTAAGGGTGTTTTAGAGTTCAAAAATTTTAAGTTTATGAAGCTGAAGATCGGAAAAAAGCAAAGATTTATGTAATTATGAAAGATTTTAAAACTTTTGAAAATTTTATAGAGATAAATAAAAAAAGAAACCTTAATACCGCGTTACGTAAAGTACATGGTATTAATTTAAAAAGTTTGAAAAAGATAAGTTTATTGAGTGGTTGGGCTAGTTGTCCTAACAGTAAAGTTAGTTATAATACTTTTGTAACCTTGAAAAACCAGGTTGACTTTTTTTTCAGTTTGGAAAAAAACAAAGTATTTAATAATATTGAACGTAAGAAAAAAATTAAAAGTTATTCAGGTATGCGTCACATTTTGCGTTTACCTGCTAGGGGCCAGAGAACCCATACAAATTCTAAGACTTCACGAAATAATATTAAAAAGGAATTATAAGAAAGGATTATGATGAATTTATTAGAAAATTTAAATGTTCAAGATGCCAGACCTCGCAAAAAGGTTATAAAAAAAAGAATGGTACTAAAGAAGGTTGAAAGGGCTCAGCCTGCAAAGGTCAAAAAAAAGAAAATTATTAAAAAGAAAGTGATTACAAAAAGTCCTTTGCCGTCTGCATCTAAGCCGAGATGAAATGGCTGAATTCCATGAAGAGAACGTTTTTTGATTGGTAAGGAAAATCCGAACAAAAAAAAATATTACGCGTTTTTTCTAAGAACACGAAACAATGTTTTTATAACAATAACAGATATAAAAGGGTGTGTCATTGTTTCGCAGTCTGCGGGCTCTTGCAAAATTACAACTAAAAAAAAAAAAAAGTCATGGGATACGTTAAAGGCTGTTGCTGCTTCAGCTTCTAGAATTGCAAGAATGAAGAATATACGTTATATTTGAAAATTTTTTATGACAAGTACATACATGAAGAATGGAAAATTAATATTTCGAAGCTTTAAAGAATCCGGATTGCTTATATTAAAGGGCGTCATAGTTCGAAATAGACCACATTCTTTACCTATGCGTAAAAAGAAGTTAAAGAGATTATAAATTAAATTTAAAATATGTGATATAAAATAAAATATTATTGTAAAAGCTTTGTAAATAACTTTTCAGCAAACTTTAATTATCTGGTTGAGTTTAGATTTTTAAAAAAACAATGACAGCGAAATTTGCTTACATTTATCCACGTTATTGTATTTTCTTATCTTGGCTTTAAACTTTGTGAAAGGCTTTATAGCGATCAGGAGTTTTTCATTCTAACTGCTTGAATGGCTGTTATTCTTCCTACTTCAGTTTACCTTTTTAGATTAATTCGTAAACTTTGGTGTTGGGTTAGGGGTCGCTAATTTAACTAATTTATTATGCTGTTTGGGACGGTATCAGTGAAAAAAATGTTTGAATTATGGAAACTCTTGTGTATAAATGCCGCAATTGGATAAAATTTCATTCTTTACTCAATATTTTTGGTTAACTCTTTTCTTTTTTGGTTTATATTTTTTAACCGTTAATTTTTTCGTAATTTTAGTTTTTAAGAATTTAAAGTTACGAAATATAATATATAGAATTTGGTATTTTTTTTTATATAAATTTGATTATCTCGAATACTCTGCAAAAAATAAACTTTTAAAACGTACTTATTTTAGTAGGGTCTATAACTACTTATTGTCTGGTGTTTTAAGTACGCTAAAGTTTTTGGTTGTTTACGGCATTTTTGATTCTATCTTGAACCGTAATCTTTTATTAGGTAGTTTTGAAAATTTTGTTTCAGAAAACGTATTTAGATTCGCTTTGTTTGAAAAAAGCTACCCTATAGACAGTAGTTTATTAAGTAAGTTGAATAATTTAGATATAAATGAAATATAGCCTATTAACATTTTTTGTACTATTTTTTATAAATAATTTATTACATTATATCAACGAAAAAGTCGTAATTGTTATTTTTACGGTTTTTTTTTTTTGCCTTGTTAAATTTTTATCTAGCGTAATCGAAACCGAATTTAAAGCAAAAATAGAATTTTTATTAAAGGACATTAATATATATATGAATGCTATTTTTAATTTTCTTTACTTTAACAAGCTGTTTTATTTAAATTTAAGGGCACTAATAAGTAATTTTATTTGCCTTGTTCCTATTATAAAAAAAAGAATTTCGGATATTAAATTGATTTCGCTGCTGAAAAATAAATCTAATTTATTTATTTTTAATCCAATTTTCTTTAACTAGAAGTATTTTAAATTAAGGCGTATGACGATAGAATATGTATATATATTCATTTTTTTTTGGGGAGCTTTTTTTATCTCGTGTTTATTAATATTTTTATCTTATTTTTTGGTTTATCAAGAATCCGATATCGAAAAAAATTCAGCTTATGAGTGCGGATTTCAACCGTTTGAAGATACTAGAAGTAAATTTAATGTTAGGTACTATCTAATAGCTATATTGTTTATGATATTCGATTTGGAGATAATGTATTTATTTCCTTGGTCAGTCTCTATTGCTACAGGTGGTTTTTTTGGTGTTTGATCAATTTTCTTTTTTTTAATTGTATTAACGGTTGGTTTCGTGTATGAGTGACAAAAAGGTGCGCTGGAGTGAGATTAGATTATGAATTTCAATTATTATTTACAATTTTTTTTAAGTTTATATAAGAAATTTTTAAGTGCAGTTATAATAAGGAGGTATGAGACAAACTCATTGACTTTAGTAGTAAGAAATAATTATATTTTTGAATTAATTTGTAGTTTAAAAAATAATACTATTATCCAAGCTAAAGTGTTGGGTGATATATGCGTTATTGATTACCCTGCAAAAAATGAAAGGTTTGAGGTTAATTATAATCTCTTATCTACGAAATACAATATTAGGTTTTTTGTAAAGACTTACACACAGGCGTATGTTCCGTCGCTTACGGTGTTATTTAACAGTGCTAATTGAATCGAAAGAGAGTGCTGGGACATGTTCGGGATTTTCTTTTTAAATCATCCAGATTTGCGTCGTGTTCTAACCGATTATGGTTTTGACGGTTTTCCTTTAAGAAAAGATTTTCCACTTACCGGTTACATCGAAATTCGATATGATGATGAAAAAGCAAACATAGTTTACGAGCCTTTAGAAATGTCTCAGGAATACAGATTATTTAATTTTACTAGCCCATGAGAAAAAATCAAGTAAATACATATTCAAATGTTACAAAAAAAATAAAAAATTTTACCATGAATTTTGGGCCTCAACATCCAGCTGCTCACGGTGTTCTGCGCTTAATTTTAGAGTTAGACGGTGAATTAGTTCGCAAAGCTGATCCGCATATAGGTCTTTTACATCGTGGTACTGAAAAATTAATTGAGTATAAAACATACTTACAAGCTTTACCATATTTTGATAGGCTGGATTACGTATCAATGATGGCTCAAGAACACGCTTATTCTATGGCAGTTGAAAACTTGTTAAACTGTAAGGTGCCGTTAAGGGCAAAATACATTCGTGTTATTTTTAGTGAGTTAACTAGAATACTTAATCACATTTTGGCTGTTACCACCCATGCAATGGACGTCGGGGCTTTAACACCTTTTCTTTGGCTATTTGAGGAAAGGGAAAAGTTAATGGAATTTTATGAACGAGTTTCCGGTGCTAGAATGCACGCAGCATATATAAGGCCTGGTGGCGTTTCACAAGATTTCCCTTTAGGGCTTTGGAATGATATTATGCAGTTTGTTGACCAGTTCTTTTGAAGATTGATAGAAGTTGAAGAATTGCTAAATAGTAATAGAATTTGGAAACAAAGATTGGTTGATGTTGGTATAGTG
>LNAP01004208.1_pt1 | contig 13434 bp, 11 predicted proteins | sample 602601 | NCBI WGS metagenome assembly LNAP01 (sample SAMN02440304, study PRJNA202911) | soil metagenome | biome: Subtropical and temperate rainforests or woodlands; isolation source: soil samples (1 kg each in a 20% v/v slurry with milli Q water) were... ...
CCGGGCGTGCGGCCGAGCAGGGCGGCCAGCCGGTAGAGTGCGGCCGCCTTTTTCGTCTCGAACGGCGGCAGTTCGGCGCGCAGCGCTTCGGCCTGGGCGCGGGCGCGCGCCACGTCGATCTGATTGCCGCGCCCACCGGTGAACAACCGCTCGGCGACGTCGAGCTGGCGCTGCTGGATATCCAGCGATTGCTCGGCGATGTGCAGTTCCTCGGTGGCATGGCAGGCCTCGACGTAATCGCGCACGACCTGTGCCACCACGGTGATGCGTGCGGTATCCAGCGCGGCCTGGCTGGATTGGGCGCTGGCGGCGGCCGATTCGGTGGCGCGCTGCAGCTTGCCGAACAGGTCGAGCTGATAGCCGACGGTCAGCCCGGCGTCGGCGAGGTTCATCACCGGCAGCTTTTCATGCAGCGCCAGCGCTTCGCTGGACAGCTGGCCGCGTGCGAGCGAGCCGCTGCCGCCGATCTCGACCTCCTGCGCGTGATGCGCCATCTGGTAGCCCTCGTAGGCACGCCGCAGGTTGTGGTAGGCCAGGCGCACGTCGCGGTTGCCGTCCAGTGCGGCGCGCACCAGCTGGTCGAGCAGCGGGTCGTCGTACAGCCGCCACCAGTCGTCGGGCAGGGCGCTTGCGCTGACGGCGGTGTTGTCGGCGAGGTCGAAGGATTGCTTCGCCTTTTCCTGATTGACGACCGCCTCGTCAGGCAGTCGGTAATCCGGGCCGACGGCTGAACAGGCCGACAGCAGGGCGATCAGCGCGAGCGACGCGCAGCGCGGCATCCGGCTCATGGGTTCACCGGTTGCGCAGCCGTATCCTCGGCCCACGGCAGCACCGAGAGCGTCGCCGTGCGGCCGATGACCATGCGGATATCGGTCTGCTGGTCCTCGTCCAGCACCACCCGCACCGGAATGCGCTGGGCCAGGCGGACCCAGTTGAAGCTCGGGTCGATGTTGGGCAGCAGCGAATTGCCGCGTGCGCGATCGCGGTCCTCGATGCCTGCGGCGATGCTCTGCACATGGCCGCGCAGGTGCTGCGACTCGCCCATGATGTGGATGTCCACTGGCTGGCCGACGGCGATAGCGTGCAGCTTGGTTTCCTCGAAGTAGCCCTCGACGCGCAGGGAGTCGGTATCGACGATCGACAGCACCGGCGTGCCGGTTTTCACGTAGTCGCCGACGCGCATGGTCTGATCGCTGAGGTAACCGTCCACCGGGCTGAGCACGGTGGTCCGCTTGAGGTCCAGTCGTGCCACGCCGAGTGCCGCCTCGGCGGTGGCCAGCGCGGCCTCGGCACGCTTGACCTGGGTGTCGCCGATCTCGACGGTTTCGGCGGCGATCAGCTCCTTGAGCACCCGGTTACGTCTGGCTTCGCGGCGCGCCTGATCGAGCTGTGCGCGGCGCTCCAGTACGGTGGCCTCGGCTTCGTCGACGGCCAGTTCGAAGCGTGCCTGGTCGATGACGAACAGCACTTGGCCGCGGCTGACCTTCTGGTTGTCACGCACGTGCAGTTCGGTCACCAGCCCGGAAACGTCCGGCGCGACCTGGATGATGTCGGCGTGAACGTGGCCGTCGCGCGTCCAGGGCGCTTCCATGTAGTAGTCCCACAGGTGCAGGCTGACGACGACTGCGGCGGTCACGGCCAGCAGAGTCAGCAGTACCGAGCCGATGGCGGGTATCCAGTTCTTCACGCATTCACATCCTGGGTACGAGGTTGAACAGGGCGCCGAGCACGAGGATGTACAGGGCGAGGTTGAACAGCGGCGGGTGCCAGACCCAGCGGTAAAAGCCGAGCCGCCGCAGGGCCGCGGCGATCACGCTCTTCACGCCGTAGGCGGCCAGCATCGCCACCAGCAACACCGGCACGTAGACGCCGTAGACATTCAGGTGACCGGTCATGCGAAGGCTCCGGCAAGGTCCGCCGCGGACGGCGGCGGTTGCATCGGCACGCTGGCCGGTGCATGGGGAAACAGCGCCAGGCGCAGGCCGTTCAGTGCCTGTGCAGCCTTGCGGGCGATGCGCGTGGGATCGTCCTGCAGTAGCCGCAGCGCGGTCTCCAGCGCTTGCAGCAGTTCCTGTGCGGGCGGCAGCTGGCGATGCGCGCGGGCGCAGGCGAGGAAGTGTTCACGGACCTGTTGCAGCACCGTTTGCACCTGCTGCTTTTTGCTCCGCGTCAGATGCAGCTCGCGCAGTTCCAGCAGCCGGAAGCACACGCGCAGCTCGCGCGTGGCATCGTTGAGCGCCTGGCCGTCGTCGCCCAACTGGGTGAGGCGCGGCAGCAGCTGTGCGGTGCGATCGACGAAGCTCGAGGCGACCGTCGCGTAATCCCGCTTGCGTCGCGTCACGGCCAGCTCGGCCAGGCTCAGCCAGCCATGCCGTTCCAGCCGGCGCGCGGCCCAGAACGTACCGAAAGGCCGGCTCAGACGCGCCCAAACCAGCGCGAAGATCACGCCGAGCGCGGTCGACAGCGCGATGTCGGCGAACAGCTGGAAGTCCGCGCGATAGCTGTCCTGAATGGTGATGTTGGAGATCGTCTGCACGGCCACCAGGATCACCGTACCGGCATGTTGCGGGCGGCCGGCGAGGGTGCCGAGCAACAGCAGCGGCACGGCGAGGAGGGTGGCCAGGCTGCCGAAGTCGTGCACGTTGGGCATCAGCGCGAACAGATAGATGCCCGCCGCGACGGAGGAAAACAGCGTGGCGATCAGAAACGAGCGGATAAACGGGGCCGGATTGTCCTGACTGGCGAAGAAGCATCCGGCTACCGCGGCGATGAACACGCCGCTGTAGCCATATTCCCAGCCGGAAACGAACCACAGCATGCACAGGCAGAAGATCGACACGGCAACCGACGCGGCGGAGAACGCCAGCAGGCCGTAATCATAGTGGCGCGGTCCGCCGATCAGCTGCTGCACGTGGTAGCGCAGTGCCGGCGCCGCCTCGGCATGGCCGTCGCGAAACTGCCGGTGCAGATCGAGACAGTCCTGCCAGAGATCGACCAGCGCGCGTAGCTGACGCAGGCCGCTGTCGATCGCCAACGCGTGGGCCGGATGGGTATCGCAGAGCCAGGCGGCCAGTTGCATGCCGCGTTCGCGCAGCTGTTCGGCGCGCCCGTCCGGCGCATCGCCCTGGATCCACCGATCGACATCCTGCAGGTATTCCTCCAGTTCCGGCAGCAGCCCATGCAGCTCGTCCTGCAGACGGTGCAAGGCGTCCGCCGCGGAAATCAGCTGCGGCATCAGCATCGCCATGCGCGCCCGAAACTCGCGCGCGTGGGTGGCAGGCAGATGACTGCTGCTGTCGTAGCTCAGGTGATTGATCATGCCGTCCAGGCCCATCACGTCGACCAGCAGCGCGTTCAGCGCGCGCTGATCGGCCTCACCAAGGTGCCGCGCATTGAGCATGCGGCTGACGGCGGCACGGCCATCCTGCAGCAACAGCCCCATCTTCGCGCCGAGCGTGGTGGCGATGCGGCTGGGAAACAGCACGGCATTGACCACACTGGCGCAGACGATCCCCAGCAGGATTTCCTCGGAGCGCGCCAGGGCGACATCGAAGATCGTCGACGGGTGATTGACCTCGGCCAGGCTGACCAGCGGCACCGTGTAGGCAGCCAGCATGAAGATGTAGCTGCGCGGCGAGCGGTCCAGCAGTGATAGAAAGAGCAGGGCGCCGATCCACAGCGAGATCACCAGGCTCAGCATCACCGGTTGCTGGGCGAACATCGGCAGCAGTACGACCGACGCCGCCGCACCGAGCAGCGTGCCCAGCGCGCGGTAGATAGCCTTGGAGCGCGTCGCCCCGGAAAGCGGGTGCGACACGACATACACCGAGGCCATCGCCCAGTACGGGTTGTCCAGCGGAATCGCCAGGGCAATGTAGAGCGCGAGCAGGGCAGCAATCAGCGCCTTGGCCGAAAACAGCCATTCGCGCCAGGTCGGCATGGTCATAGCAAGTCTGTTCTGAAGAAGCGCGCGCCGGGAGGAGGTGACAGGACGCCACGCAAGCACACAAGAAGTTACATTTAACGCGAATTCGCTATGACAAATTGAACAAGCACTAGGACAATTACGAGCTATCCGGGCGTGCGATATCGACGCAAACGCCCGTCTAGCCTTGCTGAATCACGACAATGACCAAACGCATACCCAATTACGCGCTGTACGGTCAGGCCGCCTTGCCGAGCTGGCAGAACCTGCTGCATCTGGAGTGGATCAGCACGCGAGGCGAGTCGCATCAGCGCGAAATTCGCCCGCATCAGCACGATTCATTGCTACAGATCGTCTACGTGCGTCGGGGGCACGGCGAGGTTTCGCTGGAAAACAGCCGCATGGCGTTCCAGGCGCCGTGCCTGATCCTGCTGCCGCAACGCACCGTGCATGCGTTTCGCTACAGCGCCGAGACCGATGGCCCGGTCATCACGGTGGCACAGCGGCCGCTCGAGTCGACGGCGCGCATTCTCTCCGCCGATCTGCTGGCATTCCTGCAGCGCCCGGTGGTCGTGGCGTTGCCGTGGCCAGCCGATGGCAGCGAGCCGATCTGGCCGCTGTTCGAGCTGATCGAGGCCGAAGCCGAAAGTCAGGCCCCCGGAAGCGTCGCTGCCGGGCAGGCGCTGCTGGCTGCGTTGCTGCTGCGCATCACTCGGCTTGAGCGCCCGGCGCCGACACCGGTCCAGAGCCGCGGGCGCCGCTCGGCCATGTTGGGGCGGTTTCGCGAGCTGGTCGACACGCATTATCGTCAGCAGTGGTCGCTCGGACGCTATGCGGAGGCGCTCGGCGTCACAGTGGCCACGCTGGGGCGTGCCTGCCGCGAACAATTCGGCGAATCGCCAAGCGCCATCGTCAATGCACGCATCGTCCGCGAGGCGCAGCGGCAACTGGCGTACACCAGTCTGGATATCCAGCAGATCGCCCGCGACCTGGGCTTTGCCGATGCGGCTTACTTCAGTCGGTTCTTCCGCAAGCAGTCCGGTCTCAAACCCAGCGAGTTTCGCGCCGCGTTCCGTGATGCGCAGTCGTGACCAGCGAAAGTGGATGAAATGCGAAGCGATGCAGAGAGCGCATTTGGTGCCAGTGACTACCCTCAGTTGGTATCTTTGAGTTCTCATAATGAATGGCCTTATGTTTAGCGGTGTCCGAAAAATGCTTGCAGCTCCGGGCGCCGGTTAACATAGGGCCGATTATGAGAGCCGCTATCCCGCTTCCCATCCCTGAACGCCTTGTCCGCGATGCCCGGCTTTACTCGGCTCGCGGTCACGACCTGGATGCGGTTTGCTACGTCCTGGAAGATTACGGCCGTTTGGTCGCTGAGCTGCGGCAGCTCAGGCGCCGCGTTGCTGAACTCGACCAGGAGGGCGCCGAACTGGATTCGCTAATGGCACGCCGACCGTTTGCCAGTGCTATACGCAGCAAGGCACGCGCCTGGAAACCGATTTTCAGTTCTGTGCCCAGGTGGTTGAGCGCGGCTACTTCGATCCGGCGATTCCTGACCGTGATGCGTCCAAGCAGTTGCGCGATCAGCCGGTACCGCGTGAAACCGTCGCCCAGGCCGAGTATGTGCCCAAGCCCATCGTTAGCGTTGGCGCCAAGCCTGGGCACCTGTGGTAACCGGGCGGTTCTCATAATCTATATTATGTTAAATATGATATTTATCGACGGTGCCTCATGCGGTCGTCTGGCGCAAATCCCTGGAACGCCCCAACGACACTGAGCCACCGCTCAGCCTTCATCTTCTGCCCTTTGATCTTCATCAACGTTAGATGCCGGCCGTGGACTCTGTCCGCTGCGCTGCCTCCTTGCGTGCAACTGTGCGTGTTATGTTGCGGCGTCCACTTCATCGGGAGTCTTTCCATGCTGCTTCGCCTATTGACCGCGAGCTGTCTGAGTGCGTTTTGCCTGGCTGCGAACGCCCAGGAGCATCATCATTCATCGTCTGCAACAGCGCAGGCCGCCACCGTTTCGGTGAGCCAGGCCTGGTCGCGTGCCATGCCGCCGAGCGCTGCGAACGGTGCGGTTTATTTCGAGCTGAGCAATGCGGACGATCAGGATGATCGGCTGATCGCAGCGCACACGCCGCGCGCGGAGAAAGCCGAGCTGCACACCCATGTGCACGAAGGCGACATGATGCGCATGCAGCAGGTGGATTCCGTAGCCGTTCCGGCTGGCGAATCGGTCCGTTTTCAACCCAGCGGCAACCACGTGATGCTGTTCGGTCTGAAGCAACCGTTGGCGACTGGCGAGCGCTTCGAGCTGACGCTCGAGTTTGAACATGCCGGCGAAATCACTACCAATGTCGACATTCTCGACGAAGCGCCGGCCGCGCCGCCGGCTGCCAACCAGCACATGCATCACTGATCGAGTATCGTCGGGCGCCAGATCGGCGCCCTCCTTTCCTGTGGCTGCGCCCGCTCAGATCGACGCAGGCGTGCGCATGGTGACGAACTCTTCTGCCGCCGTGGGATGAATGCCCACGGTTTCGTCGAATACCCGCTTCGTCGCACCGGCCTTCAGGGCAACGGCCAGCCCCTGCATGATTTCGCCGGCATCGGGTCCGGCCATGTGGCAACCCAGCACGCGATCGGTTTCGGCATCGACCACCAGCTTCATCAGGCTGCGTTCCAGGCTGTCGGTCATGGTCAGTTTCATCGGGCGGAAGCGGCTCTCGAAGACGGTGACCTTGCGGCCCTGCTTGCGCGCCTCTTCTTCGGTCAGGCCGACGGTTGCCATGTTCGGCAGGCTGAACACCGCAGTCGGAATGCAGTTGTAGTCCACCGGACGATAATCTTCCGGCTTGAACAAGCGACGCGCCACCGCCATGCCTTCGGCGAGCGCGACCGGCGTCAGCTGCACGCGGCCAATGACGTCGCCGATGGCGAGAATCGAGGGAATCGAAGTGCGGAACTCGTCGTCGACGGCGATGAAACCACGCTCGTCCAGCGCCACCTCGAGCGTGTCGAGCCCCAGTCCGTCGAGCATCGGCCGGCGGCCGGTCGCGTAGAAGATGCAGTCCGCTTCCAGCGTCCGACCGTCCTTGAGCGTCGCCAGCAGGCTGCCATCCGTTTGCCGATCGATGCGGGCGATATCCGCATTGAACTGCAGATCGACGCCCTTCTTGATCAGTTCGTCCTTCAGATGATCGCGCAGCGAGCCGTCGAAGCCGCGTAGGAACAGTTCGCCGCGATACAGCAGCGAGGTTTGCGCGCCGCAGCCGTGGAAGATCGAGGCGAACTCCACTGCGATATAGCCGCCACCGACGACCAGTACGCGCCGCGGCAGCGCCTCCAGATAGAACGCCTCGTTGGAGGTGATGGCGTACTCACGCCCGGGAATGTCCGGTACCTGCGGCCAGCCGCCGGTAGCGATCAGGATGTGTTCGGCGCTGTAGTGGTTGCCGTCCACCTCGACGGTGTGCGCGTCGACCAGGCGCGCATGCGCCTGCAGCAGGGTCACGCCGCTGTCGACCAGCAGGTTGCGATAGATGCCGTTGAGGCGCTGAATCTCGCGGTTCTTGTTGGCGATCAGCGATGTCCAGTCGAAGCTCGCGCCCTCGACGGTCCAGCCGTAGCCCTGTGCCTGGGCAATGTCTTCGGCGTAGTGCGCACCGTAGACCAGCAGTTTCTTCGGCACGCAGCCGACGTTGACGCAGGTGCCTCCCAGATAGCGGCTCTCGGCCACGGCAACCCGTGCGCCGAAGCCCGCCGCGAAGCGCGCTGCGCGCACACCGCCGGAACCGGCGCCGATGACGAATAGATCGAAGTCGTAAGCCATGAGATGTTGTCTCCTTCTAGAGCGGGACAGCATACCCCAGCCATCGCGCACCCATCAGCGGAGGAGTGACGCATGCCCCCTACCCTTACCCACATCGCCCTGCATGTGCCGGATCTGGATGCCTGCATCGATTTCTACTCTCGCTTCTGTGGCATGCAGGTATTCCACCAACGCGCGGGCAAGGGCTCGCGCATCGTCTGGATGGCCGAGCCTGGAAAGGAACGTGAGTTCATCTTCGTGATCATGCCGGGTGGGCACGATCGGGCATTGGCCAGCGACGACTACAGCCATTTCGGCTTTGCCCTGGACAGCCGCGCCGCGGTCGATGCGATTGCCGACGAGGCGCGTGCGGCCGGTTGTCTGATCTGGGAGCCGCGCGACGAACCCTATCCGGTCGGCTATTACTGCGGCCTGCGCGATCCTGCGGGCAACTATGTGGAATTCAGCTACGGCCAGCCGCTCGGCCCCGGCGCGCAGGAACTGCCGCTCCCCTGAAACGAAATGGGCCACCCGAGGGTGGCCCATTTCATCCAGCACTGCGTTCTGTGATCAGTACGCCTTGCCGGTCAGGTAGAAGTGTTCGTAGCAGAAGTTGGTCGCCGCGATATAGCCCTCGGCGCTACCGCAATCGAAACGCTGGCCCTTGAACTTGTAAGCCAGCACGCAGCCGTCCTGCGCCTGCTTCATCAGCGCGTCGGTGATCTGGATCTCGCCGCCCTTGCCCGGCTCGGTCTGCTCGATCAGCTCGAAGATGTCCGGCGTCAGAATATAGCGGCCGATGATCGCCAGGTTGGATGGCGCATCTTCGGGCTTGGGCTTCTCGACCATGTGGCTGACGCGGAAGATGTCGTCGCGGATCATTTCGCCGGCGATCACGCCGTACTTGCTGGTTTCTTCCGGCGGCACTTCCTGGATCGCCACGATCGAGCAACGGAACTGGTTGTACAGCTTGACCATCTGCGCCAGGACCGGATCGCCATCGAGGTTGATGCACAGGTCGTCTGCCAGCACCACGGCGAACGGCTCGTCACCGATCAGCGGACGGCCGCTGAGGATCGCGTGGCCGAGTCCCTTCATCTCGATCTGGCGGGTGTAGGAGAACGTGCACTCGTCGATCAGGCGGCGGATGCCGACCAGATACTTCTCCTTGTCGGTGTTGCGAATCTGGTGCTCGAGCTCATAGCTGATATCGAAGTGGTCTTCCAGCGAACGCTTGCCGCGTCCGGTCACCATCGCGATTTCGGTCAGGCCCGCGGCCAGTGCCTCTTCGACCCCGTATTGGATCAGGGGCTTGTTCACCACCGGCAGCATTTCCTTGGGCATGGCTTTGGTTGCAGGTAGAAAACGCGTGCCATAGCCGGCAGCGGGAAAAAGGCATTTCTTGATCATGTGAGTCCTTGAAATAAAGGTTCCAGTTGATGCACTGCCTTGATAGATAGCAGCTGCCCTCGCGGGGTTCGCCGGAAGCCCGACGCAGAGGCTACGACCATGCAAATCACAGGGGGTTCGCCGGGCTGCGGCAAATCCGGGAGTGCGCCGACCTTGCAACCGCCGGGACTACGAGCAAGCCAACAAACAGTCCCGTTCAGCGGGCGCCACGCTAATGGCTATTGGCCTGTCTGTAAATGCTCTACAGCGGTCTCGTGAAACAAAAAATCCTGCCTCGAACGGTGCCCTCAGGCCGCGTTGCAAGCGGCCTGCTGCGGAATCGGCACTTAGCTGATCCAGATCAGCGAACGCGATGATTTCACTGAAGTTTGTCGTTTGGATGACGCTAACTGTACGTATCGCAAATATCATATTGCCACTATCGTTATTGCCCGGCGTGCAGCCTGCCTTTTCCCTTTAAAGAACGCGGCTATTAGGCCGATAGCGAGTCTGCAGTCATTTGGCGCCCGCCTTGCCGCTGCCCGGCATGTGCGCGCAGCAGTAGATCTAAGGACGAACATGACCAACTCCCCCGCTCCTCGACAACTGTCCGTACAGACCAAGATCAACCTGGCGCTGCTGCTCGTGCTGCTGCTGATCATGTCCGCCTCGCTCTACATCGCGGCCAGCGCCGAAAAGAACCTGGTCCTGCACGTCGTCGAACAGCAGACCAAGGATGCCGCCGACTCCTATTTCGACAGCATCAACACCATGATGCTGACTGGCACCATGGCCCAGCGCGATGTGCTGCGGCAGAAAATCCTCGCCCGCCCCGGCGTGATCGATGCGCGCATCGTGCGGGGCGATGCGGTCATCAAGACCTTCGGCGCCGGTTTCGACCATCAGGCGCCGGCCGATGCGCTGGACCGCAGTGCCCTGGCCGGCAAGGCGATCATGGAGGTCACCAAGCAGGACGGTCGCCGGGTGCTGACCGTGATCAACCCGATCCTGGCGCATGCCGATTATCGCGGCACCAACTGCCTGACCTGTCACCAGGTGGCCGAGAACACCGTGATGGGCGCCGTGCGCATCAGCTACGACCTCAAGGCGCTGGACGCCGAAGTCGAACGCAACATCTGGCTGCTCGGCGGCATCCAGCTGCTCCTGCTGCTGGCCGGCGTTGGCGTGATGATCTACACCGTGCGCCGCGTGATCATCAGCCGCATCCATGCCATGCGCCACACGATGGAAGCGATGACCCGCGACGAAGACCTGAGCCGCAGCGTGTCGATCGGCGCGCAGGACGAGATCGGCGCGATGGGCAATGCGTTCAACCGCATGATCGAGAAATTCCGCCACAGCCTCGAAGCCGTGGCCGGCGTGACGCGCCAGCTGGGCGACGTCTCCGACCGGGTATCCCATGTCGCGGAGAAAACCCTCGGCGCGGTCATGGAGCAGCGCAGCGAGACCGACATGGTCGCCTCGGCGATGAATGAAATGAGCGCCACCGTGCAGGAAGTCGCGCGCAACGCCAACCAGACCGCCACCGCCTCCAACGATGCCGACCGCGAATCCAAGTCCGGCGTGCATGTGGCCGGTGAAGCGCTGGACGGCATCGACAGCCTCATCCAGGACATCGAAAAAGCGGCCGTCGTCGTCCGCCAGCTGGAGGCGGACAGCGCCAGCATCGACACGGTGGTAGGGGTCATCAACGGCATCGCCGAGCAGACCAACCTGCTGGCCCTGAACGCGGCCATCGAGGCTGCGCGGGCCGGCGAGCAGGGCCGCGGCTTCGCCGTGGTCGCCGACGAAGTGCGCACCCTCGCCTCGCGCACGCAGAAGTCCACCGAAGAAATCCAGCGCATGATCGAGCAGCTACAACAGGGCGTGGGCAATGCCGTGCAGGCGATGATCGCCGCCCAGTCGCGCGCCCGCTCGGGTTCCGATTGCGTGGCCCGCGCGGCGCAGAGCCTCGGCGCCATCGCCGACGAAGTCGGCACGATCAACGAGATGAACACCCAGATCGCCACCGCCGCCGAGCAGCAGAGCGCCGTCGCCGAGGAGATCAACCGCAACATCACCAACATCAGCCGGATCGCCGACACCACTTCGGCCGATGCCACCCAGACCTCGCAGATCAGCGAGGAACTGGTGCGTCTGGCCGCCGAGCTGAATCGTCTGGTCGGCCAGTTCAAGCTCTGAACGCCGAGCGCGGGGCGCCCTGCCCCGCGCCGTTTCTGCAGCGGGAGCGTCGACCCGGCGTTCGCCGCCATACTTCTTGATCGGAAACAGTCGGCTCGCGTGCGCGAATCGGCGATAATCCGCGCCAGCCTCTTGGCCGGACCGGCGTATGCCGCGGCCTTCCCCTCTTTCAACCCGCAAGGTGAAACCGAACATGGACCAAACGCCGAGCTTCAACCGCGCCCTGGTCGAGAAATATGACCGCCCGGGTCCGCGCTACACCTCGTATCCCACCGCGCCGCAGTTTCACCAGGCCTTTGCCGCCGACGACTACCGCAACGCCGCGCGCGCCAGCAACGAGGCGCCGACGCCCAAGCCGCTGTCGGTGTACATCCACATCCCGTTCTGCAAAAGCCTCTGCTACTACTGCGCCTGCAACAAGATCATCACCCACAAGACCGAGCGCGCCGTCGAGTACCTCGAATACCTCAAGCGCGAGATCGCCATGCAGGCCGCGCTGTTCGACCGCTCGCGCAAGCTGACCCAGCTGCACCTGGGCGGCGGCACGCCGACCTATTTCACCAGCGAGCAACTGGCCGACCTGATGGCGACGTTGCACCAGGCGTTCAACATGGACGACAGCGACGATCACGAGTTTTCGCTGGAAGTCGACCCGCGCACCGTCACCCCGGAGCAGATCCACACGCTGCGCAAACTCGGCTTCAACCGCCTGAGCTTCGGCGTGCAGGACTTCGATGCCAACGTGCAGGCTGCGGTCAATCGCATCCAGACCGAGGAACAGACCCGCGAGCTGGTACAGGCCGCGCGCGACGCGCAGTTCAAATCGGTCAGCGTCGATCTGATCTACGGCCTGCCGCTGCAGACCGTGGAGAGTTTCAACACCACGCTGAACAAGATCATCGACATCCGCCCGGACCGCATCGCTGCCTACAGCTATGCGCACCTGCCGGACCTGGTGCGCGCACAGAAACTGATCCGCCCGGAAGACATGCCGCCGCCCGAGCGCAAGCTGGAGTTGCTGGAGCTGACCATTCAGCGCCTGACCGCCGCCGGTTACGTCTACATCGGCATGGACCACTTCTCGCTGCCGGATGACGAACTGACCCTTGCCCGCGCCAATGGAACGTTGCAGCGCAACTTCCAGGGCTATTCGACCCACGCCGACTGCGACCTGATTGGTCTCGGCATCTCCTCGATCGGCAAGGTCGGCGACAGCTACAGCCAGAACGTCAAGGAGCTGTCGCAGTACTACGCGCGCCTCAACGAAGGCATCCTGCCGGTGCAGCGCGGCTACCAGCTCAGCGCCGACGACCGCCTGCGTCGCGACGTGATCATCTCGCTGATGTGTCACGGACGCATCGATTACGCGGCGATCGAGCGCAAGCACGGCATCAACTTTCGCGAGTACTTCGCCGACTCGCTGGCCCAGCTGGCCGAGCATGTCGCCGATGGCCTGGTGGAGCTGCGTGACGACGCACTGATCCTGCTGCCGCAAGGGCAGCTGATGATGCGCAACGTCGCCATGGCCTTCGACGCCTACCTCGGCGGCGAGCAGCGCGGACGTTTCTCCCGCACCGTCTGAGCCCCACCACGAAGCGGGCGCTTGCCCGCTTCGTCTTTCCGCCGATCGTTCCGGCGTTGCCAAAACACGTCATAACTGGATAAATAGCCAGTCTTAAGCCGGGCGCTTCTCGCCCCGTGTGAGCAGACGTGCGATGCGCCAGCCTCTGGAAAACCCCTTCTATTACCTCGACAACTTCGAGCGCGTGCTTGCCTGGGTCGGTCAGCACCATGGCGATCTGTTGGACGAGGACGAGCGCGCCTTTCTGGACGCGTTCCCTCAGTTGCCGCGGCCTTCGCGTGCACTGCTGGTGCGCATGGTGATGCGCAAGGGTGAGCTGTTTCGCGCGAGCAAGCTGCGCTACGCCGAGATCGGCTGCGTCGTGCAGGCGAGCGAACCGCTGATTGCGCGCGGCTGGGTCGACCCGGAGCCGGCATTGGCTCTGGAGCAGCTGTTTGCATTGCTCAAGAAGGATGAACTGTTACAGGCCTTCGATTCCGCCGCCGCCGGGCTGCGCAAAACTGAGCTGCTGGAGTGTCTG
>LNAP01013609.1_pt2 | contig 13432 bp, 12 predicted proteins | sample 602601 | NCBI WGS metagenome assembly LNAP01 (sample SAMN02440304, study PRJNA202911) | soil metagenome | biome: Subtropical and temperate rainforests or woodlands; isolation source: soil samples (1 kg each in a 20% v/v slurry with milli Q water) were... ...
TGCGATTGGCCGCGTGCCCGGCGACCCGATCCTCGGGCTGATGGACCTGTATGCCCAGGATGCCAACCCGAACAAGTTCGACCTCGGCGTGGGCGTGTACAAGGACGACCAGGGGCTGACACCGATCCTCCCTTCCGTGAAACTCGCCGAGCAGCGCCTGGTGGAGCAGCAAACCACCAAGACCTACATTGGCGGCCACGGCGACGCTGCGTTCGGCAGATTGATCAGCGAACTGGTGCTCGGCGCCGAGTCCACGCTGCTGCGCGCACACCGTGCCGGTGCGACCCAGACTCCAGGCGGCACCGGCGCCCTGCGCCTGAGCGCCGACTTTATCGCCCACAGCCTGCCCGGCCGCGGCGTATGGCTGAGCAACCCGACCTGGCCGATCCACGAAAGCATCTTCGCCAAGGCCGGGATCAAGGTCAGTCACTACCCTTACGTCGGCGCGGACAATCACCTGGATGTGAGCGCGATGCTGGCGACCTTATCCACGGTGCCCGAGGGCGACGTGGTGCTGCTGCACGCCTGCTGCCATAACCCGACCGGTTTCGACCTGTCCCAGGCTGACTGGCGCCAGGTCCTGCAGATCGTGCGCGAGCGCCACCTGCTGCCGCTGATCGACTTCGCCTACCAGGGCTTTGGCGACGGCCTGGAGCAGGATGCCTGGGCGGTGCGCCTGTTCGCGAGCGAGCTGCCGGAAGTGCTGATCACCAGCTCCTGCTCGAAGAACTTCGGCCTGTATAGCGACCGTGTCGGCGCGCTGATCGTGTGTGCGGCGGATGCCGAAAAGCTGACGGATGTGCGCAGCCAGTTGGCGAATATCGCGCGCAACCTGTGGTCGACTCCGCCGGATCACGGCGCGGCAGTCGTCGCGACGATCCTCGGCGATGCCAAGCTGAAGGCACAGTGGAGCGACGAAGTCGAAGCCATGCGCTCGCGCATCGCACAGTTACGCGCCGGGCTCGTGGAGGCGCTCGCGCCACACGGGCTGGCCGAACGCTTTGCACATATCGGCGCGCAACGTGGAATGTTTTCCTATACCGGCTTGAGCACCGAACAGGTCAAGCAACTGCGCGAGAAACACAGCGTGTATATGGTCAGTTCGGGGCGGGCCAACGTCGCGGGGATCGATGCGACGCGATTGACGCTGCTGGCGCAAGCCATTGCAGACGTTTCGCACACTTAACCGAAGAAATGCAAAGCCCAATGTGGGAGGGGGCTTGCTCCCGATAGCAATGGATCAGTCGCCAAATACAGTGACTGACACTGCGCGATCGCGAGCAAGCCCGCTCCCACTTGTTGGGCCGAGCAAGGCCTTAACCCGCGACCATCTCCGATTTCAGCAGCGCCTCTTTGGCCTGCGCATCCGCCAATCGATACAACTCGATATGCCCATCCCAGTGCTCGATCAACGCCGAGCACGACTCCACCCAATCCCCGCAGTTGAGGTAATCCACCTCGCCCACCTTGCGAATCTCCGCATGGTGAATATGCCCGCACACCACCCCATGCAATTCGCGCCGGGTCACTTCATGGGCGATGGCTTCTTCGAAATCGCTGATAAAGCTCACCGCCGTCTTCACCTTGTGCTTCAGATACGCCGACAGCGACCAGTAACCGTAGCCATACCGCGCACGCCAGTGATTCAACCAACGGTTCAACGTCAGGGTGAACTCGTAGGCCGAGTCGCCGAGGAACGCCAGCCAGCGGTGATAGCGCGTGATCACATCGAACTGGTCGCCGTGGATCACCAGGAGATGGCGGCCATCGGCGGTGACATGGATGGCTTCGTCCACCAACTGGATGTTGCCCAGGATCAGCTTGGAGTAGCGGTCGTGATTGCCGGTGACATAGATCACCTCGGTACCGCGCTTGGCCATGGTCAACAGGCGGCGGATCACGTTGGTATGGGCCTGGGGCCAATACATGCCGCCGCGCAGTTTCCAACCGTCAATGATATCGCCCACCAGGTACACCTTGTCGGCGTGGTAGCCCTTGAGAAATTGCGCCAAGTGTTCGGCCTGGCAATCCCGAGTGCCCAGATGTACATCGGAAATCCACAGGGTACGAACCCGTTGCTTGCGGCTGGGTGTAGCGAATTCGGCACGGGTCATGGGCATCCCTCGACGGTGTTTTCGCGAGCTTGCGCCCTGGCGATTAATAGCCCATGACAGCTGTGCGTCAGTCTGATGACAGCGCCCGCCGACGGCGAAGCGTTGTAGACTGGCAACCTGCTGCCCAGGAGAGCGCGATGAGAGCGTCCCTCACGCTACGCCACTACATCGAAGCACCCATTGCCCACAGCCATGACCATGCGCAGTTGGTCTTCGGCCTGTCCGGGCACCTGGACCTTGAAGTGGAGGGGCGCGGCAGCCAGGTCCGCGAGAGCAGCGTGATGGTGTTGCCCTTCTCGGCCCACCACACCTGCGGCAGTCGCGATGGCAGCCGATGCCTGGTGCTGGACGTGCCCACCGAACACTGGGTGCTGCAATCGTTGGGCGAGCATGCCGATGCCAGCCGCCGCCTGCTCGACCAACCGGCGCGCCTGGCCCTGGATTCGCGGCAAAGCCAGTTGGTGCAATGGCTGGCGCACAGCCCGGTGGATGACCCGCTGATCGTCCAGCAAGGCGCGGTACTGCTGCTGGCCAGCCTCAATCATCCGCTGGCTCCCAGCGCGCCGGGCCGCCGCCTGCCCTATGCCGCGTTCAATGCACATATCGAACGGCACGCCGCCCACCCTCTGCAAGTCGCGGACCTGGCACGCCTCGCCGACCTGTCGGTGGCGCGCCTGCATGCCCGTTTCATCGCCGAGTGCGGGCAGACGCCCATGGACTTCATCCGCAGTCGCCGCCTGCATAAGGCCTTGGGCCTGTTAAGGGAAACGCCGTTGCCCATCGGCGAAATTGCCGAGCGCGTCGGCTATGCCTCGCAAAGCGCGTTTGCCGCTGCGATGCTGCGCGAATTCGGCGCCGCGCCCAGCGCGCTGCGGCGCACCACAAAATAGCGAGTCCTGCGCTAAAAATCGCCAGTCGGGCGACAGACACTCACGCCCCCAGCCTCTAGACTGCGCGCCTGTCACCCCGTTGGTTCAAGGATCGCAATGACTCCCCGCTCAGCCCTCGGCGCCCTGCATATCGGCGCATTGATGTTTGGCCTCACCGGCGTATTCGGCAAACTGGCGGCCGCCTCGCCGGCCATCATCGTGTTCGGCCGTGCCGCGTTTGCGGTGATTGCCCTGGCGATCTTTGCGCGGTTCGCCAGCAATGCGCCGTGGAAACAGCTGCAGATGCGCGACTGGCGCCGGCTGCTGATCAGCGGTGTATTGCTGGCGGCGCACTGGGTAACGTTCTTCATCGCGGTCAAAGTCGCCGGCGTGGCCGTCGCCACCCTGGGGTTTACCGCGTTCCCGGCGTTTACCGTGATCCTCGAAGGCTTGATCTTCCGCGAGCGCATCCGCGCCAACGAAGTGCTGCTGGTGGCCCTGGTCACGGTGGGCCTGGTGCTGGTGACACCGGACTTCAACCTCGCCAGCCAAGCCACGGGCGGCCTGCTCTGGGGCATCGCCTCGGGGTTGCTGTTCTCCCTGCTGTCACTGAATAACCGCGCCAGCTCCGGGCGGGTTCCAGCGGTACAGGCGGCGCTGTGCCAGAACGTGGTGGTCGCGCTGTGCCTGCTGCCCGTGGCGGCGCCGGGGCTGGCGGATGTGCGCGCGCTCGACTGGCTGTGGATCGGCCTGCTCGGTGTGTTCTGTACCGGCCTGGCCCACAGCCTGTTTGTCGCCAGCCTCGCGGTGATCAAGGCCCGCACCGCGTCGGTGGTGTTCGCCATGGAACCGGTCTACGGCATCACCGTCGCCTGGCTGCTGTTTGCCGAAACCCCGACCTTGCGCATGCTGCTGGGCGGCGCGCTGATCATCGTCGCCATCGTGCTTTCCGGCCTGCTGGGCAGCGCCAGCCAGGCCAAACAGCCGGCTGCAACGGCCTGATCTATACTCTGCCCATCCGCAACAGTGTGTCGTCGTCGACGGATAAAGACTTCTCGACGACAGCCAGGGTGTTTAACGGTGCTGCAAGCGAGTGGTCACGCCATTAACGCTATGCAGGAGTTGCATCATGGAAACACTTATCAGCTTGCTGGTTCAGATCATCAGCGGTGCCGTCGGCGGTAATCTGGCGGGGATGACCAAGCAGAGCCTGGGCACCGGGCTCAATACCTTCCTCGGCGGTGTCGGCGGCCTGGTGCTGGGCCAGCTCGTCTCGGCGCTGACGGGCACATCCGGCGGCGAAGCCATGGATGTGGCGACGGTCGGCAGCAACATCGTCGGCGGTGGCGTCGGCGGCCTGGTGCTGACGTGGGTCGTCGGTTTCATCAAGAGCAAGATGGCCGCCAAGTAGGGGCGCATCCCCCGGTCACCGCCCCTGTGCGGCGGTGACCTTCACGCCTTGCGATCGTTGTGCCCCAGGTCGCGCTGCGGGTCGATCTGGTCGCGCACACGCTGCTTGAGCACCTTGGCCTCCGGAAAGCCGCCATCGGCCTTGCGCTCCCAGATCTGCACACCGTCGCAGGTGATGCGAAAAGCGCCGCCGGTAGCCGGTTCCAGCGCCACTTTGCCCAGGTCGTCGGCAAAGGTACTCAACAGTTCCTGGGCCAACCATGCGGCGCGCAACAGCCACTGGCACTGGGTGCAATAGGTGATGACGATCTCGGGTTTATTCGGCGACATAATTTGACAGGTTCCTGGCGTAACGGGCTGGGAGGGTCGGGTGGCTATAATACCGGCCTTTATCGTCCAGCCCTGAGATTCATGATGCGCCGCCTGTTGTCCTGCCTGTTGCTGTGCCTGCTGCCCCTTCTTGCCGAGGCGGTTGAAACCCCACGCCCGAAAATCGGCCTGGTGCTGTCCGGCGGCGCCGCGCGCGGGCTGGCCCACATCGGTGTGCTCAAGGCCCTGGAGGAACAAGGGATTCATATCGATGCAATTGCCGGCACCAGCATGGGCGCGGTGATCGGCGGGTTGTACGCGTCGGGCTACAAGATCGATGAACTGGAAAAGCTCGCACTGGGTATCGATTGGCAGCAGGCACTCTCCGATGCGCCACCCCGGGAGGACGTACCGTTTCGCCGCAAGCAGGATGACCGGGACTTCCTGGTCAAGCAGAAACTCAGTTTCCGCGACGATGGCAGCCTCGGCCTGCCGCTGGGCGTCATCCAGGGCCAGAACCTCGCGCTGCTGCTGGAAAGCATGTTTGCCCACAGCAGCAACACGCGAAATTTCGACAAGCTGCCGATCCCCTTTCGCGCCGTCGCAACCGATATCACCACTGGCGAAAAAGTGGTGTTCAGCAAAGGCCATCTGCCCCAGGTGATCCGCGCCAGCATGTCGATCCCGGCCGTGTTCGCGCCAGTGGAACTCGACGGCCGGCTGCTGGTGGACGGCGGCATGACCGATAACATCCCGCTGGACGTGGCGCGGGAGATGGGCGTCGACATCGCCATCGTGGTGGACATCGGCACGCCGCTGCGCTCGCGCAAGCAACTGGCCACGGTGGTGGACGTGCTCAACCAGTCCATCACCCTGATGACCCGGCGCAATTCCGAAGAACAACTCAAGGCCCTGCACCCCAAGGATGTGCTGATCCAGCCGCCTCTGGCCGCCTACGGCGTCACCGACTTCGGCCGCGCCAAGGACATGATCGACGCCGGCTACCGCGCCACCCGCGCCCTCGATGTGCGCCTGGCCCACCTGCGTCCCGCCGAGCCGATCGACCCGGAACTGGTGGCCGCGCGCGCGCCGGGCGAACGGACCCCGATCATCACTGCGATCAGCGTGGAGAACGACTCGAAAGTCAGCGAAGACGTGATCCGCTACTACATCCGCCAAACCCTCGGCGAGCCGCTGAACCTGAGCCGCCTGCAAGTGGACATGGGCACCTTGTATGGCCTGGATTACTTTGAACAGGTGCAATACCGCGTGGTGAAAAAAGGCCACGACAACACCCTGGTGATCAGCGCACGCGGCAAACGCAGCGGCACCGACTACCTGCGCCTGGGCCTGAACCTGTCGGACGACATGCGTGGCGACAGCGCCTTCAACCTCGGCGCCAGCTACCGCATGAATGGCATCAACCGCCTCGGCGCGGAATGGCTGACGCGGGTGCAGATAGGCGATCGGCAAGAGCTGTACAGCGAGTTCTACCAACCGATGGACACCGGCTCGCGCTATTTCGTCGCCCCTTACCTCAAGGCCCAGGCGCAGAACGTCGAACTGATTCTGGACAACGACCCCATCTCCGAATACCGCCTGGAACGCTACGGTTTCGGCCTGAACGTCGGGCGCCAGATCGGCAACAGTGGCGAGCTGCGTTTCGGCGTCGGCGAAGCCTGGGGCAAGGCGGATGTACGCATCGGCGACCGCGACCTGCCAAGCATGAGCTTCAGCGAAGGCTTCTACGAACTGAAGTACTCCTTCGACTCCCTGGACAACGTGTACTTCCCCCACACCGGCGAAGACATCGGCCTGGCTTGGCGCGAATTCGAACCAGGGCTGGGGTCCGATCAACGCTACCGACAATGGGAGTTCAAGCTGGACAAGGCCATGAGTCACGGCCCGGACACACTCGTACTGGGCGGCCGTTACGGACGCACCGTGGACAATACGGACGTGGTGACATCCAGCTTCCTGCTGGGCGGCGCACGGCAGCTGTCGGGCTTCCGCCAGGACGCGATCTCGGGGCAGAATGTCAGCTTGATGCGCGCCGTGTACTACCGCCGCCTGACGCCGCGCTCATACTTGCCGCTGGATTTCCCGCTGTACCTGGGCGCGTCGCTGGAACGCGGACGGGCGTGGAACAACGACAATGAGTTCGACAGCGGTTATATCAACGCCGCGAGTATTTTCCTGGGCTTCGACACACCGTTGGGGCCGCTGAATTTCAGCTACGGGTTCAACGACGACAATCAGCAGGCGGTGTACCTGAACCTCGGCCAGACCTTCTGAAACGCTGACCGTAAAAACCAAGATGGGAGCTGGCTGGCTTGCGATGGCGGTATTTCAGTCGCCAGATCAATTGACTGAATGTCCGTTATCGCAGGCAAGCCAACTCCCACCTATTCGATCTCTGTTGCGCCTGACGTCAGGACTTTTCCAGATTCGCCAGAATGTGCCCATGCACGCGCATGCACACCCGCAGGTCCTCTTCATTCACGCCCACGAACAACTCATGGCGCAATGCAGTGGCGATGGTTTCAATCTGCTCGATCAACGGTCGGGCGCTGTCACACAGCAGGATGCGCTTGGCGCGCCGGTCTTCCACCACCGCCTGGCGCTGCACCAGCCCTTGGCTTTCCAGGCTATCGAGCAAGCGTGCCAGTGTCGGCCCTTCGACGCCGACACTTTGTGCCAGCTCACGCTGCGTCGGCGCTTCTTCGAAACGCGCCAAGTGCAGCAGCACCAGCCAGCGTGCCTGAGACAAGCCCAGCCCCGCCAAACGGCGGTCCAGTTCGGCGCGCCAACCTCGGGACATTTGCGCCAACTGCATGCCAAAACGGTGTTGATCGGTTAACGGCATAAAAAACAACAAAGTATGACTAATTATTAGTCAGCTAAGCATGAGCCATGTCAGTAGGCAAGCGCTCGTCTGTACTGATTCGTTTCATCGTCGCAATTGGCACACTAAATTTCGAACTCAGACTGCAACGCGGCACGCACACAGTACAAAACACCCTCGGGAACCCGACCCGTGAACAGCGGTGCAATCTCCGCAACTGGTGGCAGTTCGCCTTCACCGTCCAGGAAGGCATCCTGGATTTCACCGAGCAAATCTTCTGGCAAATCAAGGGCCTGCTCTAACGACAACTGTTGCTTACCGATGGATTCGGCCAGCAGCGTGTAGACGTTTTTTTCCGAGCATTGCAACTGGCCAGCGATCTGGATCGGGGTCATGCCGGCCCGCGCCAGGCTGATCAATTCGTGGCGAATATCGGCAATTTCCTTCGGCGCTTCGGCCTGGCCGCCGAGCACTTCGAGGAAGGCCTGGCCATAACGTTCCAGCTTGCGCGCGCCCACGCCACTGACCCGGCCCATTTCGGCCAGGGTGGCTCGCGCAACATCTCCAGCAAGGTCGAGTCGGGGAAAATAACGTAAGGCGGCACGCTGTGTTCCTGCGCCAGTTTGCGCCGCAGGGCGCGCAAGGCTTCCCACTGTTCACGCTCCTCGAAGCGCACCAGTTGGCTGGCCTGGCTGGTACTGCTCTTGGCGGTGGTCTGCGGCTTGAGGTCGCGGCGCAGTTCCAGGCTCACTTCCCCCTTGAGCAACGGCCGGCAACTGTCGTTCAGGCGCAGGCCGCCGTAGCCTTCGATGTCGATGTCCACCAGGCCGCGCGCGACCATCTGGCGGAACAGCGATCGCCATTCGCCTTCGGCACGGGCCTTGCCGACGCCGTAGACCGAGAGTTTCTCGTGGCCGAAGCTGCGCACCTTCTCGTTGTCCTTGCCCAGCAACACATCCACCAGATGGCCGACGCCATAACGCTGGCCGGTGCGGTAGATGGCGGACAAACCCTGGCGCGCCGGTTCAGTGGCATCCCAGGTTTGCACGCCGTCGACACAGTTGTCGCAATGGCCGCAGGGTTCGGGCATGTCTTCGTCGAAATACGCCAGCAAGGTCTGGCGGCGGCAACGCGTCTCTTCGCAGAGTGACAGCATGGCGTCGAGCTTGTGCTGTTCCAGGCGTTTGTGGCGCTCGTCACCTTCGGAGTTCTGCAGCATTTGCTTGAGCATCACCACGTCTTGCAGGCCGTAGACCATCCACGCATCGGCCGGCAGGCCATCACGCCCGGCGCGCCCGGTTTCCTGGTAATACGCCTCGAGGGACTTGGGCAGATCCATATGGGCCACGAAGCGCACGTTGGACTTGTCGATGCCCATGCCGAACGCGATGGTTGCCACCATGATCAGGCCTTCCTCGTTGAGGAAGCGCTTCTGATGATAGGCACGCAAGTCGTTGGGCAAGCCTGCATGGTAGGGCAACGCCGGATAACCCTGCTCGCACAGGAAGGCGGCCACTTCGTCGACCTTCTTGCGCGACAGGCAATAGACGATGCCCGCATCGCTGCGCCGCTCGGACAGGAACGCCAGCAACTGCTTGCGCGGCTGTTCCTTGGGCACGATGCGATAGAAAATATTCGGCCGGTCAAAGCTCGACAGGAAGCGCTCGGCGTTCTGCAAATGCAGGCGCTCGACGATTTCTTCGCGAGTGCGCTTGTCGGCGGTGGCGGTCAGGGCGATACGCGGGACGTCGGGGAACAGTTCCGCCAACTGCCCCAACTGCAAATATTCGCGACGGAAATCATGCCCCCATTGCGATACGCAGTGCGCTTCATCGATGGCGAACAGGGCGATTTCCAGGCTCTGCAAGAAGGCCAGCATGCGCGGCTGCACCAGGCGCTCGGGGGCCAGGTAAAGCATTTTCACTTCGCCGCGCTTGATACGCGCGGCCAGGTCGCGCTGCTGTTCGGCGCTGAGCGTGGAGTTCAATGCGGCGGCAGCAACGCCGAGTTCCTCAAGGGTCGCCACCTGATCGTCCATCAGCGCGATCAACGGCGACACCACCACGGCAAGGCCGTTACGCAGCAACGCCGGCACCTGGAAACACAACGACTTGCCACCGCCGGTCGGCATCAGGACGAGGGCATCACCGCCATTGGCCACGCGCTCAATGATCGCACCCTGGCGGCCACGAAAACTGTCGTAGCCGAAGATGTCCTTGAGGACGCGAGCATGTAAAACTCCAAATATCGCCGAAATCCCTCCATACAGGCTGGCCGAAAAAGCGCGTATCTACGGAAAATAATCCGTAAGCGAAGTTTTCTCGGATTGGCGCTGGCCTGCAGGGGGCATCACAAAACGCGGCAGTATACCCGAGCGTCGGCCGGCAAAGGGCGCGGCTGACGAACAGCGGCCGCTATCTAAAACCGGCCAAATATGCAGTGTGGCTGGCCTGGGCGCTCAAGAAAGCCTAGAATTCAGCATCGTTTATTCCCAAGGTAGTCCTTCAATGTCCTTCGCTGAGCAACTAACCCGCCTGCAAGCCTTCCTCGACGCCGATGAGCTGCATGACGAGGCGCTGGACTACGTGGCCGCCCACGGCTACCTGACCGCCCTGTCGATTTCTTCCGACATCGTGCCGGACCGTGAGTGGATCGACGCCTTGTTCGCCGAAGATGACGCCGCCCAGCGCGAAGAGATCGAAGCCACCCTGCTCGCCCTCAAGGCCCACATCGGTCGCCAACTGGCCTCCGACGAGGAATTCGAGCTGCCGTGCGACCTCGACCTGGGCGAAGAGCCGGACGACTCCGACCTGCGCGGCTGGTGCATCGGCTTCATGGAAGGTGTGTTCCTGCGCGAAGCCGCCTGGTTCGAAACCGCCGAAGAAGAAGTCAGCGAAATGCTGCTGCCGATCATGGTCGGTTCGGGCCTGTTCGACGACCAGCCGGAGTTCTCCGACATCGCCGCCGACGCCAATCTGATGGACGACATGATCGTACAGATCCCGGAAGCCCTGACCGCCCTGTACCTGCTGTGCAACGCCCCCGACGAAAAACCGGCGCTCCTCAAGCCACGTCACCACTGAGTCGCACGCCCGTGATCGCCATGGGCAAGCGCTCGCCGCTCCTGCGTTACGCACTGCTGGCCATCGGCTGGCTGAGCGTAGCGCTGGGGGTGATCGGCATCTTCCTGCCGGTATTGCCCACCACCCCCTTCCTGCTTCTTGCCGCCGCCTGCTTCGCGCGCAGCTCCCCGCGTTTCTATGCCTGGCTGGTGGAACACCCGCGCCTGGGCCCATGGATTCGTGACTACCTGGACGGCAATGGCATCCCGCTCAAGGGTAAGGTCTACGCCATCGGCCTGATGTGGCTGAGTATCGGTTTTTCCTGCTACCTGGTGCCTCTGCCGTGGGCCCGCGGCTTCATGCTGACCAGCGCGGTGCTGGTGACGATCTACATCCTGCGCCAGAAAACCCTGCCGCCGCGCTGAGCCTCTTTAACACCGTGCCCTGCGACATTAGTGCTCACAAGACCTTGGTCGACACTGACTAATCCCCAGGCATCATGCGAGACTGTCCAACCGGGCCCGAAATGCCTGGGCGTGTTTCTGTCCGGAGTTACCATGACGCTGTCCAGCGGGCTGATCGCCGCCGTTGCCTTGGCCTATATGGCCATTATGTTTTCCATCGCCTTTTACGGTGACCGCCGCCATGCGCCGTTGCCGCCGCGCATGCGTGCCTGGGTGTACAGCCTGTCGTTGGCCGTTTATTGCACCAGCTGGACCTTCTTCGGCGCCGTAGGCCAGGCGGCCGAACAACTGTGGGCTTTTATACCTATCTACCTGGGACCGGTGCTGTTACTGGTATTCGCCCCCTGGGTCCTGCAAAAGATGATTCTGATCAGCAAGCAGGAAAACATCACTTCCATCGCTGACTTTATCGCCGCACGCTACGGCAAATCCCAGTCGTTGGCGGTGGTGGTCGCGCTGATCTGCATGGTCGGCGTGTTGCCTTACATCGCCCTGCAACTGAAGGGCATCGTACTCGGGGTGAACCTGCTGATCGGCGCCGGCGCGGATACCACCGGCACCCGCGCCCAGGACACGGCGCTGATCGTATCGCTGGTGCTGGCGCTGTTCACCATTGTCTTCGGTACGCGCAACCTCGACGCCACCGAACACCACCGCGGCATGGTGCTGGCGATTGCCTTCGAGTCGCTGGTCAAGCTGTTCGCGTTTCTCGCAGTCGGCGTGTTTGTGACCTACGGCCTCTACGACGGTTTCGACGACTTGTTCAGCCAGGCGATGTTGGCACCACGCCTGGAGGAATACTGGAACGAAACCGTCAACTGGCCAACGATGGTGGTACAGACCGGCGTCGCGATGATGGCGATCATCTGCCTGCCCCGGCAGTTTCACGTCACCGTCGTGGAAAACATCGACCCCCAGGATTTGCGCCTGGCCAAATGGGTACCTGATCCTCGCCGCGCTGTTTGTCGTACCAATCGCCCTCGGCGGCAAAATGCTCTTGCCCGGCTCGGTGCTACCCGATTCCTACGTGATCAGCCTGCCCTTGGCTGAGGCCCATCCGATCCTCGCCCTGCTGGCGTTCATTGGCGGCGCGTCAGCCGCCACCGGCATGGTGATTGTGGCGAGCATCGCGTTGTCGACCATGGTGTCCAACGACATGCTGCTGCCTTGGCTGTTGCGCCGCTCCAGCGCAGAACGGCCGTTTGAAGTATTCCGCCACTGGATGCTCTCGGTACGCCGCGTCAGCATTGTGCTCATCCTGCTGCTGGCGTATGTCAGCTACCGATTGCTCGGCTCCAGCGCGAGCCTGGCGACGATCGGCCAGATTGCCTTCGCCGCGGTGACCCAACTGGCACCTGCCATGCTCGGCGCGCTGTATTGGAAACCGGCGAATCGACGCGGCGTGTTTGCCGGCTTGGCGGCAGGCACGTTCCTGTGGTTCTACACCTTGGTACTACCGGTTACCGCGAAAAGCCTGGGCTGGTCGCTCAGCCTTTTCCCCGGTCTGACCTGGTTGCATTCCCACCCGCTCGGCTTGCCCCTCACGTCGCTGACCCTGGGCACCGTGTTCTCCCTGGCGGGCAACTTCACACTGTTCGTCTGGGTTTCGATGCTTTCGCGTACCCGGGTGTCCGAACACTGGCAGGCCGGGCGCTTCATCGGCCAGGAAACCAGCCAACGCGCCAGCACTCGCTCCATGTTGTCGGTCCAGATCCTGAGCCTGGCCGCGCGCTTTGTCGGCGAAGAACGCGCGCAGCAGAGCTTTATCCGCTTCGCCTATCGCCAGGGCAAAGGCTTCAACCCCAACCAGAATGCCGATAACGATTGGATCGCGCATACCGAACGCCTGCTGGCGGGTGTACTCGGCGCCTCCTCGACTCGCGCAGTCGTAAAGGCCGCGATTGAAGGTCGGGACATGCTGCTGGAGGACGTAGTACGGATCGCCGACGAAGCCTCCGAAGTGCTGCAATTCAATCGAGCCCTGCTACAAGGCGCCATCGAAAACATCACCCAGGGCATCAGCGTGGTGGATCAGTCTCTCAAGCTGGTGGCGTGGAACCGCCGTTACCTGGAGCTGTTCAACTACCCCGAGGGATTGATCAGCGTCGGCCGGCCGATTGCCGACATCATTCGCTATAACGCCGAGCGCGGCTTGTGCGGACCGGGCGAGGCCGAAGTGCATGTGGCGCGACGCCTGCACTGGATGCGCCAAGGCCGCGCGCACACCTCCGAACGCCTGTTCCCGAATGGACGGGTGATTGAACTGATCGGCAACCCGATGCCCGGCGGCGGTTTCGTCATGAGCTTCACCGACATCACCGCGTTCCGCGAGGCCGAACACGCACTGACCGAGGCGAAC
>LNAP01004211.1_pt1 | contig 13431 bp, 13 predicted proteins | sample 602601 | NCBI WGS metagenome assembly LNAP01 (sample SAMN02440304, study PRJNA202911) | soil metagenome | biome: Subtropical and temperate rainforests or woodlands; isolation source: soil samples (1 kg each in a 20% v/v slurry with milli Q water) were... ...
AGCAGTTGGCCTTCGGCGCCGATGTTCCAGATCCGCGCCTGGTAGGCAACGGCACCGGCAAGGCACGCGCTAATGACCGAGGCCAAGCAGGCCGACAGGTACAAGAGTGGCGCTTGCTGTTTCTCTCCACCGGAGAGAAGACGCTGGCTCAGCACATGGCCGAGGCCAACAAGGAGCTGAAAGCGGGCATGGAGGTGCGCATGCTCGCGGTCCCGGCCGATGCCAGCAAAGGCCTCGGCATGTTCGACACGCTCAACGGCTTCGAGGATGCGGCCGCACTGGCCGACGCGCTCAAGGCGCGGGTAGCGAAGTATTACGGCACACCGCTCACCGCGTTCCTCACGGCGCTGTGCGAACCCGGCAAACGCCACGGTTGGTCCGCCATCCTGCGCCGCACGCTGGAAGGGTTTATCGCCCAATCACTACCGGCCTCGGCCAGCGGACAAGCGCACCGTGCGGCCGCTCGCTTCGGCCTCGCGGCTGCAGCGGGTGAGCTGGCCACAGCGATGGGGATCACAGGCTGGCCCGACGGGACCGCCACCACCGCTGCTCGCGTGTGCCTTAACGCCTGGATGAACGAGCGTGGCGGCGCCGGGAACTTCGAGGGTGATGCGATCTTGGCGCGGCTGCGCCAGGTCATCGAGCGCTTCGGCGAAAGCAGGTTCACCCGCTGGGAATCGGCGGCGGCAAAGATCGACGAACACGGCCCGCGCACCATCGACCGTCTCGGCTTTCGCAAGACGCTCGAGCACGGCATGGGCGACACCATGCACACCACCAACACCTATTACGTGCTGCCCGAGGCGTGGCGCTCCGAGATCTTCCGGGGCATGAACATCAACGCAGTGAACAAGGAGCTGTTGCAGCGCGGCGTGCTGGAGCCGGGCAGCGACGGCAAGGCGTCGAGTCTGGTCCGGTTACCCGGTCTCGGCCCGCAACGCTGTTACATCGTGAAGACGATTCCGGGAACCGATGAGAGCGAGGCTCGGGCTGCCTGAGGGTATCTCTGCTAATCGAGGTAGCGCCGGCTCATTCCCGGCCTCGCCAGCCGCTCATTCAACCCAAATCGAATTTCAAAGGAACAAGACAGATGAACGAATTTCAAGCACCGACAGAGCAACGCGAACCGCTAACCCATGAACTGGAAAGCCGTGAAGTCGCAGGACTTTCAGAGGTTGTGCCGGACGGCAGAGAAACGATCGGCCAATGTGAAAAGAAGCAGCTGCTGCTGAACGAGATCGAAAAACTGAAAGTCGAACGGGACAAATACCTGAGGGAAGCCGAACACCTGCATACCGAAATTGCTCCGCTGGAAGAGCTGCTGGAGGGCGACGAGGTCATGGATGCTGATCGAGCATATGAAATACGGAAACAGTACAACACCCTGAAAATCCCTTACGACTCTCGAATGCATCACGCCAGCATCATGAGCAATAAGATTGCTCGACGCGAGAGTCTCGCCAATCACGAAACGTTAATGGCGGGTTACACCGAATCGATGGCGAATTGGAAAGCCGACGAGCAAGAACTCAACGAAAAGCGGGATAGCCTCAGTGCCCGTTTGGAACAGATCCGGCAGCAAGCGGCGGAAGACTTGGCGAAAGCACGGCAAGCCGAAACCGATGCAGCGACCGCTTATGCTCAAGCCGTGGCATGGGGCGACACCGAGGGCGAAAAGAACGCCAACGCAGAAGCGCAGAAGGCTGCGAAAAACCTCGCGTCTGCGACCGAGCACAATCGTCGACAACACCTGATCATGACCGCACTAGAGCACGAGCTGGCCACCGTCGATCAGTATATCGCCGAAGCTCAAAAGGAACATAAAGCCATCGAAAGAAAAGCACTGTATCTGGCGCGGACGGTGTTAGAAGAACAGTGGAACGAAAAAGCTCAAGCATTGCTGGACATGGGAGGAAAGCTCTGGGCTGCCATCAACCTAGTTGATGGCGATCAAATTAGTCTCAGGAAGTTGGTGCTACCTGAGGAAGGTGAAAGATTCGGTAACTGGACTAGCAGTGATTTGGCGGAGCGTTCCTACAAGTACACCGTGCAAGACGTTCTCTCGTTGTAACACGCCGAGACACCTGAAAGAGCCCGTGCATGCGGGCTCTTTAAGACCTGCCAGGATAGAGATCATGATCACCCAAATACAAAGCAGCGCGAGCTGGACCGACACCTTGAAGGCGCGCAAAAACCATTTGGCCGCCTTGCTCAAAATCGTGGATATCAAAACCGGAAAAGCCACGAAGGTTCAGACACTCACTGTCGACTTGATCAAGGCTGAAATGAGTCACGTCGAAAGCAAGTTAAACGGCCGAAAATAACACTGAATCTGTATGCTGTAATACTATTCAGATAACTATCTTAACAACACACAATCAGGAAACGCACATGTCCAAACTTGCCGAATACCGTCAGCTTGAAAAACACTTGGCCGAGCAGCAGTAGGCCCTGGAAGCCCTAAAGGGTGATTCCGGCCTGAAGAAAGAAATCGAATTCGAGACCAAACTTCGTGGATTGCTGGATCAGTACAGTTTCAGCTTGAAACACATTATCAGTTTACTGGACCCACAGAGCACTAAACGCGGCACAGCTTCTGCTGCCACGACCGGCACTCGCAAGCCTCGCCAGCCGAAGACTTACAAAAACCCTCACACCGGCGAAGTCGTGGAGACCAAGGGCGGTAATCACAAAACGTTGAAAGAGTGGAAAATCAAGTACGATTCTGATGTCGTCGAAGGCTGGCTTAGTAAATAGATAACAAAAAGACAACTGAACCTTCAACGTTCCTCTGACAGCTAAGGCTATCACCAGTCTGAGCTGGACTGGAACGTTGGAATTATAATAAGTCTAGCTTTGAAACCCATAATATCTGCACTTAAAGCCAAGCCATTTACTAACCTCAACTTGCGTTCCAATCGAGATCATTACTCCACTCCCTCCGAACATCAGAAAAAGATGTAAAAGTCTTTGAAGTGGATGACACCTTCTTCATTTTTAACTCTCCATTACTTGGACTATTAGTCCAATAACCACCTTTCAAAAGCTCGTTGGAAACGACATTCAGATCACCTACACCTTTGACCAGCCTAACCTCACCATTATACGGACTACGGAGTTCGAATATATATGTCAGCCGAACTGAACCAGTCCGTGGATTACTGAGTATCGCCTCAACTTCCGAACTTCCACTTTGGAACGCAGAAAAACTCTGAAGAGAAAGCGTTAGATAGGTTTGCTTTATCACAAACACCATTTTAACCGGAGGCAATGATTCTCCAGGAACAGCTTGATAATTTGAGACAAGCTCGCCAATCCAAACACCCTCGAGAACAGGACGACCTATCACTTCTGGCAAAATTGAAAACTTCCACCCCCACTTGCAGAAAACAAAGAACATCCCACTGGTCAAAGCAAACGAACTTGAGACCATTGAAAACAATCGCTGCCAACTTAATAAATCTTCAAAAAAGGCGAACCGAATCGCTAGCCAAGAAGAAAATATAGCCACTGTAGACCAAAATAAGATCTTAACGAGAAGGCCGAGCTCCTTGGATGTTAACGTCAGATTTTCCAAGCCCTAACCTCTCCGCCTGTAAATATGTTTACTGCACCTTTAGAGTTAATGACAGCACAGCAAAACACGCAAGACAATCTAGATACAGCCTGTGCAGTAAAATATCTAGAGCCTACAGGCATCGAACCTTTGGCTGGAGACAAAATAAGCTCAGGTGAAGGACTTAAAAACTGACACATATGGGATAATGATCGACATTCAAAATCAATAAGATGAAACCCATCGTGCCATTCGCTCTGATAACTCGAGACCCCCACCAAGCACTCTACAATTTTTTCAATACCTGAAATTGGCAGCTCCACCCCCACTGGCAATACCTCTCCCATCGAATAGGAAGGAAGAACCATCGGACTCGTATAGAAGACAATACCCAAGCCCGAAAAATCGCTAACTCGCCTATCAACGAGTGCAGACAACAAATTATTAACCCACAACATGGATTATCCTGAGCCTAAAAAAAAATGTGTCATGATCCGCAATTCACCAAGCAAAGTTATACTTTCTCAACTGCCGCAGGAGCCTTTCTAGTAAATTCCATTCTACCAAAAGTAGGCCGACCATGCCCATTGAAGTATTCACCACTACCGACTAATAAATTTTTATCAAATAATACATTGGCGCATCCTACATGACTACGTAGCTCCGGCTGATCTGCCCTTGGATCATTTCTATAGTTATAAAGGAGGCGATACCCTTCTGCCTCATCATACAACAAAGCAGCAGCGATACTATTCGACCCAGACTGAGAAGTTTTTAGCCTGACGCGAATTTTATCCCACGTCTGGCAAATCGTGACATCTGCGCTCCACTCATATCGAACTTCCCCACTTTCGCTTAGAGTTTTTCCATTGCAAGTCCATTCACCGGAGAGATCAGCGACCTTGAGCCACTTGGTTGCAAGGCTCCAACGCCATACAAACTTATCGAACAACATGTATAACACTGAGAAAACCACACCTGCACCGACCAATGACAGAGCAGTAGGTGGCAAATTAACAGCCACACCAAAAGTCGAAGCCAAATCCACTAAAGAAAGCAGCAAAAAAACGATAATTCCTGAAATAATGCTAGCGGCAGCTCCAATATAACGACCAATAAACGCTCGATTTATTCCACCCAGCAAAGCATATTCATGATTTAACATTTTACGGATTCCTTTCTAGGTAAAGTCAATTATTCGCTAGAGAGCTTTCTTAAGGTCAGCCTACCCGCTGTATTGCGTCCATTTCGCCAATTTCTCACAGTCCAATATACCCCTTCCATTGCCAACACACTTCCGTCACAACGAACGTCAAGCTCGGCAGCGCCAGTATGGTGCGATTCATCGTCAGCGGCGGGTTTCTTCCTGTTTGATCTATACACATAATACAACTTATGTGGCTCACCACCATTACTACATACAGGTTTGCACATGACACTATGAGAATGCGTTACTTGCTCACCTTTTACCACCATGGACAGATCAATCAAACTCAGCGTTGATTTGATTAATACTTCGACCTGCAACAACTCTAGCCCCTCAGTTTCGATACACTTGGGATCTGTTGCATCAAAAAACCCACCTGCTGATTTTGCAGCGCTCTCAACTGCCAATTGAATATTGATGTTTGATTCGAGTGTTCCAACCCATCGACCCGACAAGTCTGGAAATGCACCTGGGGAAGCTCGCTCATACAGTCTCCATGCTTTTTTAAAGACAAATGGAATACTACCGAGCAGGAATACAGTGGTAAAAACTCCAGTACCTATCTTCCAAAACAAAGAGACCGTCGCTATTCCCGCGCTCGTCTCGGCCATCCAAACCGCGAGAAAGAAAATCGCTATGGTGACGCCAAGCAACGTGTAGAAAAAGCGTTGCAACCCGAAAACTGAGTACATCCAACCCCCTATGTTGTGTTGGACAGAAAGTGCCATCACAGCATATAGTGGATCCAACCTCTCCTCAAGGGTTCGCTCCTATGCCCACGTTCAACCTTCATAGCCTTTTTCGTAGCACCGTTTACGACGATACCTACCTCACCGAGTTGACGCTTGAAGAGGATGAACGGACCCAGATGCAGAGCGCACGCACGCGCATCCGCGATAGGTTGAGGACACGACTCCCCGGTGTTCTTCAGAAGGAGCTGCAGACGGACGAGAGGGTCCGTGCGCCCCGCTTTTTCACTCAGGGCTCTTGGGCATATAAGACGCTAAATTCTCCATGCCGAGCTCCTCAGCAAGCGGATTTGGACGACGGCACCTATCTCCCATTCAGCTACCTGGAACAAGAACCTCCGTCAGTGGTTAGCACTGCATTATTTAATAGTGTTGAGAAAGTTCTAAGGGAACTCGCTGATGATACGGATGGTTGGACTCTATATGACGACAACCCTAACTGTACTCGTATTGAGATCGCGCCTGATAAGCACATTGACGTTCCTGTATATAGTATCCCTGATGAAGAGTTCGAGAAGCTTCGCGAGGCTCGAGAATATATTCTGAAGGCCGGCATGGAGGCTTACGCTGCGGATCAAGCGCCTGAGGATGACAACTGGGACCTAATGCCTACCCATGGCGTTCTCATGGCGACAAAAAATCGAGGGTGGCGAGATAATGATCCCCGCCCTGTTAAGGATTGGGTGAACGGTGAAATCGCACTGAAATCGGAACAACTTAGGCATATTATGCGCTACCTGAAAGGTTGGCGTGATCACCAGACTTGGACCAAAGGGGACCCTAAGTCCATTTTGCTCATGGTCGCTGCAGCAGAGGCTTATGACACACAAATACATGCTCGCGATGACTTAGCTCTGCTTGGAGTAGTAAGCAAACTTCCTGATATTTTATCTGGCAAGCTGATAAATCCGACAACACTGGATAAGCCCGATGAGGAACAAGAGGATCTCGCCAAGCGCCTAGATGAAGATGGCATTCGAGAAGAAGTCATCCAGCGCTTCAAAAACCTTGCATTGAAAATCCAGCAAGCTATTCAAGGCTCTAGTTCCCCACAAGAGTCATGCAACCTGCTGATTTCGGAGTTTGGCACAAGATTTCCAAATGACGCTACTCGAGTTGTCGTAGAAACGGTCAAATCAGATTCGCCCGACAGAACACCTGTAATTCTTCCTGTGGGCAACAGGACATCAGCGTAAAGATGGACCTTAGTGACGTTCATCAAGCACTCCGGGGGCGGGGCTTCAAACTTGAAAGAAGCACTCCACTCCCCATCTATTCGGGCACTCTTTCTGCCGGAAAAACATCAGTTAGAGTTAGACTGTATATCCAGGACAAAACTTTAGTCTCCCTTCCATGGATTCAGTTATTGGGGCGCCCTGAAAATTTCCCCAAGGCTTGCGCACATCTCAGTAGTGATGGGTTTCTATGCTACATAGGACGAGACCAAGCTTATTTACCGCGCGACCGACTAGGCGCTGGCGTCTTGGGATGCTTAGCTCTGGCAGAAAAGCTAATCATTAAAATTATCGACAACAAAACTCTTGAGGATACTCGCGACGAGTTCCCGGTTTACTGGGATGGGCTCGACGTACTTCTAGACATACCATTCAGTATAAAACCTGGCCTACACAAGAATGCTTGCATTGTCGAGCTTCCAAAGACGGATATTCGGCAAGAGATCATATGGATATTAGGGGAAGATAACTCTAGTTTCGCAGAGCGCTATAAACCTTGGGGAGCTAAAGACCTATTCTCCAATGTCCTACTGCGCATTGTCGACATAAAGTCTCCTCTTGGAGCGCTTCCGTTAAATTGGCCACCTAGAAATCTTAAGTTCTTATCTCTATGGTTAGCCTCTATAGATAATGATGCGCGCAACGGCGTCCTGGAATCCATCAAGGACGCCTTTCGAGCCAAGTCTAATAATGTTTTTATTCTTGTTCGCGCTATAAACACATCCTGTGCGATATTTCTCGATCTCAAGCTAGTTCGAAAACTACTAAAATCTTCAAGCCCTGATAGATTCATGCGCGCAGTGATGAAAGCCCATGCAGTTAACGTTCAGGTTATACGACTTACACCAATCCCTTCCGACCCTGAGTCTTGGATAAATAGAAACTTAATCGGCGATAGAACCAATCTTTCCGGAAAAAATATTGCTTTGATCGGTTGTGGCGCAGTTGGAGGTTTTTTAAGTGACTTACTGGCGAAACAAGGCGCGGGCTTTCTCGGAGGCAGACTCGCACTGATAGATCATGACCGTTTGTCAGTTGGAAATTTAGGTCGGCACTACCTCGGATTCGGACAAGTTGGAGAATTCAAGGCCAACGCCTTGGAACGTGAACTAGCCGGAAAGTACCCAGAAATAAATGTATCATCATCTACAACTCGCCTGAGGGAGACTTCCTCAATAAAACATTATGATCTCATTATTGATGCTACCGGAAATCAGGGATTTTCACAGTTCCTGAGTGAAGTAAAAATATCTACAGGTTTACCGCCGATAATTTATTCATGGGTATCCGGAGCAGGATGTGGAGCTCAGGCATACCTTATGGACGGCGACACTAATGCATGCCTCCACTGCCTAGATCATGCAACTCCAGGATCATCATTCTCGTTGATGCGAGCCGGTTATGAACTTAACTACAAACACCTTGGTTCTTGCGGCGAGTGGCTAGTTCCTTTTTCTGTCCCTGCTGCCATCCATGCAGCTGGGCTTGCTGCTGAATTGGCAGTAGCTTGGGCGGGGGGAAAACCCAACCCCACACTCAGAAGTATTCTTATAGATTACGACGCCGGAAAAGTAGTTAAACCTATTTCACCAAAAAAAAGAGCACTGTGCCCAATATGCAATACAAAACCATGATGACAGAGGGTGGCACTTTAGTTATTTTTCCGACGGCACTAATCAATGAACTAGAGAAACAAAAACAATTAAACCCAAGAGACATGGAGTCAGGAGGAATAATAATCGGCAAGCGTCGCAGTTCCAATATGGAGGTAGTCGCAATAACCACCCCCCAACTCAAAGACAAGAGGTCTCGCTGCCGCTTTGATCGCAAGGAGTTTGGCCATGATACTATCCTTGGCCAATATTGGAGCCAGAGCAACGGGGAAGATAATTATTTAGGAGAGTGGCACACCCACCCCGAGGATTTCCCTACCCCATCACCTACCGACTTATCTACTTGGAAGACTATGAGCAGCGAGCACGGTATCCCCCTTTTAGCTGTAATTATAGGTCGAGTTAAAAATTACTACACTATTGTGTCTAGATCTCAGTTTTACCGACTCAAAGAAATCGCATAAATCCATTTGCGATTCGCCACCATGTCGATAATTTTATCGCATTACATCTGAAAACCGGCAGCCCTTGCTCTCAACTGCGTTACACCCAGAGACGTGGTAACACTTTTCGTCATTAACAATACAGAAGGTGTTACCAGAAAAATCTTCTTTAAATTCAATAGCTTGAACAAGCTCGTTACACCTGTAACTGGAGTAACACCACATAAGAGTACTCCCCCGCTCCCCGGAGACATCAATTCCATCAGCGATATCTAAGAAACACTGCGCCAAAGCTGTCCGGGAACCTTTAGAAGACACAGCAGGCACAGGGTAGGAAACCCGCCAGACTTTGTTAGCCTGAGCACTCCTTGCGTAGCGAACAGATGAACTGATCGGTCACCAGTGCATTTGCCCTACGAAAGGGCCGGCCTGAGGCCACTTTTACCGACACGGTAATGATGTCCCTTTTTCTTCTAGATCCTTTCAATTTCAACATTGAAATTTCAGTAAGCTGGAGCACCTCCCACTACCAAGGCCCCGCGGGTTTCCGACCCCGTATCAGTCTGAATACCTCAGGGTCCCCGGCGCGTTTCTAGGTTTCAGCTATCTTCAAATCCATCGATCAAGCACCTCACATCGCGTGCAGGCTAAATCTTCAAAACCCACCAGAGTAATCAGATGAATGACTCTTTAGCTGACCTAGACGCCCTCGCGCTTAGGTGTCGTGCAGAACGCTCTCGGGAATATATTGCCGAATCAATCCAGTGCTACAAGGCCGGAGCTTACCGCTCAGCCATAGTAAACACATGGATTGCGGTCGTTTTTGATTTGGTCGACAAAATCCGAGACCTCGCGTTAACCAACGATCCCGTTGCCTCTCGAATTAACACTCGTTACGAGACGTACATAACCCAGATCAATGCAGGTAACGATCAAGGTGTGAAGAACGCACTGGAATTCGAACGCTCGATAATCAATACCTGCGGTCGGGACTTGGAGTTCTTCGATCACCAGCAGATGAGAGATCTTGAACGCCTTCGAGAAGATCGCCATCAATGCGCCCATCCATCTTTCCAACGGGCAGGCGTACCGCACCGTCCTACTGCAGAATTGGCAAGAGTACATCTACGAAATGCGGTAGAGCATGTACTGTCCAAAGCTCCAATCCAGGGACGCACTGCCATCGTTGAAATCGTAACGACGATTTCCTCGGAGTACTTTCCAAAAGACCAGCATCAAGCCGCCGTAGCATTGCAGCAGACTCCTTTGGCAAACCCATCAGAAGCCCTAATCCGAGGCCTGATTGACACACTCGTCTTTGGTTACGCTCTACCGGACAGTCCTGTCTATGACAAAACGCAGGTCGGCGCGGTGCTTTCTGTCCTTCTTGAATCTCAACGCGCCATATCTGAGCCAAGGATTGCTCAGCAAGTGAGTACGTTGATAAGACAAGTCAATGACGCGGGGCTGCCGTCAGTGGCTCGACTCATCGCGACAACACCAGAAGTAGTAGGTCTCATCGACGAGGCTGCAAGGGTCCGTTTAGGCGAATTTCTGCGGGTCGGCCCAGAAGCCGAAGTGATTGCAGCGATGGCGGGTTTGGGGCGAAATGAATTGCTAAGCGCAGTTGTACAAAATCGCATTCCAACGTTAGCGATCGATCGTTTGGGCGTGGCAATTCAAGATTTCGGCCTCGGCCCCCTAGCAAAACCCCATGCTTTGACACTGCTTTCCCGCTCCCGTAGCTGGAATACAACAAATGACCTGCTCGAGAAATTAGTGATTCCTTTGTTCGCTTGTCTGACTAGGACAGAAATAGAGCAGATAATTCGGATGCCAAGGGAAACCGGTGCGGACTTACCAGGTGCAAATATGTATAGCCTTTTCATCAGCCAAGTAAGCCGTCTGGGAGTAATCCCCGATGTTGAGCTCGATCAGCTATTGAACGAAAACCATGCAGAATTCTTAGTGCTTAACCGGCAACGTGAACGTGCGCTTGCTGCGCAGGCATAAAGCTAAACGGATGCCGTTTTGTCGGTCGTCGGGTTCAGCGGCAGGCAACGTGTATCCCTAGCTGTATCCCTGACTATATAATTCATCTGCAAGCCACGAAATATATGGAACCGTCGAGTCTCCCTCGGGCACCAAAATTAAGAAAGGTCTTGCTTTGCAAGGCCTTTTTTTTCGTCTGTAGAAAAGTGAGCCCCAACCCGCCACCCCGTAGGGACTGCCGAAGGCTGCGATCTTTTGATCTTGCTTTTCAATGCCACCAACCGAAACCGCTCAGCCAACGAATCAAGGATTCACACAATGGAATTGCCACTGGAAACCGTTGCCCTTTTCGCCCTCAAGCTGGCTTATGAGCGAGAGGGGGAAAGCCCGATTCTGCGGGATGATCCGATCATGAGTGATTATGAGCGGGAGGTGTTTGGGTTGTTGGTGCGGCGAGGGGATGTTAAGGGGATTCAGTTTAGGGTGGCGCACTGTGTAGGTTTGGCGTTGGACGCTATAGGCGGGGCTGATACGCCGCTAGGGCGTGAACTGCATAGGTTGTCAGCTGATTTCAGCAATGCGCGGACGATGGAACAGCTTGATGCGCCGCTCATTGCGCTTAGGGACTACCTGAAAGATATTCAGTGAGTAATCAGGCTGCTCAAAGAGTGGTACATCTCATCCATGGACTGCGCTTGGCCGACCTGTATTGGTCGCCGCATCAGCGGGCTTGGTTATCGAGGGTTCTGTTTTTATTGCGTGCGTACAACACAGCTCCGCCCGTCGGCGACATCCCTCGAGTTTCCAATTCAAACCATTTGGATTGGCTGCGAATAAGGTCGCTGAGTTTGGTGTGGCCATACAGACGTGAGTCGAAGGCAGGACGTAGCTTGCTGATGTTTGTCCCCAATGTGGCCAGCAGCGCCCAACCATCCTCTTCGGCGATGTCGTCGAGAATCTTGGCGATGAACTCCACAGGTACTTTCGCGGGTTTGGCCGATTGTGGCGGCGTCGACTGTTTATCCATCTCCGTAACTGAATCAGTTGTTTTGGGAGCTTTTTCGCCTTGGCTGGCTGGCTCGACGACCTCTTCGGCACGAAGAATCTCGGTGTAAATGAACTTGTCACAAGCAGAGACAAAAGGCTTGGGTGTCTTCTGTTCACCAAATCCATAGACCGTCATACCCTCCTCCCGCAGGCGCGCCGCCAGCCGGGTGAAGTCGCTGTCACTGGAAACCAGACAAAAGCCGTCAAAACGGCGGGTGTAGAGCAAATCCATCGCATCGATGATCAACGAGCTGTCGGTGGCGTTCTTGCCCTTGGTGTAGGCGAATTGTTGGATGGGCTGAATCGAGTGCTCAAGCATGAGCTTTTTCCAACTACCCAATTGAGGTCCGGTCCAGTCGCCGTACATTCGTTTCACGCTGGCAATGCCGTATTTGGCAATCTCCTCAAACAGCCCTTCGACGATCGAGGCCTGAGCGTTGTCAGCATCGATAAGCACCGCGAGGTGTTTTTGCTGGTTAGAGTGCGTGGACTTACTGACCATGGATCATCCTTGAAATGTGGCTGACAGGATCGGAAGTGAGGTGAACGGGTCTGAGCAGGCCGGATTCATCACGTCTTTTTTAACGGACATAAAAAGCCGATACCTGAGACGTGTTGTAAAAACATTCGGGGAGGACTGCGAAAAAGGCCACTGTTTTGCCTTCACCACGCCAACCGTCCACGCAAGGGAAAGAAAGTCTGCTGGTGAAAAAGTCTGACCACAACAAAGGGGACACCCACTACGGGGAGGAGAAATCATGAACTGTTCCCGTTTTTTTTTCCCACGTTGACCGCGGTAAACACCACACCACCGCGCATGGATTTTCAGGAGTCGATGACTTCCTCCCCTTCCAGTACCAACCAAGCATAACTTCACGCCGTCGGCTTACCCGGCTCTTCCCGTCTCGTCGCCCGCGCTGCAACCTCTATCGCTCGAACGCTGATCGCCGCAAATATCGCCGTCATCAGCACCCCGTTGAACCCCAGCAAAATCGCCAGAATCCGCGAGACGCCCAGTTTCGGCACGAGCTCTCCATAGCCGATGGTCAAACCGGTCACGAAGCCGAAATAGATGCCGTCAAACGGATCCCAGCCCTCCAGGTAGCTGATGATGAGACCGATCAGCACGATCAGCAGAAACAGTACGGAAAAGATCGGCCAGACAACGCGCAAGTAGAAGCCGATGGCTTTGAAGAATTCTCGACGGACGTGCGATGCATGAGAGGGCTTCATGTCATGGGCTTCCTGAGGTTTGCCTGAGCGGCAGGCGTGTTCGCATCCCATCAGCTTGGCACAGGCGCTGAAAACTGTTGGTCAACTGATCCATTTCACTCCCACCTTGATCACATCTTTGTTTTCCAACCCGGCCATGACGTCAACCAACGGAGGGGACAACGCCTCTGGCAGTGCTCATCTAGACTTAATGGATAGTCGTAGGCAGAACTGAACACGTCGCTTTGGTGCAGTCGAATCAAAAGCAGCGTGGCAAGCTGCCTCAATGCCCTATAAAAGGTGCGGCGAAGACCGTGCCGGGCACTACAAGATGCCCGCTCAGGGTGCCCTGGCCGACGGCCTGAAATTGCCACGAT
>LNAP01013607.1_pt1 | contig 13431 bp, 12 predicted proteins | sample 602601 | NCBI WGS metagenome assembly LNAP01 (sample SAMN02440304, study PRJNA202911) | soil metagenome | biome: Subtropical and temperate rainforests or woodlands; isolation source: soil samples (1 kg each in a 20% v/v slurry with milli Q water) were... ...
CTGCTGCCAGTCGGCCAGGGCCTGGTCGCGGCTGTCCCGCAGCACCGCCAGCACCGGGCTCGGCTCGGCCGCCGGCGGCAGACCCATCGCGGTCAGGCCCGCGTGCAGGCGCGACACGTTATGCCACAGGCGCGTGCGCAGCTGCGGGCGGCTGCGCAGCGCCGCCAGCGCGGTGCGGGTGGAGGCGATGGTGGCCGGCGAGGGCGAGGCGGTGAAGATGTACGGCCGGCTGGTGTAGCGCACCAGGCCAAGCTCGGCGTGCGGGCTGACGCAGAAACCGCCGACCCCGCCCAGGCTCTTGCTGAAGGTACCGACCACGAAATCGACGCTGTCCATCACGCCGGCGGCTTCGCACAGGCCCCGGCCGTTGGCACCCAGCACGCCCAGCGAGTGCGCCTCGTCCACCATCAGCATGGCGCCGTGGCGGTGTGTGGCCGCGGCAATATCGGCCAGTGGCGCCTGGTCACCCAGCATGCTGTAAATACCCTCGACGATGACCAAGGCATTTTGGGCGCGCTCGCCCAGGCGGGCCAGACGGCGGTCAAGATCGGCGGCATTGTTGTGCCGGAAGCGGATGACTTCCGCCCCGGACAGCTTGCAGCCGTCGTAGATGCTGGCGTGGCAGTCGCCGTCGATGACCAGCACGTCGCCCGGCGCGGCCAGCGCGCCGATCATGCCCAGGTTGGCCAGGTAGCCGGTCGAGAACACGATCGCCTGGGGCCAGCCATAGAACTCTGCCAGTTCGTGTTCCAGCGCCAGGTGGCCGGCGTAGCTGCCGTTGGCCATGCGCGAACCGGTGGTGCCGGTGCCCTCGCTGCGCAGCGCGGCCGCGCCCGCTTCGATGCACTCGGGATCGAAGGTCAGGCCAAGGTAGTTGTTGGTGCCGCCCAGGATCACCCGGCGCCCGGCGACCATGCCTTCGGTGGGCGACAGGATGCGCTCCACGGTGACGCCGAACGGCACCAGGCCGCCGGAGCTGATCACGTCGCGGCGAACCGCGGCAGCGCTCGCGAGTTTGTCGAACAGAGCCATGTCGGGCTGCCGGATCAGGCGAGCAGGGCTTGCACGGCGGCGGCAAGCTCGCCGACGGTGCGCACGTCGGCCATCACGTTGACCGGGATCGAGATGTCGAATGCGTCTTCCATTTCCATCAGTAATTCCATGACCTGCAGGGAATCGAGTCCCAGGTCGCCGACCAGATCGGTGTCGCCGCTGACCGCCTTGCCGCCGGTAAGAGCGTTCAGGCGATCCTGCAGGGTTTCGAGGATGCGCTGTGCGCTGACTGCCATGTGGTTCCTCCCGCTCGCCTGCTGCCCTGCGCGCAACTGGCGCGGCTGGCGGCGGGAGTATAGCGGCCCGGCTCAGCCAAGCGTGTCCCGCAGCCCCTGATCGAGTGTGATTTCCGGCCGCCAGCCGCAGCCGAGCAGGCTGGCGTTGCCGCCGGCGAGCCAGTCCGGCCAGCGCAGCTCGCGTGCCTTGCCGCGACTGAGCATCGGCGCGCGGCCAGCGAGCCGGGCCGCCAGTTCGTTGCAGGCGCCCAGCGCCGACAGCAGCGGACCGGGTACGCGCACGGCTCGCACCGGCGCGCCGCGCAGCCGGGCGACGGCGTCCAGCAGATCCTGCCAGCCGTAGCCTGGCCGGTGGCCGTCGTCCGGCTCGTGGGTCTGGCCCCAGCCGGCATCGCCCGCCAACAGGCAGCCGACGGCGCGGGCCAGATCGTGGACGTGCAGCAGCGAGAATCGAGCCCCCGGTGGGCCCGGCAGCAGCGCCAGGCCGCGCATCATCCGGTCCAGCAGCGGACGCAGTTCCCGGTCGCCCGGGCCGTAGATCGCCGGCGGGCGCAGCACGACCCGCCGCTGGGGCGGCAGTTGGTCGATCACCCGCTGCTCGCCGGCCAGCTTGCTGGCGGCGTAGTGCGACAGGCCGGGATGACGCGCCGCCAGCGACGAGATGTGCACCACCCGCTGGGCCGCGTCGGTGGCGTCCAGCAGCGCCTGTACGCCGTCGACGTTGACGCGGTCGAAGTCGGCGCGCGTCAGTCCGCGCACCGCCCCGGCGCAGTGCACCAGTGCCGGGGCGCCGTCCAGCAACTGCCGCAGGGCATTCGCGTCGCCCAGTGATCCGGTGACGACCTGCGCACCGTCGATCCGGGGCAGGCGGTCTTGCGAGCCCGGCCGCACCAGCAGCCGCAAACGCCAACCCCGGCTGGCCAGATGGTGGGCCAGGGCAGCGCCGACGAAACCGCTGGCGCCGGTGATGGCGACCGTTCCGCTGCCGGCGTCAGTCAACGCTCTTGGCGAGGCGATCGGGCGTCAGCGCCTGGTTGCCGTTGCGCTCCAGGAAGTCGCGGCGGGCGCCGGAACGCGACAGCTTGCCCGACGAGGTGCGCGGCAGGGTATGCGGGGCCACCAGTTCGATGAAACAGGGAATGCCAAGCTCGGCCTTGATCAGGCCCTGCAGGCGCGTGACCAGGTCGATGCGACGCAGCGGGTCGTGCTCGCGGCATTGCACGACCAGCACCGCAAGGTCGTCGCCGTTGGCGTCGGGCACGGCGAACGCCGAGGCATCTTCCGGGCGCAGCTCCGGCTGCTGTTCGGCCAGGAATTCGAGATCCTGCGGCCAGATGTTGCGCCCGTTGATGATGAACAGGTCCTTCTCGCGACCGGTGATGAACAGGCGGCCGTCGGCCAGATAACCCACATCGCCGGTATTGAGCCAGCCGTCAGGTGACAGCACGCGGGCGGTTTCGGCGGCATCGCCGAAGTAGCCGGACATGACGCTGGGTCCGCGCACGAAAATGGTGCCGCAGCGCCGCTGCGGAAGTCGGCGTCCGGTCTCGTCGCGAATTTCCAGGCAATGTCCCGGCAATACCGTGCCGCAATTGACGAAGCGGTTGACGCTGGCGGTCTGCGCGTCGGCGATTTGCGCCACCCGCTGATGGCCAAGCACTTCGGCATCCACGGTGTCGGTGTCGATGCCCAGGCCCAGCGGCGCGAAACTGACCGCCAGCGAGCACTCGGCCATGCCGTAGCACGGCAGGAAGGCCTCGGCGCGAAAGCCGCTGTCGTGCAGTACCGCTGCGAACTTTTCCAGCGTCTCGGCGCGGATGGTCTCGGCGCCGACACCGGCGATGCGCCAGGCCGACAGGTCGTACTGGGCGACATCGGTCGGCCGCAGGCGGCGCCCGACCAGCGCGTAGCCAAACGGCGGGCTGAAGGCGATGGTGGCGCGATTGCGCGACATCAGCGCCAGCCACTGGCGCGGCCGCATGGCGAAATCGCGCGTGCCCAGGTAGTCCACGGAACGCTGCGCGGCCAGCGGCGAGAACACCAGTCCGACCAGTCCCATGTCGTGATAGAAGGGCAGCCAGGACATGAAGCGGTCAGCGTCGCTGATGGCCAGGCCGTGGCGCACGATGCCCTGCAGGTTCTGCATCACGGTGCGGTGGGTGATCATCACCCCGCGCGGGAAGCGGGTGCTGCCGGAGGTGTACTGCAAATAGGCCAGCTCGTCGGGCGGCGGGTGGTCCGCCAGCGCCAGCGCACGGAACTCATCGGGCGTGCCACAGAACGCGAGCGGCATACCGACGGCGGCGGCGTGCAGCATGGGGCCGAAGTCCGGCGGCGCGATCGCCACACTGGCCTGGCAACCGTCCAGCATGGTGCGCAACTGGCGCACAAAGGCCTCACGCCCGCCCAGGTGCACCGCCGCGGGCAGGGGGACCGGCACCAGCCCGGCGTACTGGCAGGCGAAAAACAGCCGCACGAAGTCCGGGTCGGTTTCCGCCACCAGCGCCACGCGTGCCTGCCGGGGCAGGCCCAGAGCCGCGAAGCGCTGCGCAAGATCCAGCGCATCCCGACGCAGCTGGGCGTAGCTGAGCGCCAGCGCCAGATCGCCGCGCGCATTGTAGAAATTGCTGCCGGTGGTGCCCGCTGCCGCGTAATCGAGCGCGTCGGTCAGCGTATCGAAGTCGGCAAAACGCACCGGCAGGGTATTGTGCGTCGGCGTCGGCTGGGTCATGGACGCGCGGTGGCCGAAGTCCGGGTTGGCCCGGGCCGCACCGCTCATTGCCACGCCTCTTTCAGGCGCGCGATGAGGGTGGCCTGCGTCGCGGCGTCGATGGCATGATCGAAACCCAGATCCGGGGCGTTGGGCCAGGCCAGATCGGAAAACGCATGCCCGGCGAAGTGCCGGACCTGCGCATAGCGCGGCAGGACATGGAAATGCACGTCGGGGTCCACCATCATGAGCATCAGGTAATTGATCTTGTCATAAGCAAATGCGGCGCCAAGCATGGCCTCGACGCGGCGGGTGGTTCGGGCAAGATCGGCGTAGCCCGCCGCACTCACATCACCGAACGCGCGTACCGGTTCATCACACACCAGCACCAGCGCGCCCAGCGTCGGCTGGCGTGGGCGCAGCAGCACGGTCCAGGCACCGCAGGTGGCGATGCGCGTGGCCGGGTCGCCGAATTTTCGCGCCGTGGCGTTCATGCCGGGCTGTCAGGAGGCGGTATATGTACCGCTGATCGAAAGGCAGACAAGGCTTGGGCTGGTACGGCGAGCAAGTTGAACCCTGTGTGGCTTTCGCTTCGATGACCGCATGCATGGGCCGGGGAGCCGGATACATGATTTCGTCACAATCGTAAAATTGCCGCGGAATATAACGTATCCAACATGTGTTCGAAAAATCGGCGGCCGGTTGGGCCGCGCTTTCCTTGTCCGCCAGGTGGTCGATGATCCGTTTTCGTCTGTTTGCCTCGCGCCGGCTGTGCGCATGAACGGCCTGGCGTCGCTGACCGTCACGCCCTTGATGGGGCGGTCGGCCAGGCGTGCTTTCTGGGCGCTGCCACAGCGCCTGTACCGGAACGATCCGCACTGGGTGCCGCCGCTGCTGCTGGAGCGGCATGAACTGCTCTCGGCCCGCAATCCGCTGTTCGAGCACGCCCGCTGGCAGGCCTGGCTGGCCAAGCGCGGCGACCAGGTGGTCGGGCGCATCAGCGCGCAGGTGGACCGGCTGCACGAGCAGACGCACGGCGAGCGGGTCGGGTATTTCGGGCTGCTGGAGGCCGAAGACGACCCGCAGGTATTCGCGGCCCTGTTGGGCGCTGCGGAAGACTGGCTGCGTGGCCAGGGGATGACCGAGATTCGCGGACCTTTCAACCTGTCCGTCAACGAGGAATGCGGGCTGCTGGTGGACGGCTTCGACACCCCGCCGATGGTGATGATGGGCCATGCCCTGCCGTACTACGGGCCGCGCGTCCAGGAGCAGGGCTATGCCAAGGCCAAGGATCTGCTGGCCTACATAGTCGGTACGGATTTTCGATTCCCGCCGGCGGCCCAGCGCCTGCTCGAGCGAGAGCGTGACCAGGTCACGCTGCGGTCGCTGGACCTCAAGCACCTGGACCGCGACATCGCCATCCTGCGCGACATCTTCAACGATGCCTGGGCCGGCAACTGGGGCTTCGTGCCGTTCACTGAGGCCGAGTTCAAGGCCCTGGGGCAACTGGTGCGGTGGCTGGTCGACCCCGGCTTCGTGCAGATCGCCGAGGTGGCCGGCGAGCCGGTGGCGATGATCGCCGTGCTGCCCAACCTAAACGAGGCGATCGCGGACCTGCATGGCCGCCTGCTGCCGTTTGGCTGGGCCAGGCTGCTGTGGCGGCTCAAGGTGCGCCACCCGAAGGCCGTGCGGGTGGCGCTGATGGGCGTGCGCCAACGCCTGCAGCGCACCCGGCTGGGCACCGCCTTGGCCATGCTGGTGATCGATGCCGCCCGCCAGACCGGTCTGCGGCGCGGTGTCAAGCAGGCTGAGATGTCGTGGATTCTGGAGGACAACCGCGGCATGCGCAGCATCATCGAGTCGCTGGGCAGCCGCTGCTACAAGCGCTACCGCATCTACGGCAAGGCGCTTTGAGCGCCCGCTTTCATGCCGTGGTGCTGGCCGGCGACCGCGGCGCCGACGATCCGGTGGCACGCCACGTCGGCGCCGCCGGCAAGGCGCTGGTGCCTCTGTCCGGCCAGCCGATGCTGCTGCGCGTGCTGGACGCGCTGGCGGGCAGCACGGCGGTGGACGGGGTGACGCTGGTCGGCCCGAGCCGGGAGCAGATCGCCGCCTGCCCGCCGCTGGCGCGGCGGATTGCCGACGGCGAGCTGAGCTGGTTGGCGCCGGCGCCCTCGCCCAGCCAGAGTGCACTGGCGGGTCTGGCCAGCGTGCCGGCGGACACGCCGGTGCTGCTCACGACGGCCGACCACGCCTTGCTGCAGGCCGGCTGGGTCGATGCCTTCTGCGCCGCGGCGCAGGCGACCGGCAAGGATGCCGTCGTCGGCCTGGCGCGCCATGCGGCGGTGCAGGCGGCATTTCCGCAGTCGCGCCGCACGGCGCTGCGGTTTCGGGATGGCGCCTACTGCGGCTGCAATCTGTTTGCGTTTCTGACCCCGGCCGGTCGGCGCGCGCCCGAGTTCTGGCGCCACATCGAGCAGCAGCGCAAGAAGCCGCACCGGCTGGCCGCGGCGCTCGGTCCGGGTACGCTGCTGGCGTACCTGTGCGGTTGGCTGACCCTGGAGGCGGGCCTAGAACGCCTGTCGCGGCGGGTAGGGGCGCGGCTCGGGGCCGTGTTGCTGGACGATCCGCGGGCGGCGGTGGATGTCGATTCGGTGGCCGATTTCGAGCTGGTCGAGCGGCTGTTGAGCGGCGCCGGCCCAGGGAACGCCGAAGCATTCAGCTGACCTTCGGCCCGCCGCCGCGCCGAAGGTCAGCGCACGATTGCCGCGGTAGCGGGGACGGCTCAGCGCGCCGCCACTACCGCCCGCGCGGCGTCCAGATCCCGCGGGAAATCCACCTCGGCCCAGCGCAGGCCTTCGATCGAGCAGGTCATGACCAGGCCCTCGTCGGCCAGCCGGTCGATCACCGACAGATACCACCAGCGCAGGCCGTCCGGCTCGCGCAGCGCGCGTTCGACGGCCGCCTGAAAATGTCGTGCCCCGTCGGCGTCGAAGCGCAGCATGCCGATCGATTCGGCATCCACCGCATCCACCGGCAGGTGCTTGCCGATGCGCAGCAGGCGCTCGCCGTCGACGATGACCTTCATGTCGTCGTCGTCGTAGCTGGCCTTGCGGTCGATGGCCAGGCGGATCGGCGCCGCCGGCGCCGCCAGCAGGCGCTGCACGACCGCCGGCTCGAACACCGTGTCGCCGTTGAGCAGCAGCAGCTCGCCGTCGAAGGCGGCGCGGGCGATCCAGCAACTGCCAAGGTTGTCCGCCACCTGGAAGAACGGGTTGAACTGGACCTGCACCGGGCGCCCGGCGTAGTGGCTGGCGATGACGGCCTCGACCGCCTCGCTGGCGTAACCGGTGACCAAGGTGATCGGCCCGACGCCGGCCGCCAGCAGGGCGTCCAGTTGCCACTGCAGCAGCGTCTTGCCGTGCAGGTCGACCAGGCACTTGGGGCGATCGGCGGTGAGGGGCAGCAAGCGCCGGCCTTGACCGGCGCTCAGGATGACGGCCTGCATGGGTTGGATCGGAACTCCGCGAAACGAGATGGCCGCCAGGCGACGACCGGGAAAGGGGCAGGACGCCCAGCAGGGCGGTCGGCATGTCGGGACAGGCAGGCCTGCGCCGGCCGCAAAGCCTAGCACAGCGGCGTTCGCGGTCCGGCTGGCGCAGCGGCGGGTCAGGGCGACTGGCTGCCCGCCGGTGGTGGCGGTCTGGCGAATGAGCTGATGCGGCCTGCTAGACTGCCGGCCCCCGATCCCTCCTGTCCCGGCCATTTGCCATGATCCTCAGACGCTACCTGCTGCGCGAGCTGGCGAGCCCGTTTGCGGTGGTGTGCGGCAGCCTGCTGCTGGTTTTTACCGGTTACAGCTCGGCGCGCTTTCTGGGCGAGGCGGCCAGCGGCGCACTGCCCGGCAGCCTGGCGGCGGTGTTGATCGGGCTGAAGCTGTTCATCAGCCTGGACGCCATCGTGCCGATGGCGCTGATGCTGTCGGTGGCGCTCGGCCTGGGGCGCCTGCAGCGCGATCAGGAGACCACCGCCCTGGCAGCCTGCGGCATCGGCGAACGCTGGCTGTTCCAGGCCGTGCTGTGGCTGGCGCTGCCGGTGGCGGCGGTAGTGGCAGTCGCATCGCTGGTGGTGCGCCCGCAGCTGTATCAGAACGTCTATCGGCTGGAGGCCAGCGCCGAGCGCCGCTTCGACCTGACGCGCCTGCCGCCGGGCCGGTTCTATGCCGACTTCACCGGCGGTCTGGTGATGTTCAGCGAAGCGGCCGACGGTGACGAGCGGCTGCAGGTGTTCACCCACGCCGACAGCGGCGGCCAGGCCGACGGGGTGGTGTTCGCCCAGCGGGCGCGCCAGCTCACCGACCCCGACGGGCGGCAGGTCGTGGAATTCCTCGACGGCCGCTACTACCAGCTCGATCCGGGCACGGGCGACAGCCTGGGCAGCGACATGATCATCAGCTACCGCACGCTGGCGCTGCGCCTGGACGAGGAGCAGGCCATCGTGCGCAAGCGCCGCAAGGCCACCGCGAACGGCGAGCTGGCGGCGTCCGCGGATCCGAAGGACACGGCCGAGCTGCAGTGGCGCATCGCCGCGCCGTTCTCCACCGTCCTGCTGGGCCTGCTGGGCGTGCCGATCAGCCGCATGCCGCCGCGGCGCAGCCGCTCCAGCAAGCTGACGGTCGGCCTGCTCGGCTGCATGGTGTACTACAACCTGCTGGCGGTGGTGATGGATGCGGTGGAGAACGGCGAGCTGGCGCCCTGGCCCGGGGTGTTGCTCGTTCCCCTGCTCGGCTGCGTGGTGCTGGCCATGCTGATCGTGCTGCCGCAGTGGCGGCGTCGCCGCCACCGATGATTCTCGCCCGTTACATCGCCCGCGCCATGGCGCAGGGCTACCTGCTGGTGGCGCTGGTGTTCGTGGCGCTGTTCAGTTTCATCGAGCTGATCCAGCAGCTCGACGACGTCGAGGGCGCCTACACGTTGGTCGACGCATTCCTGTACGTGCTGATGATGTTGCCGCGCCGGCTGCTGGATGCCACGCCGGTGATCGCCCTGCTGGGCACGCTGGTGCCGCTGGGCCTGCTCGCGGACGGCAACGAGATCCTGGCCATGCGCGCCGCCGGCCTGCCGCTGCGGCGGCTGATCGGCATGGTGCTGGCGCCCGGCCTGACGCTGTTGATGCTGATGCTGCTGATGGCCCAATTCGTGGCGCCGGCACTGGAGATGCGCGCCGAGCGCATGCGCGCCGCGGCGCTGGCCGAGGATGTGTCGGTGGATTTTCGCGGCGGCTTCTGGTCGCGCGACGGGCGCAGTTTCCTGAACGTCGGGCGCATGCTGCGCGGGCGCACCCCGTCCGATGTGACGGTGTATGACTTCGATGACGCCGGGCGTCTGCGGCGCTATCTGCATGCCGAGCGCGCGAGTCTGGAGCAGGACCGCGTGTGGCGGCTCCAGGACGTGGTGGTCAAGCAGTTCGAGCCGCCGCCGGCGCGCGCGCAGCAGCTGGCGCAGCTGGACTGGGACTCGTTCCTGGACGCCCAGCAGCTGGGCGTGCTGGTGGTGCCGCCGCAAGCCCTGTCGCCGATCGACCTGTATTTCTACGTGCGCGATCTGCGGGCCCGTAACGAGCAGGTGCCGCAGGAAGAGCTGCGCCTGTGGCAGCAGCTGGCACAACCGCTGGTGACGCTGGCCATGATGCTGGTGGCCATCCCGCTGGTGCTGGGCAGCAACCGCTCGAGCACGCTCAGTCGCCGCGTGCTGGCCGGCACGGTGGCCGGCATCGGGCTGTATTTCGTCACCCAGACGCTCGGTTACCTGGGTCTGCTGCTGCACCTGCCGGCGCCGCTGACGGCGCTGGCCCTGCCGACGCTGATCCTGCTGTTTGCCGGGCGCCTGTTGCGTCGCTTGCGATAGGGAAGCGCTGCGGCATTCGCGTGTAGGAGCCCGGCTGTGCCGGGCGATCATCGCGCTTGCACGACAAGGCGCCGGTTGCGGCGGCCCTGTCACGGCGCAGGCGGCCGTCTCAGCCGTGGCTGGTCAGGTCGTGGTGTTCCTGCCAGTCGAAGTCCCGCGTCTGCGGCCTGAACACGCGCCGGCTCAGGCGCAGCTGCCAGGCGTGCGCGGCTGGCCGGATGCGCAGCAGGTTGTAGCCGGCCATGCGGTCGGGGCGTTGGTCGAGTGCCGAAGCCGACGGCGCGCCGACCACCGCCACCGGGCCGGTCGGACCGGGCAGGTGTGACAGCGTCGCCCGGTGGGCGTGGCCGTGCAGGATCACCCCGGCGCCGCGGCGCGCGATGACCTGCGCAAACCGGCGATGATCGGTCAGGCGCTTGCGCCAGCCGACCACGCCGGCCGCCGGTGGATGGTGGACGACGATGACCCGAAACAGCCCTTCGTCGGCGCCCGCTTGCAGCGCCGCGTCCAGGGCGGCGATCTGCGCCCCGCCGAGCGTGCCGGTGGCCAGGCCAGGCCAGCTCGGCACGGCGCTCGACAGGCCGATCAGCAGCAGCCGGTCGCGACGCTGCAGCCACGGTTCGCCGTCGGCTGGGCCCGGCAGGTAGGGGCGCCAGCATTCGCGGCCGGCCTGCCAGGTGTTGGCCACGTAGGCCTCGTGGTTGCCCGGCACCAGCAGCAGGCGCGCCGGCGGCGCAAAGCCAGCCAGCCAGTCGGCGGCCTGCTCGAACTCGCGCCGCAGCCCGATCTGCACCAGATCGCCGCTGATGGCGATCTGGCGCGGTGCCTGGGCGTGCAGGTCTGCCGCCAGGGCGGCCAGCAGCGCCGGCTGATGGACGTGGCTGCGGCGGCGACGCCAGGAGGCGCGACCCAGGCGCTGCTTGATCGCCAGCGGCGCGTCCGCGTCTGCCAGCGGATCGGTCAGGTGCAGGTCCGACAAATGCGCCAGCGCCCATTCGCTCGGCGGGGCGTTGGCGGGGTTCGGCTCGTTCGGTTTGATGCTGGACACGAAAGCAGGGTGGCCTGAAGGCGGGCGCGGCGCGCGGATGGCGGCGCAGGCTTGATATACGATTGCACGCTTTTTTGCCAGCCGATGAGTGGGTCTGAAAAGTGAAACCGGTCGCGTATCTTGCCGGCGAAGCGCCGGTTCGTCTGTGGGGCCTTGGCGGGCGCGAACGCCTGCGGCGCGTGCTGGGCAAGCTCGGCATCGAGGTGCTGGATGACGGGGCCGCGCCGCCGCAGCAGCGCAGCGTACTGTGCCTGCGCGCTGATTATCTGTTCGACGAGCGGGTAATCGCGGCGCTGGTCGATGCGCCCGGCGTGGCGCTGCGCGCGAGCGATGACGGCCCGCTGGTGGCGCTGCACGCACCGGTGGGCGGTGCGACGCGTGCGCAGGCCGTGCTGACCGGACAGCAGCCGCCCGACGGCTATGTGGTCGAGCTCCCCACTACGTTGACCACCGCCTATCAGAAGAAGCTGCGCAAGGTTTCGACGCCCTACGTGCTGCACGTTACGCCCGCCGAGCAGACCGACCTGGAGCGGCGCCTGTTCGGCACCGCCTACAAGGGCGTCACCGATTTCATCACCAAGTGGTGGTGGCCGGCGCCGGCGCGGGCGGCGACCGGTTTTTGTGCCCGGCGCGGCATCACGCCCAATCAGGTGACGCTGACCGGCCTGGCGCTGACCGTTGCCGCCGGCCTTGCCTTCTGGGGCGGCTGGTGGCTGCCGGGCCTGGTGTGCGCCTGGCTGATGACCTTTCTGGACACGGTCGACGGCAAGCTGGCGCGGGTGACGGTCAAGTCCACCCGTTTTGGCGACATCCTGGACCACGGTATCGACCTGATCCATCCGCCGTTCTGGTACGCCGCCTGGGCGCTGGGCCTGCCCGAGGGCAGCGTGCCGACGCAGACGCTGATCTGGGTGATCGTGGCAGCTTACATCGGCGGGCGCCTGGCCGAGGGCGGCTTCCAGGGGCTCTGCGCCAGGTTCTCGCTGTTCGTATGGCGGCCGTTTGACTCCTACAACCGCCTGATCACCGCCCGGCGCAATCCGAACCTGCTGATGCTGACGCTGTGCGCCCTGGTCGGCCAGCCGGCGCTGGGCCTGTGGCTGGTGGCCGGCTGGACGGTGCTGTCGACACTGCTGCTGTGGGTGCGGGTCGCTCAGGGGATCGTTGCACGGCAACGCGGCCCGCTGGTGTCGTGGCTGGAGCAGGTCGGGCGTGAAATCCCCACCGGCAGCCGCGCCGTGCGCTGGTTTGCCAGCTGAGGTGTCCGTGTTCGGCCGGGGCTTGCGTCGACGATCTTCGGCCCGAGGGCGGGCCTCCCACACCTGCGGTGGGAGCGGCGCCCTCGCCGCGAATCTTCCGGACCGGATGACTGCGCCCGCGCGCAGGTCGCCCGGCGCTATCTGAAGCCACCCCGTCGCCACAGCCGCCAGGCCACGCCCCAGATGCCCAGCAGCGGGTGGCGGCGCAGCAAGGGCGTTGGCTCGATGCGCACGCCGGAGTGGCGCTCGACCTTCCACAGCACGTAGTCGGCGCCGCCGGCGAAGGTGAACGCGGCCTTGACCAGGCGCGCCACGTTCAGCGTCTTGCCGAGCAGGCGGCGGACTGTCCAGCCCAGGCGCCCGAGGCGGCGCCGGCCGGGCGCCAGCGTTATGCGGTAGTGCCCGTCCTGCCGCTGCACGCCGGCCAGGCAGGCGGCGGCCAGCGGCGTGAGTCGTTCACGCCAGGGCGCCAGATCGCGCACCAGTCCCTCGACCGCCCCTGGCCGCTCCGGGCGCAGCTCCGCGCCGTAGCAGGCGGCGAGCGCCGTCTGCCACCAGGTGGCTTCGTCGACTTCGTTCGGCAGCAGCGGCAGGGCGCGGCCGAGCAGCGTCAGCACGGCCTGCGCGAGTGCCCGCATCACCTGCTGGCGGGCTGCTGCGTCACGTGCGTACAGCAGGCCGCTGGCCTGGCCGAAGCGGCCCCAGAAATAGCTTTGCCGGGCGGTCATGTAGCGGCCGAACACGGCCAGCTCCAGCAACGCGTACTTGCAGCGCACGATGCGGTCCGCCAGCGGCAGTTCCAGGTAATAGACGTTGGGCGGCAGCAGCCGGCAGGCCAGCGCGGACAGGCCGCTGCCGAGCGCCGCGCGGCAGTCGTCGACCAGCACGTACAGGTCCAGCAGGCCCTCGCGGTCGTCCGCGCGGCGAAAGTTCGAGCCGTAGAACAGCACCGCCGCCACGGTATCGCCGTGACGCGCGCGCAGCGCCTGCGCCAGGGCCTGGGCGCCCGGCGGGGCAGGCGCGTCGATCAGGCGGTCGATGGCCTCACGCAGGGCCTCGCCGGCAGGGCCGCTCATGGCTGCAGGAACTCGAACTCGGGGCCGGCGCTGATCGCCAGCTCACTGCCGGCGGGCGGAAAGTAATCCTCGCCATCGAGCGCGTAGCCGCCGGTCGGCGTCAGGTGCAAGGTGCTGACTGCATGGCTTTGGTAGCCGGCGGC
>LNAP01005979.1_pt1 | contig 13427 bp, 12 predicted proteins | sample 602601 | NCBI WGS metagenome assembly LNAP01 (sample SAMN02440304, study PRJNA202911) | soil metagenome | biome: Subtropical and temperate rainforests or woodlands; isolation source: soil samples (1 kg each in a 20% v/v slurry with milli Q water) were... ...
CAAAAGTAATGCAGAAACCAGAAGCACGGTCAGACCGAAGACAAATCGGTCGCCCAGCTTGAGGATGGCTGCCAGACGCTCGACCCAGACTAGATCAAGTTGCGCCTGTTGTACCTTCGGCAACTCGGAAAGTGTTTGTCTCAATGCTTCAAGCGCCGGTTTGTCGACCTCCTTCGGGGTCACCAGGACCACGCCCGGCAGCGGGTTTTCCGGGAGTTCCTTGAGCGCTTCGCCCAGCCCGGACTGCTGCTGGAACTCTTCCAGCGCCTGATCGCGCCCCACGTATTCGGCGTCGGCCACGCCCGGCATGCCCTTGATCTGCTCGCGCAACGACTCGCCCTGTTCAGGGCTGGCATCGAGTTGCAGGTACAGGGAAATCTGCGCCGCACGCTGCCAGGAACCGCCGAGACGCTCGACGTTACTTAGCAAAAGTGACAGGCCCATCGGCAAACTCAGGGCAACTGCCATCACCATGCAGGTGAAAAAGCTGCCGATCGGGTGTTTGCCCAAGCGGCGCAAGCTGTCCAGCAGACTGGCGCGATGGCTTTCGATCCAGGCGCGGAACAGCGTAGGGAAGTCCGGGCCATCGTCATCGTCGCGCTTTTTCTTCTGCTGCTGCGGTTGCGGATCGGCGGCTTTCGGGGCCACGCGCTCGGAAACCTTGGGGCTACGTGTTGCACTCATACGCCAGCCTCCCCGTCGCCGATCAATCGGCCACGCTGCAGGGTGAGCATGCGATGACGCATGCGGGCAATCAGAGCCAGGTCGTGACTGGCGATCAGCACGCTGGTGCCCAGGCGGTTGATGTCTTCGAACACGCCCATGATTTCTGCCGCCAGACGCGGGTCGAGGTTACCGGTCGGTTCGTCCGCCAGCAGCAAGGCCGGACGGTGCACGATGGCGCGAGCGATGCCGACCCGCTGTTGCTGGCCGGTGGACAGGTCGCCGGGGTAGAGATCGGTCTTGTCCGAGAGCGCCACGCGCTCCAGGGCCGAGTCCACGCGCTTGACGACTTCGGCCTTGGACAGGCCAAGGATCTGCAGCGGCAACGCGACGTTGTTGAACACCGTGCGATCGAACAGCAGCTGGTGATTCTGGAACACCACGCCGATTTGCCGGCGCAGGAACGGAATCTGCGCATTGCTGATGGTGCTCAGGTCTTGCCCTGCCAGCAGCAATTTGCCGGTGGTCGGACGTTCCATGGCCAGCAACAGCCGCAACAAGGTGCTTTTACCGGCGCCGGAATGGCCGGTGACAAACAAGAATTCACCCCGACGGACTCGAAAGCTCAGCTCATGCAAGCCGACGTGACCATTCGGGTAGCGTTTACCGACCTGTTCGAAACGAATCATGAACGCTCCCGCTCGGCAAAGGGTTCTGCTTCAAAAGTACGCAAATCATCGATGCCTTCGCCGACGCCGATATAGCGAATCGGCAAGCCAAACTGCTTGGCCAGGGCGAAAATCACCCCACCCTTGGCAGTGCCGTCGAGTTTGGTCAGCGCCAGGCCAGTCAGTTCGACGGTCTGGTTGAATTGCTTGGCCTGGTTGATGGCGTTCTGGCCGGTACCGGCGTCGAGCACCAACAGCACTTCGTGCGGCGCATCGGCGTCGAGCTTGCCGATCACCCGGCGAACCTTTTTCAGTTCTTCCATCAGGTTGTCTTTGGTGTGCAAACGACCGGCGGTGTCGGCGATCAGCACATCAATGCCACGGGCCTTGGCGGCCTGCACGGCATCGAAGATGACCGAAGCCGAGTCGGCGCCGGTGTGCTGGGCAATCACCGGGATCTTGTTGCGCTCGCCCCAGACCTGCAATTGCTCGACCGCGGCGGCACGGAAAGTATCACCGGCGGCGAGCATGACTTTCTTGCCTTCCAGTTGCAGCTTCTTCGCCAGTTTGCCAATGGTGGTGGTCTTGCCGGCGCCGTTGACGCCCACCACCAGAATCACGAACGGCTTGTTCTGCGAGTTGATTTTCAGTGGCTGCTCGACGGGCTTGAGCATCGCCGCCAGCTCCGCCTGCAAGGATTTGTACAACGCGTCGGCATCAGCCAGCTCTTTGCGGGCGACTTTCTGAGTCAGGCGCTGAATGATCACCGACGTCGCTTCGACGCCGACATCGGCGGTCAGCAGACGGGTTTCGATGTCTTCGAGCAACTCGTCATCGATGATTTTCTTGCCGAGGAACAGGCTGGCCATGCCCTCGCCAATGCTGGCGCTGGTCTTGGACAAGCCTTGTTTGAGACGGGCGAAGAAACCAGCCTTGGTCTCTTCGGTTCGCACCGGCTCGACCGGAGTTTCGACGGGTGCAGGCGTGGTGGCGGCAGGAGCGATAACCGGTGCAGGTGCAGGTGCAGGTGCAGGCTCTGGCGCTTGAACAATCGGAGCAACCGGAGCAGAAGCAACAAATGCCGGCGCTACAGGCTCTGGAGCAACCGGTGCAGGCTCGGCCACGAACACAGGTTCAACCATTGGCTCAACCACTGGCGCGCGAACCGGCTCAGGCGCAAACGCAGTCGGGGCCGGAATCGGCGGCGTGATATGAGCTGCTTGCTCATCTTCGACCAATGCCACCGGCTCTTCCGCCACCGGCAACGTCAGCCACGGCTCGGCGGCAGGCGTCAGCGGCAACGGGGCCACGACTACGGTTTCAGCAACAGGAACAGGCTCGGCCGCGGATTGCAGCACCGGCTCGGCGATCGGCAGGACAACCGGCGCGGGTGCTTCTTCCACGACTGGCGCAGGTGTTGGCTCAGGAAGTGGTTGTGGCTGTTCGACAACGGGTTCCTGCGGCTTTTTGCGCAGCCATCCGAACAGGCTTTTCTTCTCGCCAGCCGCAGCTGGGGTCTTCTTGTCGTCGTTGGAACCAAACATGGAGTAGCGACGCGCCAAAGGGCGCCTCGGCAATAAATAATTCGATGCAGAACAGACTGCGATTCATCCAGCTTGTTCACGCGCAACATTTTGTCGAGGTACCAACGGCGCCTCAAAGGTTGATTAATACGAAGGACTGGAACGGCATCGTCGGCGAAAACGCAGAGTTTAGCTGACAAACTCAAAGCCCAAGCCGTAAACCCATACAACCTGATCAAACGTAAAGGCCTGATAGGCGTGGCCGCCAGTAAAACGGATCAGTATCCTAGCACCCTCTCGCCCGCCGACGCTAAGACCAAGCGGGCAGCCCAACAGGTTTAAAAACGAATGAATGCTCTAGCCCGCCGCGCTGCAGGCCTGCTGTTCAGTACAGTTTGTCTGCCCCTTTCAGCCCTGGCTGCCGATCCACAACCCACCCACGAATTCACCCTCGACAACGGCCTGAAGGTTGTCGTGCGCGAAGACCATCGTGCGCCAGTCGTCGTTTCCCAGGTCTGGTACAAGGTCGGCTCAAGCTATGAGACCCCAGGCCAGACCGGGCTGTCCCATGCGCTGGAACACATGATGTTCAAGGGCAGCGAGAAAGTCGGCCCCGGCGAAGCCTCGCTGATCCTGCGCGACCTCGGTGCCGAAGAGAACGCCTTCACCAGCGACGACTTCACCGCGTATTACCAAGTGCTGGCCCGTGATCGTCTGGGCGTGGCCTTCGAGCTGGAAGCGGACCGCATGGCCAATCTGCGCCTGCCGGCCGACGAGTTCACCCGCGAGATAGAGGTGATCAAGGAAGAACGTCGCCTGCGTACCGATGACAAGCCGATGTCCAAGGCCTACGAACGCTTCATTGCCATGGCCTACCCCGCCAGCGGTTATCACACGCCGACCATCGGCTGGATGGCGGACCTCGACCGAATGAAGGTCGAAGAACTGCGCCACTGGTATCAATCCTGGTATGTGCCGAATAACGCCACCCTGGTGGTGGTCGGTGACGTGACCCCGGACGAAGTCAAAACCCTGGCCCAGCGTTACTTCGGCCCGATCGCCAAGCGCGACGTGCCACCCGCGAAAATCCCGCTGGAGCTGGCCGAGCCCGGCGAACGGAAAATCACCCTGCATGTGCAGACCCAGTTGCCGAGCCTGATGCTGGCCTTCAACGTGCCGAGCATCGCTACCGCCGAAGACAAGCGCTCGGTGAACGCTCTGCGCCTGATTTCCGCACTGCTCGATGGCGGCTACAGCGGCCGGATCCCGACGCAACTGGAACGCGGCGAAGAGCTGGTGTCCGGCGGTTCGTCGAGCTATGACGCCTACACCCGCGGCGACAGTCTGTTCACTTTGTCGGCTACGCCGAACACCCAGAAAAAGAAAACCATGGCCCAGGCGGAAGCCGGCCTTTGGAAACTGCTCGAACAGCTTAAAACCACCGCGCCATCCATTGAAGAGCTGGAGCGCGTGCGGGCTCAGGTCATTGCCGGCCTGGTCTACGAGCGTGACTCGATTACCAGCCAGGCCACCGCCATTGGCCAACTGGAAACTGTCGGGCTGTCCTGGAAACTGATGGACACCGAACTCGCCGAACTGGAAAGCGTGACCCCGCAAGACATCCAGAAGGCCGCCAAGCTGTATTTCACTCGCGCACGTCTCAGCGTCGCCCATGTACTGCCACAGGAGACGACTCATGAGTGAGCGTAAAAAACCGCGCCTGGCCCTGATCGGCCTGATCGTCATTGCACTGCTCGGGTCCGCCGCCTTCTATTTGTCCAAGTCTGACGAAACCAGCGCCAGCGAAGCCCTCGACAAAGCCAAGGCCAGCAAGAAACTGCAATCGTTGGCAGAACTCGACGGCAAGGCCCCAAGCCATCGCTCGCTGAACGTGCAAACCTGGAACACCGCCGAAGGCGCCAAGGTATTGTTCGTCGAAGCCCGTGAGCTGCCGATGTTCGACATGCGCCTGATCTTCGCTGCTGGCAGCAGCCAGGACGGCGATGCTCCCGGCCTGGCACTGCTGACCAATGCCATGCTCAATGAAGGGGTGGTCGGCAAGGATGTCAGTGCTATCGCCCAGGGCTTCGAAGGCCTGGGGGCCGATTTCGGTAACGGCGCCTATAAAGACATGGCGATTGCCTCGCTGCGCAGCCTCAGTGCCGCGGACAAACGCGAGCCTGCCTTGAAGCTGTTTGCTGAAGTGGTCGGCAAACCGACCCTCCCCGCCGATTCCTTTGCACGCATCAAGAACCAGATGCTGGCCGGCTTCGAATACCAGAAACAGAACCCCGGCAAACTCGCCAGCCTGGAGCTGATGAGCCGCTTGTATGGCGATCACCCGTACGCGCATTCCAGCGATGGCACGGCGAAAAGCATTCCACCGATTACCCTGGCGCAGTTGCGGGCCTTCCATCAGAAAGCCTACGCCGCCGGTAACGTGGTGATCGCGCTGGTGGGCGACCTGTCCCGTGCCGAGGCCGAGGCGGTTGCCGCACAAGTGTCCGCCGATCTGCCCAAAGGGCCAGCCCTGGCGAAAATCGAACAACCGACCGACCCCAAGCCCAGCATCGGCCACATCGAGTTTCCGTCCAAGCAGACCAACCTGATGATCGCGCAACTGGGCATCGACCGTGACGATCCGGATTACGCAGCGCTGTCACTGGGCAATCAGATCCTTGGCGGCGGTGGCTTCGGCACCCGGTTGATGAGCGAAGTGCGCGAGAAACGTGGCCTGGCCTACGGCGTGTATTCGGGTTTCAGCCCGATGCAGGTTCGCGGTCCGTTCATGATCAACCTGCAAACCCGCGCAGAGATGAGCGAAGGCACCCTGAAACTGGTGCAGGACGTGCTCGCCGACTACCTTAAAACCGGCCCCACCGAGAAAGAACTCGACGACGCCAAGCGCGAACTGGCCGGCAGCTTCCCGCTGTCCACCGCCAGCAACGCCGATATCGTCGGGCAGCTCGGCGCCATGGGTTTTTACAACTTGCCGCTGAGCTACCTGGAAGACTTCATGCAACAGTCCCAGAGCCTGACCGTCGAGCAAGTCAAAACCGCATTGAACAAACACCTGAGCACGGACAAACTGGTCATCGTCAGCGCTGGCCCGACCGTGCCACAAAAGCCGTTGCCGGCCCCTACTGACAAACCTGCCGAGCAACCGCTCGGGGTTCCGGAGCATTAATGGCCCGTCCATCGCGTCCAAAGAAACCTGTTCACAACGTGCATAACGGTGTGAATCAACTGCGCATCATCGGCGGTGAATGGGGCAGCCGAAAGCTGAGCTTCCCCGATGCGCCAGGCTTGCGTCCAACGCCGGACCGAGTCCGTGAAACCCTGTTCAACTGGCTCGCGCCCTATGTCGCCGGGGCCAAGGTGCTCGATCCATTTGCCGGTAGCGGCGCATTGTTTCTCGAGGCTTTGTCCCGTGGCGCAGCAATGGGCCAGGCACTGGACGCCAGCAACATTGCGGTAGCGAGCATCAAGGAACATCTGGGCACCCTGCGCTGCACGACCGGTCAGGTACAGACTGCCGACGCCTTGCGCTATCTCGAAACCCAACCGACCACGGCGTTCGATCTGGTGTTTCTCGACCCACCGTTCAATCAGAATCTGTTGCCGGCCGTTTGCACTTTGCTCGAAGAGCGTCAGTGGCTGAGTGACGATGCGTGGGTCTACACTGAAAGCGAAACGGCACCGTCGATATTGGGTTTGCCAGAAAATTGGCGCCTGCATCGGGAGCAAAAATCAGGACGGGTTTACTACGCGTTGTGGCAACGTATGGCAGGGATCGCCGGTTAGTCCGGCCTGTAAAAACGGTGCGAAGCTCAGTCAGTTAACGCTGCGGGTAAGCACCGCTGCATCGAGAGCAATCGTGTCCCATCTGCCAGAACGTTTCACCCCCGCCTACGGCCTGGGCAATCCGCATTTACAAACCTTGTGGGGACCGCTATGGCGCAAAACCACACACCTGGACCGCGAGCGCGAACGCTTATGGCTCGAAGACGGCGACTTCCTTGACCTGGACTGGCATGGCCCCCACAGCGCGAATGTGCCGCTGGTGCTGGTGCTGCACGGCCTGACTGGCTCATCGAATTCACCTTACGTGGCCGGTGTGCAGAAGGCGCTGGGCGCCCAGGGTTGGGCCAGCGTCGCGCTGAACTGGCGAGGCTGTTCCGGCGAACCCAATCTGCTGCCGCGCAGTTACCATTCCGGGGCCAGCGAAGACCTGGCCGAAACCATCAAGCACCTGCGAACCCAGCGCCCTCTCGCACCGCTGTATGCGGTCGGTTATTCCATGGGCGGCAATGTGTTGCTCAAGCACCTGGGCGAAACCGGCAGCAACAGCGGCGTACTTGGCGCGGTGGCGGTGTCGGTGCCGTTTCGGCTCGATCAGTGTGCCGATCGTATCAGTCAGGGTTTCTCAAAATTCTATCAAGCGCATTTCATGCGGGAGATGGTCGCGTACATCAAGAACAAGCAGCGCAAGTTCCAGCATGAAGGGCATCAGGATGGCTTGGCGGCATTGGCTGCGCTGGGCTCGCTGGAAAACATGCGCACCTTCTGGGACTTCGATGGCCGGGTCACCGCGCCGCTGAATGGTTTCGCCGATGCCGCGGATTACTATCGCCGCGCTTCGAGTCGTTATTTCCTTGGGGAGATTCGCACACCGACCCTGATTATCCAGGCGGCCGACGACCCGTTTGTCTTTCCTCATAGCTTGCCGCATGCCGACGAATTGTCCGCCAGCACTCAATTCGAGTTGCAGGCCAAGGGTGGGCATGTCGGCTTCGTCGAGGGCTCGTTCCGGCAGCCTGGTTATTACCTGGAACGGCGCATTCCCCAATGGCTCGCCACCACAGGGCGCAAGTAACCCATGGGGCTGGATCGTGCCTGGAATAACAATGTGCCGCTAAAAGATCGCAGCCTTCGGCAGCTCCTACAGGGAGATGCGTTTCATGGAGCTGCCGAAGGCTGCGATCTTTTGATCTTTCATTCGCCCTTGGCGACGCCTCGCGCAGGATCGTTGATCCACTCGCTCCACGACCCGGCATACAACGCCCCCAACGGATAACCCGCCAGGCACAGGGCGAACAGGTTGTGGCAGGCGGTCACGCCGGAACCGCAATACGCGACCAGCTCTGTCGGTGAACGATCACCGAGTTTCGCGGCAAACCGCTGCTTGAGCTGTTCGGCCGGCAGGAAGCGCCCGTCGCTGCCCAGGTTATCGGTGAACGCGGCACATTGTGCGCCGGGGATGTGTCCGGCAACCGGATCGATCGGCTCCACTTCACCCTTGAAGCGCGGCAAGCCGCGGGCGTCGAGCAAGGTCAACGCGGGCTGGCCGAGACGTTGCTGGAGTTGTTCGGCGCTGAGCACCAACGAAGCATCCGGCGTCCCGTTGAAGGTGCCACGGGTAACCGACGGCGGATCAAGACTCAGGGGCAATCCGGCAGCGTGCCAGGCTTTCAGCCCGCCATCGAGAATGAACACACCGTCGCGTTTACCCAGCCACGCCAGCAACCACCACGCCCGCGCCGCGTAAGCGCCGGGACCGTCATCGTACAAAACCACTTCGCTGTCGGCGTTGATGCCCCAGGCTTGAAAGCGATCGATCAAGTCGGCGGGCTCAGGCAATGGGTGACGTCCGCTAACCCCCTTGACCACTGTCCCGCTCAAATCACGCTCAAGATCGGCAAAGCTTGATCCGGCAATATGCCCTTCGGCGTAGCTGCGCTGCCCGTAATCAGGGTCTTCGAGGGCAAAACGACAATCCAGAATCACCAGCCCAGGCGTCTCCTTTTTCAGGTCCAACGCTTGCGGGCTGATCAGTTGCGCAATGGGCATAACGGGCTCCTGTGATTTTTCTGTCTCGAATCCTACTGCACTCTTTATCCCACTTCTTCCAGCGCCTGGGCCAGCGGCACATAAAACTCTTCGAACAGTGCATTCACCGCATCGTGAGCTTGATCGGTGACGAACCCGGCCTCCAGCACCAGCACCTGATACACGCCTCGTTTGATCGCCTGTTCGCTCAGATGGTTGGAATTTTCCCGCGTAGTGCACAGAAAACGCACCCACGAGGTGAGGATGATCCAGGCATTGAGGGTCAGGGATTCGATCTGAACCTTGTCCATGCACAGAATGCCGGCCTCGACGAAACCCGCGTAGATGTGTGTGCCCTGGATCAGGCAGCGCTGGGAAAAACGCCGGTAACGGGCAGCCAGCTCAGGATCGCTGTCGAGCAAATGCTCGAGGTCGCGATGCAGGAAGCGGTATTGCCACATGGCGGCGAGCAGCTCCTTGAGGTAGAAGCGCTTGTCTTCGACTGTCGCTGCGCGGCCCTGGGGCGGACGCAGGAAGCTGTCCACCAGGTTTTCGTACTCACTGAACAACACGGCGATGATCGCCTGCTTGTTAGGGAAGTGGTAGTACAGGTTGCCCGGGGAAATTTCCATGTGGGCAGCAATGTGGTTGGTGCTGATACTGCGCTCGCCCTGTTGATTGAACAGCTCCAGGCTGTTCTGCACGATGCGCTCGCTGGTTTTGATCCGAGGGGCCATGGCTTGAGCTTTAATTCAGAGTGCGATGAGAGGCATCTTACGACCTATCCGCGCATGGATAAAACAAAGCTGTACCAAAGTGCTATTTGACTTTCTAGAGCATAGACTCTAAAAAGTTCCTCATTACAATAAATCCGGAGCCGACCATGCCTGCAGACATTGCCTACCTGAAGAACCTGCAGCAGCCTCTGGACGAACTCCAAACCCTGTTCGATGCTCAACGCGCGGCGTATGCCGCCAACGCGATGCCACCCGCAGCTCAGCGCCAACAATGGCTAAAGGCGTTGAAGGACCTGCTGAGCAATGAGCGCCAGGCCCTGATCAAGGCGATCAGCCAGGATTTCAGCCACCGCAGCGCCGATGAAACCCTGCTCGCCGAACTGATGCCCAGCCTGCACGGCATTCACTACGCCAGCCGGCACCTCAAAGACTGGATGAAAGCCTCGCGACGCAAAGTCGGCCTCGCCTTTCAACCAGCGTCGGCCAAAGTGGTTTATCAGCCGTTGGGCGTGGTCGGAGTGATCGTACCGTGGAACTACCCGCTTTACCTGGCCATCGGGCCGCTGGTGGGTGCGTTGGCGGCAGGCAACCGGGTGATGCTCAAACTCAGCGAATCGACCCCCGCCACCGGTTTGCTGCTCAAGGAGTTGCTGGGCCGAATCTTTCCCCAGGACCTGGTCTGCGTGGTGCTGGGCGAGGCTGATATCGGTGTGGCGTTCTCGCGGTTGCGTTTCGATCACTTGCTGTTCACGGGCGCCACCAGCATCGGCAAACACGTGATGCGCGCGGCCGCCGAGAATCTGACCCCGGTGACCCTCGAACTGGGCGGCAAGTCCCCGGCCATCGTTTCCCGCGATGTGCCGCTCAAGGACGCCGCCGAACGCATCGCTTTCGGCAAGACCCTCAATGCCGGGCAAACCTGTGTCGCCCCGGACTACGTGCTGGTGCCGGAAGACCGCGTCGGCTCTTTCGTCGAAGCCTATCGTCAGGCGGTTCGCGGGTTTTATCCGACGCTGGCCGATAACCCGGACTACACCGCCATTATCAACGACCGGCAACTGGCGCGGCTCAATGGCTACCTCAGCGACGCCACCAGCAAGGGCGCGCTGCTCATTCCGCTGTTCGATCAGGGCCAGGGCCGGCGCATGAGCCATAGCCTGTTGCTCAACGTCAGCGACGACATGACAGTGATGCAGGACGAAATCTTCGGCCCGTTGCTGCCAATCGTGCCGTACAAGGATCTTGACGAAGCGTTTGCCTACATCAACCAACGGCCTCGCCCACTGGCGCTGTATTACTTCGGCTACGACAAGCGCGAACAAAACCGCGTCCTCCACGAAACCCATTCGGGCGGCGTTTGCCTCAATGACACCTTGCTTCACGTTGCTCAGGACGACATGCCGTTTGGCGGCATCGGTGCCTCGGGCATGGGCCACTACCACGGCCACGAGGGTTTCCTGACCTTCAGCAAGGCCAAAGGCGTGCTGATCAAACAGCGTTTCAATGCGGCGAAATTGATCTATCCGCCCTACGGCAAGTCCATTCAGAAACTGATCCAGAAGCTGTTTATCCGCTAAACATCCTCACCGCCGGGTAAAAACAATAATGAGCCCAAGCCTGTCCGATACACCCGCGCTGTCACGGCGCGGCCTGCTCAAATTCAGCCTCGGCGCCAGCGCCTTTCTGGCCACGGCCGGATTAGGCGCGAGCCTCAGCGGCTGCTCGTCGAATACGCCGGCCAGCGGTTTCGCGATTCTGCGCAGCGGCGACCTGCTGTTTCTGCGGGCAGTGATTCCGGTGATGCTCGAGGGCGCCGTGGCCGTCGAAAAAATGCCGACCGCCGTCGCCGAGACTCTGCACAGCCTGGATAACGGCCTGAATCACCTGTCGCCGGAAATACTCAAACTGACCCGGCAATTGTTCGATGTATTGGGAATGGCCGTGACTCGCGGGCCACTGACCGGGATCTGGGGTAGCTGGGAAAACGTCAGCAGCGAACAGATCCGGCATTTTCTCGACCGTTGGGAGAACAGCTCGTTGAGCCTGCTGCGCATGGGCCACAGCTCGTTGCTGCAAATGGTGATGATGGCGTGGTACAGCCGGGCGGAGTCATGGGCGCATTGCGGGTATCCCGGGCCGCCTACGGTTTGAGACCGAGTCGACCCTATCGCGGGCAAGCCACGCTCCCACAGGTTTGAGGTAGCCCAACTTTTTTGAGAACGACTCAAACCCTGTGGGAGCGGGCTTGCTCGCGAAGGCGTCAGCCGCTTCACCACCTCATTCAAAACAACAAGAGCCCCCAAACATGCCCGTACCCGATCCGTTCCGCGAAGGCCTGGCCCGTGGCTGGAAAACCTACAACGGCGCCCAACTGACCGAGGACCTGACCCTCGAAACGGACGTGGCAATCATCGGCAGCGGTGCCGGCGGTGGAACCACCGCCGAAATCCTCAGCGCCGCCGGCTACAAGGTGTTGCTGATCGAAGAAGGTCCGCTCAAGACCAGCAGCGACTTCAAGATGCTCGAAGACCAGGCCTACACCAGCCTCTATCAGGAAGGCATCGGGCGCATGAGCAAGGACGGCGCGATCACCATCCTCCAGGGTCGGGCGGTGGGCGGCACCACGCTGGTCAACTGGACCTCAAGCTTTCGCACCCCGGACCCGACGCTGGAACACTGGGCCAAAGAGCACGACGTCAAAGGCCACACGCCGGCCGAGATGGCGCCCTGGTTCGAGAAAATGGAGCAACGCCTGGGTGTCGCGCCATGGAGGGTGCCACCCAACGCCAACAACGACGTCATCCGCAAGGGCTGCGAAAAACTCGGCTACGCCTGGCATGTGATTCCGCGCAACGTGCGCGGCTGCTGGAACATCGGCTACTGCGGCATGGGTTGCCCGACCAATGCCAAGCAATCGATGCTGGTCACGACCATCCCGGCGACCCTGGAAAAAGGTGGCGAGCTGCTCTATCTGGCCCGCGCAGAAAAGCTGTCGCTCAAAGACGGCAGGGTTACGGGGCTGCAATGCGTGGCGATGGATGAGCGTTGCGTCGCGCCCACCGGACGCACGATTACGGTCAAGGCGCGGCATTACGTGCTGGCCGGCGGCGGGATCAACAGCCCGGCGCTGCTGTTGCGCTCCGAGGCGCCGGATCCTCACGAGCGGCTGGGCAAACGGACGTTCCTGCACCTGGTGAACATGTCTGCCGGATTGTTCGACGAGGTGATCAACCCGTTCTACGGGGCGCCGCAATCGATCTATTCCGACCATTTCCAGTGGCAGGATGGCGCCACCGGCAAGATGTCTTACAAACTGGAAGTCCCGCCGTTGCACCCGGCACTGGCCAGCACCCTGCTCGGCGGCTTCGGCACGCAAAACGCCCGGCATATGGAAAACCTGCCGCACACCCACGCCATGCTGGCATTGCTGCGGGACGGTTTTCACCCAGACAGCCCTGGCGGCAGCGTTGAATTGCGCGGTGACGGCACACCTGTGCTCGACTATCAGGTTTCACCCTACGCCTGGGACGGGTTGCGCCGGGCTTTCCACAGCATGGCCGAGATCCAGTTCGCCGGTGGCGCCAACGCCGTGATGCCGATGCACGCCGACGCGCGCTACGTGAAAACCCTGGCCGAAGCACGCACACTGATTGATGACCTGAGCCTTGAGTTGTATCGCACGCGTCTGGGCAGTGCCCATGTGATGGGCGGTTGTGCCATGGGTGAAGACCCGAAAAATGCCGTGACCGACAGCCTCGGCCAACATCACCAACTCGCCAATCTGTCGATTCATGACGGCTCGCTTTTCCCCACCAGCATTGGGGCAAACCCCCAATTGTCGGTCTACGGACTGACGGCACAATTGGCTACTTCGCTGGCCGAACGTTTGAAAAACCCATGAAAACGCGGAATATTCCCATCGTCTATAGTGCTTTCTTACCCAACAGGCGACTTGGCCGACCGGGAAGGCTGCGATACCATCCGACTCCCCAACGGACTCCCGCCAG
>LNAP01004214.1_pt1 | contig 13423 bp, 10 predicted proteins | sample 602601 | NCBI WGS metagenome assembly LNAP01 (sample SAMN02440304, study PRJNA202911) | soil metagenome | biome: Subtropical and temperate rainforests or woodlands; isolation source: soil samples (1 kg each in a 20% v/v slurry with milli Q water) were... ...
ACGCTCAGCGTGCCCAGCAACGAGCCGCTGCCGGTCAGGGTCGCGCCGCTGGCGACGCCGACGTTGGCGCTGCCCAGGGAGCCGCTGACATTCAGGGTGCCGCCGTTGACCTGGGTATTGCCGGTGATGCCGTTGATCCCGGTGAGGTCGAGGGTGCCGCTGCCGACCTTGGTCAGGCCGCCGCTACCGCTCAGGCTGCCGTCGAAGGTGCTGCTGGAACTGACGCCGCCGACGCTCAGGGTGGTGCCCACGCCGATCTGCACCCCGCCGCTGCCGGTCAGGCTCGCCAGGCTGCTGTCGGCCCCCAGGTTGAGGCTGGCCCCGGCGCTGACGTTGGCTCCCGAGGTGTTGCCCAGGGCGCCGCTGCTCAGGGTGCTGACGCTACCGGCGTTGATGTTCAGGGCGCCGGTAAAGCTGTTGTTGCCCGACAGGGCGAGGTCGCCCAGGCCGTTCTTGATCAGGGCCCCACCGCCGCTGACCACCCCGCCCAGGGTCAGGTTGTTGTTGCCGGCGATGCTCAGGTCGGCGTTGAGCGCAATGTCGTTGCCCAGGGTCAAGGCCGCGCTGTTGTCCAGGGTGGCCGCGCCGCCCACAGTCAGGCTGCCGCTGCCCAATGCCGCGGCATTGCCCAGGGTCAGGGTGCCGGCATTCAGGCTGGTGCCACCGGCGAAGAGGTTGACGCCGTTGAGCGCAAGCTCGCCCGCGCCGTTCTTGATCAGCGCACCGGTGCCGCTGACCACGCCGTCCAGGGTCAGGCCGTTGCTGCCGCCGAGGGTCAGGTTGGCATTCAGTGTCACGCCATTGTTCAAGGTCACCGAGGCATTGCTGTCCAGCGTCGCCGCGCCGCCGACGGTCAAGCCGCCGAGGCCCAGCGCCGCGTCGGCGCCGACCGTCAGGGTACCGGCATTCAAGGTGGTGCCGCCAAGGAAGCCATTGCTGCCATTGAGCACCAGATTGGCGCTGCCGTCCTTGACCAGGCTGCCCGCGCCGTTGACTGCGCCGGACAGCGTCAAGTCGGCGCTGCCAGCGATGTTCAGGGCACCGGCCAGGTTCACCTGGTTGCCCAGGGTGACGGCGGTATTGGCATCCAGTGTGGTGCCCGCCGCCGCGTTCAGCGCGCCAGCACCAAGGGCGCCGTTGGCCCCGACGATCAGCGTGCCGGCATTGAGCGCGGTGTTGCCCAGATAACCGTTGGCGCCATTGAGGGTCAGGTCGGCCGCGCCGTTCTTGATCAGCCCGCCGACGCCGTTGATCACCCCGCCCAGGGTCAGGTCCTGAGTGCCGCCGAGGGTCAGGTTGCCGCCCAGGTTCAGGTTATTGCCGAGGCTGACCGCGGCACTGGCATCGAGGGTGGTGCCGGCGGCGGCATTCAGCGCTCCGCTGCCCAGGGCGGTATTGGAACCGACGATCAGCGAGCCTGCATTCAGTGCGGTGGTGCCCTGGTAGCTGTTGCCGCCGCTCAGGGTCAGGCTCGAGGTGCCGTTCTTGATCAGGCCGCTGGTACCGTCGATGACCCCGCCCAGCACCAGGGCGTTGCTGGCGTCCAGCGTCAGGTTGGCGTTGAGGTGCACAGCATTGTTCAGGGTCAGCGCGCCGCTGCCGCTCAAGGTACTGGCGCCGCCTACGGTCAGGGCACCGCTGCCCAGCGCCGTGCCGCTGCCCAGGATCAGCCCCCCGGCATTGAGGGTGGTACCACCCTGGAAGGTGTTGGCGCCGTTGAGCGTGAGGTCGGCCGTACCGTTCTTGATCAGCCCGCTGGTGCCGCTGACCAGACCGTCCAGGGTCAGGGCATTGCTGCCGGCCAGGGTCAGGTCGGCATTCAGCGTGACGTCGTTGGCCAGGCTGATGCCGGCCGTATTGTCCAGGGTCGCCGCGCCGCCCACGGTCAGGGCGCCGCTGCCCAGCGCGCCGGCGTTGCCCAGGGTCAGGGTGCCGCCATTGAGGGTGGTGCCGGCGAGGAAGGTGTTGGCGCCGTTGAGGATCAGGCTGGCCGTGCCGTTCTTGGTCAGGCCGCCGCTGCCGCCGACCACGCCGTTCAGGGTCAGGTCAGCGCTGCCGCCGAGGTTCAGGTTGCCGGCCAGGTTCAGGGTGTTACCCAAGGTCACCGCGGTATTGGCATCCAGGGTGGTGCCGGCGGCGGCGTTCAGGGCGCCGAGGCCCAGCGCGGTGTTCGAGCCGAGAATCAGCGAGCCGCTGTTGAGGGCGGTATCGCCCAGGTAGCCGTTGACACCGTTCAGGGTCAGGGCCGCGGCCCCGTCCTTGATCAGCCCGCCGGCGCCGTTGATCACCCCGCCCAGGGTCAGGGCCTGGGTGCCGCCCAGGGTCAGGTTGCCGATGAGGTTGATGGCGTTGTCCAGGCTCAGCGCCGTGGTGGCATCCAGGGTGGTGCCCGCGCCGGCGTTGAGGGCGCCGCTGCCCAGGGCGGTGCCGGAGCCCACCAGCAGCTTGCCGCCATTGAGCGAGGTGCCGCCCGAGTAGGTGTTGGCGCTGCTCAGGGTCAGGTCCGCGCTACCGTTCTTGATCAACCCGCCGGTGCCGGACAGCCCCCCGCTCAGGGTCAGGGCATTGCTGCCGAGGGTGGTCAGGTTGGCGTTCAGGGTCACCGCGTTGCTCAGGTTCACCGCGGCGCTGCTGTCCAGGCTGGCGCTGCCACTCACGGTCAGCCCGCCGCTGCCCAGGGCATTGTCGTTGCCCACGCTGAGGGTACCGGCGGCCAGGGTGGTGGTGCCGGAATAACCGCTGTTGATGCCGTTGAGGGCCAGGCTGCCAGTGCCGCTCTTGGTGAGCCCGCCGCTGCCGCTGATCAGCCCCGCCAGGGTCAGGCTGCCGGCGCCGGTGGCGATCATGCTGTTGTTGAGGCTGACCAGGTTGTTCAGGGTGATGGTGCCGGGCGTCGACAGCGTGGCCGCGCCATCGATGCTCAGCGTGCCGCTGCCGAAGGCCAGGTTGTTGCCCAGTTGCACGGAGCCGGCGCTGATGCTGGTGTTACCGCTGTAGGTGTTGGCCCCGTCGAGGCTCAACTGGCCGGCGCCGCTCTTGGTCAGGCCGCCAGTGCCGGATATCACCCCGGCCAGGCTCAAGTCGTTGCCGCCCTGCACGGTCAGGCCGCCGGCGCCCAGGGTCACCAGGTTGCTCAGGGTCAGGCCGCCGGTACTGGCCTGCAGGATCCCGCCATTGCTGGTCAGCACCCCGCTGCCGAAGGTGCCGCTGTTATCGAACTGGGCGATGCCGCCGTTGAGGGTGGTACTGCCGCTGACCAGTGCTCCCTGCAGGGTCCAGGTACCGCTGTTGAGCGTGAGGTTGTTGAAGTTGATGTAGTTGTCGCTCGACAGCGTACCGCTGCCGCTGGTGCCGCCGCCCGGGCCGAGGGTGTTCTGCAGGATCAGGGTGTTGGTACCGCCCGCGCCGCCGTCGACCTTGCCGGTGGGGGCGAATGTCAGGTCGATCCCCGGCAGGCCACCGAGGCCGAGGCTGATGTTGATCCCATCGCCGACGCTGACGCTGGAACCGGTGACCGCGGTGAAGGTGTTGGTGCTGTTCACCCCCATCGACACCCCGCCCTGGATGGTGCCGGTGTTGAGGAAGGTGTTGCCGCCGCTGGAACTCTCGAAGGCGACCCGGCCTTGCAGCGTGCCGTTGTTGGTCATGTTCACCTGGGAACCGCCATACACCGCCACCACCGGCGTGTCCGCCAGGGTCACGCTGAGCAGCGACAGGCCGGTCGAGGTGATGGTGCCGTCGTTGACGATGGTGGTGGTGCCGCCGGCACCGTTGTTGATGTTCAGCGCGGCGCCGTCCAGGCTGCTCAGGTTCAGGCCGAGCAATTGCCCGGTACCGCGCATGATCCCGGTGACGGTGTTGGTGACGTTGACCACACCCGCCGCGCCGTTGCCAATAAAGGCCCCGCCGCTCAACACCGAGACCAGCCCCAGCAGCGCCGGGTCGATGGTCCCGGCGTTGTTCAGGGTGATGGTGCTGCCGGTCAGGTTCAGCACCTTGCCGCCCAGGGTCGCGTTCATCTGCGCGCCGCTGTTGACGTTGACCGTCAGGCCGTCGGTGGCGCTGGAAAAGTCGTTGAGAAACAGCGGCAGGCCCGGCACCCCGGTACAGGTCACCACGCTGCCGACGGTGGAACAGGTGGCCATGGCCGAGGGGCTGACCAGGCTGAGCAACAACCCGGTAAGACCCAGGCGAACTGCCAAAGAGAGGGGGGAAAGATGATTGACGGCGTCCCTGACCTGAACTTTGTCCACGCTCAACTCCTTGCTAAGGGGCCAAGCCGTTCATCCATGAATGCGTGTACTGCTCGCTCAGCAACGTCCTGAATCGATACGCACTGACTTCGAATACCTGACCGTGGCGAAAATTGCTCCGTGCCAGAAACGTAGACGAGCTTCGCGGGGGCAGAGACGAAACCGCGGGATTAAATAGCATTAATACTATGGTAAGAATTGACCGATAAAACTTCGGAAAAACTTATCAAATCCTTATTTATCAATTAGTTAAAAAACAGCTTTTTTGTCAGATCAGATACGTTCCCTCACAAATGCCCCGCCTTCCGCTCCACCCTCCTTACCACCCAGCGATTTCAGAAGTATCGATTTAATTTTCCGGATATTTCCTAACAAGACAGTCAGTTTCTGCACCGATTCTTCATTTGTTTCAAACACCTGATCGAAGTTGGTACAGCATATGCAAACGTTTGCGCGAACCCGTTAAACCGATAATGAGTACAGGTTCGCTTCAACCCGGCCAGCCATGGCTTTCCTACCGCATGAACAGGGATTTTCAATGCATCGACCTCTTACACCTTCGGCCTCCTGTCGCACCCTGGCTGTTTCCCTGCTACTGACTGCCGTTACGGGAGTACTCAGTAGTGCTGCCCAGGCCCAGGAAAAAACCGTCGACGTCCAACAAAGCGTTGATGACTCGGCCCAGGGCGAAACCCTCAGCCCGGACGCCAATCCGCCCAAAAAAGGTGCATACCTGTCGGACTGGTACAACCAGGACCTGACCCTGATCGGCAGCAAGGACATCAGTTTCGGCCCGCAGCCGGCCGACGATATCTACCTGGAATACGAGTACTTCGGCCGCAAGGGGCCGTTCGAGCTGTACGGCTACATCGACATCCCGAAGATCTTCAACATCGGCAACAGCCATGACAAAGGCGTGTGGGACCACGGCTCGCCGGTGTTCATGGAGCACGAGCCGCGGATCTCCATCGACTACCTGGCCGGACGCAGCCTGGCCATCGGCCCGTTCAAGGAGTGGTACGTGGCCTTCGACTGGATCTACGACCACGGCAGCAACAGCGCCAACCGCGCCAATACCCTGTACAGCGGCCTGGGCACCGACATCGACACCCATTCGCGGGTCAACCTGTCGGCCAACTTCTATGGGCGCTACCAGTGGGAAAACTACGGCGCCAGCAATGAATACTCGTGGGACGGCTACCGGGCCCAGCTCAAGTACATCGTGCCCATCGACAAGTTCAGCAACGGCGCCTCGCTGACCTATATAGGCTTCACCAACTTCGATTTCGGCTCGGACCTGCACAAGGACAACCCGGCCCGCACGGCCAACGCCACGGTGTCCACCAACGTGCTGCTGTATTCCTTCACCCACCTGCGGTTCACCCTGGTCGGCCGTTACTTCCACAACGGCGGCAACTGGCAGGATGGCAGCGAGCTGAATTTCGGCGATGGCGATTTCCGCGCCCGGTCCAATGGCTGGGGTTACTACGCCGGCATCGGTTACCAGTTTTAAGAACAGCGGCGAGCCTTGAGCGGCAAGCTGCAAGTCAAGAGCCATGGAGGTTTTATGAATGTGATGACCCGTCTTTCCCTGTCGGTTGGTCTGGCTGCCGGCACTCTGCTGTCCTGCGGCGCCTGGGCGAGCGAAACGGCTGCGGCACCGATCAAACCCAAGGTGATGCTGATCACCATGTTCGCCCCCGAGGCCCAGCACTGGATCGAGCGCCTGGAACTGAAACAGGAAGTGCGCGTCCCGGGGCTATCGGCGGAGTACCCGGCGATACGTTGCAATACCAAGGACGTCTGCCTGCTGGTCACCGGCATGGGCCAGACCAACGCCGCGGCCTCGACCCTGGCCCTGGCGCTGTCGCCGAAATTCGACCTGCGCAAAAGCTATTTCCTGGTCGCCGGGATCGCCGGCATCAGCCCCAAATACGGCACCATCGGCACCACCGCCTGGGCCCATTACCTGGTGGAATTCGGCACCCAGTGGGAACTGGATTCGCGGGACGCGCCCAAGGACTGGCCAACCGGCTACCTGGGTATCAACACCAAGGGCCCGAACGAGAAACCGCCGCTGGACTACAAGACCGAGGTCTTCGAACTCAACCCGAAACTGCAGGCCAAGGCCTTCGCCCTGTCGCGTCGGGTGAGCCTGAGCGAAAGCAAGGAATCGGCGGCCTGGCGTCTCAAGTACCCGGCGGCGCCGGCCAACCAGCCGCCGGTGGTGACCCAGTGCGACACCCTGGCGGGCAACACCTGGTTCTCCGGCACCCGCCTGAGCGAGCGGGCCGAGGTCTGGACCCGCCTGCTGACCGACAACAAGGGCGAGTACTGCACCACGCAGCAGGAAGACAACTCGACCTACGAAGCCCTGCTGCGCGCCAGCCGCGAAGGCCGGGTGGACGTGCAGCGGCTGGCGGTGGTCCGCGCCGGCTCCGACTTCGACCGCCCCGAGCCGGGCGGCAGCGAAGTCGACAACCTGCTCAAGTACGCCGACCAGGGCGGTTTCGTCCCGGCCCTGGAAAACCTCTATCGCACCGGCAATCCGCTGGTGCAGGACATCCTGAAGAACTGGTCGGCGTGGGAGAAAGGTGTGCCGGGAGTGTGATCGAAAAAGCGCTGCAACCTTTGTTGCCAGGTTGTCTGGGCTGACGTCATCGCGAGCAAGGCCCCAGGCACGACACAGGCCCCAACCTGTAGCCGCTGCCGCAGGCTGCGATAGGTCCGCAGGACCTCAATATAAGCGCCGAAGGACCTCGGCGAACGCAAGATCGCCGCGCCCCTTCGGGGCGATCGCAGCCTTCGGCAGCGGCTACACAAAGCCGGGCCAGCCTGCCGATTCATGTGGGCTGGCCACCTTTACGGCAGCAAAATCACCTTCTCGCCGCTGCCCCGATTGACCTCGTGGTAGCGCTCGACGCCCTGCTCCAGCGGCGATTCGAACAGCCCCTGCGGCAATGGCAACAGCCCTTCATCGAAGAACCGGCCGAACTGCTCGAGCATGGCCGCGCAGGCCTGCACGCCGTACAGCAGCGAGTTGATCCCGACCACCGAGCCGCCCTTGCGGTACAGGCCCAGGGCCGGCAACTGCACATGGCCGTCCACCGGCGCGGCGATGATGGCGATGCGGCCGAACGGCGCCAGGGCCGCGACCGAGGCCGGCAGCCAGAAGCCAGTGGTGTCGAAGATCACCTCGGCGCCGCCGGCGAACACGGCGTTGACCTGGGCCCCGAGGTTTTCCGGCTGGTCCAGCTGCACGGTCTCGAACCCTTGCGCCTGCAACGCCTTGACCTGCTCCGGGCGCCGTCATGCGGCCAGCAGCCGGGCTCCGCGAATCTTCGCCAGGGCCAGGGCGGCGCTGCCCACCGCCCCGCCGCCAATCACCAGCAAGGTGGTGCCGGCGCCCACTCCGCTGCGCTCCAGGGCATCCCAGGCGGTGGTGTAAGGCACGCCCAGGCTGGCGGCCTGGGCGAAGCTCAGGTGCGCCGGCTTGTGCGCCACGCCCTTGGCCGACAGCGCCACGTACTGGGCATGGGAGCCGTCCGCGTAGAACCCCAGCTCCTTGCCGGTGCCCCAGACCTCCTGCCCCACCAGCTCCCGGGGCCCGTCCACCACCACCCCGGCGAAATCCCGCCCGGGAATGCGCGGCACGGTGGTGTAGGGAAAACGCCCGAGCACGTTCTTCACATCGCTGGGGTTGAGGCCGGCGGCCTTGATCTGCACCAGTACCTGATCGGCGGCCGGCACCGGGGTCGGCACCTCGACGTAGTGCAGCGACGACAGATCGCCGGTCTTGGAAAATTGCAGGGCGTGCATAAGCGCCTCCATGAACAGGAATAAATAAAAGGATCGAAAGCCTCAGGACAACCAGTTGCTCACCAGCTGCCGGCCCATGGGCCACAGCTGTTCGCCGGCAAGCATGCCGAGCAGCCCGACCAGGGCGATGGCCGGCGGCGCCGGCGAGCGAAAGTTCAGGGCGCCATAAAGCAGGCCGACGCCGAGGCCAATGGCGAGAGAGATGAGGTAATGCATGACGAACTCCGGGCAGTGCGCCGCGCCTGGGCGGCGGCGATTGGGCATGCCGGGAGTGTAGGGAGCGAAAACCTGCGCAACCGGCCAAGCACTTCAGGATTTCGGCCAATCTGTGGGTATGAACGTGTAAGAGCGAGGCTTGGCTGCGATGGCCCCGACGCGGAATGTCTGGCATACCGCGTTATCGTTCATCGCGAGCAAGCTTCGCTCCTACGGGATTGCAGCGCCCACACAATGGATGCCTGTGCGCAAAGCCCCGTAGCCGCTGCCGAGCCGCGCGAGGCTGCGGAGGCTTGCCCGCAATAGCCCCGGCGCGGAATGTCTGGCGGACCGCGTTATCGTTCATCGCGAGCAAGCTTTGCTCCTACGGGTATTGCGGCGCCCACACAATGGATGCCTGTGCGCAAAGCCCCGTAGCCGCTGCCAAGCTCCGCGAGGCTGCGGAGGCTTGCCCGCAATAGCCCCGGCGCGGAATGTCTGGCGGACCGCGTTACCGTTCATCGCGAGCAAGCTTCGCTCATACGGGTATTGCGGCGCCCACACAATGGATGCCTGTGCGCAAAGCCCCGTAGCCGCTGCCGAGCCGCGCGAGGCTGCGATCGACTGCGCAGCAGGCGCAAAGCCTGAGAATGCAGTGGGCCTGGATAAACGCGGTGGCCCAGTCGCAGCCTCGCGGAGCTCGGCAGCGGCTACAGGGATGATTGACACTCAGGCGCGGGCTTCTCCGGCCGCGTATTGCGACGGCGCCAGCCCCAGCTCGCGGCGGAACATGTCGCTGAAGCTGCCGGGGGAATACCCCAGCTCGCGGGCGATGGTGCTGACCGGCACGCCCTGGATCAGCTCGGCGGCGGCCGTGGCCAGTTGCACCTGGCGGCGCCACTCGGCGAAGCCCATGCCCAGGCCGTCCTTGAACAGCCGCGCCAGGGTGCGCACGCTGGCGCCCGCCGCCTCGGCGTGGCGCTCGAAGGGAATGTCCAGGGAAGGCGCGGCCATCACCGCCTGGCAGAGATTGATCAGGCGCCGGTCGGAACTGTCCGGCAGTACGATCTTCAACTGCGAGCGCCGGGCGCGCTTGAGTTCCAGCAGGGCCATGTTCACCAGCGCATCGTAGTACTCCGGCTGCGGCGCTCCCTCATGCTCCACCAGACGCACGATCAGCTCGCGCAGCAGGTTGTCCACCTGCAGCACCTGCACCTGGCTGTCGAGGGTCGCCGCCAGGCTCGGGCGCAGATAGATGTTGCGCATCTGCAGGTCGGTGACCACGCGGATCCCGTGGGACACGCCCGGCGGCAGCCACACCGCCCGTTGCGGCGGCACCACCAGCGCCTCGTTCGGCGTCTCGACCCACATCACCCCGCTCATGGCATACAGCAGCTGCCCCCAGGCATGTTCGTGGGGCTCGATGAACAGGCCACGCGGATAGGTGCGCGCCAGAGGTTGTACCGGCACATCGGTGTCGCTGAGGTCGGGAGGTGCGGCAAGGGCCATGGCCGGGCATCGTCGTCAAGCAGGGGGGCCCATGGTAACCCCGCCGATCCGCCTGGAAAACCGCGAAAAAACATCCGGATGGACGCCGCAGCGCCGAGCACTAACCCGTTCGGATGCCTGCCCGACCGCTGTCCGACCGCTGATACCCTTGCTCGACAATCCGAGTGAATTTTTCCCTGCCCGCGCGGGTCACTAAACCATCACAGGGAGGATTGATAGCTTTATGAACAACGCAAAACTTTTCGTCATCGAATACACCCTGCACGGCGCCCCCAAGTCCTTCATCATCCGCTCGGAGAAGATGGACAACGCCGAGGCGTGGCATTGGGCAAGCTGCGACGCCGGTGTCGGCCGCATCGGTCGCTTCGGCCTGGAACGGGTGAAAAAGACCAGCAAACCCCTGGCGGAAAAATTCGGTATCGAGAACGTCACCTGGCGACCGTCGACCTGATCCAACCGAGGCCTTGGGCGTAGGGCGTGATACGCCACGGCGTTGGATGATCGAGCCATGCCGAACGCGCCACCGGCAACTGGATCGACGCTCGCAAACAGGACGCTCGCAACTGGAAAGTGGAGCCCTGAGCGGCTCCACTGCTTTTCCACCCGACAACTTCAACCCGTCAGTGGTGCGCACCCTTGGCGCAATCGCAGCCTTCAGTAGAGGTGCAGGGTTCGCCGTTGGCGTGGTGGCTGGCGCAGGCCTGGCAACAGTAGTGCTTGCCGTGACGGACGATGGCATGGGCGCCGACCTTGCAGGTGCAGCCCGGGCAGGCACAAGTCTCGTTGGACATGGGGTGACTCCTTTGTGGTGGTCGTCGACGACGCGAATGTTGCCGCGTCTCTAGCAGTGTAGTGGCTGCCCGTCGCCGCCATTGGCCCCTGATCGCGGCGGATTCAGTTCCAGCCTTCCAGGCGCAAGGTTGCCCGCACCAGGCGCTGCTCCTCGTTTTCGATCTCCCGCAGGTTGTCGCAGAGGCCCTGGATATGCGCGATGGCGGCCTTGCGCGCCTGCTCCGGCAGGCGCCCGGTGACGGCGTTGTAGAGCCGCGCGTGTTGGCGGTCGATCTGGCGTTTCTGCGCCTGGCGGTGGTAGAGGTTGTTGACCGAGGCGAACACCGAGTTGAGCAGCAGGTCGGTCAGCGAGCGCAGGGTCTGCACCAGCACCGGGTTGTGCGAGGCCTCGCAGATCGCCAGGTGGAAGGCGTGATCCAGCCGCGCATGGGCCGAGGCCTCCAGTTCCTGGCCATGGGCGTCCAGCAGCGCCTGATAGGCACGGCCGATCAGCACGAAATCGGCGTCGGTGCCGCGCAACGCTGCCAGCCGCGCCGACTCGCCTTCCAGCAGGCTGCGCACTTCGAACAGGTCGTAGAGGGTGCGCGGCTGGGAGCTGAACAGATGCATCAGCGCCGAGGTCGCGCCCTGCCCCGACAACTGGGCGACAAACGAGCCCTTGCCCTGCTTGGTTTCGATGATGCCCCGCGCCCGCAGCAGTTTCAGGCCCTCGCGCAAGGCCGTGCGCGACACCCCGAGTTTTTCCGTGAGGCGCCGCTCCGAGGGCAGCAGCTGGCCGGTCTTCAGTACGCCGTCGACGATCAGGCGTTCGATGCGTTCACAGACCACATCCGCCACCTGATGCCGCCCCGAATCGCTTCTGTCCATGCGCCCTCCACTGGTATGACCAGCCATGAAGAAAAAACCCGATCAAACGGATCGCCAAGCCATCTCGCTGAAATGCTTCAGTTTTTATAAAAAACCCGGCATCGCTGGCGAAACAAACTGGTTCGACCAGTCCCCGGCCCCGTGGACAGTAAGGCCAGCCGGGCCAATGATGCAACTGAGCGGCCTGTCCGCCGAGCGCCCATAAAAACAACTCAGGGTCGTTAGCCACCCATGAATATCCTCTACGACGAACGCGTCGACGGCGCGCTGCCCACAGTCGATAAAACGGCACTGCTCCAGGTACTGCGCCAGCGCCTGCCCGACCTGAACCTCCTGCACCAGAGCGAAGACCTCAAACCCTACGAATGCGATGGCCTCTCGGCCTACCGCACCACGCCGATGCTGGTGGCCCTGCCGCGGCATATCGAGCAGGTGCAGGAACTGCTGCGGATCTGCCATGAACGCCGCGTGCCGGTGGTCGCCCGGGGTGCCGGCACCGGTCTGTCCGGCGGCGCCCTGCCCCTGGAACAGGGCGTGCTGCTGGTGATGGCGCGCTTCAACCAGATCCTGCATATCGACCCCGCCGCCCGCACCGCGCGGGTCCAGCCCGGGGTGCGCAACCTGGCAATCTCCCAGGCCGCCGCGCCGTTCGGCCTGTATTACGCCCCCGATCCGTCTTCGCAGATCGCCTGTTCCATCGGCGGCAATGTCGCGGAAAACGCCGGCGGCGTGCACTGCCTGAAATACGGCCTGACCGTGCACAACCTGCTCAAGGTGGAGATTCTCAGCGTCGAAGGCGAACGCTTGACCCTGGGCAGCGACGCCCTGGATGCGCCCGGTTTCGACCTGCTGGCGCTGTTCACCGGTTCCGAAGGCCTGCTCGGGATCATCACCGAGGTCACGGTCAAGCTGCTGCCCAAGCCGCAGCTGGCCAAGGTGCTGCTGGCGGCCTTCGACTCGGTGGAAAAAGCCGGCCACGCGGTGGCCGATATCATCGCCGCCGGCATCATCCCCGGCGGCCTGGAGATGATGGACAACCTGGCGATCCGCGCCGCCGAAGACTTCATCCACGCCGGCTACCCGGTGGACGCCGAGGCCATCCTGCTGTGCGAACTGGACGGTGTCGAAGCCGATGTCCACGACGACTGCGACCGGGTCCGCGCGGTGCTCGAACGGGCCGGCGCCACCGAGGTCCGCCAGGCCCGGGACGAAGCCGAGCGGGTGCGTTTCTGGGCCGGGCGCAAGAACGCTTTCCCGGCGGTGGGCCGGCTGTCGCCGGACTACTACTGCATGGACGGCACCATCCCGCGCCGCGCACTGCCGGGGGTGCTCAAGGCCATCGCCGCGCTGGCCGCCGAATACCAGTTGCGGGTGGCCAACGTATTCCATGCCGGCGACGGCAACATGCACCCGCTGATCCTGTTCGACGCCAACCAGCCCGGCGAACTGGACCGCGCCGAAGCCCTGGGCGGCAAGATCCTCGAATTGTGCGTCGCGGTCGGCGGCAGCATCACCGGCGAACACGGGGTCGGCCGGGAGAAAATCAACCAGATGTGCGCCCAGTTCAACAGCGACGAGCTGACCCTGTTCCACGCGGTCAAGGCGGCCTTCGATCCTGGTGGCCTGCTCAACCCCGGCAAGAACATCCCGACCCTGCACCGCTGCGCCGAATTCGGCGCCATGCACGTGCACGCCGGGCAACTGCCCTTCCCCGAGCTGGAGCGTTTCTGATGACGGCACACGCGGATAACGACGCCAGCGGCGCACTGCTGGAACAGGTCGGGCAGGCGCTGGCCGACGGCACGCCGCTGCTGATCCAGGGCGGCAACAGCAAGGCCTTTCTCGGCCGCATGACTGCCGGCGAGGTGCTCGACACCCGCGCCCATCGCGGCATCGCCAGCTACGACCCCACCGAACTGGTGGTGACGGTCCGCGCCGGCACACCGCTTTCGGAACTGCTGACAACGCTGGATGCCGCCGGGCAGATG
>LNAP01004216.1_pt1 | contig 13416 bp, 12 predicted proteins | sample 602601 | NCBI WGS metagenome assembly LNAP01 (sample SAMN02440304, study PRJNA202911) | soil metagenome | biome: Subtropical and temperate rainforests or woodlands; isolation source: soil samples (1 kg each in a 20% v/v slurry with milli Q water) were... ...
GAAAAACTCAACTGGCTCATCGGGTTCACTCGGATCGGACTGTTTTCAATAACTTATATTCTGACAGGTTCGTTGGACTTGTTCAGAGGTTCCTTAACACCGGACTGCTGCTGGAATTAATTAAATCGCGACGCAGACTATCGCACATAATTAATACGGATCGTTTGATTGATTTCATATTGAAATAATAGACTTTCAACATGTCAAACAGATGACAAAACGACAATTAATTTATGTTTAAGTTATTGATTATTAAAACAAAAAATGGTTTTATGGTCGTCAATCAGACGACCATAAAACCTTAATAAAAATCGGTAAAAATAATTAAAAATTAATTCTTAATAGTTTATAAAATCATGCGGGAATTAATAAGCTTAACTCTTCTTTTGTTGCCAACTGAGCCGTAACTCCATTCAGTGCAAAATCAAAAATATCGAAATTACGCAAGCGCGTCGAAGCCGTCCGCTGCAGATACTCGTCGGTCAAAGAGTGTGAAAGCAAAAACGGAATCGGCTGTTCCGAGTAACCGCCGTGCGATCGCAAAGGGCGGTCGCCAATGGTCGACAAGTCATGTTCCGTGTGGGTTGATCCCAGCACGTACGATTCCTGTGCAATCACCACCAGGTCTGCTTCGCGGTCGGCGGGCAATTGCATCGCTTTGGCGGCCTCGCTGCCCGTCAATACTTGTTCTACGCCGGCAAGGCCCTGAATCAGTTGCAGCATTTCAGGAATGTGCTGCGCGTTCGCGGCATACACCCGTACAAACGAGCCCAGTGCGCCATGGTGACGTACGAAGGGATCAGTAATGGGGCAAATGACGCGCGCGCTGCCTGCGCCAAAGTGCTGTTCCAGAATGTCCTGCAAGAAAACGATATTAGGCTTACCGTCGGCGCCGGTTTTGTCCGACATACCGTGGTCAGCGACGCACGCCACAATAGCGCCCGCGTCAACAAACGCCTGCAGCCGCTGATCCAGGGCAGACAAGAACGCGTTCGACTCGGGGGCGCCAGGCGCAAACTTATGCTGTATATAGTCCGACAGCGACAAGTAGAGCAATTGCGCACGCTGTTCACGCAGCAAGGCCAGACCGGCGTCCAGTACGTATAACGACAGATCACCGGAATACATATCGGGCGCGGGGCGTCCAACCAAAGCCTCGACCTGGCTAATGCCGTGCTCTTCCACCGTGCAGCTGGCCACTTTTTCCGTCGAAAAGCAGATCCCCTTCATATTGTGGCCCAGTACTTTGCGCAGCTTATCCTTGGCCGTGATCGCCGCGGTGGGCACACCGGCTTGCGACATCAGGCCTAGCAAGGTTTCGCCGATAAGCAGCCGGGCGTCGGTCATCATGATCTCGTCGCCGGTTTTGCGATCCAGAAAATAATTGCCCGCAATGCCATGCACCTCGGGCGGCGCACCCGTGACGATGGATACGTTGTTGGGATTGGTGAACGAGGGCATGACGCAGTCGGCGATGGCCGAGAACCCATTTTCGGCGAAGCGCGCAATCGTGGGGCAAACGCCATCAGCGATGCCCTGGGCGATGTATTCGGGGTCGCAGCCATCAATACAGATGACCACCGTAGGAAGGGAGGGCAAACGATAGTGGCGGCCATGCAGGTGGATTGTGTTTGTCATGCAGAAACTCAAGTGAATGGTTGGGGTAGTCACGATGCCGATACAATACCGTGTCCAAAACTACCTTGCTGTGATTGTTTTTCGAAGTTGTGTGAGTATTATTCACATATGGAGCCCTTGCATGAATCGAGTCCCACCTTTGCCAGCCCTGCGCGCCTTCCTGGCTGCCTGCCGCGCCGGCAGCTACACGGCCGCCGCCGAAGAACTGCACGTCACCCACGGCGCAGTCAGCCGGCAAATTCAAGTACTGGAAGAGTGGCTCGGCCAAAAGCTGTTTGAACGGTCGGGCCAGCGCATGGCGCCTACCCAGCACGCCTTGGCATTTGCGCTGGAGGTTGGCGTGGCATTCGAACAAATCGAGTCAGCCGCCCGCCGTTACGGTAAAGGCAGCGCATCGGCGCTGCTGCGTGTCAGCGCGCCCGCCACCTTTGCCATGCGCTGGCTCATTCCCCGGCTACCCGATTTTTACCAGCGCTACCCCGGTACGCTAATACAGGTCCAGACCGCCACTACCCAGCAGCTATCACTGGCCGGCAGCTTTGATATGGCGATCCGCCGTGGAGCAGCCAACAACGAACACTTTTCAGCCACTCCGTTTCTGGAAGAATGGCATACCCTGGTAGCGGCGCCCGCCTTGCTGGAGCGCGTACCGCTGACTGATCCGTCAGAAATATCAAAGCATGTGCTGCTGGACACCGAAACCCGCCCGGGCCAATGGCAGCGGTGGCTGGACGCCGCCGGATACAAGGGAGCGCGGGAATTCAGGCGACAGCGATTCGACCATTTTTATGTGACGTATGCGGCGCTGATCGACGGCCTGGGCGTAGGAATGGGGCCCATGCCCACCCTGGATCGCGATGTGGTCGCCGGCCGCCTGGTAGCCCCGTTTCCCAAGGTACGAACCTCTAGCCGAAGTTACTTCAGCCTGACGCCGGCGGGTGTGCCTAAAACGTTAATACACGGGAATTTCGAGGCGTGGCTGCAGGAGTCGGGGAGTGTGATGGAAGGGATGCCAAAATGAAAAAGCCCACCAGAGGCGGGCCTTTGTATTCGCTTTGCCTATTGACGCTTAGGTACTAGAACCTACGAAGAGGGGAAGTGACCGTAAACAGGCTGTATGACGAAACTATAACTGCCCCTGGCGAGTTTTGTCAACTTTCCTTAAGCCCCTTAACGCCTTATAGTTTCGTACTCTTAATGAACTCCTAGCGTTCGAGAAATGCCTCAAAGCACTGATTACACCTCAATTATGTCTTTGATCTCTTCGCCGAGGATCAATAGCTATCGAGTCACTTTTAGAACGAGCGGTGATGCCGAGCTTTATGGCATATATGTTTGGGCGCAGCATGCTTCGGCATCACTTTATCCATTGACACAAAATCTTGAAATTGCATTGAGAAATGCCATAGATCAGGAGGCGAGGCGTCGTTTTGGCAGTTTTTGGTGGAAGCGTATCGGTCATTCCGTTAATCACCAGTCTCATTTTTTCATGAGCAATATTCAGAAGGCAGAAGGCAAGCTCAGCCGTGACTGGGAGAAAATCATTCGAGCGCAATTAAGATTGCCCGCGCGAGCTCCCATTTCTATTCCAACGCCAGTCTGGACACATGATCAAATTGTCGCAGCAACTGATTTCAGTACCTGGCAATTTATTCTTGTGGATGCTTTTAACGCGTCGACACCCGCGAATCACCCGGGTTATTTGTGGCCGGTATCGCTGAGTAGGGTGTTTAAGAACTACGCCATCATCAATTCGAATCAGAGTGGCGTAAGGAAAAACATTATCGACTTGGTGAAGGAGTTGAGGGATTACCGGAATCGGCTGTTTCACCATGAGCCTCTGTGGACCAAAGGCCCAGCCGTCGTCGATGCACGGACAGCAATTGATACTATTCGCCGCAAGATTAACAAAATCGAGTTACTGCTTAATGCCATCGATAGCAGACAATTGAGCATTCTGAGCAAAGTTGGTTTGCTGAGGCATGCTCGACGAGTTTGCTCGGAAGAAGAGCTCAGCATCTATCGATACAATCATGTAGAGGGAGCTATGACTCAGCGTAAGAAACGAGTGTTGCGCAGCATGACTACATATGTAAATCATAAGAACGTGACAACTGCATGGGCCTATGGAGGCTCTTTATATGGCATTTATAAAATAAGATAACACTCGCGCGGTAATGCCGCCAGTATCGCAACCTAACCGCCCTGAGCCGTCGAACCGCGGGTTTATACCTGATTGACTCCCCCGGCAGGCATCTTTAGAATTTCTGTCTACTACCAGTAGAGCGGCAACGGCGCCGACGACTGGACTTGGCAAAAGAGCCCTCAGCAAAGTTTTTACTTTGCTGAGGGCTCTTTTATTTTGTGCTTTCCAAACGTCACCTGATGGGAGTAGCGAATATGAGAATGAAGAGCTGCCTGATAGCTATTGGTTTAGCTGCGGCCTGCGTAATTCCGGGTATTTCGATTGCGGCCGAGGATCCGATCAAAATTGGGCTCCTGGAAGATAACTCGGGGGATTTCGCCCTGCCAGTGATTCCCAAGATTCATGCAACGCAACTGGCTATCAAAGAGATCAACGACAAAGGTGGTGTTTTGGGGCGGCCATTAGAGCTTATCCACTATGACACGCAATCAGACAATACGCGTTTTCAACAAATGGCCAGGCGTTTGATTCAGAACGATAAGGTCGATGTGATTTTTGGCGGTTTTTCCAGTGCCTCGCGCGAAGCGATCCGGCCCATTATGGACCGCGCCAAAATGATGTATTGGTATAACAACCAGTACGAAGGGGGCGTATGCGATACGAATACATTCGTGACCGGCGCCGTGCCAGAGCAGCAGTTTTCAACCTTGCTGCCCTGGATGATGGAGAAGTTCGGCAAGAAGGTTTACACGATTGCGGCTGACTACAACTTTGGGCAGTTGTCGGCAGAATGGGTGCGCGATATCGTTAAGCAAAATGGCGGCACGATGGTGGGTGAGGAATTCATTCCGCTGAGCGTTTCGCAGTTCGGGCAAACCATACAAAATATCCAGAAAGCCAAGCCCGATTTTGTGATGACCTTGTTAGTGGGTAACAACCAAGCCTCGTATTACGAGCAGCAAGCGGCAGCAAAGCTCAATCTTCCCATGGGTAGTTCGGTCAACGTGGGGCAAGGCTATGAACATAAGCGGTTCAAAGCACCAGCCTTAAAAGACATGTACGTGACGGTGAATTACATTGAAGAAGTTCAGTCGCCGGAAAGCGCCGATTTTATAAAACGGTTTCGTGCCATGTTCCCGAACGAGCCTTATATAAACCAGGAAGCAGCAAATGCTTATGACGCGGTGTATTTATATAAAGCGGCCGTCGAAAAAGCCAAAACCGCAGATATCCCGGCTGTACGCAAAGCCATCGAAGCGGGCGGCATATGCACCACCGGTCCATCAGGCAAGGTTTGTGTCGATCCTAAAAGCCACCATACCTCGCACACGATCTATTTGGTTCATGTGAAGGCGGATCATTCCGTTGAAATACCAAAGGTCTGGAACGACATCCAGCCGTATTGGCTAGGCGAGGCCGGGTGCAACTTGCCCGTCAAGGCTGACAAAACCCAATACACACCTTCCAATCCGCCCAAAAAATAGGTGTGAATGATGGCAATACTGTCTTTGCTGTATTCGTTGGTGTATCAGTTTGGCAATAACTTCGCGTATCTGGTGCTTGCGGCGTTAGGCCTGGCTGTCATTTACGGAATGATGGGTGTAATCAATCTGGCGCATGGTGAATTCATTATGTGCGGGGCTTATGTCACCGTCATTTGCGGCAAAGCCGGTATGCCATTGCCTGTTGCTATGTTGCTGGGGGTTCTTGCCGCCGCTATCGCCGGGGTCATTATTGAACGGTTGGTTATCCGGCACTTGTACGATCGTTTATTCGATTCTGTCGTGGCCACCTGGGCGATCAGTTTAATCACGCAGCAATCGATGCTGTTGATTGCCGGGCCCTCGCTGGAAGGGCTGTCAACGCCTTTCGGGTCGTTTTCCATCGGCATTTATTCATTTTCGGTTTATCGCGCCGTATTGCCTTTGATTGCCATCGGCGTGCTGATGCTTCTGTACTGCTTGTTCTTTCGCACTAATTACGGCGTATGTGCCAGGGCGACCATTCAAAATGCCCGGATGGCGTCATGCCTGGGCCTGCAGACCGGCAAGGTTTATACCTTAACGTTTGCGCTGGGTGCGGGGCTGGCGGGTTTTGCGGGGGCGCTGTATGCGCCGACGATGACGGTGGTGCCGACCATGGGCAGCGGATTCATCGTGCAGGCCTTTGTCGCTGTTGTTGTGGGGGGCGCCAATGTCTTGGTGGGAACCTTGCCCGCGGCAGCCATTCTGGGCTTTATTCAGACCGGGTTAACGTCCTGGTATGGCCAGCTTATAGGGCAGATAGGCCTGTTGCTTACGGCGATTCTCGTCATGAGATTATTGCCCCAGGGTGTGGGCGGTTTGTTTTCGAAAAGTCGATAAGGAAATCCGCCATGTTTGCATCCAAATTAGGTTCAAGCTCTGCCTTAGCCCCTTTAATACTGAAAGAACCTTTTTATAAAGAGGTGCTGCGGGTCGTCGTCGTTCTGTTGGTTGCGCTAAGCCTGCCCCTTGTGCTTGACGCCTCCACCATCGGAACCTTCTCTTTTTATTTACTGTGGACCTTTTGTGGAATCGGCCTGGCGGCCATGTGGGGGCATGGCGGCATTTTATCTTTCGGCCAGTCTGCCTTTGTCGGGTTGGCCGGGTATGCCTATGGGGTACTGACCATCAATTTCGGCGATAGCGTTTTGGCCACCTGGACCGGGCTGTTTGGGTCGCTGGTCGTTGCGGGGCTATTTGCTGCGCTGCTGGGCTATATGATTTTTTATGGCAGAGTCACGGGCACCTTTATCGGAATTATTACGCTTGCCGTTACGCTGGTGTTTGAAACGTTCATGGCGCAAACGGCCGGGCCGCAGTGGGCCATTGGCGAAGCCAGGCTGAACGGCTACAACGGCATGTCTGGCATGCCGCCTTTGTCCATGCCCTGGTTCGGCGGCACCGTGGTTCTTGAAGGAACCGCCTTTTATTACTTGCTGGCTGTCTTGCTGGCGCTGGTTTTCATCGCAACGCAATACCTGCTGAAGTCCCCATTTGGCCTGACCTTAGCGTCGATCCGCGAAAACCCGCGCCGGGCGGAAATGCTGGGCATCGACATACGCAAATATCAGTTATTGATTTTTGTTTTTGGCGGTGTGCTGGCCGGCCTTTCCGGTTCGCTATATACGGTTTGGGGCTCGTACATCACCCCCTCGTCAATGGGGCTGACCGCCGCGGCGATGCCCGTCATCTGGGTCGCCACCGCCGGGCGAAAAAGCATAGGCGGGGTGGTGGTGGCAACCATCGGTTTCGTCTGGCTTTCCGAGTGGCTGGCGGTTTATGGCAGTGAATATGCCTTGATCATTATGGGGGGCGTATTGCTCTTTGTGGTGCTGGCGGCCCCGCAAGGGCTGTTCCCCTGGGTCACGTCATTGCTTAGCCGGCGCCTGGGCGCCAAATACCGACGTGCCGCAGGGGCAGTGAAATGAGCGCGACAATGCCCGAGCCTATCGATTTGGCGTTCGCCAACCGGCCAGAAAATACAGAAGGTAATCGTGATTCGCCAGCCATTCTTCAGGTAAGGCAGCTTAGCAAACACTTCGGCGGCGCCAAGGTCATCAACGGCATTGATATGGACATATCAAGCCATGAAATACGGTGCGTCATCGGGCCCAATGGCGCCGGTAAAAGCACGTTTTTCAAACTGCTGACCGGCGAGCATTCGCCCTCTGGCGGCGAAATTTTATTCCTTGGAAAAAGCATCCGTAACGACATGCCCTTTAAGCGTATTCGCCATGGCATGAGCATCAAGTTTCAGATACCGGGTGTGTTCCCCGAGCTGACTGTGCTGCAGCACCTTGAACTGTCGCTTTATCAAACTCGACGGAATAATAAAAACGAGGTCGACGAACTGATCCAGCGATTCAAGTTAAACGGCGAGGCTGATCAACTGGCCGTTAACTTGTCCCACGGCAAGAAGCAGTGGCTGGAAATGGCCATGGCGGTGTCGCTGAACCCGAAGCTGTTGATGCTGGACGAACCGGTGGCGGGCCTGTCGATGGAAGAAACCTACCTTACTGGCGAGTTGATCCAGCAAATGCAGCGGGATGGCCTGACGATTATGGTGGTGGAGCACGACATGAAGTTTGTGCGACAGATAGCCACGCGCGTCACGGTTTTGCATGGCGGCCGCGTTTTTGCCGATGGCGATGCACACGAGGTTCTGGCCCGTGAAGACGTCGCCGATATCTACCTGGGGAAAACGTAATGGCTGCACCATTGCTGCATATTTCTGACATCTACAGCGGATACGCGGGTGGCCGCGTGCTTAACGGAGTAAGTCTTGACGTCAAGCCCGCCGAGATTGTGGGGGTCATGGGCCGTAACGGCGTGGGTAAAACAACCTTCATGCGTTCTCTTATTGGCATCGTAAAAATCGATAAAGGCAGTATTCGCCTGGGGCAGAGCGATATTACCCATAGCCAGCCCTACGCTCGAGCCCGGCTTGGCCTGGGGTATGTGCCTCAGGGGCGCGAAATTTTCGCCGGTTTGACGGTGGCCGAGAATTTGAAGGTAGGTTCGCAGGCGGCGTTCAATCGCCGTGAGGAAAGCGTCGAGATGGGTCAGCGCATCTTCGAGTATTTCCCAATATTACGCGAACGATTAAAGCAAAAGGCAGGCACCATGAGCGGCGGCGAGCAGCAGCAATTGGCCATCGCCAGGGCCTTAGTCGGCGCGCCTAAGGTTTTGCTTCTTGATGAGCCCTCGGAAGGGGTGCAGCCATCGATTGTGCATGCCATTGCCGATGCCCTGGTGAAAATTGCCAGCCAGTTGAAGGTGGCGGTCATTCTTGTCGAACAAGATATTGCCATGATCGAAAGAGCGGCAGGCCGTTGCGTCGTCATGGATAAAGGCAGCATTACAGAGGAGTTAACCCGCGAGCAATTGGGCGATGAAGCATTAATGCGGCGCTATTTGGCTTTATAGAAAACCAACCTCAGTCGTTTAAAAGGAGATGTATATGTATGTCGAGTGGATCAAAGACTCCGTTATGATGCAGCGCGGAGTCGGCGCAGAGCGGCAACCCGTGACGCATCATCTAACGGAAGAGATGCAGGAGAAGTTCCATTACACGATTGGCCCTTACTCCGCGCCGGTGTTGACTATTCAGCCGGGCGACCGTGTCATCGTCGACACCCGAGATGCCTTTGAAGGGGCCATCACGTCAGAGACCGACAAGCCGTCAGAGTTGCTAACGCTGCCTTACCTTAATCCCCAGAACGGTCCGATTATGATTGAAGGCGCTGAAAAGGGCGATGTGGTGGCGGTATACATCGAAAAAATGACGCCGCGCGGCGATGACCCGCATGGAATATGCTGCATGATTCCGCAGTTCGGCGCGTTAACCGGCACGGACTATACCGCGACCCTGAACGAGTCGTTGCCGGAAATTGTTCGGCGCGTAAGAATCGATACCGAAAATGTGTATTGGAGCAAGCGCAATACCCTCCCTTATCGACCCCATATCGGCACGCTAAGCCTTTCACCGGAAATTGACTCCATCAATGCGCTGACGCCCGATAATCACGGCGGCAATATGGATCTGCCCGATATCGGTCCAGGCAGCATTACGTACCTGCCAGTCAGAAGCCCTGGCGGGCGTTTGTTTATTGGCGATGCCCACGCCTGCCAAGGCGACGGTGAGGTGTGCGGGGTGGCTGTCGAATATGCCAGCACCACGACCATTCGAGTGGACTTGATCAAGAATTGGCAAATTGCCTGGCCGCGCATGGAGAACGCCCATTTAATCATGGGGATAGGCAGCGCCCGTCCGCTAGAGGACGCCGGCCGTATTGCGTATCGCGAACTTATACGCTGGATGGTCGACGATTTCGGTTTTGAGCAGTGGGATGCCTATATGATGCTGAGTCAATGCGGCAGAGTAAGGCTGGGTAATTTTGTAGACCCCAAGTACACCATGGGCGCAACGATAGCCAAAGAGTATCTAGAGCAATAGATGAGAACGCGCGAACCCATTAAAGTCGGTCTTTTATTTTCGAGTTCCGGCGTAACCAGCTTGCAAGAGACGTCCCAGTTGCGGGGCGTTATGCAAGCGATCGACGAGGTCAACAGCAATGGGGGTATTAATGGCCAGGAAATCATTCCTGTTCGGTATGATCCTCAGTCTCAAGATGCTTTGTTTCGGACGCTGGCTGAAAAGCTGGTTCTTAATGACAAGGTCAATGTCATTTTTGGCGGGTACCGGTCCAGCGCCCGCAAAGTCATGCTGCCGGTGGTAGAGAAATACAATCGTCTGCTGTTCTACCCCCAGCTTTATGAAGGTTTTGAGTTTTCCGAGCACATTGTTTATGGGGGGGCCGCGCCCAATCAAAATGGCGTGCAACTAGCCGAATATATGGCCAGCAATTTTGGCGCGCGCGTATATATGATTGGCTCGCGCTATGTGTATCCGTACGAGTGCAACCGCAATATGCAAGAGCTAATATTGCAGAACGAAAACGGCGCCGTTGTGGGGGAACGTTACCTGAATCTGGACGCCTCATTCGACGAGTTCGTCAGTGTCATGGACGACGTAATTAAAAAACAGCCTGATTTCATTTTCAGCACTGTCATCGGCCAAACCGTGCCTTATTTGTATCAAGCTTATGCACATGCGAAGCTCAGCCCGGAAAAAATGCCCATAGGCAGCTTAAACGCATCGGAAACCGAGCTGGCTGCAATGGGGGTCGAGTTTGGCGCCGGCCACTACACATCGGCGCCGTATTTTCAAACGGTAAACACGGCTGAAAACAAGCGGGCGCTTGAAGGCTTCCGTACGCGCTACGGCAATGACATTTCGGCAGATATGAACTGGGAAGCCGGGTATTACCAGCTTCACCTATTTGCCAATGCCTGCGCCGCCGCGGGGTCGGATGAAATTGAACCTTTGATGTCCGAGTTGCTGGGCAGCGAATATGCCGCGCCGCAAGGGCGGGTGAAAATCGACCGCAAAAATCAGCATACCGGCCTGTACCCGCGCATAGGCTGTGCCGACAGCGCCGGGCAGTTCACCATCTTGCAAGAATCTCGAGAAATGGTCGCACCCGATCCTTATATGTCCACGCATTTTTTTGGTGACTGGTTAACTAAATTAATAACGGCGGAGCATACGGATGGGGGATGACGACAGGTTTAGTCCACGCTACAGCGTGACCGGCTCTATTCTTGCCAGAAAATTAAAAGTAGCGGTCATTTTGCCCGACGATGAGGACAGGCAGACGCTTGTGAATCACCTGGACCGCATGGGAGCACAGGTACAAGAGTTTTGGCCGGTGCCCGAAACACCGCCCACTTTTTCCGATTTGATCTTTTTATCTTGCCAACCTGATAAGCAGAACCCGTGTAAATGCTGGGATCTTCGCGAATCGACCCCGCTAATCGCGGTGCTGACCTATGAAAGCCCGGTTTTCATCGATTACGCATTAGAGCTGGGGGCGCAGACCGTAATTATGACGCCCATACGTGTGTCGGGCTTGCTGCCGTCGATTACGGTTGCTGTGCAGCGCTTTCGCGATTCCCGCCGACAATCTGAACGCATCAAAAAATTGGAGCTTAAGCTGAAAGGCGTTACACAGTTGGCTGAAGCCAAAGCTATTTTGATGCGCATGTACAGCATCAGCGAAGCGGATGCCTATGAGATTTTACGCAGCCAAGCAATGGACAAACGCATTACCGTAGAAGAAATATCGCAGTCGATTATTCAAGCGAACGATATTTTTTCATCTGCAGCGCCCGGGATGCGGGTAAAAGACTAGAGGGGCGTCGCTGCAGCGGCTTGTTCTTCCCGCCGCATACAGGCCCACAATACCACCAGCGTGACCACGAAAAACATAATGCCGTCGTTATGTTTGAAAACGGTTTGGGTCATGCTGAAGGTAAAGAAGGACACCAGCAAGGATGCACCCGAAACGGCCAAAGCCCTGACGGTAATTCCTGGTGCATGCAGACGCTTGCAGAAATACCAGAACGGAACAATATAAAGAGTTAGCAGCGCCAGCAAGCCAATCAGGCCCTGATATACCCAGACATCTAAAAAGTTATTGTGGGGGTGGTCAAATTCAAGCACGACTTTATCGACTTCTTTTGCCGCCACCAGCCGCGCTTGCTCTGCCCGATAGTCTTTGTAGCTCCAGCCAAAAATCGGCCTTTTAGCAATACTTTCCGCCGCTGTGCGCCACATTTCCAGCCGCGCGCCCACCGATGTATCCGCGTTATGCTTTTGCATATACAAATGAATGTCCGAGGACGCACGGTTGTAGCCGTCGGTTATCACGTTGTTGGGCGAGACGGTCAGAAACACCCCGGCGGCCACAACCAGGGCCACGCCGCCTGCGAAGGCCAGCTTTAAATTACGTTTGCTTAAAAAAGCCACGGAAAATAGCAGCAATACCGGAGGCAGTGCTACCCAACTGCCACGGGTCAAGGACGCCGTCAGGCTATAAAAACCCGCCAAAGCGCCTGCAATTAACGCAACCCGCCAGCGCCACGCATGCCGGTCTTGTGTCCTGGCCCAAAATAGGCCAGCCAAACACATAACGCCCAGCATAAAGGCAATGTCACCAAACTGAATGGGGTGTGTAAACCCGCCGATCCGGAATTCATTCAAACCATAGCCTTGCCACAGAGCAATGCCAGCAGCCGAAATGGCCCCTACAATTAGCCCAGCCCACAGCCAGGTTAAACGTGCAGGTACCTTAAGCAGCAACAGTAATATCGGAATTGCCAGCACGTAGCGGCTAGCCGCATCCATTGTGCGGCTTCGGTTGCCATGAACAAAAAAGACTAATAGAGCAATTAGAAAAACGCCCAACAAGATATAGGTAAGGGTCCTGTCTTCGGACGACAACTGTTGCCAGGGCTTCTGAGTTAAATAATATAAACCTAGCGCGAGCAATATACCTGCCCCGACGGAGTAGCCCGATGGGGCGGACAGCGTTAGCGAGAAAAAAAGAAAGATACCGATTGAAACTAAGGTCGGTAGGAATTCGGTTGTGAGCGTTTTTTGTTGCATGCAGTCGGTATGTTAGCTAAGGGCAGGCGTATTGTATCTGTAGTGGGACTTGTCGATTCGTAAGGGGTGAGTCCGTGATTTTTGAGTTGCCGACACCTGTAAAGGCGGCTCTAAAATGCGACTGTATAATCCCAGTCATTATCGCCCTGCGTCTGCTGAGAGAGTAGTCAAAAGTGATCCCGTTTATCAGTTGCTGACCTTCATTCCTGGGGTTGGCCGTGCTGACGGCGATTAGCTTCAAAACAGTGGTGGATAACCCCCGTACGGTTTAGCAGTGTTTCTGATGTCGATGCGTTTCTTGGTTGAAAGCCAAAGTCGCCAGCTTCACTCTTAAATTGGGATGCGTTCGGTTAAAATGAACTTACGAAAGTCTGCGCGAAGCGGTAAAGTTTGTCGAAATAATAGAGTAATGACAAACATTCAAAATAGCCTGTTTGGGAAAAATCACATTGTGAAATAGCTGGATAACCGTTGCAGTAATGGCAAAGCGCGCGGAAGAGTTAAGGAAGGTCTGAAGAACTCGATTTCAAACATCCAAAAATCGACCTCATGACCAAAGTATTCAAAAATGGTTAAAAACTGCTCAAATCATCGCCACT
>LNAP01004217.1_pt1 | contig 13416 bp, 11 predicted proteins | sample 602601 | NCBI WGS metagenome assembly LNAP01 (sample SAMN02440304, study PRJNA202911) | soil metagenome | biome: Subtropical and temperate rainforests or woodlands; isolation source: soil samples (1 kg each in a 20% v/v slurry with milli Q water) were... ...
GCCGGGACAAGGCTTCCATTGACCCGGAGCGCATAGCGCTTAGAGCCCGGTCAGGCGGCGAACGCCGTCAGATTCGCCAATATTTTTTCCACTTCTGATATCGCCACCAGACTGTTCATTTCTCCTTCTTCCTATCGGCACGCCTCGCGCCCTTTGGTTTGAGCTGTAGCACTGCCGTCGTCTCCTCCAGCAGCAAGTCATAAATGACTCCTTCTCTCGCGTTACGGCCCAGCTGGGGTGCTGCGTGGCCGACGCCTGTGCTGGCACAGCGTCACAAGGCCGCGAAGGGTGGCCGAAAGACGTAGGAGACATGAAATGAAACTGATAACGATATTTGAACTGGCCACAAAATCTGAAAGCGAACTGCGCGTGCTGTACCGGGAGGTCTTCAATGTCGCGGCGCGCGGTGATTGGGAAAGCCTGGAGCATCAGAATGCCCTGGCCTCGCTGGAAAATATCCACCGCGTAATGACCTCAAGGGCTTTGCGCCCATGACCTCCGGCAGATCCGGATCGGTCAGGCTCTGGGGCCGGTTGGACAGCGAGCCTATTACGAACGGCCCAGAAGTGCCGCCTTGTGCAAGTCTTCGTTTTCTGCCGGCCGGTCTTTCAGCAGGTTTTTCGCTGGTCCAAATGACCTGCTGTGCGGGTATCGATTGAGCGACGCCGCTTTTCGTTGCTCCAGAGCCTGCATCAGGGGGACGGCCATGGATGACCGCAGTTCAGCAGCGAGCTGATCTTGGGCGAGACGCCAATAGAAGAGTGCAGCTCCTTCAGGGCATGCATCCTTTTCCCACAGCGCATAAGCTCGTTCCCGGATTTTTGATTCATCAATCATTGACACTTTCCTGTGATTGGTCCGCTGTCTATTCACGTTGGCTCAACAACGTACTCAGAGCCGGATGGCCACGCTGCGTCGCTTCGGTTGGTACCGCAGATTCTATTAAAGCAGTCGATCTCTCTTTAGCAATGTTCAGGAAAATTCACGGCACCATGTAGATGAAAAGGCCCCCACACTTTGATCCGTGTGCGGGGGACTGTTTTTTGGGGCGCGGAAACCATACCCCTCAGGACTGGTCTACCCAGACCCGGCTCTCTGATTTGCCGCACCGATCGCCACTTCCCCGAAAAGGAAATCCAGCCATGCCCTACGCCTACGAAGGCCCGGCCACCGTGACCGTCATGGCGCTGTACATGGGCCAGGAGCCCAATGAATTGACCACCCTGGAACTGCTGGTGGTGTTGAGCAACGCCGGCCCCCGCATCGCTCGGATCGAGTACGGCCGCTACCTGCAAGGCCCAAAGGATGCCAACGCGCTGCGTGTCGTGCTGCCTGACGGGAGGTTGCTGCACGGTCCGATCATCGATGGGCGCAACGATCCGGACGGCGGTTGGCTGGAGTTCGAAGTGAAAGATCACGACTTGGGCCGCGTCCTGCCGGCCAACCTTAGCTGGAAATGGGTATGAGCGGGTGTCAGCCTCCCAGCGATCCATTGGCAACGTTAGTCCTCCCTGACGCAATCCGCGCCCAGGCAGGCAAGTTGCTGCGCGGTAATCAGTATGTGAACGTCCCGTTCCAGACGTTAGGGCTGCGCGCTCACGATCCGCACTGTCGCGCCACAAACAAAGGATCGACAGCACATTGAGCGCATTGTCCAGGCGCTCCGCAATCAGGGACACCATCGCGTCTGCGCTATCGTGCACTTGACCCGCGACCGGCACGCTTCTGTTCTCGTCATTCCTGGATACTAAGGCCGTAGGTCCTATCAAACCTCACAACCAGCGTACCATTCAGAGCTGATCTCCCCCATTGCAGGGCAATTTGCGCTTGAGACGCGCTACCATAGACCTTTCGAGCATGAGCGACTTGGATTTGCTCCCGATACGCGAGCCAGGAAACCTCCTCGTTATACACATTCGGGTAGTTGGCCTGGAGCAGCGTCGAAATGGTATCCACGACCAAGGGTTCTGGATGCTGAGAAAGTTTGTCAAAGTCGAGGTTCTGGAGCGTGAGTACCAATTGTCTAGTTTTGATTTCCATACCCATAGAGCTAGCTGGCTTTGTCGTTGAGTCGTTAAATTCGACTAATGCATTATTAGCGAGCAGGGTGTCGATGTACTGTTGAACCTTGGCGTAGAAGTCCTGCGGGTCCTGATTTGCAAACAGCCCAGCAGGCGAGAGGCAGTCTTTCCACATCCGCGCCCCCTCGCTGCGCTCTTTGAGCGTTCGGCGTCCGCTGGGGTGCCAATCAACTTTGAGTTCAATTTTCATTACTTTTGCCCTTTGAGTAGCAGAAGCGGGAATCCGCTCCTCATCAGACAAAGCTACTCCCCTAGGCAAGTAATTACAATTGTCGGAGTCCACATTCAGTTCGTAAGCTTCCAGAATCTGCTGATGTACATGAGAATATCGCACCAACGCATCGTGCACATTTGACGGAGATGCACCTGTGATCTTCGCAGCTTTCCCCTGCTTTACCCCTTCGACCAAGACCAGATGAGCGGCTTTGGTTGCAGGGCTCTCGCTATTACCCCTTATGAGTTTCACCAGAAGCTTAAACTGATTATTGGTCAATTGTTGTTGCCTCTGCTGTCATTGATGACCCCGTAAGCTACACGTGAATTTGGGGATTCACACCTAGCGGTGATACGATCCACGGCTGCGGGGCGGTACCGCCAATCGCTTTCAGTATGGAGTTGGTCTATAGCTTCTGACAAACCGTCCCATTGAGTTTAACTGAACAATGCATGGCTAACTCCAAGCATCTACTTTACGGCCTGATGAAGCCAGTCACACTAGAGAAAGCTTTTGATCAGCGGTTAACTGCGACTACTCAGGGCAGCGATAAAAGTGCGCTCATCGTTGATGACTGGATTAAAGAAGCTGATCACTCGCAATGAAATCACATCTCCGCAAGTGATCAACCGCAACCAATAAGACTACTTACAAGCGATCAAAGCCAATTCCTTTATAGATTTAACATGTCCCATCTTGTGAAGACCAACCTCTACCAGAGACCCTATAATTTTGCCAAAATCAGGCTCTAATCCATTATCGTTAATATATTGAGAAACCAGACAAAAATAAACATCAGTGTTCTCTCCAAACAACGTAGACGAATTAAACTCTTGGCCACTCAACTCAAGACCTGAAGAGTCATCTACATTTATAGAGTCCCGAAGCGCCAAACTTATCGCAAATCGACAAAGAATATTCGGCGTAACCCCTGTCTTGCTCTTTAAGTATTTTAGCTTATCGGTCGCCGCGGCAGACACTCTAAGTCTATTTGGAAAGTTCATTACTTTCTCCGATACGCTCAAAATATCCATCATGAACTTTGGTTGAGCCCGACACATGATCGAAATCAAGATAATACGTATGTGAAATACTACTATCCAGATCACTATAAAAAGAGGAGTCAATTTCAGTATCTGTGGACAAAATTAAAACTTGATGGCTGGCCTCAGGAAAATAATGGTCGACAAGATTTTTTCTATGATAGGAATCTAGGCGCCCTAGCGGGGTATCAATTATAACAGGAAGATTCCTGCCAGATGTTCTAGCTAATCCCTCAAGCAAGGCAATTGCATAAATTTGCTTCTCACCTGCAGACAATTCATTTTTGTTAATCTCAACACCAGATGCATCACGAAGCGTCACGTTATAGCTTTTCTCATCAATGGATATTGATAAGCTATCCTGATTTTTCCTAGACAGCTTGTGTAACGCTTTCCCAAATTGACTTTCTAATTCCCGAATTTTACGCTCAGAAGTCCGTTTAATAAACTCTTTTAAGATTAGCCTGGAATTTTCCGCCAATTCAAACAAACGATTTTTATTAGAAGACTCTGTCATCTCGCTATATAAGCGGTCGAGCTTCCTACTTACATCCAAAATGCTAATAACTAATTGACGAAGCTCGCCCGCGAACTGAGAGCGGTATGCCTTAGCCTCCCCAAGCTCCACTGAAATAGATTGGAGTCTTGAAGTCAGTGGCTTGATTACTTCATCATCTGGTGCTCGACTCAAATTGACACCTATAGAGTCAATTTGCTCTTCAACATCATCTAACTGGGCAATTAGGACCTCAGCCTTATTTAATTGATGCTTTCCTGAACTCTCCAAGCGCTGACTGATACTTGCAACCTGAGTATCTGACAAGTCATGGATCAGTGAACCTTTTTCGCTAAAAATCAAATCAGAAAAAAGAGAATCAAAAATACTTACAAGATCCTGCTGATTAGAGAACGCACCTACTTTACTGACGAAATCATTGCGCTTGGCTGCGATCATACCTCCGAGCTTCAGATCCAATTTCAGCTTGCGTTCAAAATCAAGCGCGGAAAGAAGGTTTCTCCCCAGATCTTTTGTAATCGCTAGCGGCAAAGTGGATGAAACCACTTCTCGAAGTGCCGCCTCTAAATATTCCTTTTTTAAGCGAAGTTCACCAAGGACTAATGCCTCATCCTTTTTTGTTATACTCCAAGCACCCCCTCGAGCATCGATTTCTTTCTGGAGCATTTCAATATTTTTATTCAACTGTTTGAACGAAATATCAACCGCCTGAAAATCATTCTGACGTGTAGCCAGAACAGTTTTCAACGTAGCCAACTCAAGCTCTAGCGCTTCGATAGCTCCTAATTTCTCTTTTGATGCATCTTTTGCCGATCTAGTTCTGATAAGCACAGAAAGATCTGAGTCAAGCCGAGCAACAACATCTAGGCCCAACAACTTCTCAATAGAGCCTTTAAGCAAACTACCCGTGGTCTCTTCCGCAAGCTCTTTTATTTTCTCGCCATCAAAAAAGAATAGTTCAGACACACCAATTGGGATAAGCTCGTTTAAAAACGCTTGCGACTGTTCATATGACAACTCTGACTTTACGTCGCCATCGCATACGACTCTCAAGCTCTCCTTTACTTTTCCCGATTCAAGAAGCGCCCAGTCCCGCTTGACTTCATAGACATTAAACTGCCCATGATGAGCATGCCTAAACGTTATCTGGACCGACGAGTAGTGCGGCTTGACTAGACTACCAGCTGTCTTATGTATAGAAGCTGACAGATACTGATGATAGTCCGCCAACGAAACACTGCCAAGTACACCCCTTCCATATATTGCAAGTTTCAGGGCTGTTAAAATAGTTGTTTTACCAGCGCCATTAAGCCCCCCAAATAAAATTATTGGACGCTCTTTCCCTAAAATTTCCCGTGGAGTAAGATCGAAAGTGTGCTGACCACGAAAGACCCTGAAGTCCTGAAGCACTAGCTCATCAATAATCATTGGGTAAGGCTTTCAATCAAGTTTTTCATAGCATTTGCTTCGTCAGTATAATATGTAGAGCTACGCGGTTCGGCTTTTCTTTTGCTTACGCTTTCCAAATCTTCCCAATCTTGATCCAAGACAGATTCAATTTTATTCAGGATACCTGAACGCTTCGACAACCCCATATATGATAATTCGGTATCTATCAGGCGCATAATCATCGAGGATGATATTCCTCGAGGAGAAGAAAGTTCATCTAAAAGCATCTCATCGGGAGCAGTAAAAGCCCCGGCATCATTCTTTATCCAACTTATCTCTTCAGTCGAATATACATCCGAAAAAATCTTAGGAACGGAGTCCTTCCAGTCTGGCTCATTGGGATCACACAACCACTGCTGCCTTATATATTGAAGTTCACTACGAGTGATAAGCTCAATATTGTGACCGGCTTGTCTTAAACTTTTCTCAATCTCAAGGAGCCGTTGCAACCACTCGCGCCTATAGGCCATAAGATAAGGTCCAGGCACATGCTTAGCTGTTTTCTCCTCATCGTTCTCTATATCTTCAGAACGAGCAAAAGTAACTTTCCCTGTACGTCGCCGGTGGTTTCTATATTTAGCTTTATTCTCAGGAAGAGAACTAAAATGAAGCAAATTCCTGAAATCTAACAAAGGCTGCATCCAAGTATCTCCAGACTGAATGAGACCCTCGATTGCCTTGTCGTGCGTAACCACTGTACAAGTCCAGCATCCAAATCTTGAGTTACCGCAGGACGGAGTACTAGTATCGATTACAAGTGGGCATTCACCTGCATTGGAACCCTTGTATAGCTCAAACAATACCCGATTACTACCGCCCCAGGGGCGCGGCGCGCTCATCAGATACTCCCAAACTTCATCCGAGGACCATGCTTCAATTGGCATGTAGGTATAGGCATTGGGAAGCGAAGAGTGCCTACTTAATGCTGAACCGTCTATTTTATGCTTTGCTATAACCTGTGCTCGAGATGAGCTTTCTTGGCTCCGCGATCCCAAAACAACTACGACCTCACCAAATGAGGCCACTTTATCTAGTATAAACTCACTTACGGGATTGATTTTCATGCGTTCAGTACACCATCTAAAACTTCTAGTTGGCGCAGGATAACCTCGACCTAAGAGGTTTACCCAGAAGGTATTATCCATTTTGGGCATCACGGCATGCGCACTGATAGGCATACAGTTAGCCGCAGAACTGTCGTTAATTGCCGCTAATGACGCCTTAATCATATCTACAACAACAGGGGTTTCAACTAATGTATCAGACGATACGACATATACGTGTTTAGTACGCTGCTCGACCGGCAACAAAAAAATTGCAATATATGTTAAAGATAAAATAACGGTTGAATCTTTACCGCCACTGAACCCAACGACCCAAGGCCGGGAGTCCGCCAAGTAAATATTTTGAATTTCTCGTACCAAATCAGCTACCGGCCGATTGGCAGCATGCATCGTCGATACAAGCTCTTCGTGAGAGTCGTATATATAGATCTCTTCAGCACCCATATTAAACACTCCCCTCCAATGTAAGTTCAGCGTTCGACAGTTGTACGCCCAACACAGTTTTAATATAATTAGCCGTTAGCGCTACATTCACGTGGCTTTTACTGATTCGCCCATGACTTAATGCTCTACCTTCCCAGTCCGGATTTGACCTAGACCAGTCGACAACTCTAAGCTTAGAAAGAACTGCAACCCATTCGTCCTTCGGACGAGTAACTAACTCTGCGCCAATAATCCCCAACGCTTGAAGAGTTACTGCATGTGCATGGACATATTGTTCCCGCAGCTCTGCAGTCGATACTTCTTTCTTCTTAGCCAAAAGCCAATCAGGCATCTGCGTTGCAACGGTTGCCCAATACAGAACTCCGAGTTCTTTTGCATCATTGGACACGACTTGACCTTTACTGATACGCAAAAGCGTCTTTGACGCATTCTTGATCGCACTAAGAGTAAATAGTTTTGTGCTTCTGTTGGAGATGCTCGACTTCTCCATCTCTGTCATTCTTTCGAAGATCTCAACATTCTTTACCATATATCTCGCGAGATCTGATATCGAATCACGGTGATCATACAGAGTACTTATTGAGTCACTTGGACGAACTGCGTGTTTATTCAAGTCAGCAAACATCTGCTGGCTGCGAGTGAGCCCTTCGTCAATAAAGAAAAGCACTGGTATATTATCGTAACCGATCTCAGGATTAGTCTTGATAGCCTCTTCGATAGCCGCTCGACGGTGCTGCCCATCATTGATCAAAATTTGAGCACCCATATGGATTGACAGGGTGCCGATATTCTGCCCTATGCCGGTATCTGCAGAGGGTTCAAAAGCAACCACGCCGTCGATTGAGGCGGTGATTGCAGACAGCGTATAATCGCGTGCATTATCGACTAGGTAGGCTGCAATTTCCGGGATTCTGGAATGGTTAAGCTTCCTCTGAGCACGTAGGTCTGCTGGAACCTCTTCCTCATTGAAGATAAACATCTTAGGAATCAAGCGCATGGGACACATCGCGATATAGCAAGGACGCCCTGATTGGATTCCCCTCACGGCTGGGAAAGTACTGGTGAAGCCATCAGCTATCGACATTTTTCTGGAAGTCATTTTTTGGCATGGAAGTTTTCAGTGCTAAATTTAACTTCCATACCCATTTTGGTCAACCCATGAGCATGCTTTGGTACTCGATTTCAGATGAAATCGACATCCCTCATTCGCCTGGCATCTATAGCTTCTCAGTAATCCTAGGCAGCAGGCAGAAAGCAGGGTTACTCGGCAAACACCCTTTTGATCCGGAGACGCTCATCACAGCCAAAGCGAGCTTGCTGCGTCGCCTAGGGCGTTTGGAGAGCATTTTTTCGTCTCGCTCCCTCGATGGAACACTTCGAGAATCCGGGAAAGGCAGTGGTGTAAGCGAAGGCTACATCGTAACTGCACGCCAGGTAACATTAAGTAGTTCGATTCGTCTTTTAGAATCCTGCGACCCTCTGGACGTTCCACTATTGCTTGATTCGTTAGAATCATTGAGTACTGTTCCAGCGCCAATTTATTTAGGTATGGCTAAGGAACAAACGTTAAACCAACGATACTTTCAACATAAATCGAACTTTCACAGTAGCAGCGAACGGGACAGTTTTGGCTATCGAATTAGAAGCTTAGGACTACGCTGGGATGACTTAATATATGGCTGTCACCCTATAGCTGATGCCAAGCCCCCGGTAAGAGCGCTCGAAACGCTACTGCATGCTTTGATAAAACCGCCATACTCAAATGGATAAAGATCAAAAATGAAAAAGTTCTCAGAAAATATTTACGATATTAGTTATATCGGTAGCTTTGGCCGTTTCTCATCAGGCAACTCTTTTCCTATCGACTATGTGCAAGCTTCATTCACAGCAGCAGACTTAGTCGATTTGAGCTTCGCCCGAGAATTACACCCGGACGGGCAAGACTTTGAGTTGCTAATGCAAAGAGACATTGATCACGAACGTGTCTTGCGCGATGTTGTACCTTATCTCAACCCAACAGAAAGGTCGGACCAAGAAATTAAGGATAGAGCGGTCTTCTTTCCTCCCCTTCTTGTAGCCGTAGTACCAGTGCAAGATAGAAAGATGCAGCCCTACTATCCGGACGAAGTGGTTACTATCGATACGGCGCAGGGTAGTGTCACCCGTGAGTGGCCAAGACAAATAAAGCTTGATTTCTTTACAGATGAGAGTGGGGCCAGTTATTCCCCTAGCTTACTTATAAATGGAACATTGCAAAAAGTAGCATTACAACGTTCTCCTGTAAAAATTTCCGTCAGGAGCCCGAAAGGTAATGAACAAGGTGCAAAACTTGTGGTGATAGACGGTCAACACCGTCTCGCCGCATTGCGCTACGTCTACGAACGAAAAAGTGAGTTATTAGAAGGCGTGTGTGTCCCGGTTTGTATCTTATTTCCCCCAAACAGCACTCAAGCCCACAGAGAGATGCTGGGCGACAAAGAGGTGTTAACAGTTCACTCAGTGTTCAGAACCCTGTTCGTCGACGTCAACACCACAATGCAGCATGTAGGTGGTCACTTTAACATTCTGCTATCTGACTCCTCAATCAGCGGAATAATTTGTCGAAAGTTCTGTGATCGCATCCTAAAAAACCGCGGAGAAGAATCTCTAGCCCAGATCGAGTGGAACATTAAATCCAAGAAAGAATCAACAATAATAAAGCGCCCTTACTCCATAACTAGTATCGGCATACTAGACAAAGCACTTACAAAGATTTTTTCTGGCGGCACCGTCAGAAACAACAAGTCAATGCTATTAGCTTATGCACTTGCACTTTCTGAGGTTGAAGAACAACTTAACCCTCAAGACAGCGATTCCGATGACAATCGAGAAGTAGAGTGGGAGCGCTTCTCGCTCAATCAGAAACGCATTATTGAGGCGCAGGTTGTAAAACATTTCGTACCTTGTTTAGAGGAGATTTTTTTTGGCTTGGATGGTTTCAACACATTATCAAATCAGTTTACTACCCAAATAGCTAAATTGAGAACAGAACGAGATTCGTCAAGAAACCCGACACAGCACACTGCTGCACTGACTCAAATTCTTGAATATAAGCCTATTGATGATGACAAGTATCATGAATCAGCAAAAAACATTTACTCTGAATTTGAAGAGTCTTTACGGGCATCAAACAAAGATAATGTAGTATCATTTCTGCAATATGCGATTGTACAACGAGGAATATTAGAAGCTTGGAGTGTGGTGTTAGATCGATGCAAGGATCTCGGTATCGCTCCAATTGATGCGACTAAAGCCTTCATTCCAATTCTAAATCATGCATTGCGGGATGATGGAGAACTGTTCAAACCGCACAAAAAGTATATGCAATATACCGTTTGGGAGGCAATCAATATAAAACCAACGGAAGATTCCAAAACAGCTATTTCTAATTGTATATTGACGCTTTTCGCTACAGACGCCATCGCCTCGGACTTTGCAGCATCAGTTTCTCCCGCAGACTCTGAAAAACTACGTGATCGGCTAAACCGTTTAGGGTGTGAACGCGCGGGATCATTTATGAACCAATATCATGATGCTCGCCAACGGTATTTCATGAAAACATATCGAGTTGAATTTGCAACGCTTGATGATGGAGAGCGCGCGCTACTTATGAGTTTGGAAGAAGAACATAACAGACAACTCCAAGCAGTACGCCACAAGCAGATAAATCAAGATGAAGTGAGCAATGACTTTCTCAAAGCAGTTGCCAAACATGTAAACAGAGATGTGCAGGCAGCAATCGCAGATTTTAGAAGTGCCTTCGACTACGAATACGGAATTGCCATTGATTCGTCTGTTGAAATAGAAGGTGAATAGTGACTCTTCTTGAAGTCTCATTAACACTAGGAGCGCCACTCGATGAGGTGGCGCTTGAGCTCTCTTATTGCTTAGACACTATCAAAGTCGACTCACTTACGCTGATCATTTCATCATCAGAAAACGTAGGAAAAGAGCTTTCTCTTGAATTAATCGCGCTCGGAATTGCACCAACATCCACTTATATATCCGAGTGCGCGCTTTCCAATCTAGACCTAGCCTGCATTGCAATATTATTTGACATAGACAAACCCTTAACAAAAACATATAGATTTCAATTTGGAAACCCCAACTTAACTCAGATAAAACCATGGAGTTTGACCAATATAGTTTCTCAGCTTAGTGCGCCAGAGACCCAGTTGAGAAAAATTAATTTTGATTGGTTTTCTCAGTCTACGAAACATTTAAAAGTATCGATAGATGACTACACTTCTTCTAATATATCTGAGATCATTAGAGAAGGAATGATTGCACTGGGCGCAATTTTCCGCTTTGAAGAGCTTCGTACCGCGATAGGCTCATGCTCACTGCCCTTCGTAGTACAGTCGAGCTCTCACATTATATCTTCGACAATAAGAGACGCTATAAAGTACGCCAGGGACCTTCATTCCTCCAAATCAATAGCATTTAATGAGCTACGACACTCATTAGATCACTTAGCGGATGGAAGTTTAGCCGCAGATGTCTTTAACAGCTCAGCCTCCGACCTAATTCTATACCGAAAAGTTTTAGTCTGGCAGTCGAGCTTACATTTAGCCCTGGCAACCTCATTATCAAAAAGAGAAGGCAGCTCAAACTTATCTTTGCATCACTGCATCCGATCCATCGAGTGTTACCTGATTGGAGTACTATCTGCCAGCAACAAACTATACTTAAATCACAAAGGTGTAGTGCTCTACACGCACGATTCAAAAGCAGTTCAAGGCATCTCAGGATTACTTGCATTGTCTCCTGAAACGGTACCTTCCGTCATCAAAGACATTGTTACATGGAGAAATAAATCCGAGCTCGCCCATGGAATGCAACGATGGGACTCTGCCACAGCACTCCTAGCTTTATCTGAAGTGAAGAACTTTATTCATAGTATGGACTCAAAATACTCACAAGGTGAATTTTTTATCCATCTACGGAAAGGAACCTCATTAAATTTCTCTGAAGCAGTAGAATCAATTATAACCGTCACTAAACAAAGGATTAATGATTATCTAATCAAAATTATATAACAGCAATCGTGCTTCCTAGGCAGTTACATAATATACGTCGCATTGTATAACTCCTCGATTCCTGGAATGGCAAGCTGGTTTGTGATGATTTTGCCGGCTATAAAGCCGGCTTCGAGAAAGGCATAGCCGAAATCGGCTGGTGAACAGAAGCCAATTGGCCGAAGAGGCGCTGGACTCGATTGGCGGCTTGCCCTGCCGCAGCAAATGATTTGGCGCAGAACAGTATCCGTGTTTCAGTCCGTAGATCGCAGCATCGTGCTGCCCTCAACCCGACCGATCTCTCGCAATTTTAGTTGAGCCTAAGCTATCCCGCGACGGTCGGCCCATGGTGCTGAGCGTGATTTCCCGCACGATCATGGATGTGTCGGAGCAAGACCGCGTGTTTCTCCGGATGATCATCCACCTGGGTGCGACTATGGTGGAGCGTCAGTGCCAACTGGAAGACGAACGCCGAGCGGTCGTACGCATGCAAGCGCTGCACGTGCACACGACGTTGCTGGAACACGTGCCGGGAGGGGGTCGGTGACGTCCCAGTCGCTAATGGTCGGTAATCAACTGCCCAACTCAGTGATTGCCGTGGACTTCACCGCCAATCAGTAGTGGCGGCCATTCGCCGATACGGCGTTGTTCGATGACCTCACCTGACAAGCGGCAGTCGCCGGCGTATTGAGTGTGCAGATATCAAACGCTGCGCACGAAAGCTTTAGAAGCGCTTTAAGGAGTTCCGTAAATCTATTTCACGACGACGGCCAGCGTCAGTTCACTCTGCGGGCGCAAATAGAGCCGCTGATGTACCTGATGATGCTGGAAGCCTCATTGCTAAGGCATCGGTGTGACAGACTCAGTAATCTACCTAAATCCAAGCTCATCCGACAGTCAGTTTTTGCCACAGATTCGCCACAAGCCCAAAAAGCTCACGGCGGGCAATGGCGGATTTCTGTGGATTTGCGCGGCTGGAATTTTGTGGCAAAAACCACCAAAACGGTCCAATTTCAGATCAAGAAAGGCAACTAACACATTGATTTCATTGTGGAGCGGGCGACGAGTCTCGAACTCGCGACCTACAGCTTGGGAAGCTATAAAAATATCTATTATTAGAGATACTTAAGTGGCGCTCGCCACACACTTGCCACACGATTCTCAAGAAACATCCAAAGCCAGCAGTGACCATCAATAAAACTGGTCAAATGACTTCAATTTCGTAATGCGTATTACGACCTTCGCCAGCTTGCCTAAAAACACCGAGCTCAACGAGATTATGGAGGTCTCGCGCCGTTGTCGCTTTTGAAGCCCCCGTCATTTTCATGTATGTCTTTGTGCGCATATGAGTGCTTTCGTCTTGGCTGTTTTCCAGCATAAAGCTGATGATACTCATCTGCCTGTCATTCAGTTTCCCGCGATAACGGTCAAAGATTTTGGTTTTGAAAAGTGCAGCATTTATTGTTTGCTCAGTATCGTTTTGAGCATCGAGAATTGTGCGCGTGAAATAAGCGATCCATTCTGTAAGGTCGTTGGAGGTTTGAGCG
>LNAP01004219.1_pt1 | contig 13413 bp, 14 predicted proteins | sample 602601 | NCBI WGS metagenome assembly LNAP01 (sample SAMN02440304, study PRJNA202911) | soil metagenome | biome: Subtropical and temperate rainforests or woodlands; isolation source: soil samples (1 kg each in a 20% v/v slurry with milli Q water) were... ...
GGTCGTCCGGCGTCACCGCCTTCAGCCGCGCCTGGAAGTCCTTCACGCTGGCCGCGCGCCGCGCATCGGCGGCCGGCGAGTTGTCCGGCAGCAGCGACAGGGCTGCGCGATCGCCCTGGTCGCCGGCGGCGATCGGGTTCTCGGCGAGGCTATAGGCCTCGTATTCGGAGATCAGCCGGTTCAGGGCCGCGTCGTCCGCGAGCGCAGGCGAGGCGGCGAGCGCGAGAATGAGGGCGAGCAGAGCCGGGCGCATGATCGGTCCAGTAAGTGAAGGGGACAGCCAAGCTGGCGCCCCCCCCCACCGGCCAGCCAAGGGCATTTTCAACCTGAAGGGCGGATTTGACGGCAAGGGCGCTCTTCAAGTCGCCGGCCGCCCGGTCCATGCTCGCGGTTCTTTCCGGGGGGAATCGCCGATGAGTTTCGCAACGCGCCGCAAGCCGATGCAGCCGCCGAGGCAGGACGGGCACGCCCTCGTCCGCACCCTAAGCTGGCCTCATCTCGTGGCGCTGGGCGTCGGCGCGATCATCGGCACCGGCATCTACACGCTGACCGGCGTCGCTGCGGGCCTGGCCGGGCCGGCGGTGATCCTCTCCTTCGCCCTGGCCGGCGCGGTCTGCGCCTTCGCGGCGCTCTGCTATGCGGAGATGTCGACCATGATGCCGCAGGCCGGCAGCGCCTACGCCTATTCCTATGTGGGCATGGGCGAGATGATCGCCTGGATCGTCGGCTGGAGCCTGATCCTGGAATACACGGTGGTCTGTTCCACCGTGGCGGTCGGCTGGTCCGGCTATGCGGGCGGGTTGATGCTGCAGGCAGGCTGGAACGTGCCCGAAGCGCTGCTCGCCGGGCCGCATGCGGGTGGGATCATCAACCTGCCGGCCATCCTGATCACCATCGTCGTCGCCGGCATGCTGCTGGTCGGCACTCGCGAGAGCGCCACCGTCAACTTCATCCTGGTGCTGGTGAAGATCTTCGCCCTGGCCGCCTTCGTCGCCCTGACGCTGCCGGCCTTCGACACAGCGAATTTCGAGCCCTTCGCGCCCTACGGCTTCGGAGCGGCCATGAGCGCCGACGGCGTCAAGCGGGGCGTGGCCGCCGCGGCCGGGATCATCTTCTTCGCCTTCTACGGCTTCGACGCCATCTCGACCGCCGCCGAGGAGACCAAGAACCCGGGCAAGGACCTGACCATCGGGATCGTCGGTTCGATGTTCGCCTGCACGGCGATCTACATGATCGTCGCCGCGGCGGCCCTGGGCGCCTCGCCCTATGACGTCTTTTCCAGAAGCCCCGAGCCGCTGGCCTTCATCCTGCGCGGTATGGGCCATCCGCAGGTGGCCGCGGTGGTGGCCGGCGCGGCCGTGGTCGCCCTGCCCACCGTGATCATGGTCTTCATGTTCGGCCAGAGCCGAATCTTCTTCGCCATGGCCCGCGACGGACTGCTGCCCCGCGGCCTTTCCAGGGTCGGCCGCCGCGGCGTGCCCGCGCCGGTGATCGTGCTGACCGGCATCGTAGCCGCCAGCATCGCCGGTTTCCTGCCCCTGGACGAGATCGCCGCCCTGGCCAACGCCGGAACCCTGCTGGCCTTCATCGCCACGGCGCTCGCCATGATGCTGATGCGCCGCCGCGCTCCGGACGCGCAGCGCCCGTTCCGCACGCCGCTCTGGTGGCTGGTGGGGCCGATCGCCGTGATCGGCTGCCTCTATCTTTTCACGACCCTGCCGGTCAGCACCATGATCAATTTCCTCATCTGGAACAGCGTCGGCGTGGTGGTCTATCTGGCCTATGGGCGGACCCAGAGCGCGCTGGCGAACGCCTGACTGATTTCCGGCGCTTGAAGCCGCGCCCCCGCCCGACCTAAACTTGCTTCGCCTGCTTCCCGGGCGTGAGCAGAACATCGTCCGTTTTTCAAAGGGCGAGGTCGGGACGTAGGCCGCGCCTATTCATCGGCGCACTGGGGAGCGAATGAATTCTTCGACGAAACCGGCGCCCGGCGCCCGCGGACCTGCTCCCCATGGCATGCAGGACCTGACCCAAGGACCGATCGGCAAGACGCTGATCATCTTCGCCCTGCCGGTGCTGGGGTCCAATATCCTCCAGTCCCTGAACGGGTCGGCCAACGCCATATGGGTCAGCCACGTCCTGGGCGAGGCGGCCCTGACCGCCACGGTCAACGCCAACAACATCTTCTTCCTGATGCTGGGCGCTGTGTTCGGCATGACCATGGCCGCCAACCTGTTGATCTCCCAGTCGGTGGGCGGCAAGGACCTGGCCATGGTCAAGCGGGTGGTCGGCTCGGCGACCACCTTCTTCTTCATTCTTTCGCTGACGGTCGGCGTGGCGGGCTTCCTGCTGACGCCGAGCATCCTGCGGGTGATGAACACCCCGCCGGACGCCACACGCGATGCGATCACCTATCTGCGGGTGATCTTCGTCGCCATGCCGTTCATGTACTTCTTCTCGTTCGTGATGATGGCGCAGCGGGGGGCGGGGGACAGCCGCACGCCCTTCTGGTTCTCGGTCTGCGCGACCAGCATGGACGTGATCCTAAATCCGATGCTGATCACGGGCTTCGGCCCGTTCCCGCGCCTGGGGATCGCCGGCTCGGCGACCGCCACCCTGATCTCCCAGACCGTCACCCTGACGGTGATGCTGATCCACCTCTACCGGAGCGACAGCGTCCTGATCCTCAAGCGCCAGGATTGGCGCCTTTTCTGGCCTGAGTTCGCGATCATCAGGACGTTGGTGGTCAAGGGCTTCCCCATGGCCCTGCAGATGCTGGTGATCTCAGGTGCGGCGGTGATCATGATCCGCTTCGTCAACGCCTACGGCTCGCAGACGGCGGCCGGCTACGGCGCGGCCATCCAGCTCTGGACCTACATCCAGATGCCCGCCATGGCGCTGGGGGCGGCGGTGTCGTCGATGGCCGCCCAGAACGTCGGCGCCGGCCGCATGGACCGGGTCAGCGAGGTGGCGCGCAAGGGCGTCATGATCGCCGCCCTGATGACCGCCATTCCGGTCGCCCTGATCTATTTGGTGGAGCCCTGGGTCCTGCTGCTCTTCCTGCCGGCGGGCAGCGCTTCGATCCCGATCGCCATCCACATCAACGCCTTCGTGCTGTGGGGCTTCATCCCCTTCGGCATGGCCTTCATCCTCAACGGGATCATCCGGGCGACAGGCTCGGTCTGGCCGCCGCTGATCGGCCTGCTGATCTCCATGTGGTTCGTGCGCGTCCCGTTCGCGCACTATCTTGAACCCCACCTCGGCCAGGACGCCGTCTGGTGGAGCTTCCCGCTGGGCTCGATCATGTCGCTGGTCCTGGCCGCCGGCTATTACCGCTTCGGCGGTTGGCGCAAGGCTCGGCTCATGGCCGGGATCCCGCGCGGCGCCGCGCCCGACACGGGCATGGCCACCCCCGCGGTCGCCGAGGAGACCGAGGCGGTGGAAGAGGCTGCGCACGTCACGATTCCCGCCAAGGCGCCGGCCGAGTAGGGTAGGGCGTAGAAAAACGCGGCCCGGCCGCCTGCTGGACGTTGCGTCAAGCAAACAAGCGTTTGATAATGTCCACAGGGTCGGACAGCTAAGGGGCTGTCCGGGCGCAGGATTTGACGTCGGCTGCGCGGCCGACCATACCGATTTTTGGAAAATCCGGCCGTTCGGGCGGATGAATGGGAGATGTTAGATGGCTTGGGATTTCGAAACCGACCCCGAATTCCAGAAGAAGCTCGACTGGATCGAGGACTTCATGCGCGAAGAGGTCGAACCCCTCTCGCAACTGGGCCTCGCTGTCCGGGGTTCGCTGGGCCGCGAGAAGTTCATCAAGCCGCTGCAGGAGAAGGTTAAGGAACAGGGCCTGTGGGCCTGCCACCTCGGCCCCGAACTCGGCGGCCAAGGCTATGGCCAGCTCAAGCTGGGTCTCATGAACGAGAAGCTGGGCCGCAACAGCCTCGCCCCGACCGTGTTCGGTTGCCAGGCGCCGGACACCGGCAACGCCGAGATCATCGCCCACTACGGCACCGACAAGCAGAAGGAAAAGTACCTCTGGCCGCTGCTGAACGGCGATATCCGCTCGGCCTTCTCGATGTCGGAACCGACCGGTGGCTCCGATCCGCTGACCTTCAAGACCCGCGCCGTGCTCGACGGCGACGAGTGGGTCATCAACGGTGAGAAGTGGTTCTCGACCAACGCCCGCTATTCGCAGGTGCTGGTGCTCTATGCGATCACCGACCCGGACGCCAAGGACCCCTACCGCCGCACCTCGATCTTCCTGGTGCCCACCGACACCCCCGGCGTGGAGATCATCCGCAACGTCGGCGTCGGCACCGGCGAGATCGGCGGCGGTAGCGAAGGCTACGTGCGCTACAACAACGTCCGCGTGCCCTACGACGCCCTGCTGGGCGAGCGCGGCGCTGCGTTCGTGATCGCCCAGGTCCGTCTCGGCGGCGGCCGCGTGCACCACGCCATGCGCACCGTCGGCGCCTGCAAGCACGCTCTGGACCTGATGTGCCGCCGCGCCGTCTCGCGCACCACGCGCGATGGCAAGCTCTCCGACCTGCAGATGGTCCAGGAGCAGATCGCCGACAGCTGGATCGCGGTCGAGCAGTTCCGCCTGCTGGTGCTGCGCACCGCCTGGCTGATCGACAAGCACAAGGACTACAACCTGGTCCGCAAGGACATCGCGGCCATCAAGGTGGCGATGCCCAAGGTCTACAACGACGTGGCGACCAAGGCGGCCCACCTGCACGGCGCGCTGGGCGTCTCCAACGAAATGCCCTTCATGCACATGGTGACCTCGTCGCTGGTCATGGGCATCGCCGACGGCCCGACCGAAGTGCACAAGGTCACCCTGGCCAAGCAGGTCCTGAAGGACTACCGCGCCGACAACGACCTGTTCCCGAACTACCACATCCCGCGCCTGAAAGAGGCGGCCGAGGAGAAGTACGCGACGGAACTGAAGGAACTCCGCGAGGCCTACAAGGCCCAGGGCGCGGAGCGTGCCAAGGCGTCCGAAAACGCCTGATAGGACTTCCAGCCGACGAGCATCGGTCTACTGTGGGCGGCTCCTTCCGGAGTCGCCCTTTTTTCTTTGAGTTTTTCACATCGAGGATTTCGTGAGCGACGTAGAGACCCAGACCGCCCCGTCAGTACCCGTTTGGCCTGTGATGACCGTGGCCGAGGCTCATGCCCGCCTCACCGCCCCGGGAGAGCGCTTCGAGATCGAGGAAAAGGTGATCCGCGGGATCGCCACCCGCACCTGGAAGAACGCGCCTCCGACCCTCCGCGACATCTTCCTCAACGGCCGGACCTTCAAGGATCGCGAGTTCCTGGTCTACGAAAACGACCGCGCCACCTTCGAGAGCTTCGCGCGCGCCACCATCGCCCTGGCGCACCAGCTCCAGGCCGATGGGGTGAAGAAGGGCGACCGGGTCGCCGTCATCATGCGCAATCTGCCCGAATGGCCGGTGGCCTTCTGGGCCGGGATCCTCGCCGGCGCCATCGTCACGCCGCTGAACGCCTGGTGGACCGGGCCGGAGCTGGAATACGGGCTGGCCGATTCCGGAACCAAGATCGCCATTGTCGATGACGAGCGCCTGGAACGCATCCAGGATTCCTTCGGCGCGCTGCCGGGCCTGGAGAAGGTCTATGTCCCGCGCCTGCCGGGCGAGCCCGCCGATCCGAAGGTGCGCCGCCTGGAGGACGTGATAGGCAAGGTCAACGACTGGGGCCGACTTCCCGACCGCCCGCTGCCCGACGTGCCGCTGGCGCCGGAGGATGACGCGACCATCCTCTACACCTCGGGCACCACCGGGAAGCCCAAGGGCGCGCTCGGGACCCATCGCAACATGACCTCGAACATCATGGCCGGCGGGATTTCCGCCTCGCGCAACTTCCTGCGCGCCGGCCTGCCCCTGCCGGAGTCCGATCCGCACAAGCTGCCCCAGCGCGTCGGCCTGCTGGTGGTGCCGATGTTCCACGCCACCGGCTTGTCGGCCAACCTGTCGCCCAACCTCAATTCCGGCGGCAAGATCGTCCTGATGCGGCGCTGGGACGCCGAGCAGGCCATGCAGCTCATCGAACGCGAGAAGGTCGGCTCCACCGGCGGCGTGCCGACCATCGCCTGGCAGCTCATCGAGCACCCGGCGCGGGAGAAGTACGACCTCTCGTCCCTGACCTCGGTGGCCTATGGCGGCGCGCCCTCGGCGCCGGAGCTGGTCCGCAAGATCGTCGAGACCTTCCCCGCCTCGCAGCCCGGCAACGGCTGGGGCATGACCGAGACCACCGCCACCTTCACCTCGCACATGGGCCGGGACTACGAGAATCGCCCCACCAGCGCCGGGCCCGCCGCGCCGGTCGGCGAGATGCAGATCCGCGATCCGGCCGACGGCAAGACCGTCCTGCCGGCCAATGCGGTGGGTGAGCTGTGGGTGAAGGGGCCGCAGGTGGTGAGGGGCTACTGGAACAAGCCCGAGGCCACGGCCGAAACCTTCGTCGAGGGCTGGCTGCGCACCGGCGACCTGGCGCGCCTCGACGAGGAGGGCTTCCTCTATATCATCGACCGGGCCAAGGACATGCTCATCCGCGGCGGCGAAAACATCTACTGCGTCGAGGTGGAAAACGTGCTGTACGACCACCCGGACGTGATGGACGCCGCCCTGGTCGGCAAGCCCCACAAGACCCTGGGCGAGGAGCCCGTGGCCGTGGTGCACCTGAAGCCGGGCGGAACCGCGGACGAGGCCGAACTCCAGGCCTTCGTGCGCAGCCGGCTGGCGGCCTTCAAGGTCCCGGTCCAGGTGGTGTTCCTGCCGGAAATGCTGCCGCGCAACGCGAACGGCAAGATCGTGAAGACCGAGCTGAAGAAACTGTTCGAGGGGTAGGGAATGAGTTCGCGAAAGCCGCTGATCGTCGGTATCGGCGGCACCGTCCGTCCCGGCTCGACATCTGAGCGCGCCCTGGCCGTGGCCTTGCGCGCGGTCGAGGCCGGCGGCGGCGAGACGCGGCTGCTGGGCGGGGACTTCCTCGCCCGCCTGCCGATCTTCAATCCGTCCGACCACACCCGTGATCCGGCGCAGCTCGAGCTGGCCGAGGCCGTGCGGGCCGCGGACGGCCTGATCGTCGCCAGCCCCGGCTATCACGGCTCCATCTCGGGCATGATCAAGAATGCGCTGGACTCGCTGGAAGTCCTGCGCGACGACGCCCGTCCTTATCTGACCGATCGCGCCGTGGGCTGCATCATCACCGCCGACGGCTGGCAGGCCGCCGGCACCACTTTGACCGCGCTGCGATCGATCATACATGCACTGCGGGGCTGGCCGACGCCGTTCGGCGCGGCCCTGAACGCGGCGTCGGGCCTCTTCGACGCCGACGGCGCCTGCATCGAGGCCAAGGATGCTTGGCAGCTTGCGACCGTCGGCGAGCAGGTGCTCGACTTCGCCAAGATGAAAGCTGGACTATGACCCGCCCGCACCTCGTCAATCCCGCCAACGGTTCCAGCGACGCCGAGGCGCCGCACGAGTCGGCGATCTCCCCGATCGAGGACATCATCGAGGACGCCCGCAACGGCCGTCCTTACATCCTCGTCGACGCCGAGGACCGGGAGAACGAGGGCGACGTCATCATCCCGGCGCAGTTCGCCACGCCCGAACAGATCAACTTCATGGCCAAGCACGCCCGCGGCCTGATCTGCCTGTCGATCACCGGCGAACGCGCCCGCGCCCTGCGCCTGCCGCCGATGGCCGTCGACAATCAGTCCGGCCACGGCACCGCCTTCACCGTCTCGATCGAGGCGCGGGAAGGGGTCACCACCGGCATTTCCGCCCACGACCGGGCCCATACCATCGCCGTGGCGGTGGACCCGACCAAGGGCGCCGACGACATCGTCTCGCCCGGCCACGTCTTCCCGCTGGTCGCCAAGGACGGCGGCGTCCTGGTCCGCGCCGGTCACACCGAGGCGGCGGTGGACATCAGCCGCATGGCCGGCCTCAACCCGGCCGGCGTCATCTGCGAGATCATGAAGGACGACGGGTCGATGGCCCGCCTGCCGGATCTGATCTCCTTCGCCCAGCTTCACGGCCTGAAGATCGGGACCATCGCCGACCTGATCGCCTATCGTCGCCGCACCGAGCGCCAGGTCGAGCGTGTGCTGGAGACGCCCTTCGACAGCGCCTACGGCGGCCGCTTCCGGATGATCATCTACCGGAACATCCTCGACAAGACCGAGCACGTAGTCCTGACCAAGGGCAAGATCGACCCCGACAAGGCCACCCTCGTGCGCATGCACCGGGTCGATATCGCCGCCGACATGCTCGGCCACGCCGAGACGCGCCGGGACTATGTGCCGAAGGCCCTGGAGGCGATCTCCGCCTACGAGGGCGCGGGCGTCGCCGTGTTCATCCGCGACTCCAACCCGGCCTGGCTCTCCGAGCGCTACGGCGCGGAGACCGGCGCCGACCACGGGGCCAATGTCCTGCGGGACTATGGCGTCGGGGCGCAGATCCTGCTGGACCTCGGCGTGCGCGACATGGAGCTGCTGTCCAACTCCCAGACCGTCCTGCCGGGCTCCGGCGGCTATGGCCTGCGGATCGTGGGGCGCCGTCAGTTCGACTGAGCGCGGGTCACAGCCGCGCGCGGAACACCCAGTGCGGCCAGACCTGCTCGGCGTGAAGCTTGCGCTTCATGATCAGGTCCTCGACGGCCTCGGTGGCGCCGATGCACGAGGGCGCGTCGGCGTCGTCGTAGACGAGGTAGCCGCCCCGCGCCATACGCGGCCAGACCGCGTCCTGGGCGTACTTGACGCCGGAATAGATGTCGCAATCGATGTGCGCGAGGCCGAAGCGCGGGCGTGACTTGGCGATCCCGGGAAAGGTATCCTGGAACAGGCCCTTCACCACCACGAGGTTCGTCAGGCCCAGGGCGTCGCGGCGATCCAGCAACGCCTCGTAGGAGGTGTCGCTGAAGTCCCCCTTGGCGTGCAGGTCGCGCCCGGCGTCGGTCACCGGCATGCCCGCGAAGGTGTCGCAGGAATAGACCTTCGCGGTCGGGTCGATCTCCCACATCACCCGAGCCATGAACAGCGCATTGCCTCCGCGATAGGAGCCGAACTCGATCACGTCCTTGCCCTCGAGCCGCTCCAGGAAGCGCGTCAGGATCAGGAAGAGGTTCATCCGCTTGGCCTCGACCATCACCGACCACCCGCCGGACGCCTCCAGCCCCGCCTGGTAGAGCGGGCTGCGGGCCACCTGCTCGGCCAGGCCCGCATGCATCAGGCCCCAGCCGCGCTGGTAGCCGTCATGGATCGAACGGCCGCGCACGACGCGGGCGGGCGTGCCGATTTCGGGGAGGGCGATGGCGGTCATGGCGACATTGCTACCGGGCTTGCGCGATTCGGCAATCGTAGTTCGTTGAACGAGTTATGCTGTTGTCGCCTCGATGAGTTGCTGGCTCGTGCAGCGCTTGGCTCGCGAGGCCTTGCGCAGGTCGTCCAGCCGCGCCCGCAGCTTGGCGCTGCTCTTGGGCGGAGCGGGGTAATAGGAGGCGGGCGAATAGAAGGCCTGGGCGCTCGCCCCTTCGCGGCTCTGGCGTTCCCGGCGCGCCGCCGTGAAATAGGCCCGCTCCGTGAGGCTCAACTCGGTCGCAAGCTCGCGACAGGACCAGGCGCTGAAATCGGCCTGGGGCGCGGCGCTGGCCGCGACCTTCGCGTTTGGCGTGGCGCATGCCGACAACACGGCTGCGGCGGCGATCGGCAGGACCGCTGCTCTCATTTCCCAGGCCCTCCCTAAAGGGTCGATGTTTTCACCACCTTGGCACGACTTTCGCCGATGTCGCCAGGGAACAACCGCCGGCCGATCGCTTTCCCTTGAGTGCTTGACGGAGGCGCGGCTGGTGACGGCGCTCAGGATCGGCTGCTCGGGTTGGGCCTACCGCGATTGGGTGGGGCCCTTCTATCCGAAGGGGACCAGGTCCAAGGACCTGCTGACCTTCTACGCCAGCCGGTTCGACACCACCGAGATCAACGCCAGCTTCTATCGCCTGCCCAGCGCCAAGGTCGTGGCTGGCTGGGCGGCCTCGGTTCCCAAGGACTTCTGCTTTTCCTGGAAGGTCAGCCGCTACATCACCCACAACAAGAAGCTCCGCGACTGCGCGGACTCCATCGATCTGGTCTACGATCGGATGAGCGGGCTGGGAGACCGGGAGGGGCCGTCGCTGATCCAGTTGCCGCCCGGCCTGCGGCGGGACGATGCGCGTCTCGCCGATTTCCTGGACCTGCTGCCACGCGGCCGTCATGTGGTCGAGTTTCGCCACTCCAGTTGGTTCGAGAAGAGGGTCTTCGACCTGCTGGCCGACCGTGGGGTCAGCCTCTGCATTTCCGACCATCATCATGCGCCCGCGCCCTGGGAGAAGACCGCGCCCTTCGTCTATGTGCGTGGTCATGGGCCGGGCGGCCGGTATCGCGACCGCTATCCGCAAGCAGAGCTCAAGTCCTGGGCGGTCCGCATCCGGCGCTGGAGGCGGCAAGGGGCCGATGTCTACGCCTACTTCGACAACGATATCAAAAGCGCGGCGCCGGCTGATGCGGCCCTTCTCAAGCAGTTGATCGCAAGCTGAGCCGGAGCAATTGTCGTTTTCTTGCGGGCAGAACGGGCCTATATGACGTTCTGCTTGATCGCACCGCCCGGCCGAAAGGCCGGGCGCCGTCATTTTGGAAAGACCGTTATGACCGACATTCTGATGCCGAAGGCGACCGCCGTCTGGTTGGTCGACAACACGTCCCTCACCTTCGATCAGATCGCCGACTTCTGCGGCCTGCACCCGCTGGAAGTAAAGGGCATCGCCGACGGCGAAGTGGCGCGCGACATCCGCGGCGCCGACCCGATCGCCAATGGCCAGCTTTCGCGCGAGGAGTTGGACAAGGCGCAGAACAATTCGAAGTACCGCATGAAGGCTCAGAAGAGCCGTCACGCCGAACTGCTGAAGCCGGTGAAGAAGGCCCCGCGCTACACCCCCGTGTCGCGCCGTCAGGACCGTCCGGACGCCATCGCCTGGTTCATCCGCAACCACCCGGAAGTGGCCGACAGCCAGATCGCCCGCCTGCTCGGCACCACCAAGGCCACCATCGACCAGGTGCGCAACCGCAGCCATTGGAACGCGGCCAACATCAAGCCGGTCGATCCGGTCACCCTCGGTCTCGCAACCCAGCTCGAACTGGACGCCGTGGTGCGCAAGGCCGCCGAAAAGAAGGCCAAGGACGACGCCCGTCGCGGGATCGTCGACGGCCCGACCCTGGAGCCGGCCTCCGAGACCGGCGCCGCCTTCGCCGAAGACGACCAGCCCTACGAGGCGGAGCGTCCGCTGTTCGACCAGGGCGAGGACGACGAGGACTAGGTCCGAAAAGGGGGCTGCGCGGCAAGCGCAGCCGACCCTGTCGGTCGCCTCCGGGGACCCGTGGAAGCGACCGAGCAGGGCCGTCTGGCGTCCGGCCCCACCCTCGCGGACTGGAAGTGAAGGTCGCTAGTGGGCTTGTGCGCCCAGGGCTTCCATCTCTTCCTTGAGCTTCAGCTTCTTGCGCTTCAGCTCCTTCAACCGCATGGCGTCCGCAGCCGGTCTCATGGTTTCTTCCCGGATCGCCTGTTCGAGATTCTGATGCCGGGCGCCAAGTTCACGGATACGGGCTTCGACGGCCATGACGTGTCATCTCCTTGTCGAATTACTTCGACTAAGGAGTGAACACCCGCTGGTTTGGCCTGTCAGATCACATATGTTTGCAGTCCGGCATCGGCCGCGGACGCCTTGAAACCGGGCGCGGAGTGACAAGTCATGAGCAGTCATGGGCAGTTCCGGGCATGAGCGGTTCTGAGCGCTCGCGCCTGGTGGTCGGTGTCTCCGGCGCCAGCGGCGTGGTCTACGGCCTGCGGGTCTTGGACGCCTGCCGCGAACTGGGCGTCGAGAGCCACCTGATCTTCTCCAAGGCCGCAGCCCTGACCCTTTCCCAGGAAACGTCCCTGACCTTGGCCGAGGCGCAAGGCCGGGCGGACGTGGTCCACAAGGTCGGCGACATCGGGGCTTCGATCTCCTCGGGCTCCTTTCCGACCCTGGGCATGGTCATCGCTCCCTGCTCGGTCCGCTCGATGAGCGAGATCGCCACCGGCGTGACCTCGTCCCTCCTGACCCGCGCCGCTGACGTCACCCTCAAGGAGCGGCGGCCCCTGGTCCTGATGGTGCGCGAAAGCCCGCTGCATCTGGGCCACCTGCGCACCATGGTCCGGCTGGCGGAGATGGGGGCGGTGATCGCCCCGCCTTTGCCGGCCTTCTACGCCAGGCCGACCAACCTGGAGCAGATGGTCGACCAGTCGGTCGGTCGAGCCCTCGACATCTTCGGCCTCTCTTGGCGGCCGGTGCGCAGATGGGGCGTCGACCTCGGGCCGCTCGCGGATACGGAGGCCTGACTTGGCGATCTGGGAGTGGGCGCTGGGCGCTTATGCGCGTCCCGATGTCTCCGAGGCCTGTCTGGCCCTGCAGGACGATCACGGCCAGAACGTCTCGCTCCTGCTCTGGGCCGTCTGGGCCGAGACCTCCGACGCCAGGCTGCTCGCTTCCGCGGCCCAGACGGCGCGGGCCTGGGAGGCCCGGGTGCTCGCGCCGATCCGCGAAATCCGCCGGCGGCTCAAGCCCTCCTTTCCGCCCATCGACGAGCGGGCCCGTGAGGGCCTGCGCGAAGACATCAAGGATGCCGAGCTGCGCGCCGAACGGGTGCTGCTGGAGACCTTCGAGCAAATGACCGAGAGGCCGGGGGGCACGCCGGCCCTCGAGGCTCTTCGAGCGGCGTCCCGCGCCTGGGGAAAACCGGCTTCCGACGACGCCCTGGCTCGCCTGGCGCGCGCCCTGAGCTAGCGCGCGTTCCGCAAAAGTGGAAACCGGCTTTTGCGATCAGAACGCGCTCAACCTTTTGAATCTAGAGCACGATTCAGCGATCGGACGATTCCGTCCGATCGCATCGTACTCTAGGCCGGCGTGGGTCTGCGTGGCATGATGGCGTCAGTGCTGGGGCGGGTGATGGCATGAACGACGACGACAGCAACGATCCTGAGGCCAGGCTCGAGGCCCGGCTCCATGCGTTGACCCAGGAGCATGCCGACCTGGGCGTGGCGGTCGACGCCATCGCCGTGTCGCCGGTGCCCGACATGATGGTCATCGCCCGCCTGAAGCGGAAGAAGCTTTCCCTGAAGGACGAGATCGAGCGCCTCAAGGATCAGCAGACGCCCGATATCATCGCCTGACGGGGCCTAGCCCATCTTGAAGACGCAGAACTTGTTGCCGTCCAGGTCGCGGAAATAGGCGCCGTAGAAGTTGGGCATCCGCTCGCCGGGCGTCCCTTCGCAGGCGCCGCCGGCGGCGAGGGCGGCGGCGTGCACCTGGTCGACC
>LNAP01004220.1_pt1 | contig 13413 bp, 9 predicted proteins | sample 602601 | NCBI WGS metagenome assembly LNAP01 (sample SAMN02440304, study PRJNA202911) | soil metagenome | biome: Subtropical and temperate rainforests or woodlands; isolation source: soil samples (1 kg each in a 20% v/v slurry with milli Q water) were... ...
CGCTCCGGTCCTGCTCCGTGGGCCCGCCGCGATCGGCCATCCATGGCCGTACGCGGCTAACCCGGCATCCATGCCGGGTTGCCCACTGCGCAGAACCTGCGCTCGGCCTCTCGAGGGGGCAAGAAGATCAAAAGCCAAAGCAAAAGCCAAAGCGAGGCGGCCTGACAGCCGACCTGACCACAAATGAATGCGTTCCCCCTGTAGGAGCGAGCTTGCTCGCGAAAAACGCCAGGACACCGCGGGCATTCAGGCAGCCCGCGTCATCGTTGACGTCCATCGTCGGAACGCCGCCCCGAGCAAGCTCGCTCCTACAGAAGAGCAGAGCAAAAGCAGGGCTGTGTACCCCCACGCTTTTCACCATTCAACAGGTCGAGCGTTAGCTCGCCTGCAGCTCTTGATCTTGATCCACCCGCCCCCTCGGCAGGCTGAGTGGAGGCGTTCATCCGGGGACTGGCGCGCAGCGCCGTTCGACGCAGTCGAACGGCGCTGCATGCAGGTCGAGCGAAGCGGACCGGAGGGCAATGCCCCCGGATGAATACCGGAGCGAAGGAACCCCGAGCCTAAGCGAGGGGCCGGACGTTCGGGGCGAGCGTTTTTTTGCTTACTTTTTTTAGGCGCTTGTAAAAAAAGTGAGTCGCCGTAAGGGCGAAACCCCAAGTCGCCGTTACCGAAAAAACGGATATGTACGCAATACAACAGCAGCCTGGTCGGCTCAGAGGCCGCCAAGGCCTAGTCCCCTCGGACGATGCTCCAGACCAGAGCCAGAGCAAGAATCCATCGCACTCCCCAACCAACACAAAGGCCCAGTGCGATGAACGACGCCAACCTCAAAGCCGACATGCTCCAGGCCATGCGCCGCCTGGCCAAGTCAGTCACCATTATCAGCACCAGCAACGGCTCCGAACGCTTCGCCATGGCCGCCACCGCGGTCGACTCACTGAGCACCGAACCGCCATCGCTGCTGATCTGCGTCAACAAGACCGCCTCGCCCCACGCCGCACTGGCGACCGGCGCCGACTTCTGCGTGAACATCCTCGGCGTCGAGCAACAAGACCTCGCACACCTGTGCAGCGGCGCAATCAAGGGCGAAGCGCGTTTCGACCGTGGCAACTGGCTGACCAGCCCCGGCGGCATTCCTTACCTGGGTGACGCGCAGTCGGCCATCCTCTGCCGCCAGGATGGCCACTTCAGCTACGGCACCCATACCGTGTTCATCGGACGCATCCTGCAGATCCACACCAGCGATGCCATCACCCCGCTGGTCTACCTCGACGGCAACTACACCACCACCGCCAAACCCACCCCCTCCTTCGCAGTCGCCGGCTGAGGCCTGGGCATGGACGGCATGAACGGGTTGACGGCGTTGCGAGTGAACAGCGCCGAGCAGTTGCCATGGGATGACCGCTGCGATTTGCTGGTGGTCGGTTTCGGCGGTGCCGGTGCCTGTGCCGCCATCGAAGCAGCCAGTAGAGGCCTCTCGGTGCTGGCCCTGGACCGTTTCGAAGGCGGCGGCGCCACCGCACTCAGCGGTGGCGTTGTTTATGCCGGAGGTGGCACGCCGTATCAGCGCCAGGCCGGCTATGAAGACACCAGCGAAGCCATGTTCAATTACCTGCGTCAGGAAGTGGGCGAGGCCGTCAGCCACGCGACATTGCGCAATTTCTGCGACGGCAGCCGCGAACAACTGGCCTGGCTGGAGCGACAGGGCGCGGCGTTCGAGGCCAGCGTGCCGCCGCATAAAACCTCGTACCCGAGTGACCAGTACTACCTCTATTACTCTGGCAACGAAGCCGTCCCGGCCTATGCCGCGAGCGCCAAACCGGCACCCCGTGGTCACCGCACCAAAGGTCCGGGCATGTCCGGTGCCAGCCTGTTCGCCCCGCTCAAGGCCAGCGCCTTGCGTCACGGTGCGCGCCTGCGCTGCCAGTGCGAAGTGCGGCGACTGGTGCTCGATCTCGACGACAAGGTCATCGGCGTCGAAGCCTGGCAGTTGCCTTCCGGCAGCCGCGCGGCCCGGCAGCATGCGCGCCTGTCGCGCTGGGCCGCCGCCATTCATATGTACGCTCCCGCATTGGCTGACCGCTTGCGCGCCCGTCAGCGTCGCATCGAACAGACCAGCGCCATTCGGCAATTGATTCGCGCCGAACAGGCGGTGCTATTGAGCAGCGGTGGTTTTATCTTCAATCGCGACCTGGTACGCCAACACGCGCCGCAGTACCTGGACGGGCTGCCCCTGGGCGCCACCGGCTGCAATGGCAGCGGCATCGCCCTGGGCCAGAGCGCCGGTGGCAGCGTGACGCGGATGGACAAGATCAGCGCGTGGCGTTTCATCAATCCGCCACTGGCCTGGGCCCGCGGGCTGATCGTCAATGCCCGTGGACAGCGTTACGCCAACGAAGAAATCTACGGCGCGACCCTCGGCCACGCCATGGTCGAAGAACAAGACGGTCGCGCCATCCTGGTGCTCAACCGTGAGCTGATGCGCGAAGCGTTGCGTCAGGTAGGCCCGGGCAAGGTATGGAATTTTCAGCGCCTGCCGGTACTGCTCAATCTGCTGTTCAACGCCAAACGCAGTAGCAGCCTGGCCGGGTTGGCCAAACGCTGCAATCTGCCGCCGGAACTGCTGCGCCAGAGCGTCGAACGCTATTCCCGCGCGGCACGGGGTGAGGTCGCCGACGAGTTCGGCAAATCCGCCGCGATGCTTGCCAACCTCGACCAAGGCCCTTGGTACGCCCTCGACCTGTCCTTCGACAGCAAACTCTTCCCCTGCCCGGTCATCACCCTGGGCGGGCTGAAGGTCTGCGAGGACAGCGGTCGGGTTCTGGACCACGCCGGCCAGCCAATAAACGGTCTCTACAGCGCCGGCCGCAATGCGGTCGGGGTCGCTTCCAACCTGTATGTCTCCGGCCTGTCCCTGGCCGACTGCATTTACTCCGGTCGCCGGGCTGCCGCCCACGTGGCCGACCAATTCGCACTTCAAACCGCACGATCAGGAGAACAACAATGCAACGTGTAGAAGGCAAAGTCTGCATCATCACCGGCGCCGCCAGCGGCATCGGTCGCGAAGACGCCCTGCTGCTGGCCCGTGAAGGCGCCAAAGTAGTACTGACCGACCTCAACGAAGAAGCCGGTCGCCAGGTGGCTGCAGAAATCGGCGCCAACGCGCTGTTCATACGCCACGACATCGCCAGCGAAAGCGATTGGCAACAGGTGATCAAGACCACCGTCGAACACTTCGGCCGTCTCGACGTACTGGTCAACAACGCCGCGATCCTGGCCCTGGGCAGCATTGAAGACACCACGCTGGAGCTGTGGCAGAAGGTGCAGAAGATCAACGGCGAAGGCTACTTCCTCGGCTGCAAGTACGCGATCCAGGCGATGAAGGACACCGGCGGCGGGTCGATCATCAACATGTCGTCGGTGGCCGCGTTGGGCGCGATGCCGATGTTCTGCGCTTATTCGGCGTCCAAAGGCGCGGTGGCGGCGATGACCCGTTCGATTGCCCTGCACTGCAAGCAGCAGGGTTACCGCATCCGCTGCAACAGCGTGCACCCCGATGGCGTGAACACACCGATGACCCAGGCCCTGGCCGGTGGTCAGCCAATCCCGCAGGAAGCGCTGGACCAGGACCCGATGAACCGCATGGCCGCGCCACGGGACATTGCCAACGTGGTGCTGTTCCTGGCCACCGACGAGTCGCGATTCGTCAACGGTGCCGAGATCCGCGTCGACAACGCCCAACTGATCAGCGGGCTCTGAGGTCGAGGTGAACATGGGCACGCAACAACAGAACCTGACCCCGGCCGAACACACGACGGCAAGCGTCTCATTGCAGGTGTGTGCGGTGATCGACGAGACCGCTGATGCGCGCTCGCTGGTGCTGGACGTACCGCCAATCCTGCGTGAGCGCTTTCGCTACAAACCGGGCCAGTTCCTGAGTTTTCGCGTGCCCTTGGCCGGCAAACTGTTGACCCGCTGCTACTCCATGGCCAGCTCGCCCCTCGCGGACGCGCTGCCCAAGGTCACGGTGAAACGGGTCGACGGTGGCCGGGTGTCGAACTGGATGAACGAAGTGCAGGTCGGCGACTGGCTGGAAGTGCTGCCACCGGCCGGGCATTTCTGTCTGGACCCGCAGGCGGACACCGAAAAGCCCCTGGTCTTGTTCGGGGGCGGCTCGGGCATCACCCCGGTGTTTTCCATTCTCAAATCGGTGCTGCACAGCAGTCGGCGACCGATCAAATTGATCTACGCCAACCGCGATGAGGCGTCGGTGATTTTCAAGGACGAGCTGTGCCAGTTGATCAAGGCGCATCCTGATCAACTGCACGTGGTGCACGTCCTCGATTCGGTGCAGGGTTTTTTGACGGACCATCAGGTCCGTCATCTGCTGCGCGGATCGGCCGGCGGCGACTACTTCATCTGTGGGCCTGGACCGTTCATGGACACCGTGGAGCGCACGCTGCTGGCAGTGGGCGAAGCGGCCGAGCGGATCCATGTCGAACGCTTCGTCTCGCCGCCGGACCCCGATGAACTGCTGGCCGAAGAGGCCGTGGCACGGGCTGCGGCCATGGATTCGCAATGCGAAGCACTGATCGTCGAGCTCGATGGTCGGCAACACGAAATTGCCTGCAAACCCGGCGACACCCTGCTGCAAAGTTGCAAGGCCGCCGGCCTGGATGTGCCGTCGTCCTGTGAAGAAGGTTTTTGCGGGGCCTGTATGTGCGTGGTCCAGGAAGGCCAGACCCAACTGGCCCGCAACGACGTGCTGACCCCCAAGGAGCTCGCCGACGGCTGGACGCTGGCCTGCCAGAGCCGACCGACCGGTGCCCGCGTGCGCCTTAAATTCCCGGATTGAGGTTACGCTCCTACGGGGGAATGCGGTCAATTGTGGGAGCGGGCTTGCTCGCGAAGGCGGTGTGTCAGACAACGATGATGTCAAGTTTGCCGCCCCCTTCGCGAACAAGCCCGCTCCCACAGTTGAATTGTGCACGCCGGGGGATCTGTTGCTTAGTCTCAACGGACGATCACTCGGGCCCGGTCTGCGGTTAGACTCGACCACAGCATTAGCCCACAACAATAAAGAGGTGCAGTTATGGCTCGTTTGCAGAATAAGGTCGCGGTGGTCACCGGCGGCGCTTCGGGGATCGGTCTGGCCTGCGTGCGCCGTTTCGCGGCCGAAGGCGCGCAAGTGGTCGGGCTGGACATCGGCAGCGCACCGGCAGACTTTCCCGGCCTGTTCATGACCCTGGACGTGCGCGACGAAGCGCAGGTGCAGCAGGTCATGCAAGAAGTCATCAACCGCTTCGGACGCATCGACGTACTGGTCAATGCCGCTGGCGTCGCCGACCAGGGCAGCGTGACCCAGACCACCACCGCCAACTGGCAACGGGTAATGGACATCAACCTGACCGGCAGCATGCTCACCAGCAAGTACGCGCTGGCGTCGATGGTTGAACAACGCAATGGCTCGATCATCAACGTCGGTTCGATCTTCGGCCTGCAAGGCTGCGACGGCAACGTGGCCTATAACGTGTCCAAGGGCGGCATCAACCAGCTGACCCGCTCGATGGCCATCGACTACGGCTACGCCAACATTCGCGTCAACGGTCTGTGCCCGGGCCTGATCGAAACGCCGATGACCAGCATGGTCCGTGACAATGACGCGTTCCACGCCTTCTTCGCCTCGCAGCACATGCTCAGCCGCTCCGGGCAACCGGAAGAAGTGGCCAACGTTGCGCTGTTCCTGGCGTCCGACGAAGCCTCCTTTGTCAGCGGCCAGATGATTGCCGTGGACGGTGGTTTCTCCGCCGGTCGCCGTTTCGCCCCGCCCGCGCAGTAATTCGCAATCCGACCGGGCGCCCTGCCCGGTCTACTCCCTTTTTCGTACCTGTCTTCTAACCGGGGAGGCCCCATGCCGCCTGTCGCCACCGCACTGACCATCGCTCAACTGTTCGCCAACGCAGCCCAGGCCTATGGCGACCGCCCGGCCATCGAGGACGCGGGCCACACCATCAGCTATCGACAACTGGACCAACTGCGCCGCCAGGCAGCCCGCGCACTGCTGGCCCTCGACGTACAGGTTGGGGACCGTGTGGCGATCTGGGCGCCAAACGTGTGGGAATGGATCGTTGCGGCTGGCGCCCTGCAGAGTGTCGGTGCCGCCCTGGTGCCGCTCAATACCCGGATGAAGGGCAGCGAGGCCGGCTACATCCTGCGCGAAAGCGGCGCCTGCGTACTGTTTGCCATCGGCGAATTCCTCGGCGCGGACTACCCCGGCATGCTGACGTCGGAAGACCTGCCAGCCCTGCGCCACATCGTCAGCGTGCGTGGTGCCAATTCGGGCACCCTGGCCTGGGACCGGTTTATGGACCTGGCGGCCGATGTGCCGCAACTCGCCTTGCGCACCCGCGAACAGAGCGTTGGTCCGCAGGCCTTATCCGACGTGCTGTTCACCTCGGGCACCACTGGTAAACCCAAAGGCGTGATGACCAGCCACGGCCAGAACCTGCGAATAGTGCGCGACTGGAGCGATATTGTCGGTTTGCGCGAGAGCGATCGCTACCTGATCGTCAATCCGTTCTTCCACTCTTTCGGGTACAAGGCCGGCTGGCTGGCAGCGCTGATGCGTGGCTGCACCCTCCTGCCGCAGCAAGTGTTCGACGTGCAGGCCGTGCTCGAATGCGTGCAGCGTGAACGCATCACCGTCTTACCCGGACCACCGACGCTGTATCAGTCGTTGCTTGCCCATCCGCAACGCAGTGAATTCGACCTGAGCTCCTTGCGCGTGGCGGTGACCGGGGCGGCGGCGATTCCGGTGGAGATGATCCACCGCATGCGTGACGAACTCGGGTTCGCCACCATCGTCACCGCGTATGGCCTGACGGAAGTCTGTGGGTTCGCCACGATCTGTCGTTCCGGTGACTCGGCGGAACTGGTCGCCAACACCAGTGGTCGGGCGATGCCGGGGGTGCAAGTGCGCTGTGTCGGCAACACCGGTCGCAGCCAGCCGGCCAACATTCCCGGTGAAGTGCAGATTCGCGGCTACAACCTGATGCAGGGCTATCTCAACAACCCCGAAGCCAGCCAGGAAATTCTCGACGCCGACGGCTGGCTGCACACCGGCGACATCGGCATGCTCGATGAACAGGGTTACCTGCGCATCACCGACCGCCTCAAGGACATGTTCATCACCGGAGGCTTCAATGTGTACCCGGCGGAGATCGAACAGTGTTTGCTGACTTATCCGGGCGTGGCCCAGGCAGCGGTGATCGGTATTCCTGACGAGCGCCTGGGGGAAGTGGCGATGGCGTTCCTGCTGCCTGCGCCGGGAATGGACATCGAACAGGCAGGGTTCCTCGCCTGGTGCCGTGAACAGATGGCCAACTACAAGGTACCGCGTCGGGTGCAGGTGCTGCAGAAGATGCCGATCAATGCGGCGGGGAAAGTGACCAAGAATGTGTTGCGCGAATGGGCATTGCAGCCAGTCGACTGAACACAATCCCTGTAGGAGCGAGCTTGCTCGCGATGGTGTGTCAGTCGACATCAATGCAACTGATAGACCATCGCGAGCAGGCTCGCTCCTACAATGTTCGAGGGTGTACACAAATTTCGCGTCCGACACAGCTCAACTGTGGGAGCGAGCCTGCTCGCGATAGCGTCAGGTCAATCGACATAGATGTTGGCTGACACTCCGTCATCGCGAGCAAGCTCGCTCCCACAATGTTCGAGGGTGTACACAGGTTTCGAGTCCGACACAGATCAACTGTGGGAGCGAGCTTGCTCGCGATAGCGTCAGGTCAGTCGACATTGATGTTGGCTGACACTCCGTCATCGCGAGCAAGCTCGCTCCTACAGGTTGTGTGTGTGTAGCGAGATGACGTAGTCAAACCACCCGCGCCGGATGCTGCTGGCGCGGGTCGCCGAGCATGGCGCGGTGGGACGGCGGCTGGCGGCCTTCGGCTTCGCTGATGCCGTAGCCAGGGGCAATTTCGGCGGTGATCAGGGTCTGGCCGGACAACGCCATCAACTGCGGATCATTGAGCAAGGCATGAATCACCCGCCCGTTGAATTGCGGGGTTTCGGCGTGGGCCAGGAATGCCTGGTATTGCTCGCCATGCTGTTCGCCGGCAATCTTCGTACGTTCGGTCAGTTGCGGGCCGAGCCACAGCGACAATGCCGCCACGCCCTGCCCTTCGAAATCGATCGCCATATCCGCCGCCAGCTTGTCGACGCCGGCCTTTTGCGCGCCGTACGCCGGGCCATGCATATAGCACCCGGCACCGAACGACGAAGTGAAGCAAATCAGCCCTTGGGCACTTTTGAGCAACAGCGGCGCGGCGTAGAAGCTGGCGATGTACGCCGAGCGTAGGCCGACGTCGAGAATGCGTACCAGGTCCAGCGGTTTAGCCCAGAACGGCCCTGGTTCGATCAACTGGTCATGGATGAACGCGGCGCTGTTCACCAGCAGATCCAGATGCCCGCACTCATTTTCCACACGGGTAAACAGCGCCTGAACCTGCGCGTCATCGGCGTGATCACAGACCACCGCGATACCGCGCCCACCGGCGTCGGTGATCGCGGCGGCGGTGTCCTCCAGCGAGCCGCGCAAGGCATGCCCGTACAAATTCGACCCGCCCTGCCCCGGGGCGCGACCGGTGACATACACCGTCATGCCCGCTGCCCCAAGGGCCAGGGCAATGCCCTGCCCGACTCCGCGACTGGCGCCGGTCACTACGGCGATCTGTGGACGCTGGTTGTTCATTCGACACTCCCGAACAAGGTTTTCGCCGAAGCGGTTTCGCTCTGACACTTGATGTGATTGGCGGCCAGGTAACCGAAGGTCATGGCCGGGCCGATGGTCGAACCGGCACCCGGATAGGTGCGGCCCATCATCGAGGCGGCGCTGTTGCCGATGGCGTACAGGCCGTTGATCGGTTCGCCGTCTTCATGCAACACCCGGGCGTGCACGTCGGTCAGCAGGCCCCCCTTGGTACCGATGTCGCCGGCGTCGATGCGCACGGCGTAGAAAGGTCCCTTGAGCAACGGCGCCAGGCACGGATTGGGTTGCATGTTCGGGTCGCCGTAATAGCGGTCGAACAGTGATTCGCCCTTGTGGAAATCCTCGTCGACACCCTGCACGGCCATACCGTTGAAACGCTGCACGGTGCGCACCAGTCCGGCGCCGTCGACGCCGATTTTCGTCGCCAGTTCTTCCAGGCTCGACGCCTTGTGGAAGTAGTCGCGCAGGTGCTCGGGCAATTGCCAATCGCGCTGGGCATAACCCGGCAACAAGGCGCCACACGGATACTTGCGCCGGAACTCGGCATCGAACACCATCCAGCACGGCACGCTCACGGCGCCTTCGCGGTTGTTGGCGTACATCGCATAAACGATATCGGTATAGGGCGCGGCTTCGTTGACGAAACGCTCCCCCGCCGCGTTGACCATCACACACCCCGGCAAGGTGCGTTCAACGAACAGCGCACGCTGTTTTTCTTCACCCTTGACGTAAGTGGTCGGCGCCCACCAGCTGTGCTCCATCAACGCGGTCCGAGCACCGATGGCCTGGCCAGCGCGAATACCATCGCCGGTATTGTTGGGTGGCGTGGCACTCCAGTTGGCCCGGGACGGCTGCGGCAGGTACTGCTCGCGCATTTCCTGGTTACGCTCGAAACCACCGGCGGCGATGATCACCCCGTAGCGCGCCTTGACGTTGAGCAACTGACCGTCGCGATTGACCTGCGCCCCGCCGACCCGGTCGCCGACCAGCAGCAGTTCTTCGAGTGCACAGTTGAGCCACAGCGACTTGCCGCGATCCTGCAACGAACAGCGCAATGCACCGATCAAGGCATTGCCCAGCGTCAGGAAACGGTCGCGACGGGATAAACGCCGACCCTCGCGATCACGCCAGTAGCGCCACATCACCCGCAGGGTCAGGCGCAACCAGCCGGGGCCCCGGCACAGCAGCACTTGCGCCTCTTTCATGGTCATCGCCATGCGCCCCATCATCAGGGTGCCGGGGGACGGCGCACGCATGCGCAGAAATTCTTCGCCGAGTTCGGCGGCGTCAAACGGTTGCGGATCCATCGAGCGATAGCCCGGTTTTCCGCCCTCGACTTCCGGGTAGTAATCGGCGTAGCGAGGTTGCGCCTCGAAGCGTACGCGGGTGTGTTGTTCCAGGTACTCGACCATCTCCCGACCGTGCTCGACATAGGCTTCGATTCGCCCGTCGTCGATCTCGCCGTGGGTCACGGCGCGGATGTAGGCAATCGCTTCGGCCGCCGAATCACTGCCGCCAATGGCGTTGATCCGGTGGTTGTTGGGGATCCAGATGCCTCCGCCGGACACCGCCGAGGTGCCGCCGTACTCGCCGCTCTTTTCGATCAGCAACGCATTCAGGCCCAGGTCGTGGGCGCGCAGCGCTGCGGTCATGCCCCCGGCTCCCGAGCCAATCACCAACACATCACAGCACTCGTCCCATTTGATCCCGGCAGCGTTCATGCGATCACCCTTGTTCAGCGCCCATCAGGCAGAAACCGCCACCGCCGGATCTTCGCCCGGTGCAGTCGGTCTCGGGATTGTTCGCCGCACGCGCCGGGCGTTCATCGTCCGATGGGACTAAGGCGCACACCGCAACTGCCCCCTGCAAATCGCGTAGTCCGCTTGGACGATGTTGCGCGCAAGTCGTGACTCCATAGTCGCCCATAGCACCAATCACCCCCCTGAAATGCAGGTCGGGCAGGTCTGACCTGGGCCATGAGGACGACATGATAAAAACAATAATCGCCCCACCAACACAGCACCCTCGCGTACAGCTGGCCTTGCTGTTGCTGGCTGGCGGACTAAGCGCTCACGTGAATGCCATGAGCTTTCAGCCAAGCGAAGACTTGAGCATCGACTGGGACACCACACTGACCTACAGCCTCGCCTGGCGGACCGAGTCGCGCGATCACAAACTGACCGCCAATGCCAACGGCAACGACGGCGATAACGCGTTCGACAAAGGCAGCCTGATCAACAACCGCAGCGGCTTTCTCACCGAAGCCAACATCAAGTGGCAAGACAACTACGGCGTGTTCGTCCGGGCGACGGGTTTCTACGACAACGTCTACGATCAGGACAACGACAACACCACCGGCACTTCCAACTGCTTCGCCGGCGGCCATTGCAGCAAACCCGACCGTTTCTCCCAGGACACCATCGACCAGCATCGCAATGAGTTGCGCATGCTCGACTACTACGCCTATGGCACCTGGGACCTGAGCGGCCATGCCCTCAACGCGCGCCTGGGTAATCAGGTGGTGAGCTGGGGTGAAAGTCTGTTCTATCCGGGTATTTCCGCGGCCCAGAGCCCGGTGGACGCGACCAAGGCGACCACCCCGGGCGTCGAGGTCAAGGAAATTCTGCTGCCGGTTGGCCAACTGTTCACCCAGTTCGCCCTGACCGAAAGCCTGGGTATCCAGGCCTACTACCAATACAAGTGGGAGAAAACCGAGCTGTTCGGCGTAGGTAGTTACTTCTCCACCACCGACTTCATCGACGAGGGCGGCTTCAACGACGCTTCCGGTTTCGTCACCCGCCTCAAGGACGACAAGCCGAGCGACAGCGGCCAGTACGGTGTGGCCTTCACCTACGCCGCCGAGTCGCTGAACAACACCGAGTTCGGCCTCTTCTACTCGCGCTATCACGACAAGACGCCATCGCTGGACTTTGCGACGAACCTGGGCCGCTACCAGGTGCGCTACTTCGACAACATCGACCTGTTCGGTGCGAGTTTCGCCACGGTGCTGGGCGATGTCAGCTGGGCCGGTGAAGTCAGCTACCGAGACGGCACGCCAGTGATGGTCGACAACGGTTTCTCCAGCCCCGTGCGCGGCAAGACCATACAAGCGCAAACGTCGATGATCTACGTGCTCGGCCCGACCTCCTTCGCCGACAACACCAGCCTGACCGGCGAGCTGGTCTACAACACCGTGGTCAGCAACGATGAGTCGCAGCCAGTGACCCTGGCCCCTGGTTTCGCGCTGCCGGGAACCGACAGCCTGGTCTATGACCGCGATGCCTGGGGCTACACGGTGCAGGCGAACTTTGACTACAACGACGTGTTCAGCGGATGGGACATGTCGGTGCCTGTCACCTTCAGCGCCGCCGCCCACGGCGACAGCTCGATGGTCGGCTCGATCAACGCCGGCCAGAACGATAACCGCGCCAGCATCGGCAGTTCCTGGCGCTACCTGGGCAACTTCACCGTCGAGGCCCGCTACAACGCCTACCTCGGCAGCGCCAACAACAGCCCGTTGGCCGACCGCGACAACGTCGCGCTCAACTTCAAGTACCGGTTCTGATTCCCCTGTCGGAGGAGCACAGCATGTCCAGATTCACCCAAACATTATTGAGCACTGCGCTGACCGTCGGCCTGCTCGGCAGTGGCCTGGCCTACGCCAAGGTCAGCCCCGAAGAAGCCGCCCGCCTGGGCCAGGACCTGACCCCGATGGGCGCCGAAAAGGCCGGTAACGCCGACGGCAGCATCCCGGCCTGGTCCGGCAAATGGCGCGGCCTGCCACCAGGACTCAAATACGCCGGCCCCGGCACGCCGTACCCGGATCCGTACGCCGCGGAAAAACCGCTGTTCGTGATCGATTCGAAGAACATGGACAAGTACGCCGACAACCTGACCGATGGCCAGAAGGCGCTGTTCAAGCGATACCCGGATACCTTCAAGATCCCGGTGTACCCGAGCCACCGCGACTTCCGCCTCGATCAGCGCCTGGAAGACCAGATCAAGAAAAACGCCGTCACTGCCGAACTCGACAATGACAACAACGACACGAAAAACGCCTGGGGTGCCTCGCCGTTCCCGATCCCGAAGAACGGCAGCGAGTTGATGTTCAACCATACCTTGCAGGGGCGCGCCAGCACTGAAGAGGCCAACTACGGCCAGGCGGTGGTGTACTCCAACAAGGAAAAGGTGCTGGAAGAGGTCAACTACAAGATCTTTTCGATCTGGTCCAGCCCGGACAAAACCCCGGAGGCCGCGAACGGTGTATTCACACACTTCCTGCTCACCACCCTGGAACCGGTGCGCAAGAAAGGCGAGATCGTGGTCGGTCACGAGTTCATCAATCCGACCGCTTCACCGCGCCAGGCCTGGCAATACAGCCCGGGCCAACGCCGGGTACGTCGCGCGCCAACCGTGGGTTATGACTCGCCGACCGGCGCGGGAGGTTTTCGTGTGTACGACGAAGACCGTTTGTTCAACGGTGCGCCAGACCGCTACAACTGGACCATCGTCGGCAAGAAGGAAATCTACATTCCGTACCACAACTACAAGATCGACGACCCGAGCGTAACGGCCGACCAGATCCTGGACACCACCGGCCACGTCGATCCGCAGTACATGCGCTACGAGAAACA
>LNAP01004221.1_pt1 | contig 13410 bp, 9 predicted proteins | sample 602601 | NCBI WGS metagenome assembly LNAP01 (sample SAMN02440304, study PRJNA202911) | soil metagenome | biome: Subtropical and temperate rainforests or woodlands; isolation source: soil samples (1 kg each in a 20% v/v slurry with milli Q water) were... ...
ATTGTCCAAAATTCCCCACTGCTGCCTCCCGTAGGAGTCTGGGCCGTGTCTCAGTCCCAGTGTGGCTGGTCGTCCTCTCAGACCAGCTACAGATCGTCGCCTTGGTGAGCCTTTACCTCACCAACTAGCTAATCAGACATCGGCCGCTCCAAAAGCATGAGGCCCGAAGGTCCCCCACTTTCTTCCGTAGAACGTATGCGGTATTAGCGTAACTTTCGCTACGTTATCCCCCACTTCTGGGTACGTTCCGATGTATTACTCACCCGTTCGCCACTCGCCGCCAGGTTGCCCCGCGCTGCCGTTCGACTTGCATGTGTAAAGCATGCCGCCAGCGTTCAATCTGAGCCAGGATCAAACTCTTCAGTTTAATCTCTGTTTTGACACTTGCGTGTCATGTCGCCCACTCAAAATACTGACCGTTACTCATTGCTGAGCAACGTTATACTTTTTGTGAACATTTGATAATTTAAGCATTCAGCACCCCGAAGGATGCTGGCACTTCATCAAACGCCCACACTTATCGACTGTTGATTGTTAAAGATCGTATTCGGTACTGCCTTGCTGCATCCGGCGAATCGTTTTGTTCGTCAGCAGCAGAGAAGTGAGATTATGCCGTGTTTCGCTTACCTCGTCAACTCATCCTTTTTCGCAGTGTGCACTCGTTGTTGAATCTCGACGGTGCGCTGCAGAAGCAGGACGCGCACTATAGCAAACCGCACTGGCGTATGCAAGAAGCATGAATTACCCTGCTTTCACGGCCAGGACGCGGCGCAGCGCCGTGTCCGGATCCAGTCCCGCCATCAGCAGGTTGATGATCTCTTTCTTGTCTTCGGCCGACACCTTGGCGCATGCCTCGCGATGCGAGCAGTAATAGGCATACCAGGCGACGTCCGCGGGACGTTCCTTGCGCGGCTTGACCCGCAGGCCGAACGCGACGTTCTCGAACACCGTCATGTGCTTGAACAGCGCATAGTGCTGGAACACGAACCCGACCTGACGCTGGCGCACGTCGACCGAGGTGGCGTCTTCCCCGGCGAACAGCACGTTGCCGGAATCCGGCGCCTCCAGTCCGGCGATGATGCGCAGCAGCGTGGTCTTGCCGCAGCCAGACGGCCCCAGCAGCGCCACCAGCTCGCCCGTTTCAATGTGCAGCGACACGTCGTTCAGCGCGCGGAACTGGCCGAACTGCTTGGATAGATTGCGAACTTCGATACTCATGCTTGTCTCCGTCTGAACCGGCCGCGTCAGGCGACGGCCGGTTTGAGGGTTGCCGACGCCGGACCGGGGTACTCGGCGGGCAGATCGGCCGCGCGCAGGAAGCGCGCGTTGCGCCACTCGACCACGTTCTTGGCCACCAGCGTCACCAGCGCCAGCAACGCCAGCAGCGATGCCACCGCGAATGCCGCGGAATACTGATATTCGTTATAGAGAATCTCTACATGCAGGGTCATCGTATTGGTCAGCCCCCGTATCTGCCCGGACACCACCGACACCGCCCCGAACTCGCCCATGGCCCGCGCGTTGCACAGGATCGCGCCGTACAGCAGGCCCCACTTGATGTTGGGCAGCGTGACGCGCCAGAAGATCTGCCAGCCATTGGCGCCAAGCGTCAGCGCGGCCTGCTCTTCCTCGCTGCCCTGCGCCTGCATCAGCGGGATCAGTTCGCGCGCCACGAACGGAAAGGTCACGAAAAGCGTGGCCAGGATGATGCCGGGCACGGCGTATACGATCTTGACGTCGTGCTCCTGTAGCCAGCCGCCCAGCCAGCCCTGCGTGCCGAACAGCAGGATGAACACCAGGCCGGCCACGACAGGCGACACCGAAAACGGCAGATCGATCAACGTGATCAGGAACTGCTTGCCCCGGAACTGGAACTTCGTGATGGCCCAGGCGGCGGCTACCCCGAACACCAGGTTCAGCGGCAGCGCGATCGCCGCCACCAGCAAGGTCAGCCAAATTGCTGACAGCGCATCGGGTTCGACGATGGCCGCCAGGTACAACTCCCAGCCCTTCTTGAACGCCTCGGCGAACACCGCCGCCAACGGCACCAGCAGAAACAGCGTCAGGAATCCCAAGGCGATGAACAGCAGCACGCCGCGCACCCAGCGCGGCTCGGTCAGATGCGGCGGACGGTCCGATGCGCTCATGCGAGCCTCCCCTGGTTGCGGCGAGCCTGCCAGCCTTGCAGCAGATTGATGATGAACAACAGCGCGAACGACAGCACCAGCATCACCGTCGCGATGGCGGCGGCGCCGGCATAGTCGAACTGTTCGAGTTTGGAAATGATCAGCAGCGGCGTGATCTCGGACACCATGGGCATGTTGCCCGCGATGAAGACCACCGATCCGTATTCGCCCACCGCCCGCGCGAACGCCAGGGCGAAGCCCGTCATCAGCGCAGGCAGGATGGTCGGCAGCAGCACGCGGCGGATGGTTTGCCAGCGGCTGGCGCCCAGGCTGGCGGCGGCCTCCTCGATCTCGCGCTCGACGTCTTCCAGCACGGGCTGCACGGTACGCACCACGAACGGCACGCCGATGAAGATAAGCGCGATCACGATGCCCAGCGGGGTGAACGCCACTTTCAAGTCAAACCATTTTGACAACGGCGCGCCCAGCCAGCCTTTTTCGGAATACAGCGCGGTCAGCGCGATACCGGCCACGGCGGTCGGCAACGCGAACGGCAGGTCGACCAGCGCGTCCAGGATTTTCTTGCCGGGGAAGCGGTACCGCACCAGCACCCACGCCACCACGGTGCCGAACACCAGGTTCACCAGCGCGGCCAGCAACGACGCGCCGAAGGTCAGCTGATACGACGCCAGCACCCGAGGCGCCGTCACGGTGTCCCAGAACCCCTGCCATCCCAGCTCGGCGCTTCTCAAGGGCAGCGCGGCCAGCGGGATCAACACCAGCACACTCAGGTACAGCACCGCGTATCCCATGGAAATGCCGAACCCGGGTAGCACGCCGGGGCTGTTGCGCCGAACGGCAAAAGGCGCTTGCGCGCCGTTTGCCGCCGGGTTCGAGGCTATAGTCATGACCATCGTCCGCTCGTTGTCCGTTTATTTCTTCTGCGGCAGATAGATCTGATCGAACGTACCGCCGTCGCTGAAGTGGTCCTTCTGCGCCTTGCGCCAGCCGCCGAAGATCTTGTCGTCGATGGTGACGAGCTTGACCTTGGGAAACTTGCTTTCGTACTTGGCGGCCACCGTCTTGTCGATCGGGCGGTAGTAGTTCTTCGCGATGATCTCCTGCGCGGCGGGCGTGTACAGGAATTCCAGGTAGGCCTGCGCCGCGGCACGTGTTCCCTTCTTGTCCACGATCTTGTCCACGATCGCGATCGGCGGCTCGGCCAGGATCGACAGCGACGGCACCACGATGTCGAACTTGTCAGGCCCCAGTTCTTCAAGCGCCAGGAACGCTTCGTTCTCCCAGGCCAGCAGCACATCGCCCACACCGCGCTCGACAAAGGTGGTGGTGGCGCCGCGGGCGCCGGTGTCCAGCACCGGCACGTGCTTGAGCAGGTCGCCCACATAGGCGCGCGCCTTCTCTTCGCTGCCGCCGTTCTTCTCCAGCGCATAGGCCCACGCGGCCAGGTAGTTCCAGCGCGCGCCGCCCGACGTCTTCGGGTTCGGGGTAATGACCTGGACGCCGTCCTTCACCAGGTCGTCCCAGTCCTTGATGGCCTTGGGGTTGCCCTTGCGCACCAGGAAGACAATGGTGGAGGTATAGGGCGAGCTGTTTTGCGGCAGGCGGCTCTGCCAGTTCGCGGGCAGCAGGCCGCGGTCGGCGATGGCGTCGATGTCGTAGGCCAGCGCCAGCGTCACCACGTCGGCTTCCAGGCCGTCGATGACAGAGCGCGCCTGGCGGCCGGAGCCGCCGTGCGATTGGCGGATCGTCAGGTCGACGTTGGCCTTGTCCTTGTATTGCTTGATGAAGGCGTCGTCGATGGCGCGGTACAGCTCGCGCGTCGGGTCGTACGAGACGTTCAGCAGCGTCTGCTTTTGCTGAGCCTGCGCCGGCGCGACCGCCGCCAGCGAAAATGTCACCGCCGCCAACGCGGCCAACCAACCGGCTTTCCCGAAAGACATCCCTTGCTCCCTGTATTTGGCAATATGGAAGCAAGTGTGCTGGCTGGCCATTCTGAACGGAACGAATCATTTTTTGATTGCTCATCGCTCCCAGACATATAGGATCCGTGTCCCAACAATGAAAAACCGCCGCGTTTCCCTATGGAAAGGCGGCGGTTCTGGCGGCGATGGAACGCCTGCGGAATGCGGAGGCTACCCCCCGGATTCCGAATTTACTTATTCGGCTGGGGCGTAATGCGCAGATACGGACGCACGGCCTTGTAGCCCTTGGGGAATTTCTGCTTGATCACCGCTTCGTCCTGCAAGGACGGCACGATGATCACATCATCGCCGTCTTCCCAGTTGACCGGGGTGGCCACGCTGTGGCTGTCGGTCAATTGCAACGAATCAATGACACGCAGGATTTCGTTGAAGTTGCGGCCGGTGCTGGCCGGATACGTGATGATCAGGCGCACCTTTTTATTGGGGTCGACGATGAACACCGAACGCACCGTCAGCGTGGCGTTGGCGTTCGGGTGGATCATGTCGTACAGCTCGGACACCTTGCGGTCCTTGTCGGCCAGGATCGGGAAGTTGACCTTGGTCGATTGCGTGTCGTTGATGTCCTCGATCCACTTGGAATGGGAATCGGCGCCGTCCACCGACAGCGCCAGCACCTTCACGTTGCGCTTGGCGAATTCTTCCGCCAGCTTGGCGGTGTAGCCGAGTTCGGTCGTGCACACGGGCGTGAAGTCGGCCGGATGCGAAAAGAGCACCCCCCAGCTGTTGCCCAGATACTCGTGGAAGCGGATAGGGCCAGCCGAGGATTCCTGTTCGAAATCAGGGGCGGTATCGCCCAGACGTAGATGACTCATGGTGTCTCCTGTATGCGGATTCAGTGGGGGACCGGCGGCCCGCGACCGCTGCCACCGGGGAAGTCGTTCCATGCGGAGATTACCGCGGGTAAAACGATTCTTCCATCAAACCTTTGGCTGGGGAAATACGCAAGCCATATAACCTTATGCAATATCTGCAGCGGCGCCGCATGCCTCTGCGACCACTCCGGCCCGCACCGCCGCGGACAACGCCAACGCGCGCGGCAGGATGTGCGCGGCATAGAACAATCCCGTCGCGATTTTCGATTTGTGGAACGGGTCCGTGGACCCCGCGGCCAGGTGTTTGCGGCACACCAGCACCGCGCGTGCCATCTGCCAGCCGCCATGCACCACGCCGGCCAGCATCAGATACGGAACGCTGCTCGAGTAGACCGCCCGGATGTTGGCGGCCGACTGCTCCAGGATGAAGCCCACGCCCGCCTCGTACGCCTGGATGGCGCCATCCAGGTTGTCGCGCAGCAGCCGCAGCGCATCGCGTTCCGCTGCGGCGGCGCGGGTGGATTCCGCTTCCACGGCGCGCAGCGTCTCGCGCATGGCGGCGATGGCCGCATAGGCGGTGGCGCCGCCGTCACGCTGCGTCTTGCGGCTGACCAGATCGTTGGCCTGGATCGCGGTGGTGCCTTCATAGATGGGCAGGATGCGGGCGTCGCGGTAGAACTGCGCCGCGCCGGTTTCCTCGATGAATCCCATGCCGCCGTGCACCTGCACGCCCAGTGACGCAACCTCTACCGCGGTCTCGGTCGAGAAGCCCTTCACGATCGGCACCATGTATTCGTAGAACGCGCGGTTGCGCGAACGCTGTTCGGGATCGGGATGGTGCGTGCCCTTGTCGTGCGCCGCCGCCGTCACGTAGGACACCGCGCGGGCGGCCTCCGTCAACGATTTCATGGTCAGCAGCATGCGTTGCACATCGGGATGCCGCACAATCGCCACCGGCCCCGCCGACCCTTCCACCGCGCGTCCCTGCACGCGTTCGCGCGCATACGCCAGCGCATGCTGGTAGGCGCGTTCGGACACGCCGATGCCTTGCTGCCCCACGGCATAGCGCGCGGCGTTCATCATGATGAACATGTATTCCAGGCCACGGTTCAATTCACCGACCAGATAGCCCACGGCGCCCTCGCCCACTTCGCCCTTGCCGGCGCCGTACAGCAGCACCGCCGTGGGGCTGCCGTGGATACCCAACTTGTGCTCCAACGAGGCGCACCAGACATCATTGCGCTTGCCCAGGCTGCCGTCGGGCTCGACCATGAACTTCGGCACGATGAAAAGCGAAATCCCCTTCACGCCCGCTGGCGCGTCCGGGGTGCGAGCCAGCACCAGATGGATGATGTTCTCGGCCAGGTCGTGCTCGCCATAGGTAATGAAGATCTTCTGGCCCGACAGGCGGAAGCTGCCGTCGTCCTGCCGGACGGCGCGCGTGGCGACCTGGGCCAGGTCCGACCCGGCCTGCGGCTCGGTCAGGTTCATGGTGCCGGTCCACTTGCCGCTGATCAGGTTGGGGACGTATTGCTTGCGCTGCGCCTCCGACCCCACGGTCAGCACGGCTTCGATCACGCCGTCCGTCAACATCGGGCATAAAGAGAAGGCCAGACTGGCCGCCTGGATGTTCTCTCCGGGCGCCGCGGCGACCAGTTTGGGCAGGCCTTGCCCGCCCCATGCCTGCGGATGCTGCAAGCCTTGCCAGCCCCCCGCCGCATAATCCTTGAAACCCTGGGCGTAGCCCGGCGTGGTCGTTACCTGCCCATCCTTCCAGACCGGCGGCTGCGTGTCACCGGGCACGTTCAAGGGGGCCACCGCCTGCTCCACGAAGCGCCCGTTCTCTTCCAGGATGGCGTCCACGAGGTCGGGCGTGACGTCACCGAATCCGGGAAGTTTCAGGATATCGTCCAGTCCGGCCAGTTCCTTCAGGGCGAAGCGGAAGTCCTGCAGCGGGGTTACGTAAGGCATGGTGTCTCCGTGTGCAACGGACCCCGAGGCGCGGAGCGCCTCGGGGTCCGTTGCGTTTCTTGATACGCGCGTCTGATTGCGCGCGTCGGGATGCGTCAAGCGCCGCATCATCCGGCGGATAGCCGGACGGGCGCTAACTCAGATGGTACGCCAATGACACAATGATCGGCCCCAGCACCGGCAGCAGCACATTGGCAATGGCATAGGTCACGGTGTAACCCAATAGCGGCACGGAGCTGCCGCTGGCCCCCAAGATAGCGCTGATCGCGGGCGTGCTGACGTGCTGCCCGGCAATGGCGCCCACCAGCAGCGGCCCCTCGATCTTCAGGATCTTGTGGCCCACCCACAGCGACAGGCAGGCCGGCCCTAGCGACACCAGCAGCCCGATCAGGGGTAGCACGGCGCCGTGTTCGCGGATCAGCGAAATGGCCTCGGGCCCCGCGGACAAGCCCACGCAGGCCACGAATACCGCCAGGCCCAGATCTTTCAGCAGTTGCACCGCATGGTCCGGCATATGGCCGATGGCGGGCCGCTTGGCATTGATCCAGCCGCAAACCAGGCCGCTGACCAGGGCGCCGCCCCCGCTGCCCAGCGACACCGGAATGCCCCACAAGCGGGCGCTCAGGGCACCGATCATCAGGCCAACAAGGATGCCGAACGCCAGGAACACCAGATCGGTCACGCCGCTGCGGCGCAATTCGTTGCCCAACGCGGCGCCGGCTTGTGACAACTCCGGTTCGGTGCCCACCAAGGTCACCAGATCGCCGTATTGAACGACGGTAGCCGGCGTCAGGGGCAGCACATGGCCGGACCGCACGATGGATTGAACGAACACGCCGCGCGCGCGCCGGGCGCCGGGCCGTTTGCCCAATTCGGCCAGGGTGTGCCCGTTGATCGCCTTCTTGCTGACGATGATGGCCAGTTCACTCAGTTGCAGGTCCTCCGCATGCGCTTCAGGCAACTGGATTTCAGGGCCGACCACTGAACCGGCGCGCAACGCGAAGCGGCGCAGACCCAGCACCACCACGATGTCGCCCGTGGCCAGGATGTCTTCCGGCGTGGCGTCGACCGCCTCGCCGTTGCGCAGGATGCGGCTGATCACCGTCCGCCCGCCCAATTGCGCCTCGACGTCGGCCACGCTCATGCCGTTGGCGTCCTTCACCACATGGGCACGCCCCACCAGCCTTGGCAACGTGGGCAGATTGATGTCTTCCTCGTCGCCCGACGCCACGCCCAGCTTTTCCTCCAAGGCCTTGGAGGCCTCGCGCAGATTGATGCGCAACAGCGCTGGCGCGACTTGGCTGGTGAAGAAGACGATGCTGATCAGTCCCACCAGATAGGTCAGCGTGTAGGCCGTGGCGATGTTGGCCTCCATGCGCTGCACCTCGGCATCCGGCAGTCCCAGGTGCTTGAGCGCCTCGGCAGCCGTGCCCACCACGGCGGATTCCGTGGCCGCCCCCGCCGCCAGGCCAGCCGCCGTGCCGGCGTCCAGGCCGAACAGGGGCACGGCCGCCAGCACGATCGTCAGCACCAACAGGGCCTCGATGATCGGCAGCACGATGTAGCGCAGGCTGGACCGATTGAGGTTGGCGAAGAACTGCGGGCCACCGGAGTAGCCCATGGCAAAAATGAACAAAGCGAACGCAACCTCTTTCAGGTCGCCACGCATCTGGCAACCCGTCTGGCCGATCAGCAAGGCGACGATGAGCGTTCCGCACACCCCACCCAGCTGGATCGGCCCGACCTTCAGTTTGCCGATCAGATATCCCAAACCCACCGTGACGAACAACACCGCGATGGGGACGTTATTGAAAAATCCGACCGAGCACGTCATAGCTCATCTCGCGTGTGGTTGCCTACTTGCGGGCGGTGGCCTTCTTGGCGGATTTGGCCGCCGTGTCCGCTTGCTTGACCGCTTTCTTCACGGCTTTCTTCACCGCCGTCTTGGCGACCTTCTTCGTGGCCGTCTTTGCCACGCGCTTGGCCGCGCCCGCTTTCACCGTCTGGCCCTTGCCGGCAGTCGGACCCGAACGCACCAGTTCGGACGCCTTCCATGCCTCGACGTATTCGGTCGCGCACTCCACCATGTACTTGCCGATCTTGGCGTAATCGGCATCGTCAAGGTTGGCCAGCGAAATGCGGATGGACCACGGCGGGCCGCCGAAGCCGCCGCCATCCATCAAGACCACACCGGATTTTTCGGCCAGGCGGAACAGGAAGTCCACCGGCTCGTAGTTCGATGTCATGTACTTGCAGAAGGCGTCGCCATACATGACCTTGGCCCACACCATGAAGTCCAGCTCCACGTAATACCAGGCGCGCATGGGATCTTCCGGCGGCAACGGAATACCCAGGCCGCTCCACAGCGAGTCGCGGCGCGCACGCACGATCTGCATCGTCAGGTGCTTGTAGGCGTCCTTCAGATCCAGCAGGTGAGACAGCGCAAAAAAGCACATCTGCACCTGCTGCGGCAAGGACAGGCCAGCCGTGTGGTTCAGCGCCACGTTGCGGCTGTCAGCCACCATGCGGTCGATGAACTTCAGCTTTTCGGGCTCCATCGTCATCGCGCCGTAGCGCTTGTTCAGACGCTGCTTCCACGCCGCGGGCAGTTCGGCGATGCGCCGGTCCATGGTGTTTTTCTCGTGCGTGGCGATCACGCCCAGACGCCAGCCCGTGCAACCGAAGTTCTTGGAAAAGGAATAGACGCAGATGGTGTTGTGCGGCACTTCGGCCATCAACGAGCGGAAGTTCGGCACGAAGGTGCCGTACACATCGTCCGTGACCAGCACCAGATCGGGATTCTTGCGGATCAAGCGCACGATCTGCTTCATCTCGACCGGGCTGAACGCAACCGACGGCGGATTGCTGGGGTTCACCGTCACGGCGAGCTTGATCTTCGGATTTTCCAGCTTGGCGATTTCGGAGGCGGGATAGTGCCAGTCGTGCGTGCCGTCGGCCCGCAGGCTGCTGGCGTTGATGGCGACGATCTTGAACTGAAAACGCTCAAGGTGCGCGATTTCGATATACGGCGTGAAGGTCGGCAGGAACAGCGCAATCGTGTCGCCCTGCTTCAACAGGCCGTTCTGCATCATCGAATCGAAGATGTAGCACATGGCGGCGGTGCCGCCTTCAACCGGGAACAAATCGAACTTGCCCTTAGGCGGCCGGCCGTCGCACATTTCCTTGATCAGGTAGTCATGCACGATCTGTTCGGTATGCACCAGCGCGCGCGGCGGCACGGGATAGTTGTCCCCGATGATGCTGTCGCTCAGTTCGTGGATCCATTCATCCGGATCGAAACCCTTGATCTTGACGCCGTATTCAAGCACGCCCACCAGGAAGTCGTAGCCCTCCTCGCCCTTGTGCTTGGACAGGAATTTACGCAAGCGGTCGGCGCAACCTTTCTTTGCCGGCATGCCCGCCAGGATGGCGTCGTCGCGCACGCGGCGCGCCTCTTTCATGGCGAACTGGCCCATCAGGAAGAAGGCGTCGCGCGGCTCGGTGGCGATCCAGTTCGGGTTGCCCCGGCCCGCGTTCAACATGGTCAAGGCGGCCGTCTGCTGATTTTCCTTGGCCAACGTAATCAGATAATCCTTCAGTTCAAACGGCGACAGCTGTTCAAGGTCGCGTTGACGCGAGCGGGTCGTCTTCAGGGTGGAAGCCAAACTGACGGTGAGAGGCGCGGTGGAAGCCATTATTCAGTACTCCTGGGTTGCGTATTGACAATCGCTGGCAGGGGCGGCGCGAGCGGGCACGCCCGCAGCCCCGAGGTGCTGCCCGCAAGCCTGAAACAGGCTTGCGGGGCGTCCCACTAGGTCATCAGCATGACAATGACAATGCCCCAGATGATGAGCAGGGTATTGCCGATTGCATAGGGCACCGTGTAGCCCAGGGCGGGCACCTGGCTCTTGGCCGTCTCGGTGATCTGGCCGATCGCAGCCGTCGTGGTGCGGGCACCAGCGCAAACGCCCAGCACGATGGCAGGATGGAATTTGAAGACATATCGGGCGATGAACACGCCCAGGATCATTGGCACGCTGGTGGCAATGATGCCGGCCACGAACAGCTTGGCGCCCAATTGCTGGAAGCCCTGCACGAAGCCCGGCCCGGACGTGATGCCAACCACCGCCACGAAGGCCGTCAGCCCCACCGATGTCAGGAACCAATGCACCGGTTCCGGCACGCGGCCGAAGGTGGGATGCACGGACCGCAGATAACCGAAAATCAGGCCCGATATCAGCGCGCCGCCGGAAGTCGACAAGGTGATGGGAACGCCGCTGACCGTCAGCACCAGCGAACCGAACAGCCCGCCCAGCAGAATGCCGAAGCCGACGAACACCATGTCGGTCTGCTCGGTCGCGCGGTCCACATATCCCAGCTTGCCCACGACGCGCTCAACGTCACGCTTGGCGCCCAGCACGAAGAGGCGGTCGCCGCGGTCCAGCTTCAACCCCCAATTGACCGGCATCTCGTGGCCGCCGCGCACAACCTTGCGCAGGAACACGCCTCGTCCCAGCTGACGCACGGTTTCGTTTTCGGCCAGTTCCTTAAGCGTCTTGCCGGCCACGTTCTTGTTGGTCAGCACCACCTCGACGATCTCGGCGGGCAGGTTGATGACGTCCTTATCCTCGACTTCATTGCCGATGATGCCGCCTGCCTGCAAGACCAGCGCGTCGTGGCGCCCCGTCACGCCCAGCACGTCGCCCGCCTGCAGCACCGTGCTGGAGTCGTTATCGATGATCTGGTCGCCCCGGCGGATACGCTCCACAAACACGCGAGCGTCGACGAAGCGCGCTTCCAGATCGCCCACCGTCTTGCCCACCAGGTCGGTGTGATCCAGCTTATAGGCGCGCGCCGTGAACTTGCGGTAGCCGGACAGTTCCATGGAATCGCTGCCGCCGGACATCTTGGCTTCGTATTCCTTGCACTCTTTGACGATGTCCACGCCCATCAGCTTGGGGCCCAGCGAGGCCAGCAACCAGGCGCTGCCGACCGTGCCGAAGATGTAGCAGACCGCGTAGGCCACCGGGATGCTGTCGATCCACTTCTTCTTGGTCGCGGCATCCACGCCCAGGCCGTTGATCGTGTCCGTCGCCACGCCCATCACCGCTGAAATGGTTTGCGCACCGGCCAGCAATCCCGCTCCGGTACCGGCGTCAAATCCGAATCCGACGGCGGTGGCCCAGGTGACCAGCAAGCAGATAACGCAGATGATGACTGCGAATATGGCCTGGGGAAGGCCATCGCTTTTCATGCCGCGGAAGAATTGTGGTCCGACGCCGTAGCCTAGACCGAAGAGGAAGAGCAGGAAGAACACCTGCTTGAGAATCGGGGCGATGGTGATGTCGAGTTGCCCGACCAGCACGCCCACCAGCAAAGTACCTGTTACCGCGCCTAGATTAAAACCGAAGATCTTTTTGGCGCCGATCCAATAACCCAATCCCAGGGTCAGGAAGATCGCTAATTCTGGGTACTTCCGCAATGTGTCAAAGAACCATTCCATCCCGAATCTCCTTCGTTCTGTACAGGTCGAGCACGTGCGCGAACAATCCTGCTGCGCGCGGAACACATTATCAGAATCTTTCAGAAAATCAAAAGAAATACTAAAGCCATGACAAATGGATGCAGATTATCCGGTCAAAAAAAACCGCAGGCGGATGCCTGCGGTTTTTGATATCGCACGACCGGGCGTTTTACAACGCGCTGGTCAGTTCAGGCACGACCTGGAACAAATCACCCACCAGGCCATAATCCGCCACCCCGAAAATCGGGGCTTCGGCATCTTTATTGATGGCGACGATAACCTTGGAATCCTTCATGCCGGCCAAGTGCTGGATGGCGCCGGAAATACCGACGGCCACGTACAACTGCGGCGCAACAATTTTGCCGGTCTGGCCAACCTGCCAGTCGTTCGGGGCATAACCGGCATCGACGGCGGCGCGCGACGCACCCAGCGCCGCGCCCAGCTTGTCGGCCAGCGGATCCAGGATCTTGAAGTTCTCGGCGCTGCCCAACCCACGGCCGCCCGACACCACCACGCGAGCGCCGGCCAGTTCGGGGCGATCGCTCTTGGCGACTTCGCGGCCCACGAACGTGGACAGGCCCGAATCAGCCACGGCAGCCACGTCTTCCACGGCTGCCGAACCCCCTTGCGCGGCGACGGCGTCAAAGCCCGTCGTGCGCACGGTGATGACCTTCACGGCGTCGGCCGATTGCACGGTGGCAATGGCGTTGCCCGCGTAGATGGGGCGCAGGAACGTGTCGGCGGATTCCACGCCGATGATGTCGGAAATCTGCGCGACGTCGAGCTTGGCGGCTACGCGCGGCGCCACGTTCTTGCCCGACGCAGTGGCGGGGAACAGGATGTGGCTGTAGTTGGAAGCCACGGCCAGCACCTGCGCCGCGACGTTTTCCGCCAGGCCGTCGGCCAATTGCGGCGCATCGGCCAGCAAGACCTTGGCCACGCCTGCGGCGGCGGCAGCCTGGTCGGCCACGGCG
>LNAP01004223.1_pt1 | contig 13407 bp, 9 predicted proteins | sample 602601 | NCBI WGS metagenome assembly LNAP01 (sample SAMN02440304, study PRJNA202911) | soil metagenome | biome: Subtropical and temperate rainforests or woodlands; isolation source: soil samples (1 kg each in a 20% v/v slurry with milli Q water) were... ...
CTTCACGGCTTCGGTAATCTCCACTGAAGGAACAGAAGAGTCTCCACCTTCCGCAACCAGACTGGAGCAACGTTCGCGGACTTGAACCACAAAGTCCCTAACAATGTGATTCAAAGACAATAATGACATGAAATTGCAATGAATTTCATTAAAGAATTTCTTACTTGAGTGTCATGTCGCACAGCTGCAATCCCAAGTACACAAAGTCACTCTTCTGTTCTTTGGTGAAGTACCGCACAACATTTGCATGTCCGTCGCTACGAATTAAAAGTGATATCTCTCTGTTGAAAAGAATTTGAAAAAATAAAAATGCATAAGAGAACAGAAAATGGGAAGAAGGTTGTTTTAGCAAAGAAGCAAAAGAAAATAACCTGTCCGCGGAGCGCACAAATTGGGTGAGAATTCTCTTCACTGCGAGCGGCCGGCCGTCCAAGCTGCCCCGGTAGACGGTGGTGCCGTGAGAGCCGTAGCCGAGCACATGTTCGCAGTGCACCACGAGGTTGCCCACTCGAAGCAGACGCTTGCCATCACCATCTACCAGCTCTTCCTCCACAGTAGACACTGCTGCTACAACGGGTGCAGGTGCAGGTGGGGGTTGCGGGACAATAACTGCAGTTGGAACAGGAACAACGGTGGATGATGGAGCAACATTGTGCAGCGAGCTTCTAGTCTTTTCCAAGCTCATGCTTTCAGCGTGTTGGGAGTCTTCCTCTGTAGTCATCAAGGCAATTTTGGACGAAGACCCGCGAGACACCAGCTTCTGTTGCGATGCGAGCGGTGCAATCACAACAGGCACTTGCGCAGTAGACAAGAACAGCAGCAAGATGCGTCCGACCAATGCGTGCAGCGCAAAGTGCAGCTGGCTGGAGAATGAAATGTCATGAGGCAACAAGTGAGCCAGAGCCGGACTGCTTCGAACGAAGTACACTCCCAATACAAAGATCAGGGCTGTTACTATCGCAACAGCAACCAGGTACAGAAGCAAATACTCCACAATGGCGAATACTTTCAACGCAAAGACATCCATCCAGCTGAGCGGGTGAGCCTTCGCCACCACAGCAGGCAGGTACGATTCAATGGGCTCGGAGGGAGTGCCACCGGTTGAGCGGTCGGTCGATGCCCCGCCGCGCTGCCAGCTGCCCCAGCTGGACTGCTGCTGTCGTCCTTGTGAACCTCCTCCAGGAGCAGAACCTGTGGGCTGCCGCTGCGACGAGTGATGCGGCTGGTGCGAGTTGTGTGAATTATGCATCATGCCCCTAAACAGATGCATCTGCGCGTCCAAATTCAGCTGGGACGGGTCAGACCGGAACAGAGAGCCTTCGTACAGATCAGGACGCAGAACGTGCGATCCGCGCATTCCGCTGTTCTTCTTCTTCTCGACCGTCACGTCTCTCACCAACTCGTTGTCTGCCTCAGCATCGAACGTGAGTCCACCACTGCCGTTGTCATTGCTATTCTCATCATCATCACCATCATCATCGTCCAGGTCAATAACCACTCCGTAATCCCCCCAGACAGGTCTGGCAGAAGGCTCATTTGAGTCTCCCAGCTGCTTGAGTGCGTGGACTGGGCACGCATTCTGCAGAGACACGTTGACGCCTGGGATCCACGACACGGGGAAATAGAAGGAAGGAAGGCGAGGCAAGCAAACGCGAATGTCTTTTCGGACTAACTGCTGGCTCTGGCTTTCAGCTGTATCACTTGTTGTGCCTTCTTCCCAGCTCAAAGTCAACGAGTCTGCGCCGAAAAGAGGAGCGTCACCAGTGCTGCTGCTGCTGCTATAACTGTCCTCGACGAACTTGTCCAGCAGACGGAGGGACCCCACGCCTGTTAACCCTTTCGATGGTCTTCGGTGCTGCGGAGGGCTCAGAATGCGTCGTCCCACAGATCCAAAGCCAGGTCCAGAACCAAAACCTGCAGCAGATCGCTTGAATGCTTTGTTTGAGAAGTCCTTCTCACTCGTCTGTGTCTGGAGACCAATTGCAGAGACAGTACTGATTGGAGCTGGCACAGGGCTGGAGGACTGCACACGCTGTTGCTGTTGTTGCTGCCGCTGGCGCAGATCCGCTCTGGCCTTAGCGCGGAGCTCTCGCTTAGTGGGATACGCGGAGGCATCCATCGTGCCGTCTGCACCGTTGCCGATGCTGAGGCCCTTGGCCAGAGAGGGATCTTCGCCTGGCATCTCTAACTCGGTCACTTCAAGGACATACAGAAGTTCCTTCTCCGTGGCGGAAGGAGACTGCACAATAATTCGATTGACTTGTTGTTCAGACGATTGCCCTACGGCTCCTGCGACTGCCAGGCCGTTTTGCGAAAGAGCAACGTTAGTGTCGGCGTCAGCACCTGTGTAGGTAAGAACGCGGTGCATGACGTTAATACTGCGCACACCCCATCGATCACTCCCACTTCTATCACTACTACTGCTCTCGTACGACAAAGAGCCGGCCAGAGGCAAACTCCCTTTCATGTTCTCGCCCTGGACCGCGGCGTCGTATGTACGCTGCAGCTTGAATGCGGAGAAAACAGGCGATTGCAGTTTGATGGGCACTTTTTCCAGCACAATGCCCTCTCTGTCAGAGAAATAGAGCTCACCATCCGGGGTTGAAATCAGCGTTAGTGCGTCTGCATCCGGCAGTTCAATCTTGCGCAGAGGCTCACTGAGAGCCGTCATGCTGCTCTTGGCAGAACTCACCGTGGCAGCCCGCTTCTCCATACCGACGCGGTTCTTTCTGCGTCTGCGACCTCCTCTCTTTCGCTTCACTTTGCCCACCCTCGTCTGCCGAACAGCAGTTATTCTTTCTGAACTCGCACTGGGTTCCACGCCGAGATCGAAGCTCGCATCCACAATGCCTTGCGACTCGTCAATGGACGGAGTCGCATAATCCCCGTCGTCAGAGTCCCATCCTGCTGCAGCGCGTGCTCCGAGCAGCTGCACAACTTCCGCCTCCCCGAGCTGCACGTCTGTCGCCACCTCGAACTCCTCCTCTGCCGACGGTTCCGCGTCCGGCCCACGGTTCTGCTGTCGCCGGGCACCCTGAGCGTCGTCGTACTCGTATTGCGAGCCATATGGAAGAGGGACAAACTCCGAGTATGTGAAATTAAACTCTTGGCGGCCGGTGGTTGTGTCCACAGCTTCGAGAGAGTAGTCGATCCTTCCTACCCAAACTGGATTGACAACTCCATTGATTGTTTTCAGTAACTCAGGCTCACTCGTAGAAGGGTTATTTGCAGCTGAATCGAAGAGTATTGTTCCCGTGTTTGCATCCAGCTTAAGCAGCCGAGAACTCTTTCTCCCTGTAAATGATATTCCCTCGCCAGACACAAATGGCGTTTGTTCAACGAGCAGTCGTGCAGTAACGGAAGTCTTACGCATCCCATCCGTGACAGAGTGATAAATTAAAGTACCATCTGTCGAAGGTAGGATTGAATATCCTTTTCGCTTGATGATTCCAGCTTGTTGCTCTCTACCAGGTTCAATATCACCATCGTCATCGTCGTCATCTGAATCCTGGGCAGCGTAGTTTTGAGCGGAAAGCATAGGATTTCCAGTGGATGAAGACCATGCCTTGTTTCCATACTTATCGATGCCGTGCAGACCTCCATCCACCGTACACACGATGGTAAGATAATCCTCATACTCGCTGAGATGGTTGGCGCGGTAACTTTCCTTCGCAAAGGATTTAAGAATTGTGCACTGGATAAGAAATACACAAAACAAAAGTGCCCCAACTCTAAGATGCAACATATTTTGGAGCTATACAAGATCTCGTTTCACAAGGTTTGGAAATTTTGACAACTGGTCTGGCGCTTTGCCATGTTGCACTTCGCCGCGCATCCCACGTGACCCGGCGGGGTGGTCGCTAAAATTGTCGTCATTCAATTTGATCATACGTCGCAAAATACACTTTTGACACTCAGTTAGTTCATTTTATATCAGCGACTACTGTGCTGAATGTTTTCTTTTTCCTTATTGAGCTTCAGTGCAGCAATTGTCTGTGTACTAGTTTGTGCTGTCCAAAGTGCTGTGCTTAGGAGCCGATCGGCGCTGCCTAAGTTGCATCCTACTCGAGATACCGAAATAGTTCCATATTTGCAAACAGAACTTTCATTGTGCTCTGAAGCGCAACAGAACATTCAAAGCTTCCTAAAGACGAAAGGAGTAGAGATTGGGGTAAACCTTATTTTGAACCGGCGTAGCATGAAGCGCCTTAATGGTGTGGGATCACGAATAGTAATTAGTACGGATGAAAACAACGTAGAATGCAGAATCTCTTTGGGAAAAGCTCCTACCGGATCGAAATGCATTGCTCCATGTGGTTGCTCTGGTTCACAAAAATGGGTACAGTTTTCAGAATTCAACAGACTGCGAAGAAAGGACCCATCGCAGTGGGAAACATGCAAAACTTGTCAACAGCGCTTTGAGACCGAGGCGTTCTCTGCATTTGGAGGTGTAAAAGCTAACCTCATAGGTTACCTGTTGGATAATCGGAATTTACTACGAGGCGCGGGCGGTGCTGTAATAGCGCTTCTCTTGTATATCTTCTCAGCGCCCATGCTTGTATCCCGGGTGTTGACGTCTCGCGTACTATGGCAATCTGTAAGTTACGATGATCTTTTAATCTTGCCAAATGTGATGGGTAATCTCTTCTTTCTTTCACTTTACATCCAGTACCCCAACTGGTCGAAGTTGACGAAGTTACCGCTTCCGTTGAAGCTGTGGGCAGGGAAGCTGGCCGGTCAGGCTCTGGCCTCGCGGTACCTCAGCTGGGAGAAAAACGTCCTTGTGCAGTACCTTGCGGATTGGGAAACGCAGTTAATAGAAGAGAATTTGCCCACAGATGTTACTGACGAAGTCAAAGCTGATTTTGCTGTTGCCGAACATGAGAAATAATGCAAATTTTTGATTTTTCTATCGTTCTCCTGTGACTCTTTACACACAACAAAACTAAACTATGCAATACTTTTACCCCGTATACTTGCGATCAACTATAATGCAAGCACTTCTATTTTCGTTTCGACGCATTGCTATTGTGTCGTTGAACTATTTGCTGAATGCCCAGCTCAAGCGACTTTGACGAAAATGGGGCACCTACCAAGTGAAAGGGGTTCTGAAGTGCATTCACAAAGGCGACATTGAGTGCAGCAATTGTCTCCTTTATCCCGCCAGTATCTGATGTTCCATTTTCGCATATAACAATTAGTTTATTGTGTGTATTCGTGTAGCATCCAAAAGTTCGATAATCTTCAATTGGGAAAAGTTGTCCAAGGTACAGATCGAAGGCGGCAGTAGAAGATACAGCTCTGTTCAAGTAAAGAGCATATGCAAGTTTGTTAGGTTATATGGCAAGAAGAAATTAGCACTATCATGCCACCTTTTTTTCCTCTCTTCAACGACGTCAAGGCAGCTGTGAACAATCATTTGAAGATGCAACGTTTCCGATGTATCTTCCTTTGAGTAAAAATACAGAGGTTCATTGAACTTCCCAACATATGCGACACAGAAGATTGACATGACGGAAACAACAACTGCTACGTATCGTAACGAGGACTCAAGATCTACCTCGGCTTTTTACGACGTGTCCATTTCTCATTTTGCATTAATAATCCCGGAGCAATGCATAAAAATGTATGTTGGCATGTTCTTAATAATGTGCATGTATAAGCAATGAATTGACTGAACATACGTAGCATAAAGGTACAGCGGGATTCTTCAAAAGCTGTTTCACATTATTTTCGGTGCTGTGACGTCTTAGTCAGCACATTTTACAAGAGGTTGCAAAGCCTCAGACTCTGCGACGACAAAATCAAGCATATCCAGCTTTCCCAAACAGCGTCCTTGTGCGTAGAGACTCTTTTCTCTGTGTCAATAGAGAACTTACGTTGCTTACTTTTCTCATTGAAAGATGGGTGGCACAGTTGGTATCGAAGCGGCTCGCATGGAAGACTTGGACTATGAAACAGTTAAGGCATCCGGTCTGGCATTTGGTACTGCACATAACGTACTACAGCGATCGTTAACAAAGTCCAAGAGTGTGAACGTTTCGAATGACCAAACGACGATCCACTTTCTGGCCATACGTCAGCTGTCTCACAATCTGAAAAACCAGAAAACACTCGAGAAAGCGCACAAAAAGGTGATAAAAACCAAGAGTGTTCCACACAATGTGAAGTACAAACAACACAGTTTCCAGGATGTGGAGCAGGACTTCGAACACGAACATGAGCACGAGCAGGAGCTGGACCACGATGATCTGCATTTGGTGCACGACGAGGAGTATTATGCCCATCACGATAATTTTCACTCCCAAATCGTGGATGATGGACCTCCTTGGAGCTTTTCCGAAAAAGAAAAGAATGGCTTTCACGCTCACGAGCACGAGAATGGACATACTCTAACCAGTCCCAATCCTAGCCTTGTTCAACGCGATCTCAACAGCAATCGCACTTCTACAGACAACACAACAACCGCATCCTCAGGTACTGCAACTACGGTTTCAAAAACATCTCCTGTACCTATTGCGAAACCAAAGAAAGGTCGGCCAAATCTTTCGCTGCAACTGACTTCCGAAGTTTCGAACAATGCACTACCAGTCGACAGCACCATCAGCAATAATACAGGTTTTCAGCCACACAAACTAGCTCATGTGAAGCAGTACCACAACAACCATCATGATGATGCGGGGGAGGTCGGGGCGGTGGGTGCTTCAGGTCAACCACTCAAACATCCGCCTAGTCCAAGTGCCAACGTGCGTGTGAGTCCCCGCGGCACCCTGTACATGGGCAAGTGGAAGGTCATGGAGACTGGAATCTTCCCAGACGAATCTGCTTTCGCGCAGTCTCTGCGGAATAAAGTACACCACCAAGGCAGCATTGGGAGCCATCTGACCAAGAGTCACACCTATTCGCGCGGCCTGGGCAGTAGCAGCAGCAACCTGCAGCGCACAGGGTCCGTAGCCAACGGATCCATCCGCCGCCCTGCTCCACTGCCCGCCATCGGAGGCAAGAGAGATTTCTTGGAGATCAATACCTTGGGCAGCGGGGCGTCTGGTGTAGTCACGGAGGCGATTCACTTGCCGTCGCTAACCATTGTCGCATTGAAGATGTTGCCTGTGTACAACCAAGAGAAGCGGCAACACGTGTCTAGAGAGCTCGGCGTGTTGTATAAGAACCTCGCCGAGCTGCGGCTGGTAGATGACAGCCTCTACGAGGACAAGAGTGCGGACCAGCAGCAACAAGAGAAACAACTCAAAGAAGCGGGCGGGGCAGCGGGTGGGCTGGGTGGAGTAAGCAGTCCTCACATTTTATCTCTGTACAACGCCTTCGTGGACCCCAAGTCAGGCATGATCAACCTAGTGATCGAGTACATGGACGGAGGCAGCTTGGAGGATCTTGTGCAGCAGGGCGGCTGTCGCGACGAGAAGGTCCTAGCTGACATTGCCTACCAGACCATAAAGGGCCTGTGCTTCTTGCATTCCCACAAGAGCGTGCACCGCGACATCAAGCCCGCCAACATCCTCTGCTCCACCTCCGGTCTCATCAAAATTGGTGACTTCGGTATTTCCAAAGCTCTTGACAAGACCACAGGCTTCGCGAACTCCTTCGTTGGCACCGTTTCTTATATGTCCCCGTAAGTTGAATGGTTTTTCAATGTTCCTACATTGTGCAAGTATTTAAACTTCTATTTCACTCTGAACTATAGAGAGCGGATAACGGGCGAGCACTATAGCTTTTCCTCTGATATCTGGTGAGTTTTGTTTCGACGCCACCCACACATCGTACCACAATTTTAACCCAACATACTTTCTTTCCAGGTCTCTCGGTCTAACCATCCTGGCCGTAGCAAAAGGTCGGTTCCCGCTTTCCTCGCACGCTGACAGCGACGGCGACAGCGGCACTTTATCAGAAAAGTCTTCGCCACTGGCTCAGAAGATTGTGGGAGGCGCAGCGGGCTACTGGGCGATGATCAAGGCCATCTGTGACGACGAACCGCCCGTCGCAGGGCCGTCCTTTTCGGCGGAGTTCAATAGCTTCATCGCGAACTGTCTCCAGAAAGACCCTGCGGAACGATCGTCAGCGAAGGGTCTGCTGTCTCTGCCCTTCATCGAAAACAACACAAGTTCATTAAAATTGTCTTATTCAGACATGCAAATGCGACATAGTAGCGTGAGTGTCGGTCAGTCAAATCACACGGCTTCAGCAATAACATCACCAAGCACAGCAGCCGATGCCAAGGTTTCACCTGGCAGTAGCGATGCTCGCCATTCCGCATCTCCCGTGAAACTAGAAGTCGATGTGAACTGCTCGCCTGCCGAAGGAAACTCCATCCCACCTGCTCCGTCGCCCCTCACCACTCGCCTGACCAACGCTGCGATCGTGCGACGGACCTCGCACGACGTTCCCGTGTTCGACAGTCCCACAAATCTCATGCACAAAGCCATCACAGAAGCCGCCGAACAAAGGGCATTGTTGGAAAGCAGCAGCGGGAAAGATGCAAACTTTACTGGAAATGGGCTCTCCGTGAACGGGACGATTCGCGAGGATGTTGATGAGGAAAATGAAGTGGAGGGCATGCAGTACATCGACGGAGAACAACGAGCCATGGATGTCATCAACTCCATCCGTCTGGAGCACCTGGACCGCGTCCTGGACCGTATCGCACATAAGTTAGAATCCCGTCACCGACGAGCGCACAGAAGTGGCACTGGTGGAGGGGAGGAGGAAGGGGAGGACGAAGAGGAGAGCGACGAGTATGACGACACGCACGAGCGTGACCTCACCGACATCCACCACTATGTTGACGACTTCGCGGCCGCCAAGGACGAGCAGCTTGGCGAGACGAACACTTCGTTAGATAGCTTGGATAGAATGCTGCAACACAAAGGCACGGGCTTCGTTGCCGCCACAGCCGAGCCCTCTCCACCTCCTACACTGATGCTGCCCGCGCACAAGTTTGGTGCCAAGAAACAAGCAGCAGCAGCGGTGACGATGACATCGCCTGCTGCGCCCGAGGTCGATGAGGTCGCGGATGCGAAGCCAGAGTCCACAGTAGCGGAAGCAAAGCTCATCGGACACAAGGGAGTTAAGGGCGTGAGTCCCGACCCCAGTCCTGAATCTCAACATCGGAGGGATGAAATCAAGAAGGCTTTGGAGGCATCGAGTGGAGACGAAAAATCTCCTCTACATCACAGTATATTAAAGGTTTGATAGTGTTGCTCTCATTTCTTCTTTTCTCGTAGTCATTATTAACACGTTTGTTCCATGTCACACCTCAGGGTACTCCATCCTACAACGCATCGCACCCACTCAGCAGCCACATGCCGCTGCACGCAATCATGAACGGCACCCATGTGGACAGCCCTGTTGCGGCAGACGATGGACTGATGCGGGCCGAAGATAAGAAAGCCATATTTGTGGCACATAAAGCGAGATCAAGTGGCCCCAGCGCCTTCAGCAGCAACCGCTCTGTGCATTTCAATGAAGAAGATGATCCTCTCCTGGTAGGAACGAAAAAGGCCACTTTGACGCACCACCAAAGACCCAGCTTCGTTCTCGAGGGAGAGGGCGAAGCGGAAAGTGCAGAAATAGAAAAAGAAGAGAGAGAAAGAGATGCGGAGAGTGACGCTTCTCACCCACACTTGCCCAAGACCTCCTCGTACTTCGTCCAGTCCCGCTCTCACACAGCAGAAGGTGGAGAGGCGAAAGGTGTAGAGACTGACAACCGGTCGGTGGTGGAGAAGGCCATCGCAGTCTCAGAGGCAGTGGCGTTGGAGGACATACCCCCCGCGCTACCCGTGGACTATGGTCGCATGCTGCCGAAACTCAACAGTCGAGGTCTGCCGAAGTGGGAGAATTTAGCCAGACAGTTGCACTTGCCGCTGCATTTGGTGAAGCTCGCAGTGCGCTCTCGCCTGGGCGACCTTGTGAATCTGGAGGACGAAGAGGAAGAGGAGGAAGAAGAAGGAGAGGAAGAGTACGAGCTGGACGGAAACGCCGCAGGGGGGCGACGACATGACATCAACGCTCTCATCGAGGACGAGCGTGAACTGATGTCTGAACGCGACTCACCGTCCGAAGAGCATCCGTTGGAAGCCGAAGAGCAGCAGAGCGGGTCCCACCATAAGTAGAGCTGCCGCGACGTTCGAAACAGCGATGCTCCCCGATAGCTGATACAAACATTTCGAACGTTGCAGAACGTCGAACGATTCGGAACGGGATTCATTATGGTGTTTAATTTGTTGAGATTGTGAATATAGTATGCTTTCGCCGAGTTTACATATGTACGTAATGGTACATAATCTTTTTATTGGTGGGGATGTATATAGTTTGTCAATTGAGCATGTTGTAAATAGTTGTGTGTCGTTGTTGTTATATTACAGTCAGTCGCTTGTGCCCTACTGTCGTAAATCACTACAAATGCGCTTTCCAAAAACTAAGATAAGTCCGATTTGAAAAAGAGACACCTTTCTTTTAGCGACCTTAACTGTATACAAAAGTGATATGATAACATTGCTGACACTTTTCAGCTGTCTTTAAAGACAATCCATTCCGAACACTACGAGCGACTAAGAACCAAACCGCGACAACTGTGAGTTAAAAAGAGAACAGTATACGATCGTGTTTAAGCACCCTCGGCGCACGAGAAGCTCTGCTGAGAGAGGATCAGCGCGACAATGAGACCGTAGAGACCCAGGGCCTCGGCGAAGATGAGAATGAGGATCATGCCCACGAACAGCTTCTCCTGCTGACCCACCGCACGTACACCAGCGTCACCGACAATTCCGATAGCCATACCAGCGGCAAGGCCACTGCAAAAAAGAGTTCGGAAAAGAACAGATTAATTACCAATGAACTTGACATTTAATCAGGCGTGGAAGCAGACCTGAGGCCGCAGCAAAGACCGGCAGAGAGATGTGCGTATCCGGTGAAGCTGGAATACTTCGTAGCGCCATCCGCGGAGGGGACGGTGACTAAAAGGAAAAAGGTGAGCGTTTAACAAAAATTACTAGAGCAGGTAAAAAATATTGTGCAACTTACTAGATCCCTGGATAATGACGGCCACAATGAGTCCGTAAATGCCGAGCACACCAGCCATGACGACAGGAATAATATTCTTCATCACAAGTCCAGGGTGCATAACACCCATTGATGCAATTCCAACACCAGATTTTGCTGTTCCATATGCAGCACCAATATCTGATAACGTAAAAATGGGAAATAATTAAGACCATAAGCAGCCAAGTGTAAATGCATGTGGAATCCTCACTGGCAAAGCAAAGAGCGGCAGTAACTCCCATGAAACCAAAGAAAGGAGCGGAGGTTGGGCAAGTTTCACGAGACACGGTATCACTCATTATATGGCTGTAAATTGAGAATGACTGAAAGAATAACTACGGATAATGCAAGCGAAGAATTATGAGCGACGTCCAGTTGGGAGGGTCAAATGAGCGTGACCAAAGTGTCGGACCGGGATCTTGGGAATAACTAATATTATGAAAAATATGCATCAAGCTTGCCGCACTTCTTTACTTTGTTACCGGAAATTATGAACACGAATGTGAAACGTATCAAGTATGTACACACTGAACGAAACCGCTAACGTTATAATGAACTGACTGAAATGTTTTCTTTGTAACCCAAGCGCAGCAGCTGCGTGTGCACAGCCACGGCGCGGTCCAGTACAAGGGCCGCAGCCACTTGACTGCAGGAATGAAGCGACAACGACTGGCTGCGGCTCCAGGCTCTGCGGCAGTGCTGTGTGTACGCCAGATCACACCTGAGCTCGTACACCGCAGTAGCTGGCTCATACGCTGGTACTGGTACTGACACGGTGGAAACAAAAGTGTCGGCATCAGTAGAATACACTGGCGGTTGAGACCAGAGACTGTGCCACGCTTGCTGTGGATCCTGTCGCTGGCCTGTACAAGTCACTTCGTCACACAGAGCATGCACACAACAGGTGCTGCAGAAGAGTGCCGCACAGCGCTGCAGTTCGCGCACGCTCTCCACGAGCCAGCTTCTAGCCATGTCCCTGTCCCTACCCCTGTCAATGTCTGTGACACTGAACAATGCAGCTTCGCACTCCAGGAGCAGCTCTTGCGCACGCAGCAAGGCACAGCGCAGCAGCATAGTCACGGCACTGGCATCGCTCTGACGGCTCAAGCGCAACAGAGTGGCGGCCAGGCAGCTCAGCGAGAGTGAATGCACTGTGCGCAGCACTTCCGCACGCTTGTTTGCTTTCTCTACGGCCACAGTGTTTGATTGCACGTTCGACTCGGTACCTGCGCTGAGGAGGAGCGAAGATAGGAGCCAGCCACCTGCACGCCCAGCACCAGCACCAGCAACAGCAGACTCTGTGCCTTGCAGTAGATTCTGCTCCACACTTTCGACGAAGGTGCGACTAGACAGCTCGCTCAGAGACAACAACACATTATGTGCTCCAAGAACAGCTTCTGCTCCAGTAGAGTAGAGCTGGTACAGCAGGGAGTCGCAATCACATCGTAGATTAGGCGTTATTAACAGCTGCTGCTGCTGCATAGGCGCACCGGGAACAAACGATGGGACCCTTTAAAGTAAAGAAAAGTAAAGTAATACGATGTGAAATCAACACAGCGAACAGCAGATATATCGTAGCTGCTCACCTGATGCGAAGCTGAGTCAGAGCTCTGGTCCCATCAACGGCGGCCTGCACAGTCACAAACCCATGCTGAGGGAGCTCCCCCCACACTCCTCCCCCTCCTGCGTCCTTGCCACCGCCACCACCACCACCACCACCACCACTACTGCTGCAGCCACGGCCTCCTTTCTCAACATGCGCTACAAACTGACTTCGTGTGTAGAACCGCAAGAAAGTGCAACAATACACGCACTCCCAGGTGCGGACCAGCAGGTTAATCAGCTGTTGATGATCGTGCTGCTGCTGGCAGTCATGATTGTGGTGTCTGCAGCAATACTCAGCGGCTCGCTCCAGCACGAGCACATACCAGTCTCGACTCTCCTCACACTCCATTCTATTTAGCCTCTCCGCTTGATCTGCCTGATCATCTTGGTCTGCTCGATTTGCCAGGTGCAAAGCGGTCTCAACAGTCGCAACGCGCTGTAGCACTGGCAGTAGAAAGGCCCAGAGCTGGGCCTGTCCTTTTGCGTCGCCAACGAAAGAAGCAATAGTAGCAGACGTTGTGTCGACCGCCGTTGCCAGGGCACGCACACCACTGAGAGAGGTGGTTGCTGCAGGAAGAGACAACCCTTGTAGCACCAGTGTCTGCACTGCCTGGAGAAGTGTGCTCACCTTCACCTTCACGTGCACTGTTTGCTGCTGCTGCTGCGAATATTTTTCGTTCAGGAGGCCATTGCTGCCCTGCAAGTGTCGTTGAACCACGCGCACCGCCAGTGGGACCAGCAAGGCCAGCA
>LNAP01004471.1_pt1 | contig 13407 bp, 11 predicted proteins | sample 602601 | NCBI WGS metagenome assembly LNAP01 (sample SAMN02440304, study PRJNA202911) | soil metagenome | biome: Subtropical and temperate rainforests or woodlands; isolation source: soil samples (1 kg each in a 20% v/v slurry with milli Q water) were... ...
CAAAGCGCCATTAAGATTCGCCCCGTCCTCACCGATGAGGGGCTATAGCTCAGCTGGGAGAGCGCTTGCATGGCATGCAAGAGGTCAACGGTTCGATCCCGTTTAGCTCCACCAATTTACAGGTTCAAGGTCTGGCCACACCGTCCTTGAATCGATCAGGCCTAGCTTGATCAGGTTGTACAGAAGGTTTTGTCCCCTTCGTCTAGTGGCCTAGGACACCGCCCTTTCACGGCGGTAACAGGGGTTCGAGTCCCCTAGGGGACGCCAGTTTCAACAAGCAGTTCGCAAGGTCTGCTGCGCCGCGAGGCGAAAAATCCGGGGCTATAGCTCAGCTGGGAGAGCGCTTGCATGGCATGCAAGAGGTCAACGGTTCGATCCCGTTTAGCTCCACCAATTTACAGGTTCAAGGTTTTGGCCACGCCGCCCTTGGATCGATCAGTCTCAGCCTGATCAGTTGTATAGAAGGTTTGTGTCCCCTTCGTCTAGTGGCCTAGGACACCGCCCTTTCACGGCGGTAACAGGGGTTCGAGTCCCCTAGGGGACGCCACGATTACCCGCTCTGCGGGATTTTTATTGAATGGCCCTTTTGTTTGTCTGGCGTTTGGCCAATTCTCCCTTCCCTTGCCCCTCCGGGCTTCTGACCAATGGTCGTGCCGCTCGCTTGCGAAATATTATTATGGTTATAATATTTAACCCATGAGAGTCGGAGGCACACGATGAGCGATAAAAAAGCGCAAACCCGCGAACGTATCCTGCAGGCCGCTAGCGCCGCGTTGGTCCAGCGTGGCCCGGCCGAGCCGAGCGTTGGCGAGGTCATGGGGGCGGCGGGGCTGACTGTCGGCGGCTTCTACGCGCACTTTGAAAGCAAGGATGCGCTGATGCTGGAAGCCTTCAGCCAATTGCTGGCCCAGCGCCGTGCATCGATCGACGACATGGATGCCCAACTCACCGGCGAAGAGCGCCGTGCCCTGGTTGCGGCGTTCTACCTGTCGCGCAAGCACCGCGACTCCACGGCCAAGGCTTGCCCGATTCCGGCAACCGTGGGCGAGATGGGCCGCCTGCCGGACGCCTTTCGCGATGTCCTCAACGAACATGTGGAACTGATGGCCGCACAACTGGCCGCCAGCCCGGAAGACACTGACAAGGCCCTGGCGGACATGGCCTTGATGGTCGGTGGGCTGGCATTGGCGCGTGCCCTGGGGCCGGGTGAATTGTCCGATCGTGTGTTGCGTGCCGCCAAGTCGGCCATACGTTAAGAGGGGTTATAAAAATGGGCGCATTGACCTGGATTCGTGGCGTCAACGGCACCTTGGGGCGCCTGGCGCCGCACACGGTGGCCAACAGCATGCGGCGGGTCTTCATGACCCCGCGGGATCTGCCACCGCGGGATTGGGAGTTGCCGCTGCTGGCGCACGCCGAGCGCGTCACCTTGCGTTTCGGCCTGTCGGCGTTGCGCTGGGGCCAGGGCCCGGCGGTGCTGCTGATGCACGGTTGGGAAGGCCGGCCCACCCAGTTCGCCAGCCTGATCACTGCGCTGGTGCAGAACGGCTATTCGGTATTCGCCCTCGATGGCCCGGCCCATGGCCGTTCGCCGGGGCGTGAAGCCCACGTACTGCTGTTTGCCCGCGCGATGCTTGAAGCGGCGGCCGAGCTGCCGCCGTTGCATGCGGTGGTCGGCCACTCCATGGGCGGCGCCAGTGCGATGCTGGCGGTGCAATTGGGGCTGCGTACCGAAGCGCTGGTGAGCATTGCCGCGCCGTCGCGCTTCCTTGATGTGCTCGGCGGGTTTGCCGGGATGGTCGGTTTGCCGTCGCGGGCGCGCTCAGCGTTTATCCAGGAAGTCGAGCTGACCCTGGGCATGCCGCTCAAGCACTTGGACGTGGCCCATTACCAGATGGACCTCCCCGGCCTGATCGTGCATGCCGAAGACGATACCTTCGTGCCGGTCAGCGCTTCCCAGGTCATCCACGACGCCTGGTTCGACAGCCGCCTGTTGCGCCTGGAGCAGGGCGGGCACCAGCGCGTGCTGGCCGATCCGCGGGTCGTCGAGGCGGTGCTGGCGCTGCTGGCGGGCTGCCGTTTACAGGCGCGCCAAACTGCCTGATACACTGCCCTGCCGACATCAATCGACAGGAGCAAGGTATGGGCTGGGATTTGGCAACGCCGTTTATCATCGATCTGCAGGTCGTCGCCGAGGACATCGACGGCCTGGGGCACGCCAATAACGCGGTGTACGTGTCCTGGCTGGAACGTTGCGCCTGGCGCCATTCCCAGCGCCTGGGGCTGGACCTCACCGAGTACCGGCGACTGGACCGCGCCATGGCCGTGGTGCGCCATGAGATCGACTACCTGGCGGCCGCCTATGAAGGCGACGAGCTGCAACTGGCGACCTGGATCGTCGACTGGGACCAGCGCCTGAAAATGACCCGGCGTTTCCAGCTGGTACGCCCTCGCGACGGCGCGACCCTGCTGCGCGCACAAACCACCTTTGTCTGCATCGAACTGTCCAGCGGCAAGCCCAAGCGCATGCCGGCGGAGTTTCTCGACGGCTACGGCGCCGCCCTGACAGGGGGTTAACGGTCGCGGCGGGAAACCCAGTAAACTGCGCCACGATTTTTGTTGAGTGTTTTCCATGCAAATTGCTTTGGCGCCCATGGAGGGGTTGGTCGACAACATCCTGCGGGACGTGTTGACCCGCGTGGGCGGTATTGACTGGTGCGTGACCGAGTTCATCCGCGTCAACGACCGCCTGCTCACCCCGGCCTATTTCCACAAGCTCGCCCCCGAACTGCTGCACGGTGCCCACACCGCCGCTGGCGTGCCGCTGCGTGTGCAGTTGCTCGGTTCCGACCCGGTGTGCCTGGCAGAGAACGCGGCCCTGGCCTGCGAGTTGGGCTCCGAGGTGATCGACCTGAATTTCGGCTGCCCGGCCAAGACCGTCAACAAGTCCCGTGGCGGCGCGGTGCTGCTCAAGGAGCCGGAGCTGCTCAACCGCATCGTCGAGCATGTGCGTCGCGCAGTGCCGGCGCATATCCCGGTGACCGCCAAGATGCGCCTGGGCTTCGACAGCCCGGATGGCGCGCTGGTATGCGCGACGGCGCTGGCCGAGGGCGGCGCGGCGCATATCGTCGTGCATGCGCGGACCAAGACCGATGGCTACAAACCGCCGGCTCACTGGGAGTGGATTCCACGCGTGCAGGATGTGGTCAAGGTGCCAGTGTTCGCCAATGGCGATATCTGGAGCGTCGAAGACTGGAAGCGTTGCCGCGAAGTCAGCGGCGCCGAAGACATCATGCTGGGTCGCGGGCTGGTTGCGCGTCCGGATCTTGCGCGGCAGATCGCGGCGGCACGCGCCGGCGAAGACGTCGTGGCAATGACCTGGGCGCAGATGCAGCCGATGCTCCAGGACTTCTGGACCCAGTCGGTGGCCCAACTGACCGAACGCCAGGCGCCCGGCCGGCTGAAGCAGTGGTTGGCGATGCTGACGCGCAATTACCCGGAGGCCGTCGAGCTGTTCACCGCCATGCGTCGGGAGACGGATTTGGAGCAGGTGAGCCGGTTGTTGGGGATGGCCCATCCTGCCGCGTCTGAGGGGTGACCCGTTGCGCTTGAATGCGCCGCTCGTTCGTTTGAAGAAAATGCCCCGTATCGAAAGATGCGGGGCATTTTGCGTTTTTGCGCGAGGAAGTCGGGGCGAAATAACACAGCCGGATGCCGTGCAGGTTTTGGGGTTGTGTCGGTAAGTTGCCCCGAGGGTGGTTTATTAGCGTGTGTGTCCAGTCGGATCTGGCTAAGGCTACTTGGTTTGCGGTCTTTTAAAAATTAACAGGGGGAAAAGTCCGAAAGTTTGATTTGGTTTCCTTATATGAGTCGCGATTTCTGGAACTCGATAGCCTCGTATTCCACGAAAGTATCGACTGTGAAGCAGCAAGGGTTGTTTCCAGTCGATAAAAAACTCTCGCCTGCCCCGCTGATTAACCGAGCCGGGCCGTGCCAATAAGGAACTTACTGATGTCGCTATCGATTAATCATTCACCTTTGTTCAACGGCGATACAACATCCATGGAGCGGTTGTCGCCATCCATGTCGAAAACCTTCACGCAAACCGGCACATTGGGGGCCAATACGACTGTGGCTCACCCTGGCGTGCCTCATGACCCTTTCAAGGTTTCGAACAGCAACATGACAATCGAGACAGGCGGGCTTGCACGCTTGCTTGACATGCTGGAGCAGGTTGTCAAAACCGTGCGTGAGATGTTTTCGGGGCGGAACATGGTGTCCGGCATGTTGCCTGGGGCGGATAAAACGCCCGCCATTCCAGTGGATGCGAGCAAGCTGCCGGAGAAGCCTGGACACCTCGCATTGACGGCTGATCGGCGAGGCCAGCCGGCTCTTCCGGTGTCACCCCACATGCATCAATCCACTGCCTCCGTGATCAAGGATGCCGACAATCAGGTGCAAGTGAACGTTAACGTCGGTCATTGTCATTGCCCCGATACGAAGGCGCTGAGCGGCGAAACGAAACCGAATGCGGCAGCGGTTTTACCTCGCGTCATGCCGATGCCGGAAGCCGCTCGCAAGGTTGAAGTGGTGCCTGTGCACACGCACACGCCTGCGCCCATGCCTACGCCTATGCCCATGCCTACGCACACGCACACGCCTACGCACACGCCTACGCCCATGCCTACGCCCATGCCTACGCACACGCACACGCCTGCGCCCACGCCTACGCCCATGCCTACGCCCGCGCCTACGCCTACGCCTACGCACAAGCACACACCTACGCCGGAGGTCATGCCGGCACCCAAGCCGGGTGTGCATGCGCTTGAGGTCAAGCCGCGACCGGCCACCCCGGAAGTACCGGCGATCACGCCACAACCACAACCACAACCAGATACGCCTACCCCGGATATAACCAGTCCCGGCCCGGCTGAACGTCAATCTGATATGCGCGACTGGCGGACCAGCCGCCGGCCTGCATTCAGAGCCTGACGTCAGCAACTTCCTTTATACGTATTGAACTGGATGTGCACTTCTTTGGGACTGATGTTCCGGGAAGTGCCTGCAAGTGGAGGCCCGTATGTCATGTTGTTCAATTAATAATATTGCGCGTGTTGTGGATGTTCGTCAGGTACTTCCTGTCGATTCCATGAAAGCAAAAAATGAACAGTTTGCGCAATTAAGCGGTTTCTTGAGTGTGCCGTCTCCGGCGAGCCAGGGGGTACTGGAGCACGTGCGGGAAAACACTCATGGCGTGGCGAATAATTCAGAGCCGCTCGATAAGTTAATGACGCTGTTTACTTCGTTTTTAACTCAGCTGATTAACTTGGTCTCTGATAACAAAGAGAAGCCGCTGCCGGGAATATCCCCATCGCGGCCGGAGGTCACTACGCCTGTGGTGCCTGCGCCGGCGCCGCCAAAACCCGAGCCTGCGGCGATGATCGCGGGCCTTTCGAAGAAGCGCAACGGCGCGAAGCCCGACAATATCTGGAGCGGCTTTCGCCAAGGGCCGGATGGCAACTGCGTGACGGTATCGGCCATCAAGGCGGCGATGTACCAGTTTGGCCAAAGCCCTACGGATATTTTCAAGGAGGTGAAAAAAACCGAGCGTGGTTATCACGTGGTCATGCGCGATGACGTAACCGTCAACCTGACGGACCGGGAGCTCGCCGAAGGTGCGCGTGGGGCAAAATTTGTCGGGGCTGACAAAGAGATGCTCAAAGACGCGCAATTTCTTTTCGCGATCAGCGCCAAGCGTGCCCAGGACGAAAACAACGATGGCAGGGCGGCACGCAGTTTCGGTGCGGCGATCCGCAGCCTGAATGATGGCGAGGATGAGCGAGGGCCGGGGGAGGGGTTGAAGCGGCTGGGGCTGAGCAAGCACATGAAGAGGGTCCCCGTGCGTGAGCTCGCCAAGGGGCAGTTGGGCATGTGCAATCGGGCCCGGCATTCGGTGGCGGTCATCAACGGTCGCGAAGAGCTATGGGGGCGACAGGGAAAAGCGCCCACGCACGGCGATGCCATAGCTCTGGTGCCATAGCCCTATTGGTGAATCCGTTGAATTGAAGGGCTGCGAACGGGGCAGTCAGCCCAAACCTGGCTGCCCGTTCGGCTGCTTATTTTTTACAAGCGTCAGGAACCCAGTGCATGTATATCTCCACAGCTAGCCGTTCGATGATCGAAACGGCCCAGCAGCGCGGGGCTTCTCCCGTATTTCCGGTGAAACCCGCAGGTGAAAGGCCGGCTGATATCGCTTCGGCATTCCACGCGAGCGAGCGGCGCTTCGGCGAGAGTTTTGATTGCAGCAGCCACGCGGCGGTGATCAAGTTGATGATGATGACGTTCGGTCAGCGTCCAGCCGCGATGTTTAACGAGTTGCTACCCTCGGGCGATGGGTACGACGTCACGATGAAGGATGAGTTCAAGCTGCACCTGTCCCGCCAGGAGTTGCAGCAGGCGTCGCAGGCTTCCCGCTTCACGGGGGCGGACAGCGGCGTGGTAAAGGATGCCAATTTCATGTTTGCCGCCTTTGTCAAACGCAAGCAACTGACCGGGGGCTATGCCACGTTCGAAGCCGCCTTGGCAAAGACGCTCGAGGGCGAGACCACCCAGCGTTGTCTGCAAGGCATGGGGGTGTTCGGCCTGTCGCAGTTCGTCCCGGTGAGCGATATGGCGGGCAAGGGCGCGGTAGGGGTGCTGGAGACCCATAACCGCGGGTCGGCGCTGGTGCGCGAGGGGGTCAGGCATGATGGCGGGACACCACGAACGGCTGATCGGGGCTATGGGTATGTCTTGTTCGATGATCAACTGCCGCCGCCGAGCAATCGCGGCGCCGCCCCTGTGGTCGCGAGCGTCCGGCCCGCGGACATCTGGAGCGGGTTTTACCAGGGGGTCGAAGGCAATTGCGTCACGGTCTCGGCGATCAAGGCGGCGATGATCCGGTTCGGGCAAGACCCGAGGGCGATCTATAAGCAGGTTCACATCACGCCGACGGGGTTTGACGTGGTCATGCGAGATGCCTTCCGGTTGCAACTGACCCACGAGGAAGTGCGCCAGGCTGCCGCCGAGTCGAACTTTCATGGCAATAATCGACAGTTGCTGAATGCCGCGCACTTTTTGTACGCAGTCAGTGCCAAGCGCGCGCAGATCGAGAACAACGATTTTCGTGCCCGCCAGAGTTACACGACGGCTCTGCAAACCCTCAACGATGGCGAGTACCCTGGCGAAGCGCTGCGCCGCCTGGGGTTGTTTGGCTACGTGCGTGAAAGCACGGTCGCAGAGTTGGCCAACGGGGCGATCGGCACCCTGGCAGACAACTGGCATTCGGTGGCGGTGATCGATGGGGCGCTGGATTTCTATGGAAAAAAGCACGACCTGGCCTCATCGCGCTGGATGAGTTCGGGGTTCCGGGCCCTGAAGCTGGTCTGAGCCTCAATCCAGCAAGAGCCTGAACCCTTCTATCGGTAAGGGCCGGCTGTGCAAATAACCCTGGAACAAGTGGCAGCCCAGCTTTTGCAGGAACGCCAGTTGCTCCGGGGTTTCAACGCCTTCGGCGATCACCCCCAGGTTCAAGCTGCGCGCCATGGCCACAATGGCGCGGATGATTTCGGCGTCGTTGGGGTCGTGGGTGGCATCGCGCACGAAGGACTGGTCGATCTTCAGCGTATCCACCGGCAAGCGCTTGAGGTAGGTGAGCGATGAGTAACCGGTGCCGAAGTCGTCCATCGCAAAACTCACGCCGAGCTTTTTCAGGCGACGCATTTTGCTGATGGTGTCATCCAGGTTCTGGATCACGATGCCTTCGGTGATTTCCAGTTTCAGCAGGCAGTAGGGCAGTGAATGCTGCTTGAGGCTGCGCTCGACGCGTTCGACAAAGTCGTTCTGGCGGAACTGCCGGGGGCTGATGTTCACGCACAGGCTGAAATTCAGCGGGTCCACCTTGCCTTCTTTGATCAACTGCTCGAAGGCGGCGCACGCTTCATCGAGTATCCAGGTGCCGACTTCGAGGATCAGGCCGCTGTCTTCCAGCACTTTGATGAATTCGGACGGCGCCTGCGCGCCCAGTTGCGGATGCTGCCAGCGCACCAGGGCCTCGGCGCCGACGATCTTATTGCCGCGCGCGTCCACCTGGGGTTGGTAATGCACGCTGAATTCGCCGCGTGACAGGGCCAGGCGCAGGTCGGTTTCCATGCGCAGGCGTTCGCTGGCGGTTTTCTGCATGCTGTTGTGGAACATCTGCGTGGCGTTGCGCCCCGAATCCTTGGCGCGGTACAGCGCGATGTCGGCACGTTTGAGCAGGTCGGCCGGGGTCGAGCCATGATCGGGGATCAGCGCCACACCGATGCTCGGCGTGACTTGCAGGCGTTGGCCGTCGAGGAACATCGGTTCGGAGAGCAATTCACGCAGGGTGTCGGCCAGTTCCTGAACCTGGGCGCTGACTTCGGTGCGCGTGCCATCCAGGCCGCTGAGCAGCACCACGAACTCATCGCCGCCCAGGCGCGCCACGGTATCTTCCATACGCACGCTGGCTTCGAGGCGCGCGGTGACGATTTTCAGCACGGTGTCGCCCACCGGGTGACCGAGGGAATCATTGATGTGCTTGAAGTGGTCGAGGTCGAGAAACAGCAATGCACCGCGCAGGTTATGGCGCTTGAGCAGGGCGATCTGCTGGCTCAGGCGGTCCATCAGCAGTGCGCGGTTGGGCAGGTTGGTCAGCGGGTCGTGGTAGGCCAGGTGGCGGATCTGCGCCTGGGCGTTTTTCAACAGGCTCACATCCCGCGCGGTCAGCAACAGGCAAGGGGTTTCGTTGAGGGTGATCGGCTCGACTGAAACCTCCACCGCCAGCACATCGCCGCGCTTGTTGTGCCAGAGCATTTCCAAATGGCGGATACGGCCTTTGAGTTGCAGTTCGGCCAGCAGCACCGCGCGCTGGTTTTCATCGGCCCAGATGCCGACCTGGTACAGCGTCAGGCCGATGACATCTTCGGCACGAAAACCGGTCAAGCGGCAGAACCCGTCGTTCACCTCCACATAGCGGCCGGTGTCGTGTTCGGTGATGGAAATCGCGTCGGGGCTGGAATGGAAGGCTTTGGCGAATTTTTCTTCGCTGGCCTTCAGCGCGGCCTCGGAGCGTTGCTGCTGGGTAATGTCGCGCAGGGTGGTGACGATGCACGGCTGGTCGCCGACCTTGATCATCCGGCTGGAAATCACGCAGGTCAGGGCCTGGCCGCTTTTGTGGTGCGCGATGATCGCCACGTTGTTCAGCGCCTGGTCGCGAATCACCTGTTCGATGCGTTGCAGGCGCTGGCTCGACTCGTCCCACAGGCCGATCTGTTCGGCGCTCATGTTGATCACTTCGGCGGCCGTCCAGCCAAAGGTCTGGGTGAACGCGGGGTTGATCTCGATGAACTCGCCGTTGTCCAGGCGGGTGACGCAGATCGGGTCGGGGCTGGCCTGGAACAGGCTGGCGAATTTTTCTTCGGAGGCGCTCAGGCGTTGTTCGCGCTCGACCTGGTCGGTGATGTCCAGCAGGGTGCCGGCCATGCGCAGTGGCGCGCCTTTTTCGTCGCGGTACAGGCGTGCGCGGCTTTCCAGGTAGCGCGGGCTGCCGTCTTCCAGTTGTACACGGTAAGTCAGCTGATAGTTGCCGGCCGGGCCTTCGCGCAGGGTGCGATAGGCGTTGCGCATACTCTCGCGCTCTTCCTTGGGCATGCCCTCGAAAAACGCCTCGAACGATTCATGGAACGCTTCCGCCGGCAGGCCGTGCAGTTGGGCGGCGCGGGCCGAGCCGTAGAGCATGCCGGTGGGAATGTGCCAGTCCCAGGTGCCCAATTGCGCGGAGTCCAGGGCCAGGTCCAGGCGCTCCTGGCTGTCTTTCAAGGCTTGCTCGGCGTTTTTGCGCTCGGTGGTGTCGAGAAAGGTGCTGATCAGGTAGGCCTCGCCGTCCAGCTCGACCTTCTGCGCGCAGAGCGTGCCATCGTGGATCTGCCCGTTGCTGGCACAGAATTGCACTTCCATGGTGATGGGTTCGCCCTTGCGCTGGGTGGCCCTGACCAACTGCGCACGCTGTTCAGGGTGGAGCCACAGGCCGAGGTCCAGGGTGGTGCGACCGATGGCGTCGGCGACCGGCCAGCCGAAGAGGATCTGGAAATACTGGTTGGCTTCGCTGATCAAGCCGTCGGACTGGCGGGTGAGCAGGACCATGTTCGGGCACAGGTGAAACAGCGTGGCGAAGCGCTTTTCGGAGTGGCTGAGGGCGTGTTCCCGCTCGCGCTGGCGGGTAGTCTCGCGGATCACCCCGATCATGCGGCGCCGGCCGGCTTTGTCCGGCGCCAGGCTGCCGTTGATTTCCAGCCAGTGCTGGCTGCCATCCGGCCACTGGATGTGGTGGTGCATGGCCTGCTCGAACGGCTCGCCGGCCAGCACCGCGTGAAACGCGCGTATCACCCGGGCGCGGTCTTGCGGCGCGAGCAGGTCCAGGTACTCCAGATCCTTGGGCAACGGTTGGCGCGGGTCGAAGCCGAACAGCGCCTGGGTGCCCCGCGACCAACTGATACGCCCGGTATCGATTTCCCAGCACCATGCACCCAGCCGTGCAGCGTTAAGCGCTGCCAGCAGTTGCGGGGCGCTGTCCCAGCTTTGTTCCGCCTCTTCAGGGTCCAGGGCGTAAATGCGGGGCAGGGGTGGCATAGGGTCGACGGGATTGCGCATTATCAAAAAGCCTTGGCTCGATGGGCGTTCGGCGCGGTTTTATTCAGGCCTTGAGGCCGCACAGCTTCATGCCGGTGTCCCTGGCAGCTCGACCTGTGCATCCAAGAGGCTCATAAAAGCCCGCGCAGCGTTCGACAGCGTCCTTTCGGTATGCACGATATAGCCTAGCTGGCGACTGAGTTGTATGCCCGGCAAAGCGATACTTGTCACCTGATCGTCGAGCATGGTGCGCGGTAATACGCTCCACGCCAAGCCGATGGACACCATCATTTTGATGGTTTCCAGATAGTTCGTGCTCATCGCGATGTTCGGCGTGAGGCCCTGGGCCTCGAACAGGCGGCTGACAATGTGATGGGTAAAGGTGTTGCCGCCGGGGAAAACCGCCGGGTGCCCGGCGATGTCCGCCAGGGTGACCGAGCCGTTGCGGGTCAGGCTGTGCTCCGGCGCCACCACGAAATCCAGCGGGTCGTCCCACACCGGGGTGGCGCGCACCAGGTTGTGCGGCTCGGGCGCCAGGGTGATCACCGCCACTTCGGCGCGGCCATGCAGGATCTCTTCGTAGGCCACTTCCGAGTCGAGAAACTGAATATCCAGCGCCACGTTGGGGTATTGCCGGGTAAAGGTGCGCAGGATCGGCGGCAGGCGATGCAGGCCGATGTGGTGGCTGGTGGCCAATGTGAGGCGCCCGCTGACTTCACCGGTGAGGTTGGTGAGGGCGCGCCGGGTGTCGTCCAGGACGTTGAGAATCTGATAGGCGCGCGGCAGCAGGGCGCGCCCGGCTTCGGTCAAGCCGACTTCACGGCCCAGGCGATCGAACAGGCGCACTTTCAGTTGCTGCTCGAGGCCGGCAATGCGTTTGCTGATGGCCGGTTGGGTCAGGTGCAGGCGCTCACCGGCGCCGGAGAAGCTGCCGGTCTCGGCGATGGCAATAAAAGCATTGAGGTTGGCCAGGTCCATTGTGGTATTCCAGTTGGTAATCCAAAGCATAAAAAATATGAATTTGAGTTATTTAATGTAGCGCCATACCATCAGCCTCACAAGCCAAAGGGTTATTGAATGTCTCAAGACCCGGGGCATAGAAAGACCGCTGATGAGGACCGACTGATGGCCGGCAAAACGCTTTACGACAAGCTTTGGGATTCCCATGAAGTGAAACGGCGCGACGATGGCTCGTCGCTGATCTATATCGACCGTCACATCATCCATGAAGTGACCTCGCCCCAAGCGTTCGAAGGCCTGCGGCTGGCCGGGCGCAAGCCTTGGCGCGTCGACTCGATCATCGCCACCCCGGATCACAACGTGCCGACCACTCCAGAGCGCAAGGGCGGGATCGACGCCATTGTCGACACCGTGTCGCGTTTGCAGGTGCAGACTCTCGACGACTACTGCGACGAATACGGCATCACCGAATTCAAGATGAATGACGTGCGCCAAGGCATCGTCCACGTGATCGGCCCGGAGCAGGGCGCGACCTTGCCCGGCATGACCGTGGTCTGCGGCGACTCCCACACCTCCACCCACGGCGCGTTCGGCGCCCTGGCCCATGGCATCGGCACCTCGGAGGTGGAACATGTGTTCGCCACCCAGTGCCTGGTCGCCAAGAAAATGAAGAACATGCTGGTGCGCGTCGAAGGCCAATTGCCTTTCGGTGTGACCGCCAAGGACATCGTGCTCGCCGTGATCGGCAAGATCGGCACCGCCGGCGGTAACGGCCATGCCATCGAATTCGCCGGCAGCGCCATTCGCGACCTGTCCATCGAAGGCCGCATGACCATCTGCAACATGTCCATCGAAGCCGGTGCCCGCGTGGGCATGGTGGCGGCGGACGAAAAAACCGTCGAGTACGTCAAAGGCCGTCCGTTCGCCCCCAAAGGCGCCGACTGGGATGCCGCCGTTGAGGCCTGGAAAGACCTGGTCTCCGACGCCGATGCCGTGTTCGACACCGTGGTGGAACTGGACGCCAGCCAGATCAAGCCGCAAGTCAGCTGGGGCACCTCGCCGGAAATGGTCTTGGCCGTCGACCAGAACGTGCCGGACCCGGCCAAGGAAGCCGACCTGGTCAAGCGCGGTTCCATCGAGCGCGCCTTGAAGTACATGGGCTTGAAAGCCAACCAGGCGATCACCGACATTCAGTTGGATCGCGTGTTCATCGGTTCCTGCACCAACTCGCGGATCGAAGACCTGCGCGCCGCGGCAGTGATCGCCAAGGGCCGCAAAGTCGCCTCGACCATCAAGCAGGCCATCGTGGTGCCGGGTTCGGGCCTGGTGAAGGCCCAGGCCGAAGCGGAAGGCCTGGACAAGATCTTCCTCGAAGCCGGTTTTGAATGGCGTGAACCGGGCTGCTCCATGTGCCTGGCGATGAACCCGGACCGCTTGGAGTCCGGCGAGCATTGCGCGTCGACCTCCAACCGTAACTTCGAAGGGCGTCAGGGCGCCGGTGGGCGTACTCACCTGGTGAGCCCGGCCATGGCCGCCGCCGCTGCCGTCAACGGTCGTTTCATCGACGTTCGCGAATTGATCTGAGGAATACCCGATGAGAGCTTTTACCCAACACACTGGTCTTGTCGCGCCGTTGGACCGTGCCAACGTGGACACTGACCAGATCATCCCCAAGCAGTTCTTGAAGTCGATCAAGCGCACCGGTTTCGGCCCCAACCTGTTCGACGAGTGGCGCTACCTGGACGTGGGCTACGCCTA
>LNAP01004224.1_pt1 | contig 13404 bp, 11 predicted proteins | sample 602601 | NCBI WGS metagenome assembly LNAP01 (sample SAMN02440304, study PRJNA202911) | soil metagenome | biome: Subtropical and temperate rainforests or woodlands; isolation source: soil samples (1 kg each in a 20% v/v slurry with milli Q water) were... ...
AAGCACGATCGTAACCATGATCGAGCGGATCAACGGCATGAACCACCAAATCGCCGCTGCCGCCGAGCAGCAGAGTACCGTTGCCGAGCAGATCAGCCGGGGCATCGTGACCGTCAGCCAAAGCGCCGAGCAATCCGCTGCAGCCTTCCGCAGCGCTCAGCAGGAGAGCGAAGGATTGGCACGCACCAGCGTGACATTGCGAGAGAACATCTCGCGCTTTCAGCTCTAGGGGCTGTTGCCGTTTCATCGCGAGCCGCGTTGCTGCGAGAAATGGCTCCCTAGCAATGATCATTGAGTTGCACTCGGAAAGCTGGCCCACATCCAACTCATCATTGGGAACCCAGCTTACTGCCCAGTTCAGACTGAGCGTTCAACCCGTTGCGGATATATGGGCTCGCAACGGTGGCTGCGAGTGCATAGGCGTCGTAAACATCGCGGGCGATGGGGCCCCCGCACGCCCAGGCGTGGCGCGAGTGGAACGACGCTCATCACTCGGAATATTTCTGATCCGAAGAGCGTCTTCAAGGACCTCCTTAAAAATCGGTGCTGCAATAGCTCCCCCGAAATAGCCTCCGGCAGTGGGTTCATCTACGATTACGGCCATAATGAATTCCGGCGCGTTGGCCGGAGCGATACCTACGAACATGGCTCTATATTTATTGTTTTGATATCCGCCGCTGGATGCCTTGCGTGACGTGCCGCTTTTGCCTGCAATTGTATAACCGTCGATGGCTGCGCGCTTTCCACCTGCTCCAGGGCCATCCACGGCCTGCACCATCATGCTCAGAACACTGTTGGCGACCTCCGGACTTATGACGTTGCGTGCCGGCTTTGCCTCGCCTTTGATTATTGATAATGGAACTAGATTCCCGTCATTCGCAAAGACGGTATAGGCCTGAGCCAGTTGTGCCAAGTTGACAGACAAGCTGTATCCGTATGAGAGACTCGCTGTAGCAATGTCGGACCACACCCGGTTGACTGGAACCGTCCCGACGCTTTCCCCGGGGAAGTAGATAGCTGTGTTGATTCCGAATCCCAACTCAGTAAGCAATTGCGAGATGACTGCGCCACCTGTCGGAATCGCGACCTTGCTCATGCCTACATTTGAAGAGCGGCGGATAATTCCCGCCAAATCCAACTGGCTGTCTCTGCCTACATCCCTGATGGTATATCCATTTATCTTTACGAATCCTGGTGCTATTTGAATAATGGCGTCTTTGTCAATTATTTTGGCCGTTAGAACGGCTGCCATACTGAATGGTTTTATCACTGAGCCGGGCTCATACACATCAGTGAAAACGCGATTTCGAATAAGCTCCGCGTTGAAGCTTTTGCGTGCATTGGGATTGAAGGAGGGCATTGTAGAGAGTGCCAATATCTCACCTGTTTTAGCGTGTATAAGGATCGCACTTGCAGACTTGGCTGCATTTTTCATGAGGGCTTTCAGTAGTGCTTTTTCAACGTAATGTTGAAGTGTGGAGTCAATCGTCAAGTGCAGATTATCTCCCGGAGTAAAGGGTTTGTGCACAACGATTTCACGGGTGGCTCGCTTGTGTAGGTTTAACGTGTGCTCTTCTATGCCAGGCAGGCCAGAAAGTTTATGGTTATACATTAATTCGATACCTTCGATACCTTTCTGGTCAATATTGGTGAAGCCTATTGACTGAGCAAGCATCGAGGATTGAGGGTAGTATCTCTTGTATTCCTGGCGTTCATAAACGCCAGGAATAGATAGTTCCATTATGCTGTTTGCCAACTGGGGATCAATCCTCCTGGCCAAATAGGCAAAGGATTTATTTTGAGTGTTTAGTGCTAGGTTTTTTGTTAGTGATTCATTGATGTCAAGATGTTCTTTGAGTAAGGCTGCTTGCTGATTTGTTGGGTCAAACTGTTTAGGGTTTACCCACAAGGTGCTCACCGGTGTGGAAACTGCCAACGGCTGACTGAATCTGTCGAATATAGTCCCGCGAACGGGGATCGTTTCAATCATTCGCGTTGTTCGTTTGCGGCCTTCGCTGGCCAGGAATTCATGGGAGAAAATCATCAGGTAAGTTACTTTGGCCGCAAGAACCATTGATAGTGTATAAAAAACAGCTAAGACAATGGCGAATCTTGGGTTTGTCGCTAGGGGCTTCACACGGCACATCCTGTTGTATACGTTCAAAACAGGACCAGCCTAACTAAATTATTCGTGCTTCGCTCTGTAATATTAAGAAATGTCTTTTCTCGATCTATTCGCCTCTAGAGAATTGGATAGTTGATTCCAGCTTTGGATTTTAGCAATACAGATAATTTCTTATCTTTACAACGGGCTTCCTCGTTGTTGAATGGGAAAAATAATAATGGCAACTGCAACGCAGACGTTTTAAGCGAATCGAGTACCCGGCAACGTGATGAGGTCATACCCGTTTGGCAGCATGCTGCTGGTTGAATTGCTCTGGGCCAAAAGCTGCCCTTTGACGCACGCAGTCTGACGGCTTGCTCGTGAAAATTTTACGCAAAATTTACGGAGCTTCCAGGTTCGGCATCGAATACTGCGCGGTGATAATTTGGAACGCTCCTCATGTCCCTCGCAGCAATTCGGCTTATTGGATTTATCTTAGGCATTTTTCTGGTCACGCTGGCCATAAGCATGGCTATTCCCATGATCACGCTGGTGGTCTACGAGCGTAACGACGATCTGGCGGCATTTCTCTGGTCAAGTCTGATTACCCTCATCTGTGGCCTCCTGTTGGTTGTCCGGGGGGGGCGTCCGGATGCTGGTCAGCTTCGCCCGAGAGATATGTACCTGCTGACGACGGGCAGTTGGGTGGTGGTGTGCACCTTCGCAGCGTTGCCAATGCTGTTCATCACTGACATCAGTTACACCGACGCGTTTTTTGAAACGATGTCTGGCATCACAACCACCGGCTCGACTGTACTCAGTGGCCTGGACACCTCATCTCCCGGCTTGTTGATCTGGCGCTCCATGCTGCATTGGTTGGGAGGCATAGGATTTATTGGCATGGCGGTGGCGATCCTTCCACTGTTACGAGTGGGTGGCATGCGTCTGTTCCAGACAGAGTCCTCAGACTGGTCAGAGAAAATGACGCCGCGTTCCCATGTGGGCGCCAAGTACATCCTGCTGCTCTATTGCGGGCTTACTGGCATCGGAGCAATCGCGCTCTGGCTCGCTGGAATGACGCCATTTGACGCGATCAACCACGCAATGTCGTTGATCTCTACCGGCGGGTTCTCAACTTCCGATGCCTCACTCGGGCATTGGACACAACCAACGATTCACTGGGTGGCAGTGGCCATCATGATTCTGGGCAGTATGCCGTTTACCTTGTACGTCGCCACATTGCGGGGTAATCGGCGTGCGCTGATCAAGGATCACCAGGTACGCGGATTTATTGGATTCTTGCTTGTCACATCGCTGGCCGTGGGCACCTGGCTGTATTTTCACAGCGATTACGGGTGGTGGGATGCGTTTCGTATCGTGGCAGTCAACGTGACCTCAATCGTCACGACCACGGGTGTTGCTGTTGGCGACTACACCTTGTGGGGCAGCTTCGCGGTCTTGCTGTTTTTCTATTTGACGTTCGTGGGTGGTTGTTCCGGCTCCACTGCCGGCGGGCTTAAAATCTTCCGTTTTCAGGTGGCTGCCGCTCTACTGGTCAGTAGCTTGAAGCAGTTGATTCACCCCCGAGCCGTGATTCAGAAAAAATACAACGGCCATCCCATCGACGAAGAGATCGTGCGCTCGCTATTGACCTTCTCGTTTTTCTTCACCATCACCATTGCCGTCATCGCCTTGGGCCTGGCGCTCATCGGGCTTGATTGGACAACCGCGTTGAGCGGTGCCGCTACTGCGGTGTGTAACGTCGGGCCGGGGCTTGGCACAATCATTGGCCCGGCCGGTAACTTCTCATCATTACCGGATGCCGCAAAATGGCTACTGACCGTTGGCATGCTTCTGGGAAGGTTGGAAATCCTGACGGTGTTAGTACTCGTAACTCCGGTTTTCTGGAGATATTGACCCCGATTGTCGAGGGCCGAGACTAGCCCACCTCGAAGTCCGCAACCCGCGCCCGTTTATAAAAAGTGGCAGCACATCCCATGAGCGCACTTCTGATCTAAGGCGCTACGGAACACGTATCAAGACGTGTCGCCCCCCAAGCAGTCGTGCGCCGCATGATGCCCGGCCTAGTGCGGATTATCGCCCCACGCAAAGCCGACCATACCTCCAAGGTATCCCGTCAGACCTTATCCATATTGGACGGTTGCGGCATCACGCCTCAGCCTGAGGCCAATAACGATAAAGAGGCGCACCATGACCGTGCTATTGAGTGAGCGCAGCCAGATTTTCCAGGGCGCCGATGCCTATGCCGTGTCGGACTATGTCAACCAGCATGTGGGCAGCCACTGTATCCGCCTGCCGCCCAAGGGCCGGCCCATGGCGAGTATCAGTCACCGGACCTTTTCCAGCCTGGACTTGTGCCGTATCAGCTATGGCGCGCCGGTCAGGGTCACGTCGGTGGCGCTGGAAACCATTTATCACTTGCAGATCCTGCTGACAGGCCACTGCCGCTCCAACTCCCGGGGCGGGGAGCAGGTCTTCGGGCCAGGAGAGATCTTGCTGATCAACCCGGATGACCCGGTGGACCTGACCTATTCCGCCGACTGCGAGAAATTCATCATCAAGTTACCGGTGCGTCTGTTGGAAAACGCTTGCCTGGCGCAGCACTGGACGCTGCCGCAACCGGGTATTCGCTTTGCGGATGCACGCCGGGCGCTGAGTGAGATGGACGGTTTTCTGCAGTTACTGGGGCTGATCTGCCATGAGGCGGAAAACGCCGCCGAACCTGAGGTACAGGGCCTGTATGAGCGGATTGTGGCCAATAAGCTGCTGGCGCTGCTGGCCAGCAATGTGCTGCGGGTGGTTCCCCAGGCGGCGCAAGGCGGCGGTTTTGAGGCCGTGCGCGAGTTTATCGATGGACATCTGGGCGAGGATATCAGCATCGAGCAACTGATGGCGGTGGCCAAGGTCAGTGAGCGTTCGCTGTATAGCCTGTTCGAACGCCAGGTGGGTCTGTCGCCCCGTGATTATGTGCGCCAGCGCAAGCTGGAGCGGGTGCATGCGCGTTTACAACTGACTACCGCGCGCAGTGTGACGGAGGTGGCACTGGACCATGGCTTTATGCACCTGGGGCGCTTCTCCGAGGCCTATCGCAAACGCTTTGGTGAGCTGCCTTCGCAGACCTGGAAGCGCCATCGCTAAGCGGCTTGCGCCAGCCGGATACTGATTTGCAGGAAGCGGATATTGAGGAACAGGACGAACACGTACGGTGAGGGCGCCTGATACAAGAACAACGGAGGGCCTGCCCCATGACCAGTACACTCGAGCGCCTCGCCGCACAACTGCGCGAGTCCGTTCAGGAAGATCCCGCTACCGGGGTGTTCCGCTGCCGCCGCGACATCTTTACCGACCCCGAGCTGTTTGCCCTGGAGATCAAGCACATTTTCGAAGGCGGGTGGCTGTACCTGGCCCATGAAAGCCAGGTGCCGGAAATCAATGACTACTACACCACCTGGATTGGCCGCCAGCCGGTGGTGATCACCCGCGACAAACAGGGCACCCTGCATGGCCTGGTCAATGCCTGCGCCCATCGCGGCGCCATGTTGTGCCGGCGCAAGCAGGGCAACAAGGGCTCATTCACCTGCCCATTCCACGGCTGGACCTTCAGCAACGCCGGCAAGCTGCTCAAGGTCAAGGATGGCAAGACCGGGGCCTACCCGGACAGCTTCGACTGTGACGGTTCCCACGACCTCAAGCGCCTGGCGCGCTTTGAAAACTACCGCGGTTTTCTGTTCGGCAGCCTCAGCGACGCGGTGCCGGAACTGAGTGATTACCTGGGCGAGACCCGCGTTATCATCGACCAGATGGTCGACCAGGCTCCCCAGGGCCTGGAGGTGCTGCGCGGCAGTTCATCCTATGTCTACGACGGCAACTGGAAGCTGCAGATCGAGAACGGTGCCGACGGTTACCACGTCAGTTCCGTGCACTGGAACTACTCGGCGACCATGGGCCGGCGCAATTACGAGGCCGAAGGCACGCGCACGGTCGATGCCAATGGCTGGTCGAAAAGCCTGGGCGGGGTCTACGCCTTCGATCACGGGCATATCCTGCTGTGGACGCGCCTGCTCAACCCTGAGGTGCGTCCGGTGCATGCCCATCGCGAAGCATTGGCCGAGCGCCTGGGCCAGGCGCGTGCGGACTTTATCGTCGACCAGACCCGCAACCTGTGCCTCTACCCCAATGTGTACCTGATGGACCAGTTCTCCACGCAGATCCGTGTGGTGCGGCCCCTCGCGGTGGACAAGACCGAAGTGACCATCTATTGCATGGCGCCGATCGGCGAAAGTGCCCAGGAGCGGGCGACGCGGATTCGCCAGTACGAAGACTTCTTTAACGTCAGCGGCATGGGTACCCCGGATGACCTGGAGGAGTTCCGCGCCTGCCAGACCGGCTACCAGGGGGCGACCACCCTGTGGAATGACCTGAGCCGTGGCGCCAAACAGTGGGTGGAGGGGGCCGACGACAACGCCAGGGCCATGGGCATGCACCCGCAACTGAGCGGGGTGAAGACCGAAGACGAAGGCTTGTTCGTGCGCCAGCATGCGCATTGGGCCGCAAGCCTGCAGCGCGCAATCGAGCGCGAACGGCAGGGCCTGATCGCCAGCGACCGGGAGGTGCAGCCATGAGCCTGTCCCGTGACCGCCTGCTGGATTTTCTCTACCGCGAAGCGCGCCTGCTGGATGACCGACAGTGGGATGAATGGCTGGCGTGTTACTCGCCCAAAGTGGAGTTCTGGATGCCCGCCTGGGACGACTACGACACCCTCACCGAAGACCCGCACAGCGAAATCTCACTGATCTACTACCCCAGCCGCGACGGCCTGGAAGACCGGATCTTCCGGATCAAGACCGAGCGATCCAGCGCAAGCACGCCCGAGCCGCGCACGGTGCACCTGCTCGGCAACCTCGAAGTGCTGGCCGACGATGGCGCGCAGGTAGAACTGCGTTTCAACTGGCACACCCTCAGCCACCGCTACAAGACCACGGACAGCTATTTCGGGACGTCCTTCTATGGCCTGGATATCAGTGGCGAGCAGCCGCTGATCACGCGCAAGAAAGTGGTGCTGAAAAACGATTACATCCACCAGGTCATCGACATCTACCACATCTGAGGACACCGCCATGAGCTATGCCATTGCCCTGAACTTCGAAGATGGGGTGACCCGCTTCATCGACTGCAAGGTGGGAGAGAAGGTCCTCGATGCCGCCTTTCGCCAACGCATCAACCTGCCCATGGACTGCTCCGACGGGGTGTGCGGTACCTGCAAATGCCATTGTGAAACCGGCGCCTACGACTTGGGTGACGACTATATCGACGACGCCCTGAGCGCCGACGAAGCCCGGGAACGCCAGGTGCTGACCTGCCAGATGGTGCCGCAATCCGATTGCGTGATTGCCGTGCCGCTGCCGTCCAGTGCGTGCAAGACCGGCACCACGCAGTTTGCCGCGACGCTGGCGAGCATTACCCGCCACGCCGATGCCGCGCTGGAGGTGAGCTTTGCATTGGACCAGGCTCCGGTGTTTTTACCCGGCCAGTACGTGAATATCGGTGTGCCCGACAGTGGGCATACGCGCTCCTATTCATTCAGCAGCCGCCCTGGCGATACGCACGCGAGTTTCCTGATCAAGCATGTGCCGGGCGGTTTGATGAGCAGCTGGCTGGAACGCGCCCAGCCGGGCGATCGCGTGCCGATGACTGGACCACTGGGCAGTTTTTACCTGCGCGAGGTGGTGCGGCCCCTGTTGTTATTGGCCGGCGGCACCGGTCTGGCGCCGTTTCTGTCGATGCTTGAGGTGTTGGCACAGCGCGGGGAAACCCGGCCGATCACACTGATCTACGGCGTGACCCGGGATCAGGACCTGGTGCTGGTCGAGGCCCTGGAGGCCTTCGCCGCGCAGTTGCCCAACCTCACGCTTGTCACCTGCGTGGCCGACCCGCAGACCGCGCACCCGCGCCAGGGCTACGTCACCCAGCATATGGCCAGCAAGGCCCTGAACGACGGCGATGTAGACGTCTATCTGTGCGGGCCGCCGCCGATGGTCGATGCGGTGCGCCAGCACTTCAAGCACCAAGGCGTGAGCCCGGCCAGCTTCCATTACGAGAAATTCACCGCCAATGCCGTCGCAAGTTCTGACGCCGCGTGAGGAGATCAGCATGAGTCCACGTTTTGACACCAAGGTAGCGCTGGTTACCGGCGCCGCCCAGGGCATCGGCCGGCGCGTGGCCGAGCGGTTGCTGGCGGAGGGCGCCTGGGTGGTCGCGGTCGATCGCTCGGAGCTGGTGCATGAGTTGCAGCATGCACGGCTGCTGACCCTGATCGCCGACCTTGAGCAACATGCCGCGTGTGCCGAGGTCATGGCCGCCGCCAAGGTGCGGTTTGGGCGCATCGACATTCTGATCAACAACGTCGGCGGGACTATCTGGGCCAAGCCCTTTGAGTTTTACGCGGTAGCGCAAATCGAAGCCGAAGTGCGCCGCTCGTTGTTCCCCACGTTGTGGTGTTGCCATTGCGTGCTGCCCTACATGCTCGAGCAGGGCAGTGGGGCCATCGTCAATGTGTCTTCGGTCGCCACACGCGGGGTCAATCGGGTGCCCTATGGCGCGGCCAAGGGCGGGGTCAATGCCCTGACCGCGTGCCTGGCCCTGGAGACCGCCGGCAGCGGCATCCGTGTCAATGCCACCGCACCGGGCGGCACCGAGGCCCCACCGCGGCGCATCCCACGCAACAGCCAGCCTCAAAGCGAGCAGGAGCGCGTGTGGTACCAGCAGATCGTCGACCAGACCCTCGACAGCAGCCCGATGAAACGCTACGGCAGCATCGACGAGCAAGCGGGCGCGATTCTATTTCTGGCCTCTGACGAGGCCTCCTATATCACCGGCGTGACCTTGCCGGTAGGAGGTGGCGACCTCGGCTGATTAACCGTTACCTGCAGACATTGACTCACAACAACAATAAAGAGAGCACTGCCATGCGTACCCATGACGTTCATTCGATTATCGACAATGCCCCTTTCAATCGCTTCCATTGGCTGGTTGTCAGCCTGTGTGCCTTGCTGTTGATCTTTGATGGCTATGACTTGTTTATCTATGGCGTGGTCTTGCCATCGATCATGCGCGAGTGGGGGCTGACGCCTCTGCAGGCCGGCGCCCTGGGCAGTTATGCGCTGTTCGGCATGATGTTCGGCGCGCTGATCTTCGGCACCCTGGCGGACCGCTTCGGGCGCAAGAAAGGCATCGTCTTTTGCTTTGCGTTGTTCAGCATTGCCACGGTGATCAACGGCTTTGCCAGCAGCCCTACGGAGTTCGGCATCTGCCGGTTTATCGCCGGGCTTGGCTGTGGTGGGCTGATGCCCAACGCGGCGGCGCTGATCAACGAATATGCGCCGAAAAAAGCGCGCAGCACATTGATGGCCTTCATGTTCAGCGGCTATTCCCTGGGTGGCATGCTCGCCGCCAGTGTGGGGATTTTCATGCTGCCGGCCTATGGCTGGTCGTCGATGTTTTTTGTCGCCGTCATCCCGCTGCTGCTGTTGCCGGTGATTGTGCTGTGGTTGCCCGAATCCATTGGCTTTCTGATCCGCCAGGGCCGTGTAGAGCAGGCCCGAGTGCTGCTTAATCGCCTGTCGCCAGACACCCCGATCAACGCCGGGGATGAACTGCTCATCGCGGACGTCAAGAGCAAAGGCGCGTCGGTGGTGGAGCTGTTCCGCCATGGCCTGGCCATGCGTACGGCGATGATCTGGACCGCGTTTTTCTGCTGCCTGTTGATGGTCTATGCCTTGAGTTCGTGGCTGCCCAAGCTGATGGCCGGGGCTGGCTACAGCCTCGGGTCGAGCTTGTCGTTCCTGATTGCCCTGAACCTGGGCGGTATGGCCGGGGCGTTGATTGGCGGGCGGTTGGGGGATCGGCTGAACCTGGTGAAAGTGGTGATCTGCTTCTTTGTTGCCGCCGTGGTTTCCATCAGCCTGCTGGGCATCAACAGCCCGATGCCGGTCTTGTACCTGCTGATCTTTATTGCGGGTGCCACCACCATCGGCACGCAAATCCTTCTGTATGCGGGGGCGGCGCAACTCTATGGCTTGTCGATTCGCGCCACTGGCCTGGGCTGGGCCTCCGGCATCGGGCGCAATGGCGCCATCGTCGGCCCACTGTTAGGCGGCGCGCTGATGGCGATCGAGCTGCCGCTGCAACTGAACTTCATGGCCTTTGCCGTGCCCGGTGCCATTGCGGCCCTGGCCATGACGGTGTTCGCTTTGAATGAGCGGCGCACCGCTATCCGGTTGCCCGCCGCCCAGGCGCTGTAACTGTCCGACCTGTCGATAATAAAAACAAAGAGCAACGACATGCACACACAACGTATCTGGCTTTCCCTGCTAGGGCTGCCCCTTGCGGCAACGGCGGGCGAGGGTGGTTTTTTCGCGGGTTCCACGGCTACCTTGCAGGCCCGCAACTATTACTTCAGCCGCGACTTCTCCGATATTGTCGGCGCCAACCAACAGTCCCAGGCCCAGGAGTGGGGTCAGGGGTTTATCCTGACTTACAAATCCGGGTATACCCCCGGCCCCATTGGCTTTGGCCTGGATGCGCTGGGCACCCTGGGCCTCAAGCTCGACAGCAGCCCGGACCGGGTCAATAGCGGCTTGTTGCCGGTCAAGGACGACGGCCGCGCTGCCGACGACTACAGCCGCCTGGGCTTGACCTTCAAGGCGCGGTTGTCCAGTAGCGAACTGAAGGTTGGGGAGTTGCAGCCGAACCTGCCGGTGCTGGCCTTCAGTGACATTCGCTTGCTGCCGCCGAGTTATCAGGGGCTCAGTCTCAGCTCCAATGAAATCATGGGGCTGACCCTGCAGGCGGGGCACCTGAGCACCACCAGCCTGCGCAACGAGGCCGGTGACGGCAAGATGATCGCCATGCTCGGCCATGTGCCGCAGCGCGGGGCTCAGAGCGATGCCTTCAATTATGTCGGCGGCGACTACGCGTTTAATCGCGAACGCACCAGTGTCAGCCTCTGGCATGGCCAGTTGCAGGACATCTACGCCCAGGACTTTATCGGCCTCAAGCATAGTCAGCCGTTCGGGACGTGGGTGCTGGGTGCCAACCTGGGTTACTACACAGCGCGCGAGGAGGGCGAGCAGTTACTCGGCAAGATCGACAACCAGGCGTTTTTCTCGCTGCTGTCGGCCAGGCGCGGTGGCCATACCTTTTACGTGGGGTACCAGGCGATGTACGGCGACAGCGCCTTCCCCCGGGTATTTGCCAATGTCACGCCATTGGGTAACGAAGTCCCCACCTACGAGTTTGCGTATACCGACGAGCGCTCCTGGCAGGTGCGCTATGACTACAACTTCGCGGCATTCGGGGTGCCGGGGCTGACTACCACGGTGCGCTATATCACCGGCGACAACGTCAGCACCGGCGGCGGCTACGAGGGCCGGGACCGCGAGCGTGACCTGGATATCGGGTATGCCGTGCAAAGCGGCGTGCTCAGTGGCCTGGGGATTCGGGTACGCAATGTGATGGCGCGCTCAAACTACCGCAGTGATATCAATGAGAACCGGTTGATCCTCAGTTACACCTGGACGCTGCTTTAGACCCTGACCGAGCAGGGCCCCAGGCCTTGCTCGGTTAGCTTTTGTGTGCGGCGCAGGTGTACCGAATCATCTACCGTTACTGGCCAGCCACAATCCCCCTACGCGTAGCCAACCCACGACCACTGCACCAATCAGCAAAAAGCCCAGGTAACCGAACAGTGGATAGACCTGGCCCACCAGGCTGACAAATCCCACCAGGCTGCCAGCGAATGCCAATGCACCGAAGGCTGCCGAGCCAATGCGGAATGTACGTGTGCCTGCCGGCAGCAATCGGGCCGAAAAGGAATACAAGGTACCCACGGCCGTATTGACGATCATCAGGAAAATGATCAACGCCATCAGCAGGCCGAGGGCCGGCGAAACCTCAGTGGCGATGGACAGCATGGGCATCGGCAGGTCTGCCACGCTGTCCAGGCGCGACAACAGTCCCAGGCTCATCACCAGCATCAGCAGGCCCAAGATGGCGCCACCGAGAATCCCGCCCCAGACCGCCTGTTTTTCGCTTTTCGCCGCGCCGCCCATGATCGCCAGAAACGGCACCCCGGCCACGATGTTGTAGGACACATACAACAACGCGCCCAGCAGCCAATGGCTCGCGCCAGGGTCTTGCTGGCTGGCCAGTTGGTTGAGTTCACCGAAACTCAGGCCCCGGGTGGCGACGCCATACAGGGCCACGCCTGCCGCTGTCAGGACCAGCAGCGGCGTGACGGCGCCGATCATGCCAATGACCTTCTTCACATCCAGGCACACGATGGCGACCACGATCAGCGTCACCCCAGCGCTGCCGAACAGGGCGGGAATGCCGAACTGCTGTTCCAGCAGGGCGCCACCCCCGGCCAGCATGACCACCGTTACCGCAAACATGAAAAAGGTGATCATCAGGTCGACCAGTACCCCCAGGTGTCGCCCGCACAACGCATACACCACGTCTTTATGGGAGGTGGCGCGCAGGCGGTTGCCCATGCCCGCCAGCGCCATGCCGAGGAAGGTGAACAGTGCGGCGCTGAGCACCGCACCGAGCAACCCCCATACGCCGAAATCGACGAACATCAGCAACAGTTCCCGGCCCGAGGCGAACCCCGCACCGACGATCACACCGACAAATGCACCGGCAATCTTCAGACTTTCTTTCATGACGACTTCCCTTGAATTGTTGTTGTTAAGGGGCGTGCGAGCGTGCTTGTGAAACACCGTGACGACAACGGGCTGTCCTCGCCAGGTATCAGCGGGTTGGCGGGCCGACCCAGGCCTGGACTTCGATTTCTACATCGACCCCCAGCGCCAGTTGCGCCCCGACGGTGGAGCGCACCGGGAAACCTTGTTTGAAGTAGCGCGCATACACCTCGTTGAAACCGGCGAAGTGCTGCATATCCGACAGCCACACCGTGGCCTTGACCACTTGATCAAACCCCACGCCGCATTCGGCCAGGGTTTCGCCGATGCGGCTCATGACGGCTTCGGTTTGCTGCTGGATATCACCGCGTACCACTTCGCCTTTCGGGTCCATGGGCACCTGCCCGGAGAGGTACAGCAAATCGCCCACCCGAATGGCTTTGGAAAATGGGTAGGGCAGGTGGCTGGGGTAACGCTGGAGACTTTCTGACATGACAGGGAACCTCTGCAGAGTGAATGATCAGCGCAAGCGGGCGGGAGCCATGCGCTGATCATTCACTCTGCAGAGGTTCCCTGTCA
>LNAP01009618.1_pt1 | contig 13403 bp, 13 predicted proteins | sample 602601 | NCBI WGS metagenome assembly LNAP01 (sample SAMN02440304, study PRJNA202911) | soil metagenome | biome: Subtropical and temperate rainforests or woodlands; isolation source: soil samples (1 kg each in a 20% v/v slurry with milli Q water) were... ...
GAGTCCGCTCGCCCAACCGGGCAGCGCGCATATTGCATTCGCTCCGAGGAATACCATGGCCCGCGTAACCGTTGAAGACTGCCTAGAACACGTGGAAAACCGCTTTGAGCTGGTCATGCTCTCTACCAAGCGTGCCCGTCAACTGGCCACCGGTGGCAAAGAGCCGTTGGTCCAGTGGGAAAACGACAAGCCTACCGTGGTAGCGCTGCGTGAAATCGCCGAAGGCCTGATGAGCTACGAGTTCATCGCCAACGCTGAAATCGTTGAAGACGAACCGCTGTTCGCAGCGTTCGAGGACGAGTCCAACGAGGCGGTCTAAGCCTATGCCTGGTCGACGTAGCACGGCGCGGGGTCACAGCAAACGGCAGGAGTCATTATCATGCCGAGCATAGACGCCCTCGCCGATCGCTTATCGGCCTACCTCGGCACGGACCAGGTCAACCTAGTCCGCCGAGCCTATTTCTACGCCGAACAAGCCCACGACGGCCAGCGCCGCCGCAGCGGCGAGGCGTACGTCACGCACCCGCTTGCGGTGGCGAACATTCTTGCCGACATGCACATGGACCATCAGAGCCTGATGGCGGCGATGCTGCATGACGTGATCGAAGACACCGGCATCGCCAAGGAAGCGCTGCAGGCGCAGTTCGGCGAAACCGTGGCCGAACTGGTCGACGGGGTCAGCAAACTGACCCAGATGAACTTCGAGACCAAGGCCGAGGCCCAGGCCGAAAACTTCCAGAAAATGGCCATGGCCATGGCGCGCGACATTCGCGTGATCCTGGTCAAGCTCGCCGACCGCCTGCACAACATGCGAACCCTGGAAGTGTTGTCCGGTGAAAAACGCCGGCGAATCGCCAAGGAAACCCTGGAAATCTATGCGCCCATCGCCAATCGCCTAGGCATGCACGCGATCCGCATCGAGTTCGAAGACCTCGGTTTCAAGGCCATGCACCCGATGCGTTCGGCGCGGATCAACCAGGCCGTCAAGCGCGCCCGGGGCAACCGCAAGGAAATCGTCAACAAGATCGAAGAATCCTTGAGCCACTGCCTGACCATCGACGGCATCGAAGGCGAGGTCAGCGGCCGACAGAAACACCTCTACGGCATCTACAAGAAGATGCGCGGCAAGCGTCGGGCCTTCAACGAGATCATGGACGTCTACGCGTTCCGGATCATCGTCGACAAGGTCGATACCTGCTACCGCGTACTGGGTGCTGTACATAATTTGTATAAACCATTGCCTGGGCGCTTCAAGGACTACATCGCGATTCCCAAGGCCAACGGCTACCAGTCGCTGCACACCACGCTGTTCGGCATGCACGGCGTACCGATCGAAATCCAGATCCGCACCCGTGAAATGGAAGAGATGGCCAACAATGGCATCGCTGCGCACTGGCTGTACAAGTCCAGCGGCGACGAACAACCCAAGAGCACTCACGCCCGAGCCCGCCAGTGGGTCAAAGGCGTGCTGGAAATGCAGCAGCGGGCCGGCAACTCCCTGGAATTCATCGAAAGCGTGAAGATCGACCTGTTTCCGGACGAGGTCTACGTTTTCACGCCCAAAGGCCGGATCATGGAGCTGCCCAAAGGCTCCACGGCTGTGGACTTTGCCTATGCAGTACACACCGACGTCGGCAACAGCTGCATCGCGTGCCGGATCAACCGCCGCCTGGCGCCGTTGTCCGAACCGCTGCAAAGCGGCTCCACGGTGGAAATCGTCAGCGCCGCCGGCGCGCGGCCAAATCCGGCATGGCTGAATTTCGTGGTCACCGGCAAGGCCCGCACGCACATCCGCCACGCCTTGAAGCTGCAACGCCGCTCTGAATCCATCAGCCTGGGCGAACGCTTGCTCAATAAAGTCCTCAACGGCTTCGACAGCTCCCTGGACAAGATCCCGGCCGAACGCGTGCAGATCATGCTCAGCGAGTACCGCCTGGAACTGATCGAAGACCTGCTGGAAGACATCGGCCTGGGCAATCGCATGGCCTACGTCGTCGCCCGCCGCCTGCTCGGCGAAGGCGAACAGCTGCCTAGCCCCGAAGGTCCCCTGGCCATTCGTGGTACCGAAGGCCTGGTGCTCAGCTATGCCAAGTGCTGCACGCCGATTCCTGGCGATCCGATTGTCGGCCATCTGTCCGCCGGCAAAGGGATGGTGGTGCACCTGGACAACTGCCGCAACATCAGCGAAATCCGCCACAACCCGGAAAAATGTATCCAGCTCTCCTGGGCCAAGGATGTCACCGGCGAATTCAATGTCGAGCTGCGGGTCGAACTGGAGCACCAGCGTGGCCTGATCGCCTTGCTGGCCAGCAGCGTCAACGCCGCCGACGGCAATATCGAAAAAATCAGCATGGACGAGCGCGATGGCCGCATCAGCGTCGTCCAACTGGTGGTCAGCGTGCACGACCGCGTGCACCTGGCCCGCGTGATCAAGAAGCTGCGCGCCCTGACTGGCGTCATCCGCATCACTCGTATGCGCGCATAGCTCCCCATCCATTACAAGGAGTCATAAATGACCAAGACCGTTATCACCAGCGACAAAGCCCCGGCCGCCATCGGTACATATTCCCAGGCAATCAAGGCGGGCAACACCGTGTACATGTCGGGCCAGATCCCGCTGGACCCGAAAACCATGGAACTGGTAGAAGGCTTCGAAGCCCAGACCGTGCAGGTGTTCGAGAACCTCAAGGCCGTGGCCGAGGCTGCCGGCGGTTCGTTCAAAGACATCGTCAAGCTCAATATCTTCCTCACCGACCTGAGCCACTTCGCCAAGGTCAACGAGATCATGGGCAAGTACTTCGACCAGCCTTACCCTGCCCGCGCCGCCATCGGCGTAGCAGCCCTGCCGGTTGAGATGGACGCCATCCTGGTCATCGAGTAACACGCCCGGCGCAGCCTCCCCCCGCTGCGCCGTTTTCGTTTAAGGATTCCACCATGCGCAAAGCGCTTGCTCTTTCGCTGGCTGCCCTGCTGTTGGGCGGCTGCGCCAGCGACCCTGCCGACCGTGATATCAGCGGCACCTGGATCAACCAGGCGGCAATCGACGCCGCCGCCAAGGGCGGCCCGCTGCGCGAGGCGCTGCAGGCCTATGGCCCGAACCTGGAATGGGACGTCAACACCCGGGCCGGCCAGGCGCGTTACACCAACGGTTTCGAGAATGTCGAAGGCAAGCTGCTGGGCGAAGAAGACGGTGCGTGGAAAGTCGATTTCTACGGCAGCTCCGCCAGCGAACTGCAACGCGACGGCGACCAGTTGAACCAATCCGCCACCGAGAACGAGCCGCAGCAAGTGTTCGAGCGCGCCCAGGTCCAGGTGCCCGAGGGTGCGCCGCTGGGCGCCAGTTTCGAACGGGCGCTGTATACCGCTTATCTGGGCGGCACCTGGAACATCGTCAACGGCCCTGGCCAGGGCGCCAGCGTGCAGTTCCAACCCGACGGCCAGGTCAGCGGACTACCAGGCGCCGACCGCTACGCCCTGTGCCTGGCCGGCGACTGCGCGTCCATGAGCGGCGGCAACGACAACATCTGGCTGCAACAGAACGGCCAGGGCAACACCTGGATCTTCTCCCGCGACGGCAAGAAGCTGGAAATTTTCCAGACCGTGAATGCTGCACTGGCGGATGAAATGCCTTCGTTCACGCCGGGTGACCGGCAGTGGGTGTTGGAGAAGCAGTAACACGGACTCCCTGTGGGAGCGAGCCTGTGGGAGCAAAGCTTGCTCCCACCGTTTGTTTTTGGGGTGCTTAAAAGATCAGCAGCGCCCCTCCAGAATCGCCGCATACCCCTCACGAAAACTCGGATACCGCGGTGTCCAGCCCAGGGCCTTCGCCCGTGCATTGCTGCAGCGCTTGCTGCCGGCGCGGCGGACGCTGGCGTTTTCGGCCCATTGGGTGACGCCCATGTAATCACGCAGCCAACCCACCACCTCGGCCAGCGCGGCGGGAGTGTCGTCGACGCCGATGTAGCAGTCTTCCAGGGGCCTGCCCTGGCGGTCGGCTTCCAGCAGGAAGGCCAGCAGGCCCGCCGCGTCGTCGGCATGGATGCGGTTGGCGTACAGGGGCGGGTCTTCCACCACGCTATAGCCCTGGCGCACCTGGCTCAGCAACCATTCACGGCCCGGACCATAGATACCGGTCAGACGCACGCGGCTGGCCGGGATGCCGCTGTCGAGCGCCACCTGTTCAGCTTCGAGCATCAGCCGGCCGGAATAGCCACCGGCCACGGTGGGCGAGGTTTCATCGACCCACTCGCCACCCTTCTGTCCGTAGACGCTGCTGCTGGAGACAAAAAGCAGTCGTTTTGGCTGCTGTCCATGCTGCTTCAGCCAGCTCAACACATGCTGTAAGCCTTGAACATAAGCCGCGCGGTAACCCGCCTCGTCATGCTCGGTAGCGGCGACGCTGTACACCACGTAATCCAGTGGACCGGTGGGCCAATCAACGGGACATTGCTCGTTGAACAAGTCCCCAGCCACCCCGACAACCCCGGCCGGCAGCTGCGAAACCGTACGGCGCAAGCCGTAGACCTGCCACTGCTCGGCCCGCAACTGGCTCGCCAGGCGGCCACCGATATCACCGCAGCCGGCGATCAAAACAGAAGGCGCGGACATCAAAATCTCCTCTCGTAAAGCCGCAGACTAGCTGCCAGAGGGGACGAGCGGCTAGCAATGCAGGAAAAAAAGATACTGTATTACTTTTGTTAACAAGAATTACTTGCAATAATGCGAGCCAGTTTTGTTCTCGGCCCACGAGGCCTGGAAGAACATCAACCTTCTTTTTCTCTCAGGTCCGGCCAGCATGACACGCTATCTCCCCTCCGCTTCGCCAACCAACCGACCTCGCGCCTGGAGTGCCATGGCAGCCCTGCTGCTCAGCCTGCTGCTGGCACCCACCGCCGCGTTCGCCGATGCCCAAGCGCCAGCCACGACCCCGGCCACCGCACCCGCCGCCAGCCAGGCGCCGGTCGATGCCGCCGAGCCTGTAGCGACTCCTCAGGCCAGCGAGCCGGCCCAGGCTGTCGAAGCCGACGCCGCAGACGCACCTCAAATGCTCGAAGCCGACAATACCTTGGGCATGGCCCACGATCTGTCGCCATGGGGCATGTACCAGAACGCCGACATTATCGTGAAAATCGTCATGATCGGCCTGGCCATCGCCTCGATCATCACCTGGACCATCTGGATCGCCAAGGGCTTCGAGCTGATGGGCGCCAAGCGCCGCTTGCGCGGTGAAATCGCCAACCTGAAAAAAGCCACCACCCTCAAAGAGGCCAGCGCCTCTGCGGCCAAAGAGGGCACCCTGGCCAATCTGCTGGTTCACGACGCCCTCGAAGAGATGCGCCTGTCGGCCAACAGTCGTGAGAAGGAAGGCATCAAGGAGCGCGTGAGTTTCCGCCTCGAGCGCCTGGTCGCAGCGTGCGGTCGCAACATGAGCAGCGGCACCGGCGTGCTCGCCACCATCGGTTCCACCGCGCCGTTCGTCGGCCTGTTCGGCACTGTGTGGGGCATCATGAACAGCTTCATCGGCATCGCCAAGACCCAGACCACCAACCTCGCTGTCGTGGCGCCCGGCATCGCTGAAGCCCTGCTCGCGACGGCTCTGGGTCTGGTCGCGGCGATCCCGGCGGTGGTCATCTACAACGTGTTCGCCCGCTCCATTGCCGGTTACAAGGCCCAGGTCTCGGACGCTTCGGCCGAAGTCCTGTTGCTGGTCAGCCGCGACCTCGACCACCTGCCACCCGAGCGTGGCTCGCAACCGCACATGGTGAAAGTGGGGTAATCGGCCATGGGCCTGCATTTGAAAGAAGGCGCAGACGACGATCTGGCCGAGAACCACGAAATCAACGTCATCGACGTGATGCTGGTGCTGTTGATCATCTTCATGGTGGCCGCTCCGCTCGCCACCGTGGACATCAAGGTCGACCTTCCGGCTTCGACGGCCAAGCCTTCGCCGCGGCCGGAAAAACCGGTATTCCTCAGCGTCAAGGCTGACCAACGCCTGTTCTTGGGCGAAGACGAGGTCAAGGCCGATAGCCTCGGCGCGACCCTCGACGCCAAGACCCAGGGCAAAAAGGACACGACGATCTTCTTCCAGGCGGATAAAGGCGTGGATTACGGCGACCTGATGAGCGTGATGGACGCCCTGCGCGCCGCCGGATACCTGAAGGTCGGCCTGGTCGGACTTGAGACGGCGCCCAAGAAATGATCACGACGCGCCAAAAGCTGACGCGTTACAGCGGTAGCCTGGCCGTGGTGCTGGGCGTGCATGCGCTCGCCATTGCCCTGGCCCTGAACTGGACGTCAAACCCGCCCATTGAATTGCCGCCCCAGGCAATGATGGTCGAGCTGGCGCCGGTTCCGGCCCCACCACCGCCCGCACCGCCTAAAGTCGTCACGCCACCGCAGCCTCCGGAGCCGGTCGAAGAACTGCCGTTGCCTAAAATCGCCGAAGCCGAGAAACCGGAGATTTCGGTGCCCAAGCCGGTCAAGCCAAAGCCTAAACCGCCCAAGCCCAAACCCAAGCCCGTGGAGAAAAAACCGGAACCGCCCAAGGAAGAACCGTCGGAGCAAAAGCCCAGCGATACTCAACCGACCAAGGCACCGACCGAGAAATCCGCGCAACCGGCGCCTGGCCCATCCCCCGCGCAAATGGCGGCCAAGGCCAGTTGGCAAGGCACCTTGCTTGCGCACTTGGGCAAGTACAAGAAATACCCCGCCAGCGCCCAGTCGCGCGGCAAGGAAGGCTTGAACCGTTTACGGTTCGTGGTGGACGCCGAAGGCAATGTGTTGTCCTTCGAGCTGGTGAGCAAGTCCGGCAACGCCGCCCTGGACCGGGCGACTCTGGAAATGATTCGCCGCGCCCAACCGCTGCCCAAGCCTCCGGCCGACATGCTGGTTAACGGCTCCATCGAAATCGTCGCGCCGTTCGTGTACTCCATCGACAAGCGTCGGCGTTAAACCCATTGGCAAGCCCCTGTTACAGGGGCTTATTGTTTCTGGTGAAGGGAATGTATCTGTAGAGCATGGGGTCCTGTGGGAGCAAAGCTTGCTCGCGATACAGGCGCCTCGGTTCCAGAGAGGACCGCGTTAGCTTCATCGCGGGCAAGCCTTGCTCCCACAAATAATCCATATGCGTCGTTAAATCCCCTCACCATACCCACATTAGGCAGTGTCACACCGCGCCCCCAGTCTGATAACGTGCGTCTATCGATTGCAGCCGGTATGCTTGGCTCGCAACTTCACGGACGCTCGCCATGACCCTCACAGAATTACGCTACATCGTCACCCTCGCCCAGGAGCAACATTTCGGCCACGCCGCCGAGCGTTGCCATGTCAGCCAGCCGACGCTTTCGGTGGGCGTGAAAAAGCTTGAAGACGAGCTCGGCGTGCTGATTTTCGAGCGCAGTAAAAGCGCCGTGCGCCTGACCCCGGTGGGCGAAGGTATCGTTGCCCAGGCGCAAAAAGTCCTGGAACAGGCTCAGGGCATCCGTGAACTGGCCCAGGCCGGCAAAAACCAGCTGACCGCCCCACTGAAAGTCGGTGCCATCTACACCGTCGGCCCGTACCTGTTCCCGCACCTGATTCCGCAACTGCACCGGGTCGCCCCGCAGATGCCGTTGTACATCGAAGAAAACTTCACCCATGTGCTGCGCGACAAACTGCGCAACGGCGAACTGGACGCGATCATCATCGCCCTGCCGTTCAACGAAGCCGATGTCCTGACCCTGCCGCTCTACGACGAGCCGTTCTACGTGTTGATGCCGGCCCAGCATCCGTGGACCCAGAAAAAATCCATCGACGCCGGCCTGCTCAACGACAAGAGCCTGCTGCTGCTCGGCGAAGGCCACTGCTTCCGCGACCAGGTGCTGGAAGCCTGCCCGACCCTGACCAAAGGCAGCGAAGGCGCCAAGCACACCACGGTGGAATCCAGCTCCCTGGAAACCATTCGCCACATGGTCGCCTCGGGCCTGGGCATTTCGATTTTGCCGCTCTCGGCGGTGGACAGCCATCATTACGCCCCTGGCGTGATCGAGGTTCGCCCACTGACGCCGCCCGTGCCGTTCCGCACCGTTGCCATCGCCTGGCGCGCCAGCTTTCCGCGACCCAAGGCCATCGAGATCCTCGCTGACTCGATCCGCCTGTGTTCCGTGGCCAAGCCGCCCACTGCCAAGTAAGCCCCGGCCATGACTGAGCTGTCGAAAGTGCCGGTCACGGCACTCAAGGGTGTCGGTGAAGCCATGGCCGAGAAGCTGGCCAAGGTTGGCCTGGAAAACCTTCAGGACGTGCTGTTCCACCTGCCGCTGCGTTACCAGGACCGCACCCGCGTCGTGCCCATCGGGCATTTACGTCCGGGCCAGGACGCCGTGATCGAAGGCACCGTCAGCGGCGCCGACGTGGTCATGGGTCGGCGTCGTAGCCTGGTGGTGCGCCTGCAGGACGGCACCGGCGGGCTGAGCCTGCGCTTCTATCACTTCAGCAATGCGCAAAAGGAGGGCCTCAAGCGTGGCACCCGCGTGCGCTGCTACGGTGAAGCGCGGCCCGGTGCATCCGGGCTGGAGATCTATCACCCGGAATACCGCGCCATCACCGGCGACGAGCCGCCCCCGGTGGATGAAACCCTGACCCCGGTCTACCCGCTCACCGAAGGCCTGACCCAACAGCGCCTGCGCCAGCTCTGCCAGCAAACCCTGACCCTGCTCGGCCCCAGCAGCCTGCCCGACTGGCTGCCCAACGAACTGGCCCGGGATTATCAACTGGCGCCGCTGGCGGATGCGATTCGCTACCTGCACCATCCGCCGGCCGATGCCGATGTCGACGAACTGGCCCTGGGGCATCACTGGGCCCAGCACCGGCTGGCCTTTGAAGAGCTGCTGACCCATCAACTGTCCCAGCAACGCCTGCGCGAAAGCCTGCGTTCCCTGCGCGCCCCGGCCATGCCCAAGGCCAGGGATCTGCCGGCCCGTTACCTGGCTAACCTCGGCTTTAAACCCACAGGGGCCCAGCAGCGGGTCGGCAACGAAATCGCCTACGACCTGAGCCAGCCCGAGCCGATGCTGCGGCTGATCCAGGGCGATGTGGGTGCCGGCAAGACCGTGGTCGCCGCCCTCGCCGCGCTCCAGGCCCTGGAAGCCGGCTATCAAGTGGCGTTGATGGCGCCCACCGAGATTCTCGCCGAACAACATTTCATCACCTTCCAGCGCTGGCTCGAACCCCTGGGGATCGAAGTCGCCTGGCTGGCCGGCAAGCTCAAGGGCAAGAATCGCGCAGCCGCCCTGGCGCAGATCGCCGAAGGCGCACCGATGGTGGTCGGCACCCATGCGTTGTTCCAGGACGAAGTGCAGTTCAAGAACCTGGCTCTGGTGATCATCGACGAACAGCACCGCTTCGGCGTGCAGCAGCGCCTGGCGCTGCGGCAGAAAGGCGTGGGCGGGCGGATGTGCCCTCACCAATTGATCATGACCGCCACGCCGATTCCGCGGACCCTGGCCATGAGCGCTTATGCCGACCTCGACACCTCGATCCTCGACGAACTGCCTCCCGGACGCACACCAGTCAATACCGTGCTGGTCACCGACACCCGACGCGTCGAAGTGATCGAGCGCGTGCGCGGTGCCTGCGCTGAAGGGCGACAGGCCTATTGGGTGTGCACGCTGATTGAAGAATCGGAAGAGCTGACCTGCCAGGCGGCCGAAACCACCTATGAAGACCTCACCGCCGCCCTCGGCGAACTGAAAGTCGGGCTGATCCACGGGCGCATGAAACCCGCCGAGAAAGCCGCCGTCATGGCCGAATTCAAGGCCGGGGCACTGCAATTGCTGGTCGCCACCACGGTGATCGAAGTCGGGGTCGATGTGCCCAATGCCAGCTTGATGATCATCGAGAACCCCGAGCGCCTGGGTCTGGCACAGTTGCACCAGCTACGCGGCCGCGTCGGCCGGGGCAGTGCCGCCAGCCATTGCGTCTTGCTGTACCACCCGCCGCTGTCGCAGATTGGTCGCCAGCGCCTGGGCATCATGCGCGAAACCAACGATGGTTTTGTCATCGCCGAAAAAGACCTGGAATTGCGCGGACCCGGTGAAATGCTCGGCACACGCCAGACCGGCCTGCTTCAATTCAAGGTAGCCGACCTGATGCGCGACGCCGATCTGCTCCCCGCCGTACGCGACGCCGCCCAGGCGCTGCTGGAGCGCTGGCCGGAGCATGTCAGCCCGCTGCTGGATCGCTGGTTGCGTCACGGGCAGCAATACGGCCAAGTGTGAGCACGCTCTCAGTTTCTGGGCGCGCCTGCCCGGCAAGCTGGTTATACTGCTGAACTTGTAGGAAAACGGATACAGACCATGACAGAAGCTGCCCTCGTCCCCGAAACCCCGCACGCTCCGTCTGTTATTCGGCTGTTGCTCGAGAAACTGGGCATCGGCTTTGACGAAGTAATCGAACGACCAGGCCTGAACCCCGCCCGTAAAGTGCAGGCCGTTCTGTTGCACGATGCCGTTGGCGCCCTCATGGTGCTGTTTCCGCAAAGCCAGCTGCTGGACCTCAACCGCCTGGCCGAACTCACCGGTCGCAAACTCACGGCGGTGCCTACTGACCGTCTGGAGCGCATGCTCGGCAAACATAGCCTGAGCCTGCTGCCCGGCCTGCCGGCCCTGACCAGCTCCCCTTGCCTGTATGAAGAAAGCCTGCTGCGCGAGCCGAAGCTGCTGATCAACTCAGGCGAACCGGGGCTGCTGCTGGAAGTGACCAGCGAAGCCTTCAAGAGCATGCTCACCAAGGCCAGTGCCGCGACGTTCGGCGAAGCCGTGAGCAACATCACCCCCAACCTTGATCGCCCGCACGACGACCGCGCGGAAATCACCCAGGCTGTGCAGGCGTTCACCGCCCGGCGGATCCAGCAACGGCTGGAAGAAACCATCGAAATTCCGCCACTGGCCGAAACGGCGCAAAAGATCATCAAGCTGCGGGTCGACCCGGACGCCACCATCGATGACATCACCGGCGTCGTGGAAACCGACCCGGCCCTGGCCGCGCAAGTGGTGAGCTGGGCTGCCTCGCCGTACTACGCCTCGCCCGGCAAGATCCGTTCGGTGGAAGACGCCATCGTCCGAGTACTGGGCTTCGACCTGGTGATCAACCTGGCGCTGGGCCTGGCCTTGGGCAAGACCCTGAGCCTGCCCAAGGACCACCCGCAACACACCACGCCGTACTGGCATCAGTCGATCTACACCGCCGCCGTCATCGAGGGCCTGACCCGCGCCATGCCGCGCACCCAGCGCCCGGAAGGCGGCCTGACCTACCTGTCCGGCCTGCTGCACAACTTCGGCTACCTGTTGCTGGCCCACGTCTTCCCGCCGCACTTCTCGTTGATCTGCCGGCACCTGGAGGTCAACCCGCACCTGTGCCACAGCTACGTGGAGCAGCACCTCTTGGGCATCAGTCGCGAACAGATCGGTTCATGGCTGATGCGCTACTGGGACATGCCCGACGAACTGGCCACCGCCCTGCGCTTCCAGCACGACCCACATTACGACGGCGAATACGCCGCCTACCCGAACCTGGTGTGCCTGGCCGTACGCCTGCTGCGCGCCCGTGGCATTGGCTCGGGTCCCGACGAGGAGATTCCCGACGCACTGCTCGAACGCGTCGGCCTGAGTCGCGACAAAGCCAATGAAGTGGTCAGCAAAGTGCTGGAGGCTGAGGTGTTGTTGCGCGAACTGGCTTCGCAGTTCAGCCACGGTTGAATAGGATCTCCCGGTAACTGCGGGTGAGTGAAGCTCTTGTGGCGAGGGAGCTTGCTCCCGCTCGACTGCGCAGCAGTCGCAAAACCAACTGACGCGATCCGCCAGGAAGGCCGCATCAACCCATTTTGGGGCCGCTTCGCAGCCCAGCGGGAGCAAGCTCCCTCGCCACAGGGTAAATCACTAGGCTTTAGCCTTTTTCGGCTTCAAATACCGCATCAACCCCTGAAACCAGATCACCAGCGCCGGGTTGCCCTTGATCTGGATCGACTTGTCCTGAATCCCGGTCATGAACGCCAACTGCTTGTTCTTCGCCTGCATCGTGGCAAAGCCATAAGCCGCGTCCTTGAAGGCGATGGCGAACGCAGGCGTCGGGTAAGTGCCGGACTGGCTGGTGATGCGCTGGTCTTTCACCGTGAAATGCCGGGCGACCTTGCCGTCCAGGGTTTGCAGTTGAAACACCAGTTCCTTATCGCCCAACTGCTGCTGGAACGCCGGATTGGTCCGGCTGGCCCTGCCCATCAACAACCCCAGCATCCACAGCAGAAAGCGAAATTTCATGGGCACGGCCTCGTGAGAAAGATGAATGGCGGGGGCAGTTTAGCGATTCCACAGCGGAACGCCATCATCGGATCGCTTTGACGGAAGATGGATGAGTTTTCTTGCATGATGACCGCCAAGTCACCTTTTCACGTTTTCGTTTCCTTTCAGGTTCCTAGGAGATTTCCTTCAAAACGCCGGGCTGTTCATGAACTAGGCAGTGCTTCCGAGCGCCGCTAACCTTTGTCCGTCATCGCAAAAAACGGTGATACGGACGTGCAAGTCCGGCTGGTACCCAATCGGTTATAGCTATTGACCGAGCATTTTTTTATGCTCGCGTCCGTTATGGCGATTGTGCGTGGGAGACCTTCGGGTCTGCCGGCGGTACCGGACCGGTCTTGCACACCTACGCACAGTTGCCACCTCTTCGAATGCAAGCGAAAGGATGCCAACTCAACTCTGGTACATAAATATGGTCAAGCCTTCACCAAATCCGCCGCAAAGCGGCCATAAATCCCGCGTCGAAGCCCTCGCAGAAAAAAAGCTCGAAGATGCCGCCACCCGCGCCCTCGATTACTACCTCAAACCCCAGCCCTCCCCACCGTCCGAACCTGACAAAAACCAACTCTTCATCGTCTCCCCCCACATCGACACCGAAACCCTGCTGGCCAACGCCTCCGAAGACCTGCTCTCCATCAGCACCATCGCCGCCGACCTGGCCGACGACGTGGATGACTCACGCCGCTGCGTAGCCCTGGCGATCAGCCGCATGGCCGATGGGGTTCAGTTGCTGGTTGAACGGGCGTTGGATCATCTGGAAACGAAGGAGATGGCGGCGCCTGGGACCAAGGGGTAGCGCTTTGCTTTGATGCAAACTGTGCCGACGCCATCGCGAGCAAGCTCGCTCCCACAATTGGATTGGAGTACACCCGCAAGAGCCAGGCCGGCTATATGGCCGCCTCGCGAGCAAGCTTTGCTCCCACAGGTTCTGCTCAAACAAGTCTGATGGGTGTACACCCGCCAAAGCCAGGCCGGCTGTCAGGCCGCCTCGCTTTTGATTTTGATCTGGGGGCCCCGTTAACCACGCTGGCCGAACGCAGGTATTGCGTAGTGGGCATCCCGGCATGGATG
>LNAP01004225.1_pt1 | contig 13397 bp, 11 predicted proteins | sample 602601 | NCBI WGS metagenome assembly LNAP01 (sample SAMN02440304, study PRJNA202911) | soil metagenome | biome: Subtropical and temperate rainforests or woodlands; isolation source: soil samples (1 kg each in a 20% v/v slurry with milli Q water) were... ...
CCCTTCGATGCGCCGGCCCCGCCGCAGCCGCCGGCGCGTCCAACCGGCTCGGCCAGCGCCTCGCTGTAGCGGGCATCGAGAAGCCCGCGGCAGAGCGCGCCATTGGCTTCCATGTTGATGCGGATGGCGCGCAGTGTCCGCATGTGCAGGGGCAATGCCACCAGCGCGATGGCGGCGCCTTCCAGAGTAACGAAGGCAAGGTCGCCGGGCTTTGCCGCCAGCCCCCGCGCGAGAAGAATCTCGCGATAGCGCGGCTTCTGCCGCGCACCTTCGGGATCCCCGATAACGGCGCGGTCGAGGGTGGATAGATCGGTGCTGACGATGGCGGCGTCGGACCATCCGGCCCGCCGCAGTCCCAGTATCACTGCCTCTTGCCGGCGCTGGAATGCCTTGCGCAGGAAGGTTTCGCGCAACTCCTCTAGGGTGCCGCTGACCGGGAACGTATGGAACGCCTCGGCGAAGGAGAGGCCGAGATGGGTGCCGCGATTGATCTCGTCGGAGACCATGTGGTCCTCCAACCGGGGGTGCACCGCGCGCACCCATGGCAGGCTGCGCACCTCATGGCCGATATCGTCGGCCATGAGGAAGGCGAAATTGGGCGAACACCAGTAGGTGGGCAGGCGGAAACCGATATCGACGCGGCCATCCGCGTCGAACGAGACGTCCTTCACGAAGCCGAGGTCGACGATGGACTCGTCGAGTTCGGGGTCCATGACGCGAGATAGGCACTCCCACAAGGCAGCGACGCGGGTGTTGTCGCTGGTGCGTGCATCGATCCGGGCGCCCATCGCGCCTACTCCGCCGCGACCGCCATCGAGGCGTCCTTCAGCCGCAGCTTTTGCGCCTCGACATCGATATTGTAGAGACGGGCAGCATTGAGGCCCAGTATCTTACGCTTCGCCTCACGGGTGAGGTCGACACCATGCTCCTGCTTGATGTCCTCGGGGATCTCGAAGTTCCAGAACTTCTCGACCAGCCAGCGCGGCGTCCAGATCGCGTAGTCGCTGCCGAACAGGATTTTGTCCTCACCGACCCAGAACAGCAATTCGCTGATCACCTCGGCGAAGTAGCGCGGACGGGAATGAATGAAGGGCAGAGCCACGGCGAGCCCACCATAAACATTGGTCTCCTGCACCGCGATCCAGCAGAAATCGTCGAGGCGCGGCAGGCCGCAATGCTCGATGATGAAATTCAGCCCCTGGAAGTCGGTCGCCGCATGGTCGACGTCGTGGACATCGAAGGCATCCTTGTCGAGCGGGATGATAGTCGGGCCCTTGTGGACATGGACATTGGCGATGCCGAGCTTCTGGCACAGCTCAAGGCAGCGATAGGCGCTGGGATCGGTGAGCTTCCAGCCCCGTGAATCGCCCTTCCACTCGGCGGTGTAGAGCTTCACGCCCTTGATGTCGTAATTTTCCTTCATGAAGTGGATGTATTCGAGCGCCTTCTCGCCATCGCGGGGATCGAAGGCCCCGTTGACGATGTAACGGCCGGGATAGGCCTTCGCCATGTCGAGATTGCGCTCGATGGTGTTGAAGCCTTTCTTGTAGAACTCGCTGAGATAGGTGGATTGCACGATCGCCATGTCGTCAGGACCGTCGACGAACAGGTCATGATGCATCCGCTCGGCGCTATATTTCTCGAACTCCTGCAAGGACCAAAGCTTGTCCTTGGGACTCAAGGAGGTGTGGTACGCATAAAAGCATTCGATGAACTGCTTGCCATGGATATTGGCTTGGTTCTCCGGGCTACCGTCCCAGAAATGGGTGTGACCGTCGACAACGAAGATGTCTTCACCGTCCGGCGTCCTGAACATTGTCTCTCTCCCCTTGCTGTTGATGTATCGGCGCGCCTTCTGCCGCCTTTTGCCGGCCTTTGGCCGCAACCGCGCGGACGGGGGAGAGGTTGCCCTCCCCCGTGATCTGCGCCGACGTCACTCGATGTATTGGCGGATTTCGTCCATGTCGCCGAATAGGGTGACGGTATTGTCGTCGACCCGAATCATCCGGCCGTAATGGGTGGAGGTATTGACCTCGAAGATCTCGGCATTCATTTCCTTGCCAAGAATCTCGCCGATCTCGTCCATTTTGAAGATCAGCTTACCTTCACCGTCGATGCGGATCAGCGCCGGCTGATAGGTGATAGTGACATTGGGCTTCTGCCCCATGAATTCGGCGATGGCGCGGGCCTCGACGCTGTCATTCATGGTGACTCCGCATTGGTGCGAAATCGTCTGGTCGAAGACGAGATCACCCATCTTCTGGAAGATGTTCTGATTGGTGGCCGAGCGGGACGATACGGACATCGGGCGTCACTCCTTGGGGGCTTCGAGGCCGAGTTCACCCAGGATCTTCTGGAGGCGCTCGACCGACTGCAGGCGCGCATCGGCATACTGGACTGGCTTGGAATGCGGCTGCGACCAGATCGGCTGCAGGCCGGCGGCGGCGATGTCGGCGAGGCCGGCATGCTTGTGCACCCAGGTCTGGAACAGCCGCTTATTGTGGGCGCCGTGCTCGGGGTCGTGTGCCAGCAGATGGAACAGGTCGATGGCGTTGGCGAGGTTGCGCTCGTAGTCCGCCTCGGCGGCGGAGATCACCGGCGGAGTGATGAAATCGCCGTTCGGCGAGGCCGCCTGCATGAGGAAGCCGGAGCGGAACAGCTCGCCGACCAGCGGCTCAAACACGATATTGATAGCGAAATACTGCTCGAGGTAATCCGCCGAGCCCATGATGGTCTCGACGGCCTCGCGCGTGCCCTGCCAGATGCGGTCTTCCAGCCAGGCCCGCTTGCCAGCCTCATCGTCGAAATTGCCAATATCCATGCCGATCTCGGCGAGATACAGCGTGATGTCCTGCGACAGGCGCAGCTTGTAGGATGAATTGGTCAGCGTCGCGTTGTTGATCATCTGAGTATAGCCGTAGCGCTGCGCTTGCATCAGCGAGGTGCCGAGGCCGAATTCGACATGCTTCCAGGCGCCCAGATGCGATTGCAGCACCTTCACCCAGGCCTTGTCGAAATGCTTGGGCGCGCCCGACTTGCGGCCATTGGCGATCACCGCCTGCACCATCGCCTCGATCTTGGATTGGCGCTGGTAGTGCGTGCGCTCCCATTCTTGGTCTGGAGCGCGGAACAGGTGCCAGTTGGAGGACAGCGCGGCGGTATTGTCCTTGGAATAGGCGCCCTTGCCGTCCGGGAACGAGATGATCCAGTCCTGCAGCAGGTAGCGCTCGGGATCCGGCTGTACGTCGACGGTGACGTCCTCATAGTGCGTCGCCCGTTTGCCGCGCGGCTCGAAATAGCGGTATTTGCGGCTGTCGGAGTCGGCGAATGTCGCCGAGCCTGCGGCTCCCGACTTGGCCGGCGCCGTTTCTGTGGCAGTCATAATTAATCCTCCCTCTTATTGATGCTTGGGAACTACTTTGCTCAGGCGTGAGCCAGCTGCTCGGTGGTGCTGGAAGCCGGCGTGAACTTGTCAAAGAAGATCCGATCCGTTGAGACGTCGTTCATCTGCAAAACCGGCACCAGCGCCTCGATCATCGGCTCGGGGCCGCAGGCATAGACGTCGACATCCTCGCCGAAGGACAGCCGGCGCAGATGGGTGTTCAGCACCTCGTGGACAAAGCCGCGTTCGCCAGCCCAGCCCTCATCCTCGCCCGCACCGGACAGCGCGGGAATGAAGTGGAAGCGGGGGTCCTCCTCCGCCAGACGCGCGAATTCGTCGAGATAGAACAGGTCCTGGGCGGTTCGCGCGCCGTAGAAGAAATGCACCTCGCGGTCCTCGCCGCTTTCGATATGGTCGTGAAGGATCGACCAGAGCGGCGACATGCCGGAGCCGCCGCCCACCAGGATCAGGGCTCCTCCCTTGTCTTCCCGTCGGAAGCAGGTGCCGAAGGGTCCCCGGACGTCGAGCCGGGTTCCGGGCTTGAGCTCTCCGTCGAGACGGGAGGAGAATTTTCCGTTGGGATATTTCTTGATGATGAACGCGAGTTCATTGCCTTCGACCGGCGTATTTGCCATGGAAAACGAGCGCGTAATCGTCTCTGATCCCGGGAGCGTGATGTCGACATATTGCCCCGCCCAGAATTTGAGAGGCTGATCGAGCACGATCTCCAGACGCCTTATGTCGTGGGTCAGTTCGATGACACGCGCCACCTGCCCTTCGAAATTGCGTACCGGGATCGATTTCGAGAGTATTTCTTCGTCGAAATTGAGCAGATCGACCTCAATATCCGAATAGGCTAGGGTCCGGCACAACAATATATGGTTCTGATCCCGTTCCATCTCGTTGAGCGCGAAGGTGGAATAGGGTTTCAGTTCGACTTCGCCCTCGTTCAGCACGCATTTGCAGGCCGCGCAGCGTCCTTCCTTGCAGCCATGCGGCAGGGCAATGCCCTGGCGGAAGGCGGCATCAAGGACGGTTTCGCCCTCTTCGACCTCGAACTCGACGCCGACCGGACTCAAGCGGACGGTATAGACGTCGCCCATCACGCGACCTCCCCTTCTATTTTTGGAGTGCACCTTTGGTCGACGCGGGACCGGGAGGAGCCCGATCCCGCGCGGCGGTCAGTTGCAAGGATTGATTGTGAAGCCGGCGCGGTAGGCTGCGAGATGGGTCTCGCGCTGCGCCTCGCTCATCTCACGCAGGGTGATGAGCGGGCTTTTGATGGTGTGCCCGCGCACGTCGTCCAGCGTCCACATCTCCTTCTCCTCGAAGCGCAGATGTGGTTGGGGGACAAGCGTCTTGCCGTCGGTGCGCACGAAGCCGAGATCCTGGATGGCATCGGCTAGATCCCAGTCGTGATAGCAGCTCTCCCATTCGCGCCGGCCGCTGAAGCGGCCCATCGCCGGGGTCGACCGGCCCTGGTACTCGCTCGCAAACGCCTCCACCGCCGTCCAGCGGTCGAGCTCGTGGGCGAAGGTGTGCAGCTTGCCGTCGATGGTGTCGGTCACGATGTCCTCGCGGACTACGCACGGCACCATCGAGCTCCAGCACCGATGCGGATAGACATAGCCGGTGTCGGCATTGAAGGTCATGTTGGTCTGGCCGCGGTGCGACAGCTTGGCGTACCACTTCCAATATTCGCCGAACTGGGCATACCAGCCCGGGTACTTATGCTCGAACCACTCGAAGTCCTTGTCGGTCTGGGCTTCGATGCGCCAGAAATTCAGCGGCCAGCCAACCGAGAAGAACTGCGCGATCTTGTGGACATAGTGTTTCTCGGTGATGCGCTTCCATGCCGTCTGCACGTCGTCGTGGTGGATCTTGATGCCGTATTTTTCGAGCGGCAGCATGTAGGTGCGGTAATAGTCCTCGAAGATCCAGCGGTGCCACATCTCCGCGTAGGATTCCTTGTTTTTGTCGCGGTTGGTGGTGCCGTACTCGATGAAGGTGCCGATGGCCGCGTCGACAATGGCGTGGTTCTGCCAGAAGGCGTAGCGCATGTCGCGCTCCAGCAGGAGATGGTTCTCCGGCTCCTTCAGCATCGACATCAGCATGGAGTGGCCGTTGCCGACATGCCGGCTTTCGTCGGACTGAACCGAGAGGAATACGGTCGGCAGGGCGTAGTCGCCATTGCGCGCGGCCTCCGAGGGCATGGCGACGAACAGTGTGTTGGTGAACGCGGTTTCGGCGACGACCGTCAGGTAGACATTGGCAGAGGTGATGGCGTCGCCGGTGATGAAGCCTTCACCGAACTGGCGGCCGATGGTGGTGGCGTAGCACTTGCCGAAGGCCTCCTCGGTGATATCGAACCCGGCGGGGTCGATATAGTTCTCCATGTACCATTTCTTCAGGTTCATCTGGATGGTCGAGTGCCGGAACTCGTCGACCATCTGCATGGTGAAGCCAGTGCGCAGGTCCTCGCCCGGCGCCAGCCGACCGACCATGGCCATGGAGCGGGCCGCCGAGATTTCCGGAAACGGAATGATCGCCAGGAAGAGCTTCATCCACTCCACCCAACGCGGCTCCACATTGCGGAACATGTCGCCGCGTAGCGCCGCGTCGAGCGCGCCATAGACGCGGTTGTCCTTCTCTTCCTGCATCGGGAAGTAGGACCGCAGGACCTGCTTCATCGGGTCCTTGGGCGCCTTGGTGATCTTGTAATCGGTCGGGAAGGTCATCGCCTCCTGCACATAGGAGGGGTTCCAGCCGAGATCGGCGATCTTCTTTGCCGCATCGGCAACGGAGATGCCCTTTTGCGCCGTGATCTTGTTGAGGGTCAGTGTACTTGTCATTTTTGCCATCCTCCTCTTGGGGCGGAATCCACGGTCAATTTCCTCCCGTCAAACCGGGCGCGGCGGTGCTCGCCATCCGGTCGGCCGGGCTTCAGACATGAACGAACCTTCGCCCGTCGCAGGTGCGGCGTGCGGCTCGGCTTCGGCGAAGGTCAAAGACGCCAAGGTAGCGCTGCTTGCATGCGGGGCTTGATACGGCGCGATCCTGTCGCCATCCGCATCGTGCCCCTATCGGCACGGTTCATCGCTGCGCCGGCAGCATCCCTGGACTTCTCCCCTTCGTTCTTGTCGCGGCTTGTCCCGTGGGACCAGTCAGCATTGTTCTAATGTCAAGGTAGCAAGCGTCGTGCCAATTGGTCGCAGTAAGTGTTTTAACGACTTTTCGACGTCTGCCATTTCTTACCCGTCGCAAATTGAAGTGTTTTGCGAATCGGAGACCCTGGAATGTTTCATTCTGCGAATATGTTGCATCGCAGAAATATGAGACACCGTTACTTACTCAAATGGAATTTTTGCTGCACCGCACATATGACTGCTGTGCAGCCATACGGATTCATCCTGCACTGATCAGGACCCCTCAGGGGATAAGCACTGCGCGGCCATGGATTTTACCGTTGTGCAGGTCGTGCAATGCCTGGTTTGCATCCGCGAGCTTGTATTCCGCGGTTGCGAGTTCGACGAGGCCGCGATCGGCCAGCGCCATCAGTTCGGTCAACTCGGCCCATGTGCCGACCAGATTGCCAATGATGTTGCGCTCGGAGATGATCAGGTCGACGGTCGGGATGCGGATATCCTCGCCATAACCTACGATATAATAGCTTCCCATTGGCCGCGTCATGGCGAGCCCCTTGGCCGTTGTACCCTTCTCGCCGACGAAGTCGATGACCGCCTCGGCGCCGCCCCCTCCAGTCAATGCGAGCACAGCCTCGACCTCGTCGCCATTGGCCTTCACCAGATGGTTGGCGCCGCTCTTGCTGGCCAGCGCGAGCGAGGCATCGGACTTGTCGACCACGATGACATCGGCCGCGCACATGGCCTTCAGGCACTGGATGCCGATATGGCCGAGGCCGCCGGCACCGATCACCACGCAGCTCTCGCCGGGCAGCAGGTGCCGGGTGGCCTTCTTCACCGCGCGATAGGCGGTAAGGCCGGCATCGGCATAGGGGGCGACTTCTTTCGGCGACAGCGAGCGCGGCAGCGGCACGATGTTCCGCTCGGAGGTGCAGATGAACTCAGCATAGCCGCCATCGCAATCGAGCCCCGGAAACTTGCCAGGTCCGTGCATGTCGAATCCACGGCGGCAGGCGAGGCAGGTGCCGCCGGTGATCTTAGGGTGGACGATGACGGGATCGCCCTTCTTCAACCCCTCGACCTCCTTGCCGACCTCTTCCACCCAGCCGGCATTTTCATGACCCATGATGAGTGGCAGCAAATGGTCGCCATTTGGATCCATATGCGGCTTCCAAATCCCCTCGATGATGTGAAGATCGGTGCGGCACACGCCAGCGCCGCCGATGCGGACGATCACGTCCGTCGACTTCACGATCTTCGGATCGGGGACATTCTCCTCCGCCACCCAGAGGTCGGCGGTCAGACGCTCATCATAGGATTTCAGAACCTGCGCCTTCATGGCGTCCTCCCTTTTTTCGGCGCCAGGATCTGTCGCCGTTGGAAAGACCTATCGCATCATTCGTGCCACGCCCTATTCGTGAACTGTATCAACACTTTCAACTGCGACAGGCAAGATCTCGACGTTCAGACTCTGAACAGCCCAAGATGAAAAGTGTTCAGTTTCTGGATATTGCTTTCCGCCGCTTTTGCGCGGAACCTACGCAAAACCAGAAGAATACGGAGGAACAGGCCGATGTCATCCCGCTCCAGTGTCGATCACGCGCGGGCCTCGCTCGAGACGAGCGGGCGTTTTCCCGCCGGCGTCCTGTCGCCCGAGATTTCGCGCAGCTGGGAGCGCTGCATCTCTGGCGGCCTCGACCCCACAAGCCGCCCTGACGAAGTCGTCATCCCCTTTGCCGAGGTCAAAGCCCGGCGTGAGGGGCGTGTGCTGCTCAGGCGCCTGGCGCTTGCCCAGATGCAGTTGCTGCACGAACAGATCGCCGGTTCGGATTTCATGGTCGCCTTCGCCGATGCGGACGGCATTGTCCTCGACACACTGAGCGACCACCGCTTCAGCGAAAGCGATGCCGGCCGCTCCATCGTGCCGGGCAGCGTGTGGTTGGAAGACGGGCGCGGCACGAATGCGCTCGGCCTCGCCCTCGTCGAGCAGGCGCCCATCGCCATCTACGGGCGCGAGCATTACTTCTCCTGCCATGGTCATCTGAGCTGCATGGCGGTGCCAGTCTTCGATCCCGCCGACCGGTTGGTGGGACTGCTCGACGCCTCCAGCCCGAACGAGGCGCGCCAGCAACACACCCATGCTCTGGTGAGGATGGCGGCCGCCGCCGTCGAGAACGGCCTCATCGTGCATGAGCGTACCGACGTGCTGCTGTTCGCCCTTCACCCGCGCGCGGAATATCTGGACACGCTCTCTGCCGGCCTCATCGCGCTGTCGCCGGAGGGCGGCGTGATCTCGCTCAACCGCCCGGCGCGGGCGCTGCTCGCCGGCCTCGACCCCGATCCCGGGCGACTGTTCGAGGAACTGTTCGATGCGCGGTTCGGCGGCGTCATGGATGAGCTGCACGCTAGCGGCATCGCCCGCATCCGCGACCGCTCCGGCAGCATGCTCTATGTCGTGTGCCGACGCTTTGCCGCACGGCCGGGTATGGGGAAAGCGGAGCCCCCGGCCCGCCGCGGCCTGCCCGCCGCGTCACCGGTGACAAACGCTCCCGGTTTTGTCTGCGCAGACCCGGTCCTGCTGCAGCGGATGAAGGGGCTGCCCGCCGCCACCCGCAACCGGATCGCCGTGCACATTCATGGCGAGACCGGCACAGGCAAGGAATTGATGGCTCGACATATCCATTCCCTCACCGGGCGGACCGGAGAGTTCGTCGCGGTCAATTGCGGCGCGGTACCGGAAACGCTGTTCATCGCCGAACTGTTCGGCCATGACCGCGGCGCCTTCACCAATGCGCGCAATGACGGCGCGCCCGGCCTCCTGCGCCTCGCCGACAAGGGCACGCTGTTCCTCGACGAGGTCGGCGACATCCCTCTTGCCGCGCAGACCGCGCTGCTGCGCTTCCTCGACACCATGGAGGTCCGGCCCATCGGTGGCGCGAAGACGGTGAAGCTGGACGTGCAGATCATCTCCGCCACCAATCGCGACCTCGCCAAGGTGGTCGCCGCGCACCAATTCCGGCCGGATCTATATTATCGACTGAGCGGCTTTCCAATCCATCTGCCGCCGCTCCGGGAACGTGCGGATTTCGACGATATCGTACACCACCTCACGGCGCAGCAGGGGCAAGAAGCGCCGGTCGACGAGGCGGTTCTAGACGCCTTGCGGCGACAAGCCTGGCCAGGGAACATCCGGGAATTGCAGAACTGGGTCCGCCGGGCGTGTCTCGATGATGTCATGCCCGATGTCCCCACCGATGACGGCGCCTCGCTTCTGTCGGACGCCTGCAGCCACTGCTCCGGCACGATGCTGGGCCGTACCAAGTGCCGTCGGATACGTGAGACCTATCTCAACACCGATATGAACGTGCAGATGACGGCGCGCCTGCTCGGCGTGTCGCGGACCACCGTTTACAAGCACATAGATAATGGAACCCACGCGCAGCCGCCCAACTTGGCTATTCTGGAGACGCCGGCCCATTACGACATTTAGGCCCGGGCGGCGCGGGCCTAGGGCAACGTCAAATTCGCGGCCCCACTCCCAACGTCGCGAACCCTGCCGCCTTGAACGGGCGCCACCGGTCCGCACCGATGTTGAGCAGCTGATCTGTTATGTCGGCGCAAGGGCAGCGGGAGGCAAGGCGTCTGATTTCAGCCAACAAGCGCCACAACCTGGATTTCGATCAGGGCGTCAAAATGCAGTTGCGGGGAAACGGTCACCGTGCGCGCCGGCTTGTGCGAACCGAACATCTCAGCATAAACCCGGTTGATCTCCGGCCACAGAGCAATGTCGCGAACGTAAACGGTGGCGCTGGCGATCCGGTCCAGTGATGATCCTGCCGACGTCAGAATTGCGTCAACGTTGCTCAACGCCTGGCGGGTCTGGGCATCGATCCCTTCGGGCATGCCGCCGTCGGGCATCACCGGGAGTTGGCCTGCCACGAAGATGAAACCGTTGGCGACCACCGCCTGGCTGTAGTGTCCGCCGGCGGCCGGGGCGTCACTTGTAGAAATGAATTTCATACCGTTTCCTAGGGGGTTCTGCGGCCGCGCGAGGGCGGCCGGGGAACGCTCCGGTCGAGGCGTTCCAACGCCCAATCGCAGAAGGCGCGCACCTTAGCAAGCTTGGCCCGTTCCTGCGCCATCACCAGATGATAGCCAAGCGCGGACGGCAGCCGCACCCGGAATGGCTCCACTAGCCGGCTCGCCGCGATGTCGGCGGCGACCACGGCGCTGCGCCCCATGGCGACGCCTAGCCCCTCGATGGCCGCCTGATAGGAGGGATAGAGCAGGTCGCAGGTCATCTCGGCGCTGAATTCGATCCCGGGAATGCCGGCCTTCTCCAGCCACAGAGGCCAGTCGTCGCGCAGGATCAGGGGCGAGGCGGTACGGATGACCGTGTGCGCCGCCAGGTCCCGCGGCGTGGCGAGGCCGGGCCCTGAGGTCAGCAAAACGGGAGAGCAAACCGGGAACAGTTCCTCATGAGCGATTTTGAGCGCCGTAAGGCCCGGCCAGTCCTCCTCGACGCCATATTGGATCGAGACGTCGTAATCGCTCGGCGGCATGTAGAGCGAAGGCACGAGGGTGCGCACCTTAAGGCCGATATGGGGATGGCGCGCGACGAAATCGGGCAGGCTCGGCAAAAGGCACTTGATGGAAAACGTGCCGAGGCAGGCAACGGTCAGGATGTCGCCGCGCTTGCGGTCTACCGCGCGGTCGGTTGCGATCATCATCTCGGTAATGGCGATGCGAGCTGAGGCGAGATACTCCTGACCGGCATCGGTAATACGAATATTGTTGCCGTCTCGCGTGAACAGCTTGAGGCCCAAAAAATCCTCGAGATTCCGAATCTGATGGCTCACCGCGCCCTGGGTAAGGTTCAGCTCGGTCGCAGCACGGGTGAAGCTGAGATGTCGTGCTGTCGCCTCGAAGGCACGCAGGCCCGACATGGATGGCAACGGCCGCGGCACTCCACGTTCTCCCACGTCACCCGCTATGGTTCGATGAATGCAGGTTATCTGGTCATTATAGATCCTAATGACCCCTTGAAAAGCTTTCGTTTGTGTCGCCGGGCCTTCTCATCCGAATAATTCCATAACGACGAAAAACGCGGCGCGGCACGGCCGCCGCCGCTCTGCCATCGCCCGGCGAACACCGCCGCGGCCGATCGCGCAGGTGCACATGAACGTGCATCGTTAGGGAGACGGGATTGCAAGCTTCTCAGGTCAAAGACATCGCCGCGCGCGACGGCACGCGGCTCGTATATGCGCTCACCGGCACCGGCGCCGCCCGCGTCGCGCTCACCCATTCCCTGGCCATGGACCACACTTTCTGGGCCCCAGTTACCGAGCGCCTCGCCAGCGCCGCGACGGTGCTGACCTGGGATTGCCGCGGCCATGGCGCGTCCGGCAAGCCGAACGGCCCCTATTCGGTCGAGCAGTTCGCCGACGACCTCGCCGACCTGTTCACCGCTGTCGGCTGGCCTTCAGCGGTAGTGGGCGGCGCCTCCATGGGGGGCTGCGTCACCCTCGCATTCGCCGGCCGCCACGCCGGCAAAGTCGAGGGGCTGGGCCTGTTCGACACGACCGCCTGGTACGGGCCGGAGGCGTCCAGGCAGTGGGCCGAGCGCGGCGGCAAGGCGATTGAAGAAGGGCTCGGCGCGCTAGTCGCCTTCCAGCAGACGCGCTGGTTCAGTGACGCCTTCCGCGCCGCCCATCCGCAGGTGGTAGAGCAATGCGTGTCGGTGTTCCTGAAGAACGACATCGATGCCTATGCCGAGACCTGTCGCATGATGGGCCGCGCCGATCTGCGCGCGGTGCTGGAGACCGTCACCGCGCCGGCCCGCATCGTGGTGGGCGAGGAAGACTACGCCACCCCTCTGGCCATGGCCGAGGCGATCCACGCCGGCATCGCCGGCTCGACCCTTACCGTGTTCGCGGGCGGGCGCCATCTGACGCCGCTGGAAGAGCCAGACCGCATCGCCACCGAAATCCTGAGCATCATCGAGGCCACGCGATGAAGATCACGGGAGAATTCCAGGTTCCCGCCCGCCGGGAGGTCGTCTACGAGCGCCTCAACGACGCGCAGTTCTTCGCCTCCTGCGTGGAGGGCGTAAGCGAGCTCACCGAGGTGGACGAGACCCACTACACGGCGAAACTCGAAACTAAAATCGCCTACATCAAGTTCACCTTCGCCATCTCGGTGGAGTTCGTGGTGAAGGTACCGCCCGAGAAGATCGTGGCGAGGTCCGAGGGCACGCCGCTCGGCGTGGTCGGCCGCCTCACCTCCATCGCCTCCGCCACCCTGAGCGAAGCCGGCAACGCCACCCTGATCACCTACGAGATCGATGTCGCCATCGCCGGCAAGCTCGGCAGCATCGGCCAGCCGGTGCTGAAGGCCAAGGCGAAGGACATGGAGCGCACCTTCGTGAAGAAGCTCAACGCGGCCTTCTCCGCCGACGCGGAGGCGAGCGCATGAGCGGGTTCGAACTGGCCCGTCCCGCCTCGCTCGCCGAGGCGATCGCCCTGCTGGCTCATGGCGACCCCACCGTCCGAGCATTCTCCGGCGGCACCGCCCTCATGCTCATGATGAAGACCGGCGTATTCCAGCCCACCCAGCTCGTTCATCTCGGCGGCATCGAGGAGGCCTATTCCGCCATCTCGGCCACCGAGGACGGCGGGCTGAAAATCGGCGCAATGGCGAGCTTACGGCAAGTGGAACGCTCGCCGGTGGTGGCGGGCATAGCCCCGGTCATCGCCCGGACCATGAAGCGCCTGTCCAACGTGCGCGTGCGAAACGTCGCGCGGATCGGCGGCAACCTCGCCCACGGCGACCCCCACATGGACCTGCCGCCGGTGCTGTCCGCCCTGGGCGCC